>Ga0208457_1001693_pt1 | contig 14453 bp, 13 predicted proteins | sample June2015DPH_10_1_FD_185513 | JGI IMG/M metagenome (GOLD analysis project Ga0208457, IMG submission 185513) | Peatland microbial communities from SPRUCE experiment site at the Marcell Experimental Forest, Minnesota, USA - June2015DPH_10_150... | ecosystem: Environmental > Terrestrial > Soil >... | reverse complement strand
CCTTTTTGTTTGGATTATGGAATCAAAATTACCCTATCCAAACAAATAAGCAAAGAGCTACTCTATCCAATAAAATTAATTTTCATTCTTCTTTGTGCCGACTGGTCGGCATGGGAGTTTCAGGAAGTAAGTGGTGGGAAGTTGGGCTCCAGGTTCTACCTACAACTAAACGAATTCATAAAAAAAGAAAGTTAAGGATTACGATTAGAAATAGCGCATAACATTCTTGGTACAAAAGATGCCTGAAAGGTTTGGATGTTAATCTTTTGCACCATGTTAGCCGTCCGTTGCAGGCATTCTTAATTACAGAACCGTCCCATTTTCTATTTCATTATCTATTTTTAGTCTTTATCAATAAATGATTATAGGCCCTGTTGTTCTTGTGTTGTTCCCCTCGGTACTCTCACAGCTCGCCGTGATGGTCATCCTCCTTAAACGCGTTGCCCAGTTCATTATCAAGGGTAGCCTCAGAGTAAGAAAAGAACGAATCAAAAACCCTCGTGCCTTTATCATCATACGAAGACCCAAAGTCCCAAAGTTCATCATGAATCTTATCCAGAGAAAATGAAGCAATCACCTGCCTACCGCAGGCACGTAAACCCATGCCTTCTTATCCTCCTTACCTCATACACCTTTCAGAAAACCCTGAGTATGTCCTTACCCTCAAGCAGGTTCACACCTGCTAATTCTACCCCCTCCCATCCCCTAACTGCTGTTTAAATCCATCAATCCAAGGCTAAACTCCACCTTTTTCAAACCTCTCTACTCTGAAAACTCTAATCCCCTGCTTTTAAACTGAATTCTTGAATTGCTTCTGTTATAACAAATCGGGCCACTTCTCTTTGACTCGTTCTTCTATCTTTGGATCTGACTTTACGAGTGGCGGAAAATCCTTAATCCAGTGATAGGGCTTGCAAGCCAAGATAATTACTGCTGAGTGAGTAAGATCCCCAAGCTCCCTTTTCTGAGGAGATAGCAGGGGGTCCAAACTACCACTCCAACAGTCCCTGACGATGTCCCATGACTCAGGGCTGCTTCTCATCCCCACAGCAAAGAGGACTTCGTTAATATTAGATGGGTCAATGTCATCATCTACAACTATGATAAATTTCTTATTATAGTTGTGGCACCCAAGGGCTGCCAGCGCTACTTCTTTGGCATGCCCACCATATAACTGCTTAATAGATATAACAATGGCGTGAGGCCCTCCGAACTCCAGCCGTGTCCAAACCCCTTTGACACCAGGAACTAGCTTATCTAAATGGTTCCAGAGTCCAAAATTCGGCATCCCCCCACCCCCAACGCCAAAAAAAGGTAACTCAGCTAGAATTATCGGGTCATTTCTATGAAGAATGCATTTCACCTTGAAAGCTGACTCCGGCCTCGGAGGCGAATAGTGCCCTGTCCATTCTGAAAATGGCCCCTCCATCCTCGACTCTACCTCGGGTGGTATCATCTCACCCTCAAACACTATCTCAGCAGAAGCAGGTATAGGTAGACCCGTTACAGGTCCTTCTATAACCTCTATTGGCTTCTTTTTAAACCAGCCAATATAATCATATTCTGACATTCCCCATGGGATCCTGATATCTCCCCTTCCCCTCTCCACATGATATGGGTCTCCTCCCAAGGTGACAGCTACAGGGCAGCTTTGCCCCTTACTCCAGTATTTTCTCCTGATTATGTCGCCGTGTTTGCCAGCCTCATGGAATATGGTTGCTGTGGACTCATCATGAATCTGTATCCTGTGTGTTGCAACGTTTATCCAGCCCTCATCAGGGTCTCTTGTAATGACTGTGTCTCCAGTGCCTATATATCTGCCCCCATCACCGGCTAGCCACTTTGGTGCCGGAAACATGAAGATATTAACCTCGTCTCCATGATAAATGTTTTGCATTATCGGTCCTTCTCGTACTACCACCGGTGGCACGGGCTCAATTGGCTCATTCAGCTTGTCTTTTAAAGTCCTAACCAGTTCTGGCCCTCTTAATTCCAAGGGTAGCCCCCATATCAAGTTTGCGCGCTTTTGACTAGCGCCGGGGAGAGCTAGGGTTCGATACCCCGGTTTGTAGCCCTGTATCTTGTCGAAAAGAAGAGCTGGTGAGTTCCCCTTTCTTGCCATAAGGTGTGTAATAGCGCCTATCTCCAAGTCCCAATTTGCACCTTCAATTACCTTAAGTTCACCTAGCTCCTTAACCTTGTCTAGAAACTCTCTAAGATCCATTAAAATTAACCTCCTTCTTTAAGGTCTATTCTTTTTGCTTCATACCCTCCATGCTGCTTCAAATCAAAAAGTGCACTATCCCGCTAAGTTACTCAGCGATTCAGTGCCCCCGTGTTCCATTACACAACCTCCATAGTAGAGTAGAGAACTGGAGATAGAGCATTTAGCCACTACGCCAGCTCTCTACTCTATTGGAATATTGGAATGGGCAATTTGGATCAATCAGATAATCTAAGATGTGGTTCCTATTTACTTATTTTCACCTCTAATCTTAATTTGGATATGATTAGCTGTTTCGGTCCCTTTTAAAGATGTGAGCATACCTTTAGTGAATAAGAACCCGCTTTTGGGTGAGTTGAATATACGAAAAACGGAGTTGAATGTCAAGAAAAAGGAGTACTGATGATTATCGATAGAAATCGAGCATCCTGGTTCAATATATTAAAATCATATCAAAACATTTTCGATAGTCTGAAAACAGCACATTTATAGCGAGACTGTCGAAAAACCTTATTCTTGACACTTTTGTTGTCAAAGTTTTCTCATCCATTCCTACTCTTTCAAATTTCATTTACCAATGGCCAAAAGTGTGGTATTTCTTAACCTGTTCTCGTGAGGGCAATGGTTTATATCTCCTTTGGAGAGGATGGGGCTATGGCCAAATATAAGCCTTACAATTATTCCCAAAGAGTGATGATTCCGATTTCACTTGAAGATCAATTAATGCCGGGGACATTGGAGTTTGCGATCCATACACTGGTGGAGGACCGTATGAACACCTCTGTGTTTGAAGATCGCTATAACAATGACGAGACCGGCCGGTGGGCCTACGATCCGAAGATTCTTTTGAAGGCAGTGTTGTTGGGCTATTCCCGCGGGTTGATTTCTTCCCGGAAGTGGAGCGAGCATGCCGAGAGAATATCACGTTTATGGCACTGACGTGTGGACAGTGTCCGGACCACAGCACGATTGCTGCTTTTGTTTCCTCGATGAAAGAGGAGATTTTACCTCTTTTTCGGGATGTTCTGTTGGTTTGCGATGAGGCCCATTTGTTGGGTGGAACCCTTTTTGCGTTAGACGGGAGTAAGGTGCCATCGAATGCTTCGAAAGAGTGTAGTGGTAAGATTTTGGATCTGAGGCACAAGAAAGAGAAGATGGAGAAGAAGGTGGAGGAACTTCTGAGACGTCAGATGGAGGTAGATCAGAGGGATGAGGAGGAGGGAAAGTCCTGGGAGGGATCCGGATTACTGAATTGGGAGAAACAGGTTGAGAGACTAAAGAAGAAGGCACAACGGATTGAAGCATTTTTGAAGGAGTATGGAGTCAGGCTGGGCAGAAATGGGAAAGAGGTCAAGAGCAATGTGACGGATAACGAATCGGCCAACATGATGACCTTCCATGGGACGATTCAGGGACACAATGGTCAGGCATTGGTGGATTCGAAACATCAAATCATTGTTCACGCTGAAGCATTTGGAGAGGGGCAGGATCATTATCATATTGGTCCCATGATGGAAGGGGCCAAAGAGAACATGGAAGCCCTGGGGTATGGGATCAATTACTTTCAGGGAAAGAAGTTGGTAGCGGACAGCAATTACAGCAGTCCAGGCAACCTGAGTCAGTGTAAAGAGGAGCACCTGGATGCTTATATTCCGGACATCAGGTTCCGAACAAGGGATCCGAGGTTTGCGACACAGGATCGATGGAAATCCAGGCGGACCAAGCGATTCATCTTAGAGGATTTTCGATACCAGAAGGAAACGGATAAGTATGTTTGTCCGAATGGAAAGCTTCTACGAGCACGGGCGAAAAAGGCTATTGTGAACGATGTCATTTACAAAAAATATATCGCGAACCGAGAGGACTGCACCTGTTGTCCGTTAAAGAATCGTTGTATAAAGGGGAACCTTATCAAGGGCCGATATCTGGGTGTTCCTGTGGGGGCCACTCCTGGTAATCTGATCAAAGAGATGGCTGAGAAGGTAGACGCGGAGAGGGGTCGGGACATCTATCACCAGAGGATCGCGATCATCGAGCCTGGGTTTGCAAATATCAAGTACGGGAAGGGGTTGGATCGATTTACGCTTAGAGGAAAAATTAAGGTGAATATCCAGTGGGTCTTGTATCGAATGGTTCACAATATAGAAAAGATCCTGAATTTCGGTTTTGCATAGGCTATGGGAAGGTTCGAAACCTAATATCCCGAGTAGCAAAACAATGGTAGATCGCCAAAAATAATAACAACCCAGATCCCTTTGTCAAGAAAACTCAGAAAATTCACTTCACGTAGAGAAATTTATCTTTAATAACGGTTTTTCGACAGTCTCAGCAGATACTGAGACCCCTTCAATCAATTGATTCAATTTATTAACGAAAGTAGCCCTGCATCATCCCTTCTCGGTGGTCACTTCTGTAAATAAATCCTGAGAATCAATTTGCGATAATAATAATTGACGTTTAGGCTTAGATGTGTGGAAAAAAGGCAAGGCCGTCTTTGACCCTGGCTTTGCTTTTTGATAGATGAATATTATAAATGGAAATTTTCTACTTCTCTCCACCTTTTAGGAGTACAATAAATAGGACTGTCCCGCTTAATTCAATGAGGATGGAATCCCAAAAAATCCCCAAACGTCTGGATGGCGATGAGTGATAAGAACTTGCTTCGGGATGGGTTGAACCACGCTACACCCGACTGCCTATACTCGGGCTCTAGATGGAGTTTTCCCATCCCTGGCCGATGTCTGAGAGCGGTCTTATCTCCTGAATCTCGAGGGTTATCACGGCATGCATGGCTTTGGCTGCCTCCTCACCAACCCTCTGGGCGATTGCTTTTCTCGTTGCCTCCACTTTTTCACCCGAAGTCTCGTAGCCGGTCATCTTGAGGTAGACCCTCATCCCTTTCCACTCCAGTGGAGTTTTGCCAGGTTCTATGATCATGAAGACGGCATTGGGGTTTTCCTGAAGATTGGCGAAGGTGCGGGCATTCCGGACAGACATGACAACCGTCTTTTCGTCAGTCATCCGCGGAGACCCAAAACAGGCCGTGTTCACCTGGCCATTCTTGCCCGCCGTACTAAGCGTTCCTATCCTTGGCGTTTTGTTGAAATATTCCATCAGTTTTGCTGACATCTTACACCTCCTGTCGAAATGTTTGTGTGTGTGTTGTGTGGTCTGATATAGACATAGTACAGCATTACCGGAAAATTGCAAGTGGTATGGGCAGACGAATTGCCTCATAAAAAATGTTACCCAAAGTTTAATTAAATAAGGATCGTTGACTCATAATAGATGTTACCGGATAAAGAGAGCCCAAAAGGAGGGCAGATTATGAGTCCCCGGTCAAAAAAGGAATACATAGAAGCCGTCTTCCTCCGTTATAAGAAAGCCTCTCGCCAAGAGAAGACCCTCATCCTAGACGAATTCTGTGCCACCTGCGGATATCACCGTAAACATGCCATCCGATTACTCAGAGGGTTTAAGCGCTTTATCAAACCCAAGGCAAAGAAACGAGGAAGAGCTCCCTTTTACCACGACGATGCCATCCTCAAACCGCTCAAGCAGATCTGGCTGGCGGCTAACCTCCCCTGTTCAAAACGTCTAAAAGCGATTTTACCTATCTGGCTCCCTGGATATGTTCAGCTCTTTGGTCCTCTTCCCCTATCGGTTCTCAGGGCTTTAAAGAACATCTCTGCTTCGACCCTTGATCGACTTCTCAACCCTATCCGAATCCAATATAAAAAGCGGGGCAAGACCACGACCAAGCCAGGTACCCTCTTAAGAAAGCAAATACCAATCAAAACCAACCAATGGGACGAATCCCGACCGGGCTTCCTCGAAGCCGACACCGTCGCCCATTGCGGAGACTCTCTCTCCGGCATGTTTGCCTATACCATTGACTGTGTCGATATTGCTACCTGCTGGACTGAACAACGAGCCGTCTGGGGTAAGGGGGAAACCGAGATCCTAGAACAGATCAAGCAGATCGAAAAAGCGTTACCCTTCCCTTTGCTCGGCTTCGATTGCGATAATGGAGCCGAGTTTCTGAATTATCACCTCCTCAGACATTTTGCCCAAAGAACACAACCCATCCATTTCACCCGCAGCCGAGCCTACCACAAAGATGACAATGCCCATGTCGAACAGAAAAACTGGATCCACGTCCGACAATGGCTCGGTTACCAACGCTTAGATGATCCCAAGGTCATCCACCTCCTTAATGCCCTCTATGAACAAGAGTGGAGGCTCTTTCATAACTTTTTCTGCCCCTCGGTGAAACTCATAGCTAAAGAACGAATCGGCTCACATCTCCTCCTCTATCAAATACACCCTCTCGAAACAACTTGAACAACTCAATCCCTTTGTGCTAAGAAAGGCCATGGAGGATAAACTTAAAAAAATCCTCAACTCAGGCTCCAAACCACCCTCTCTCGTCAATGATCCTTCCCGGTAACATTTTCTAATGAGGCAACAGGCAGATAGCATCGATTCCGTGATTGGAGGTAGCTCGACAAAGAGGGGAGCGTCAAAACTCTGAAGAAATGGAGGTTAGAGCGGTTTGGACTGAACCCCTGGGATTGGACAATTAAAGTTAGAGTGATGGACAGGGGTGTAAAGGGTTGTTCGTCTGTATGACCATGGCTTCAAATTCATCCGGGGGTAAATACCCCTGATCATATTGGGGGAGGACGGACGTTACTGGGTAGTATCCCTTAGATTGGGGGAGGATTTAGTGAAAGCAGGCTATGAAATAGTGAAAGGAGGGGGTTGTCTTGGAAAAGAAGCATGTAGGCAGAGCTATCGCTACGGAGGAAGCGACCTCAAAAACTAAGATGTCAGAGAAGGAATATCTTGCCAGTCATCTTACTGGAATGGATAAAGTCGAAAAGAGATGGTATATGAACGCAATGAAGACTTGGACAAAAGAAGATTATGATAACCATTTAAGATTTCATCTCTGGATATTGGATGATGAGGGAGAAGGGGGAGATGGTATGAGTTTTTTAGCGGATGCCATCAAAATGATCGAGGAGAATAATGAACTTTCCAAAGATGAAAAGGAAGAGATGATTCAGATGGTTAAAGAAATCTGCGAAGATGAGGAAATAACTCGTGAGGATGAAAACTTGAAAGAAAGTTTTCAAAAAAGTGAGGATGATATAGATGACCCACCATCCGAAGGGGAGAAACTACCGATTCTCAGTTTGATATTATTGGTAGTGATCATTTATAGAAAATTTAGGGGGAGACGATAATAATATATCCTGGCCAGTATTCGATTTGACAGATAGTGCCAGAAAAAGTCTCGAATGAAGATTCCACCTACGAATGTTGATTCCAAGGAAGCGTTGTACGTCAACGATAACGAGTAGAAACATGGAACAAAAAAGGCAGAGTCAAATGACCCTGTCTTACTTGAAACATCCTCTGAACAACCATTAATTCTTAAAATCCTGCCCTGCAAAAAAATTGATTACGGATTATGGATAGGTCCCTTCCCCTTGCTTTTTCCAAGGAGGGTAATTAGATTAAAATTAGAAAGTTACGAACCAAATTTTTGGGCGCCAGAATGTAGGAAGGCCAAAAATATGCAGAGGAGGTAAGAAGTTATGAATGCAACCTTGAAATCGAAAAGAATCATATTTGCTCTGTTCGTGGTAATCGTATGGTTCCTCGCACCCGTCATCCGAGCTGAATCAACTCAGTCTATTCGCCTTGCTGGAGCTTTTCACCACGAGTTTGAGCTTTCTGAAGGATCCCAGCTTGTTAGTCTTACTGGAATTCTTTACCCCGCTGGAGAACAAGAAGTACCAGGTATGTACAAGATCAGGGTGTTTCTTCAGGGTAAGGAGCGCTGGATTTTTGATGTGAAGATAGCAAGGGATATATCAGGGATGGAACCTGGTTTGGCGATCCTTAATCACCTTTTTCCTTCAACTTTGCATTTTTGGGGTCCAAAAAAATCTTATCGCTTCCTTAGAGAACCCAGAACTTGCGGGCAAGCCTATCAAAGTACAAGGATGGATTCATATAGCTTACAATGAGTTGGATGTCGTTGCAATAAAGAACGTTTCCTGATAGGGAGTAGGGGCTTTGAAGTCCTGGAGTTTATTCATCTACCCCAAACGACGCCTTGGAAGCTTGCCTTAGTTGACAAAAAAGGACTCAATTATTAAATATATTTTAAAGAAGTACCAATATAAACATTAAACCCAAATCCCGATATAGAAAAACGGCTCGCATCTAGCCGCGAGGATTTGGAGACGTTTTTCGGGGGAAGAGCCCTTGTTTGTTTAAGCCGTCTCCTTATCCATATACGATTAAATCAAAGACCCATCAGTTTTTGTAATTCCCTCAGTCTCGGGACAGACTACCCCCTCTTGTCCTTTCTCTTTCCTCTGTATTCGTCTCTATTTTCATCCGTCTGGATATAAACTCACTTCAAAGAATTCCCGTCTGATCCCTTTAAACAATTCCAACTTTTCCAAATGGATCATCAACTTTAAAACCATCTCTCCAGCGTGTCTCGCAATCCGACCCCCCTCCTGTACCATCTTCCATCGAAAGGTAGCAATGGTATGTTTCATCCAAGACTCCGGACACGAGAGCCGTTTGAATCCAATAAAGAGATTGTAAGCAATGACCCCAATCCTAAAGAAAACTGCATTGGCGTAACTCTGACCACAAGGCATCTGCTCCATCCCCAATCCGATCTTTAACTCCTTATTAAAGTTCTCCGATTGACCCCTCTGGTTATGCCAGTCCAGAACTTCCTGTGTATTCTTCTCCTCCTCCAACCAGTTCGTCGCTACAGCATGATAAAGATACTGCCCCTCCTTCCCCTCAAATAAATTCCTCTGCCTCCGTATCCCCGCTTCACCACCAAACGAAAGGCCTTCTTCGTCCCATTCATGCAGTGAACCGTCTCCGCTAACTCATAACCACACCCCCGCACCGGTTCCTCCCAATCCCCACTTGGGATCAAAGCAATAGCCAATTTCACCGCTTTGTCCTGATCCACCGTAACCCCATATCTCACCCCATCCTCCTCTAACTGATTGAAAAGATCCACCTGATACGATTAACTGTCCGAACGATAATACCAGATCCTCTTCCCCTCAGGCATTCGTCTCTTACACTCAAGATAAAATTCCTTCTGCCCATAGGCGGGAGCTACATTGCCCTTCCGAAATTTGTCATAAAGACAAACAGCGGTCTCATATAAATATCCAAGCATCGGCATATAACCCTTATTCCCATTGTAAGTAAATAGGGCTTCGGCCTTCTCCCCAATAATCTCCGTGGCATCGTCATCCAACTTGTCTTGACACTGTTCATAAACGAAGTACTGGTCAGGACAGCTTATTTGTCCTGAACGAGACTTGGGTTGCCAGACACACCCCAGGCCAACCCTCCATTGGCGCTTTCACCTGCTATGTAGATTGTCAACCCAAGGAGCAGTTGTTTCGTTCCTTTTTCATAAATCCAAAAGAACTATTCCTCCAGCCTGCTATTCGTGGTCAAAAGCCACAGGATTCTTATCCGGTTATAGACTCAACGGATTGCCGCATCCTACTAAACGTAACAGCGTCTGCTACAAGGTGAAAGTTAACGGTCAATCCAAATCGTAGGGATCAAGTTCTTCATATCATATTAGCAACCCCCAACAACATAGGGTTCTTTATTTAAAAGAATTCTCCGAATCCGAATGACCAATTTCCTCGCAATAGCAATAATGGCCCGCTTCGCCCCTTTCATGCTCTTGAGCCGATGATACTTCAATCTCATCAACGGATCTTTGGTAATCAAGATCCAGCTCGACTCCACTAAACAGGCCCTGATGCGCTTATTTCCACACCCGGTGATCCTCCCCTGCCGAACATACTGCCCCGTGAAAAACTCCGACGGAGTCAAACCAATATAGGAAGCTAACTCCTCTGCCCTCTTAAACCTCTCCACCTCCTGTAACTCCACCAAGAGCTCCATCCCAATCAATGTCCCGATTCCAGGAACCGAACATAAAAGCTTCAGCCTCTGCCGATACTTTGAACTCTGGGATAACTCCTTGACCCTCTGGTTCATCTTCATGAGTTGATCACTCAAATACTCATATAGTTCAATTAAACTCTCAAAGCAGGCCCTCAAACCCTCCCTCTGAATATCCAACTCCTTTAACCATTGAAGATAGCTCTGGCCCCATCCATGCCTCTGAGCAAAGGGTAAACGAATCCCATAAAACAAGAGCTTACTCTTAATCTGCCTGGCGACATCGTTCCGATGCTCTACGATCTGACGCCGAGTCCTTAGAAGTTCCCTATCCACCCGATCTTCCTCCTTAAGGACATACACTCTCTTGAGCATATTACCTTCCAAAAGTTTGGCTAACTTCCGACTGTCTCGCTTATCTGTCTTGACTTTGTTCCCAGACTCAATGGGGATGAGAGAAGGAGGGACAACGATGGTTTCTATTCCGTCTTCAGTAGGTCTGTCATATAACCAGAAACCGCAGGGACCTGCCTCATAGGCTACCTTAATCCTGCAATCCTTAAAATAACCCATGAGCTTCCGAAGGGCATGATATTGACTGGGGATACCTCCATGGAAAACTTCTTCTCCCTCCGTTCGCGCTGTGACATGCCAACTCTCTTTGTGGACATCCACTCCAATAAAAACTTCTTTGCCTCTACTTAAAATCCTTCTTTTCTGTAATTCTCCCTTCATAGTTGTTAGCCTCCTTTCTTCGGTTTTCTACTGTAGACAGTATAGGGGGGGCTAACAATCTAGCATAGTATCTACTAAGTGTGAGGATGAGTCGATATTAAAAAGTGTTGATTTCCGATTGAAATAGAGGATAACGGAGCAGATTTGAACTGCCGACCGCTCGCAGCCCAAGCGAGTGCTCTACCAGCTGAGCCACGTCCCGACTGACGGAAGGGCCCCTCCCATACAATGGGGTGAGCAGCGGAGACTTTTTGATTATAACATTGAGCCGCAGACAGGCATGGGGGAGCCCAATGGAAATTAGCCCGCCACCCTCGCGGGCCCGCCTACATGCGCAGCAGCCGCTTGGCATTGCCACTCAGAATCTTAACCTTGTCCTCGTCACAAAGTGGCACGGTTTCCATCCAGCGTGTCGCCAGCAGATTATTGACGGAAGGCCAGTCGACGCCGAACATGATACGGTCGATACCCATCTCCATCACGCAGCAGAGCAGTGCCGGATTGGAGAAGTTGCCGCTTGTCGTAATGTAGAAATTATTACAAAAAACTTCGCGGAAACTCATCCGCTTCTGGCCCGGACGCGAAAGGGACTGGTCGATGCGCCAGACCAGGAATGGCAACGTCTCCCCGAGATGCCCAAGGATGATCTTCAGCCGCGGATTGGCGTCGAACACCCCGCTGAGCACCATCCGGATCGCCTGAGTCGCTGCTTCCACTGTGTAGCCCCAGGCCGGGCGGGCCAGCATCGGGAAATCCTTAATGTAGTCCTTGTAGTAAACGTCGATGACGGCAGGATGTGGTGTCGACGGATGCAGGTAGATCGGAACTTCTAGTTTCTCGGCACGCGCGAAGATCGCCCAGAAGCGCTTGTCGTCGACGAACTGCCCGTTGGCGAGCCCGGAGATCATGGCGCCTTTGAAACCGAGTTTGTCGACAGTTCTTTCCAACTCGTCCGCGGCTGCAACCGGATCGCTCGTGGGAAGCATAGCAAAGGCAGCAAAGCGCTTGGGATTTGCGTCGATGGCGGCGTGGAGCCGGTCGTTGGCGCGCCGCGTCAAGTCGACAGCGATGTCCTTCGGCAGCATCTGCCCGGAGGGAGCGGTATGAGACAGGACCTGAACGTCGATCCCTGCCTCATCCATCTCCTTCAAGCGCAATTCGCCAAGGTCATACATACGTTTCAATATCTCGATATTGTGGCTTGATTCCCCCCCAAAATGCGCCACCAGCTCCTGATCTAAGTAGTGCTCTTCCAACGCGATGATTGGGCAATTCGGCTTTTCCATCATGTTTTTTTCCCCCTCAGAGTTTCCGATCGACGATTGTTAATAGGTCAATGTTGAGTTGATAAGAACCAACTTTAGGCTTAGTTAAATATACGAAGAACGGAGTTACATGTCAAGCGAAGAAGAACTGTAAAATACGTTAAGTTTGGTCCTAAAAAAGTGAGTAAAAAGATTAAAAAGAGACTGATGTAGGGTCAAGGGATGCCGAATTACCTTAGGTATTCCCTTGGCTGTATCCACCGTTTTTAGTTTCGTGCCCGTTTAGATCCGCCATAACACTGCTCCATCCCCTGCTACATCAGTAGGGTCGAAAATGGGCCAACAGAATAACCTATATAGGCCGCAGCCAAATTTATTCCTAACACTTTACCCAGCTCCCTGGAAGGAAACACTGAGGTTAGAATAGCGCTCCAACAAAATAAGTTGCTGCTGCCCCAACTCCTTGTACAATTCGAAAGCAAATCAGCATAGTGGCAGAGTTTGAAAAAGCAGAACCAACGGAGGCAAGAGTAAATATCAGAGTGCCATAAGTGAAGATTCTTTTTCTTCCATAGTTTATTCAAATTAGCGAATACATATCCTATCGATATAGGTAGTCAAAAAATTCAAATACGGATGGGATAAAATTTTGGATGAAAATGTTTTTCCTGAATCTTTTACAATTCATCAACCCATTTCAAAACCTACATGTGCCTATTCTTTAGGCAAAATGGTGGAGAGGGCTTTCCCCAAGAGCAAGAGAATTTAATTCCACAGGTATCCAAACATCATCTGTGGATTAATAGAGAAGAAATATTAAAGGGAAATTATTTTCTCGAAAATTATGAGCTGATGGTTTAGGCAATAACAAACTAAATCATAACTGATTGTTCGAACGGCCCCTATATACCCCATCCAGTCTTGGGTAAGGTGGGAAGTTGAGAATTGGAGGGGTATATAGGGACGCTAGCTTATTTCCAAATTGGAAAAAATAACTACCTAATATGACACCTTATTCCTTGTCAAAATCCGACTTTCCCAATTGAAGGAATTAATACCTATTACAGTGGTTGTCAGGCCAAATTTCGGTCATTAAAATTTAAAGCATAAGAAAGTGTGACGATAATTTGATCAAAAAACATTTTAATCTTGCCCTTCTGCGGACGGGGCCGACTTCGTTACAGATCTGGACATTCATCCTAATCTAGACTTTCCCATTCAATGTATTTTTCAGTCAAATTGTTGTTGATCAGTGGAGCTTACTTGTGGTCTTGAAAAAAATTATTTCACTTGTCACTTCCTTTTATTCTTCTGAAAGGATCTTAACAAATGCAGACCAAAGAGGATTATAGATAAATAAAACAGAACGGAAAAAACAAATTTTATCTCGTTTTCCCGATCTAACCCAAGGAAAGATTTAAGATATCGGAAAATTTCCCCCATTTTGTCAAAAACAGAGTCAAAAACTTGCTGTAGATCAGACATTTTGGAGGGAATTAGATGGTGGGACTTAAGTCTTTCTATCTGAAATTTTTCTTCAAGGCTTTTCACACTGATAGACCGTATGCCGAACAAGATGCATATAACCACCAAAAGACCGATCACAAACTCTACTCGCATATTGCTAAATCACTAACGCGATATAGTAATGCCATACCGTACTTGCTCCAAGACTGGCATTATTCATCATAATCTAGACTTTCCCAATCAATGTATTTTCCAGTCAAATTGTTGTTAATCGGTGGAGTGGGGCTTCACCATACCTCTTAATATACCATTTCAGCAATCTTTCCTGCTCAATCCTAGCCTCCTTCTTATCTGCCCGCTGCATGAAAGAGTGCTGTAGTCTATAATTTCTAAACATTTCCATTAAGTTAGTACAGCTTTTTATGAAATCAGTGCTGTCCAAATTAGCGAAAAACTTTAGAACCACCCCTTGGTCTTATCTTGATCTTTCATCTTGTATGATTGCCGAAAAGATAGGGATTCCAGGCTCTATATATATTGTTGATTCTATATTATCCAGTAATTTAAGGAAACGACTTGTTAGAGAATGAAATCAATTGTTATGTAAATCCTTTAAAGAAGAATTGCATTAAAACTTTCTCTCTCCATATCCACAATCTAGTGTAATGTTACAATAACGGCTTTACAATGAGACACCTTCTCCAAGATCGAATCGACGTTTTTGGTCCAGACAAAAGGCTTGGGATTTTCGTTGTTCAGCCGAATATACTCCTTGATGG
>Ga0208457_1001690_pt1 | contig 14472 bp, 9 predicted proteins | sample June2015DPH_10_1_FD_185513 | JGI IMG/M metagenome (GOLD analysis project Ga0208457, IMG submission 185513) | Peatland microbial communities from SPRUCE experiment site at the Marcell Experimental Forest, Minnesota, USA - June2015DPH_10_150... | ecosystem: Environmental > Terrestrial > Soil >... | reverse complement strand
GGGGCGGGGCAGCAGTCGTGGCTCGCGCATGGCCGAGAGAAACAGACTTCACGTAGACCCGAGAACTGCAGTAACAACACACCGAGCAAAATGTACGTCAAGTACCTCAAGATTAATCCTCAACTGCTATTCTACTCCGACAACGACCTGCAAGCAAGAGGGATTCCAACGGCCGCCCTCCCTGTCACATTGGCTTATTGCTACCGATCGTGGGCGGAGCGGCAGCAATTCTTGGTCACGTGAAAGACGGCAATTGGTGGTCGTTTATGCCCCTTTGGACCGAGATCTGAGCAGGCTAGAGACAGCGCCCGGATCGGACCGGGGTTGCCACCTCTTGCCATGACTCGCACTCCTCGGCGAACAAGAAATGTTGCCGCTTGCCCGGTTGGGTGTTAAGCTACAGCCCTTTGATCCAATCAGGAAAAATTCTCACGGGCTCTCTCCCTGTTACGAGGAATAGCGCAATAATCACCATTGAGAGCGGGGACTATTTGCCCCTGTTGCGTTAATCCACACGGCCCTGTAGGAGATTTCAACAACCCGGCTCTGACACTGCCTGTAACACCTTCAAGGGAAGTGATCCACGGGTACAGGTGTCAGCGGCGAGGCAGGCGGGAGGAGGGAAAAAGTCAGCCAAACTGCGAAACGAGCCGCGATGGGACCCGAGGGCGGCTATGTCGATCTGAACTTGACGCGCGAGGGGTAGCAGGCGCATGGTTTTGCGCAGGGATAGAGTTGAAATCAGAAATTCCGGTCTATCTCAATTTCAGAAGTGACCATCCCCAGTAAGGGGAGGGCGGTCAAGTTGCGCAAATTCACCGAGTTAATCGCGACAAATAGACTGGTGTTGCGTAATTCCACGCCGTGTCGAGAAAGCGTGTACACATAGACCCTTTTCAGAAAACCCGTAATACCACGTTGGCTTTGGTTGAGAGAGATTTCATGTCGACTGGCATCCTTTTTGCTAAGTATTCCAGCCCTGTCTCCTAATCTGGGGACGCAATGGGTATCTTCGTTGAGAAACTCAACACCTATGTGCTGTTTATGAAATCAACAGTGAAATGCTAAAGTAAGAGACCAATTCAACTGATTTCATGTCCGTATTCTTACAAAAGATCATTTAGGGAGAACCCGAGGTCTACGTGGAGCCTTGGCGATTTTTCCTGCCCTTTTGGAAGTGCCATTAAGCCAGGAATGTTGGCACATGGTTTGTGGTCGCAACGACCGTAATTTGATCCTCCGAGGGTCAAGTCTCAGAAGTGGAGAAATAGTCCTATGACAGAACCTAGCCTTGCGCGCAGAGGATGGACTTGGCTCGGCATCTTATCCATGGTATCTGTTTTCGGAATAAGTCCTGCCGTAGGCCAAAAGCAGCCAGTCGCACATGAAACCTCGCCTGTCTCTTGGAGGGCGTCAACCCAGGGGAACGCTGGCGATGCGGCCATACTGGAGCCAGCCTGGAAGCCCGTTTCTGCTGTTCTGGCTCCCTCCGGGCTTTTCCTGCTGAGCGCGACCCTGCGGACTGATGATCAGGATAAAAACGCGGCCGCGGCACAGAGCGCGAAAGCGCAACCACCGGCGAAGGGGGACGGAGACTACGTCGGGACAGAAACTTGCGTGGGCTGTCACAAGGATCAGGAGAGGCGTTTCAAGAACACGGTCATGGGGAAGATCTACGCCCATCCCCAGACTGGATTAGAAAGGCTTGGTTGCGAATCCTGTCACGGGCCCGGCAAAGCTCACGTCGAAGCTGGCGGCGGCAAGGACACCATCCCCCTCCGCTTCGGCAAGGATTCCAACAACTCGATCGAAGAGCAAAACGCCGCTTGCTTAGCGTGCCATTCACGCGGCAACCGGCTGTTCTGGAAGGCCAGCCCGCACGAATCGCGCGGGATGGCCTGCGCGGACTGCCACCAGGTGAAGCAGGAGCTGCAGGTCTCGCTCTCGTCCGACACCCGCTACAGCGCCCCGCCGACCGAGAACAGGGGGGTCAAGAAGTCGCAGCCGGAACTCTGTCTGCAGTGTCACCAGATGCGCCGCGCGCAGTTGCAGCGCTCCTCGCACATGCCGTATCGCGAAGGCAAGGTGACTTGCACGAGCTGTCACAACCCGCACGGCACTCCCAACCCGAAGCAGCTCATTCAGAGCACGATCAACGAGAACTGCCTCTCCTGCCATACCGAGCGCCGTGGTCCTTTCCTGTGGGAGCACCCGCCGGTGATGGAAAACTGCGCCAATTGCCATGAGGCGCACGGCACCAACAACCCGCAGTTGCTGAAGGTGCGCATGCCTCGCGTTTGCGATAGCTGCCACGACAGCAGTCGTCACCCAACTACCCCGACACTCCTCAACGCCATCCGGGATTTCAACCGGGGTTGCACGAACTGCCATTCAAGGATCCACGGATCGAACCATCCCTCCGGGAACACGTTCCTGCGCTAGGTAAGGAGAGAGCAATGAAATTGGTGAGACAGCCTACGACACTGGTACTGCTCGCGTTCCTGCTCGTCCCGAGTCTGCTGTACAGCCAGGAACAGCCCGCACCGCCCGCACCGCCATTGCAGGGGAGCGTCGAGTTTGGAGTCCGGCATGTCTGGGGCGATGTGTATGGGCGCCCGGATCTTCCGTTTAGCCCTGACGTGATCACTTCGAAATTCAACGAATATGGCGACACCAGGAGCGGCTTTTTCATCCGCAGGTTCTACATGAATTCTGACGACATCCTCGGCTCGAAGAACTATGTGAACCTGCAGTCGCAGAGCACCTTCTACAAGGACCAAAGCTATCTGGCCACCTTCGGCCAATACGGCAAGTTCAAGGTCCAGTTCCGCTACGACGAGATACCGCACATTTACACCAATACCGCTCGCACGCTCTACACCCAAACCAGCCCGGGCGTGTTTACCCTGCCTTTTGCGCTGAAGACCACCTTGCAAGCCCAATCGTCAAGCGCCACGCCTGCCAAGACTCTGCCGTATTTCATGGTTACTCAGGTGCTGTGTGGTTCAGCAATACCCCCGGCAACACAGCCACCGTCCTGTAGCGAGCAGTTCATTACTCCGTCGATCTTGCGCAAGGCCGGAACCGGAACGGTCAGCTATTACGTCACCCCGGACTGGAATATCTCGGGCATGTTCTCGCGGGAGAACGAGGTCGGCAGCCGGCCGATCGGGGCGCTCCTTAACTCCAGCCCGAGCGCAAGTGCTACCGCCGGCGCTGGCGCCGAGCTGCCGGAACCCATCGACTACTTCAACAACACGGTCAAGGTGGGCACCGAGTACGGCAAGAACGACTGGGGCGTGCAACTCGGCTATCTGGGATCGTTCTTCGAAAGTAACATCAGTCAGTTGGTGTTTGACAACCCGTTCCGCGCCACTTCCGAGGACGCAAACGACCCCCTTACCGGGCGCATGGCCCTGTATCCCAATAACCACGCGAACTACTTGAACTTTGCGGGTGCGTTCGACCTGAGCAAGTACCTGCGCCTGATGGCCAGCGTTAACCCGGGCTGGCTAGGCCAAAACGACCCCTTCCTACCCTATACCACTAACAGTGCGATCAATACCTGCGGCACCGGTTCGCAGCCCTGCTCTTCGCTTGGGGTACTGCCAGCTCCGAGTCTGGACGGCAGCAAGCAAACTCTGGCCATGAACTACACGCTCACCACCTTACCCTGGAAGAAATTCCAGTTGAAGGCGGCCTACCGCCACTACGACTATAACAACAACACGCCAGTGCACGACTTCACGCCTTCGGCGGGTGACGTCGGTGTCCCCGACGTAACCAGCCCCACGGAAAACAAACCTTTCGGCTACAACAAGAAAAACCTCGAACTGACCGCCAACTGGTTCTTCGGCAAGAAGAGCTCCCTGAAGGCCGGTTACGAAGGTGAATTCTTTGACCGTTCGTATCGCGACGTGGAGCACTCGGTCGAGCACTCGTTCATCTCTGCTCTCGACCTGAGCGTACACAAGGACCTGCTCTTCCGGCTTGCCTACCGTCACCAAGATCGGACGCCGAGCGCGTACCAGGACGTGGACGCCAGCGACCCCACGACGAGTCTCCCGGTAAGCTGCACCTCCGTTAGCGTGGTTTTCACTGCCGACCAGCGTTGTCATCGCAGATTCGACGAGGCTGCCAGGCTGCTGGACCGTGCCGATGCGTCGGTGGAGTACGACGTGCAGAAGTTCAGCTTCGACGGGGGCTTCCAGACTATCCAAACCAACAGCAACCGGCCCGGTGGCACCAATAGCCCCACGCCACTTAACTTCCTCACGGGCGCCGCGGCGACCACGGCACCCTACTACCTCTATGGGGCGTTGAAGGACCTCTCGTACATCTTCACCTTCGATGCGAGCTACGCGCTTTCGACGGAGGTGTCACTGTTTGCCGAATATACGCACGAGAGGTACTACAAGAGAATGATCTCGCGGAACCGCACGCCGACTTCGGGTGAACAGACAATTCTGACTTGCTTGGGCTGCGACACCGCCAATAATGACTGGGAAAGTACGTACCACGACATATTTGACACCTACGCTGCGGGCGTGGATCTGTATCTTGGGAAGAAGGTCTACCTGACGACCTACTACTCTCTGGCGGCAGGGAAGGGCAATGTCTTTTCGAGCGCGCTTGGCGATCCGACCATCACTACCGGCCCCGACAAGTTCGTCCTTACCGGCACCAGCGCACCCCAGGACTACCCGGAGACGACCACCCGAATTCACGAACTCGGGATCGTCTTGAAGTACAAGCTCACGAAGAATATCATGCCGAAGCTGGAGTACCGTTTCCAGCAGTTCGACAACAGGGACTACCAGACTTCCGCCATGACTCCCTACATGGGTTGCATAGGCACAACGGCGGCACCGGTCACGGGCTGTCCCAGTGCGACTGCGAACGTTGGAATACCGCAGCCCAGCTCCTTCTATCCGGGTTTCGTCGTCGGCGATCCCTCGGCGGCCAGGTACATCTTCATGGGCGTGGATCAGCCTTCATACCGGGTCAACGTCATGTCGGCCACAATCGAATACCAGTTCTAGACTGTTGGTCTCCGGGCAGGGGATCGACCATTCCCTCCCCGGATCCCGCGCTCCCGAATCTGTCAGGATCGGCGCGAGGGTGGCAGGTGGCCCTTGCGGAAATGCCCGTTGAAACCAAGTTGGACAGGCTGCTCATTCCGGTGATCTTTGTTACGAAGCGAGACACATGGACGCAGACCAACGTGACCACGCACATTACTTTTGTGTCTGGCAGTAGTCGCACTAATGAGTGTTGGAGCCAGGTTTGCTGAACAAGGAAGTGATCGGGGGCGATTTCATTCTGCTTAAGACAAGTAAAGAGGCGAGGCCTTACCTTAATGCTCGTAACAAGTTCGTTCACATTAACTTACCTCTAGAGTCGCAGGTTGGAAGAAACTAACAATGGAGACATCTTTGCTGTCCAATAGGAGGTCGGAGGCTCTTGACCCTCGTGGCAACATCATTAGCATCGGCAAAACGGTCAGTAAACCCTCAGAAGGTCAACCTGACCCTCCATTTGTTGCTCTTAGCTATCTTTCTCCTACCACCTTTTCAAGTCTGTGCTGAAGAACCTATCGAGCATCCCTTCATTGAACCAAAGGACATCAAGTCTCAGACATGCTTAACCTGCCATCCTGAGAAGAAAGAAGGCAAGTTCGTCCACTCGGCGGTTGGGATGGGTTGTGAGAACTGCCATCAAGCCATCTCTGAAAAGAACAAAACAACGATCACCTTGGTCGCTACCGGAGGCGCCCTGTGTGCCAAGTGTCATGAGACCAGGAAAGACCCCGTGCTTCACGGTCCCTATAAGAACGGCCAATGCCTTACCTGCCATGATCCACATTCCTCGGAATTCAAGGCACAGACACGGGCTGCGGGGAATTCGCTCTGCCTTGAGTGCCACGCGCCTAAACGCGGCACGGCGGATGCGGTAACCCTCTTCAGCTTACAAAAAATCTCAAAGGCCGATTTCGAAGCAATTCCGAAGATTAAGCTTGATCCCACCCTGCGTTTCGGACACCCCCGGGCGACTCATCCAGTTGCCGAAGCAGCGGATCCGCTGCACAGGGGAGAAAGGATGTCGTGCCTGAGTTGCCACGCCCCTCATGCGTCGACGCTACAGAACCTCCTCGTTTCGGCAAAAGGGGGCGGGGACGTCTGCGACGCGTGCCACCGGGCTATTGAAGAGCAAAAGGGAACAAAGATCAAAAGCCAACTACAGCCGCCGGCGGAGCCGCTATCCCAGCGCACGCCGAATCTCCCGATACAATCTGGATTGATGGTGAAACCATGAGACCCAGGTTGCGGAAGTCAAATGCAATTGGCCTTAAATATGTAGCCATCCTCACAACCCTGTGGACAACGCCGCTCCTTGCCGTAGGGGGAAACAAGCGAAAGGCGGCGCCGGTCTTCTGCTATCGACCCGGCCACCCTGGATTGGCCTCCGCCTCCTGACAAGCCGCCGCTAAGGTTGCTGGAAATGTTCTATGATACCCATGAAGTCCACTCACCGGGAGGTGACCAATGCGCAGAGAAACGTGCGCTTTGCTCGTGTTTTTCTGCACGACAGCCATGGCCGCTGATCTGAAACCGCCAAGCAGCGCAGAGCTGTGCGGCGACTGCCACCGCGCCATCTATGACGGTTGGAAGAGATCGGCCCATGCAACCGCGATGGAGAGTCGGCTCTTTCAGGATGCTCTGAAGCTAGCCGAGGCGGATTTCGGTGTCCAGGCCCGCAAGAACTGCCTCGCCTGTCACGCCCCAGTAGCTGTTCTGACGGGAGATCTTGAACTGAGCAGAAAGGTGAGCTGGGAAGGAGTCACCTGCGACTACTGTCATTCCATCCAGGAGGTTACGACAACTGGCGGCAACCCGAAGGCCAAAGTAGAGTTCACGCTGGTGAAAAGCGGGCCCTCCAAAGACTTGTCTTCGCCCGCTCACGGGACGCGCTTCTCGCCGCTGCATACCTCTTCGCTGGCCTGCATCACCTGCCACGAATACTCGAACTCGCAAGGCTTTCCGGTCCTGGCGACGTACTCCGAGTGGAAGAACAGCACCTACGGAAAAAGCGAAATAGGGTGCCAAACATGCCATATGTACCGCATCGCGGGAGATGTGGTCGATCCCCGGGTTAAACGATCGGCAATGCTGACGCTCAATCTCCACGAGATTCCTGGCGGCCATTCCATCCAGCAATTGAACAAGGCCATCAAAGCTGACCTCTCCACCACCAGAGAAGGTGACCAGCTACGGGTTGTCGTCAAGCTGACCAATCGTGGTGCGGGACACTACGTGCCCACGGGGTCATCATTGCGTCAACTGATACTGGAACTCGACGCCGATTCCTTGGCCGGTCGTCATTTCAGCGAGCAACGGATCTACCGCCGCACTGTGGCAGACCGAAGTGGCGCCATCCTGAATCGTGAGGATCTAGTATTCATCAAGGGCGCCCGGGTCGTGACGGACACGCGCCTGGCGCCCAGCGAGACCAAGACCGAGACGTTCTCCTTCCCAATACCGCGGGGAACTCAGACGCGAGTGAAGGCCAGCCTCTACTATTATTACTCCCCTCTAGCCACCACCGAGGCGCAGCAGAAGGTTACGTTCCTGGAGCTCACGCGCCTGGTCCAATAGAAGAATGGAGGGTTCCCTCATGGCTTGGACTTTGACACGCAGGAGCTTTCTTTCCCTATCGGCGCTGCTCGGGTCAGGTTTTGAACTGATGTTTACCCCCGTGGGACGGGCGAAAGAATTATTCACATCCAAACTCGGCATCATCACGGACGAGCTGACGGAGGACTTCAAGAAGGCTCTGGACTTCATTTCAAGCCAATCTCTGGCCTATTGCGAGCTGCGAGACCTCTGGCAGAAGAACGTGGTAAAGCTTTCCCAGGAGGAGTTGGACCGCGCCAAACAGTTGATCGAACGGCATCGCTTGAAGGTCTCGGAGATTGCTTCGCCGATTTTCAAATATCACTTGCCCGGGATGCCTTCTCCGCACCCCAATTTAAGTGACACTTTCATGGTCGCTGACCTGACGGATAAGGACACAGAGAGTCTGCTGCGCGGGGTGTTCAAGCTCGCCCGATTCTTCGGCACTTCAAAGGTGAGAGTCTTCAGTTATTGGAGAGTGGAGGAACCGGATAAGGCTTTCCCCTACGTCCGCGAGCGCCTGGCCAAAGCAGCCGCGCTTGCAGCTCAAAACAAGATCACTTTGCTCCTTGAAAATGAGCACGAATGCAACATTGGGACTGGGAAAGAGCTGGGCCGGATGCTTCGGGAAATCAATTCGCCCTACTTGCGAGGCATGTGGGACCCTTGCAACGCAGTCAGCCTCGGCGAGGTTCCCTACCCCGATGGGTATCGCCAAGTCCGCGGACTTTTCCTCCATATGCACATCAAGGATGTAAAGAAAGACCCCGCCACAGGAAAGCTTCAGTACGTTCCTGTGGGTGAAGGTTTGATCGATTTCCGCGGGCAGTTCGCAGCCTTGCGCAACGACGGTTATGATGGGACGATGTCTTTGGAGACCGCCTACTCGCGCCCCGATGGGAATAAGGTGGAAAGCACGCGCGAGTGCCTGGAGGGATTGTTCAGGGTATTGAAATCGGTCAATGTCTGAAGCGAGGGGGTAGCGCAGACCTGTTTTTTAGGTCTGCGGCTTTTGGCCTGTCGACGTTCGGTCCTGCCCACGGGCGCAGGGCCAGAGAAATTGCCGGCATGTCGCGGTTCTGGCCGCTGTTTCTATACGATCTGAAAAGCCGCAGACCTAAAAAGCAGGTCTGCGCTACGTGCGGACAACTGACCACTGTCCTTAATGCCATGTTTGCATCCCGTACCAATTGGCCACTCACTCTGAATCGGCTCTCGAGAGCGATTGAAGAACTGCGGCATAGGGGGCTTCCTCTTCTTGACCTGACCGAATCGAACCCCACGCGCTGCGGGTTTGCTTTCGATACGCAGGCAATCCTCGAGGCACTCGCAAATCCCCAGGCCCTTTCTTACGAGCCCGACCCCCGCGGTTTGCTCCCCGCGCGCCAGGCGGTGGCAAGCTATTACGCCGAGCGCGGGATCGCGCTTGATCCGGGGCAGATCTTCCTGACCACAAGCACCAGCGAAGCTTATTCCTACGTTTTCCGCCTTCTCGCCGACTCGGCTGACACCGTTCTGGTGCCGCAGCCCAGCTACCCCCTTTTTGACTTCCTGGCCGGATTGAATGATGTTGGGGTTGTCGCTTATCCCCTGATTTACGACCAAGGCTGGCAGATTGATTTGCCCACGATCGAAAAGCGCCTGGACGCTCGCACTCGCGCCATCCTGGTGGTCCATCCCAACAATCCCACCGGGTCATTTATTCGGCGGCGCGAACTTGCTGAGCTTCTCACCTTCTGCCAGTGGCACGACATGGCTCTGGTTGCCGACGAGGTCTTTGCCGACTATCCCTTTGGAGCGGATCCGCAGCGCGTCGTAAGCCACGCCGCCGTCACGGAAGCGCTCACTTGCACGCTGAGCGGCCTCTCGAAAATCTCCGCCTTGCCGCAGATGAAGCTTGCTTGGCTGGTCCTGAACGGACCTCCGGAACTTTTGCGAAGCGCTCTGGCCCGCATGGAGATCATCGCCGACACGTACCTCTCCGTGAGTGCGCCCCTGGCGCTGGCATTACCAGGCTTGCTCGAGACACGCCGAACGCTTCAGCCACAGATACTGGAACGAGTGACGTCCAATCTTAAGTTGCTCGACGCGCGACTCGCCTCGGGCCAGCCTGTAAGCCGGCTGGTGGTGGAAGGGGGATGGTATGCCATCTTGCGGCTTCCCTCGATTCGAACGGACGAGGAGTGGGCGATGGAACTTGCCAGCAAAGACGGCGTGCTCGTTCATCCCGGCCATTTCTTCGATTTCAGCTCGGAGGGGAATTTGGTGATAAGCCTGTTGACCAAACCGGAGGTCTTTGAAGAAGGGATAGCGAGAATCCTCACACGCGTGGCCAGCTCCGCCTGAGGTTCCTCAATGATGAAACGATCCAGCGCGCGAAACGAATTCTCGTCTCCTTGCATTCCCCGACTCCTCGCGGTCGTACTGGTTTGTTTCGCGGTGTTTTCAAGCGGGTGCCGCCGGCGGCCCGCCCCACCCAAGGCCTACGCCGCCTTCGTCGTCAACAAGCAGAGTTCGACTCTCGCCGAAGTTAATCTGGCGAAATTCCGCGTGCTGGCAACGGTGGCTTTCGCGGCCCGTCCTGAACGGGTGTTGGTGAGGCCGCAGCGCGAGGAATTATGGGTAATATCGGCCTCCGGCGAAATCAGCGTAGTGGAGTTCCCCGGGCTGCGGGTTGTGAGGAAGCTCCGCATTGGGGAAGGCGCACGTGACCTTGTCTTTTCACCGCAGGGGCGCCGGGCTTTTATCCTCGAGCCGGCAAAAGGACAAATCGTTTTCATCGACTCGGAAAACTACAAGGAGACAACACGCCTCAATCTGGGCACGCCACTCACCGACCTTGCTCTGACGCCCGACGGCAATACGCTGGTGGCCTCTTCCAGCGCTACGAACCGGCTCTTTTTTGTGAACGCGGACGATCAGAAGGTGCTGGGCTCCGTCGAAGTTGGCAAAGCTCCTGGTCCAATGGTCATCCTCCCCAATAGCTCCAAGGTCTTCGTTTCTGACACGGAAGAAGGAGCCATATCCGCCGCAGACTTGACCACGAAGCAACTCCTTTCCAACATCGAAATCGGCATTCGGCCCGGCGCCCTGGTCCTCAAGCCGGATGGCGGAGAGCTTTTTATCTTCGAGTATGAAGGGACCAGCATGGTAATCGTGGACACTGACCAGGACAACGTGGAACAGAACTATCCCACTGGTCATAAGCCGGTGGCGGGAGTGTTTCAGCAGAACCCGCTTGTCCTTTACATCGCCAACGCCGGTGACGGGTCCGTGATGGCCCTGGACGTTCAGAACCGCACCCTGTTGGCGGCGATACACCTCGGAATCGAGCCCCGCGCCATGGCGCTCACCCCCGACCAACGGTTTCTGGTGGTGGCGGACACCGCCGCCTCGACGCTGGCTGTGCTTCAGACCAACCCCGCCACGCTGCTCACTACGTTCCCCGTTGGGGCCGACCCCGTGGACGTGGTGGTTCCCGGCTGGCTCCTGGAAGGGCAGTGAGGGGTGATGAGTGACGAGCGAGAAGAGGCTGTCAGCTATCAGCCGTCAGCTCTCAGCTCCTGGAATCGCTCCGTTCGCTCTTTGCTGATTGCTGAAGGCTGAAAGCTGAGAGCTGAAGAGCAGTGACGAGCAGAAGTCAGGAGACAGGAGTCAGGAGGAGAGTAAGGAGCAGAATTATGAATAGTGAATGGTGAATTGGGGATGCAGAGCTTGCTTTGCGCGCCGCGCCCAGGGCCTCTGACCGCTGAACTTCTTCAATTCACAATTCAGAATTCATATTCATAATTTAAAATTGCCCCGCCCTCAGCAACAACGGTAGTACGGAAAACCCTGGCGAATAAACAGTCCTTGCCAGGTAATGAGTTCATCGGAGAGCGGAAATATCCCCTATTCCCTATTCCCTGTTCCCTATTCGCGTCCTTACCAGTTAATGAGTTCATCCGTGGGTCTGAGAGATATCCAGCCCTCTTGAGGAATCACCTGGAGCGGTAGCTCGTTGGCCCAGATTGAAGCCTGCAAGCGGATTTGCTGGTGTTGCTCATATCCCAGCAGGCTGTAATCCAAGCGCAGCTCGAAGATCCGGTGGAAGGCTACCTGAAGTCGGTCGCCCGTCGCCAGCGGGACGAGCAGCGGCTCCTCGTCTTTCCACAAATTCACTCCGGCCAAGCCGGTCGGGCCAATCGAGGCATGGATACGAGCGTGGCTGTTGTCCACAACATTCACTCGAACTTGAAATTCAGGGTGGTCTGTCAGAAATGCCGCTGTTAGATCCAGGCGAAGGAAAAGGGCCTCTGGACTGAACCCGTAGTAAAGCGCATCCCAAACCCTTGCGGCCCCGTGCATGGAGCCGGAGCGTGGATCAGGCAGATAGAGGCCGGCGCCTAACCACTCGAAGTAGTTGGTGACCACGCCATCGATGCGCGGCTGGATAAGCCCCGTAGGCGGAACGCGCAATGCTGTGGTGTGGGGGCGCTTGATAGGTTCCGCCAACTCGTCTGCGGGAACACCTCCCAGCATCCTGTAAAGGTTACTGAGGTGTGTGCGGAAAAGCAGATCAAAATCTTCGTCGTTCGCGGTGGAGTGTTCCGGGCCGTACCACCAGCACCAATCACTGCCCTCGGCAACCCACAACTCCTGTTGTGCGAGCGTGGCATTATTTTTCTCGGCTTTGCTGCTGTTTTGAGCGTAGAAATCGCGCGCCTCCGAAAGCAGGTCCCAGGCGCGATTGTCTTCATCCGCTCCAATCCAAACGTCAAAATTGGCGCTGATCCAAGACCCGGGATGCACATGAGTCAGAAGCCCGGGGTCTGTAACCCGCAAGGCCTCTGTGGCGGTCACAGCCTTCAGTTCAGGGTCAGAAGCCAGCCGGCCGTAGAAGCTCTTAAGGAATTCCCTGCCGTTTTCGGGGTAGTACTCCCAAGCGTTTTCACCGTCCAGAATAACCGATACCACAGCGGGTTTACTCGAGGTGCTGCGGCCTGCCGCTTTGATACGCTGGTGAAGATCAGCCGCCGCGGCGTGCGGATCCATACGTGAGTAGACGAAGCCCACCAAGTCAGAAAGCTGGCGGTCGCGAAAAAAGATGGAGATATTGCGTCCTTCGGAGGAGAAAACATGTGGCCGGTAGAGCTCAGAACCTCCATCCACGGTCCCGTCGCTTCTCCGGCCGAAATCCATCTGACGTGAGCGCCCCAGCACACCCTCGTCTGTTGCCGCCCACTCGAAGCCCTCCTCGGCGGCCAGACGCAGGACCTCGTCCGAGACACCTCCCTCGCTGGGCCAGAGCCCGCGCGGCTTGCTGCCGAAAACTTCCTGGTGGAGCCTGATCGCAGCGCGGAGTTGGTCGCGGGCATCCTCAGGGTGCTGAAAGTGGCGGCGCGGCAAACGCACTTCAGGGTGAGATTCCACCGCGATGTTGGTGTCGCAAAGGAGGGGAAGGATCGGATGGTAGAAAGGCGAGGTTGAAATCTCAATCTGCCCGCGCTCACTGGCGACCCTGTAGTCGTCAAGAACTCGCTTGAGTATCTCCACTTCCTTCAGGTGAAGCAAAGACTTATCGTCTTCGTTATAACCCCGTTCTTGCGCTACAAGCTTTCTGATTTGGGGGTCAGCGTCAAGGTAGATTTCGTCAAACCAAGCGAGCTGTGAAAGCACTTGCAAGTCGAGCAGGTCGTACGTCGAGAAGAGCCGTCCAGCCGTGGCGGGGTCGGTAGTTCGTGACTTGTCCCACAACTCGCGATAACGCGGATAACGGTTGAGCAGGTTTTCATGGTTGAGCTGGAAAGCGCTTTCCAGGAGAAACCGGCGGTCATCCTCCGTAAGCTTTTGAACAGGCTTGAAGGCAACTTCGTATGCCTGCTCCACTGCCGCCTCCTGCGCGTAGTCCTGTATTTGCACCACCAGCGAAGGAACCAGGTTGAAGGTCATGTGGAGGGTCGGGAAATCCCGGAGGATCGCCACCATCCCGAAGTAATCCTTCAACGCGTGCAGGCGCACCCAAGGCATGGTGTACCGGCCCTGCGCCAAATCCTTGTAAAAGGGCTGGTGCATGTGCCAAAGCAGCATCAAATAGGTTTGCGGCATGGAATTAAGGAACAGTTCCTTTGCGGCGCTGAAATCGGTGTGTTAGCATGAACGCAGGGCGGCATCCCGGATTCCATTTCATGCCAAGGTTGCGCCCCGGCAAGGACCTATGCGGATACTTACCCGCTATATTCTCAAAGAAATCTCTTCTCACTCGCTGCTGGGACTGCTGGTCTTCACCTTCGTAATTTTCATTCGACACCTGGGACATCTACTCGAGCTGGTGGTGCGCCACAATCTGCCGCTCCCCGATATGATGACGCTGTTCCTGCTGCCGGTTCCAGGCATCCTCGTGCTCACGGTTCCCATGGCCGTACTGGTGGGAACGCTCATTGGCCTCAGCCGCATGGCGGCGGACGGCGAGGTTATCGCGGCCCGAGCCTCGGGGATCGGGCTTTCCCGGTTCGTCCGGCCCGTGCTGCTCTTCGCTTGTGCGGGGTGGGCACTCACCATGTGGATGAGCCTGTACCTCTCGCCACAGGCAGCCCGGAAACTCAATCGCATGGAAGCAGGGCTAAAGGCCAGCCAAGTGCCGTATGAGATCCAACCGCGCGTGTTTATCGAGCAATTCCCCAATTTGCTTCTTTACTTGCAGGATGTAACCGGCTCTCGTTCCAGGTGGCGGGGCGTCTTCATTGCGGACACCACGCAGCGTGACCAAGTCAAGGTAACCTTAGCGGAAAGCGGGGTGCTTGTCAACGAAGCCGCCAAC
>Ga0208457_1001685_pt1 | contig 14513 bp, 12 predicted proteins | sample June2015DPH_10_1_FD_185513 | JGI IMG/M metagenome (GOLD analysis project Ga0208457, IMG submission 185513) | Peatland microbial communities from SPRUCE experiment site at the Marcell Experimental Forest, Minnesota, USA - June2015DPH_10_150... | ecosystem: Environmental > Terrestrial > Soil >... | reverse complement strand
TTGGTGGAATTGTGTCTGGCGGGCAAGGGGCGATGGATGATCGAACCGGTTCCCGGTGTGTAGTCGGCCACTCGGAAAGTAAGCTTTGAGTGGTCCGCTGGGCGGATCGTTGTCCCGAAACGGGGTTCGGGGCCTCGAAGCAGACTTCGGGGGCGTTTGGTGGTGGGAAGAGGATTTCGCCAGGAATCGGCGGAGGTGGCATGGGTAAACACTATGCCGTCAGTGAGGGACTTACTCGCGGATTACTTGTGGGAAGGGGGGTCAGACGAGTCCTTCGATAAACACTGCGCCATCAGGCTGCGAACGGCCGCCGCTAGCGGGTTTGTTTGTTTGACCCTGCCCGGTCGCTGATCTGTTGAATTGCGGCGTCAATCCACCAACGCTGATCGGCGCCGGCTTTTTCCCGCGCGGACTGCAGCAAGGGCAGCGCTACGTCCGGCCGACGGGCCAGCGCGGCCACCGCTTTTTCCCTCTTCGAAAAATCCGGATCCGCAAGTTGCTGGATCAGTTCCTGGATGACTGCATCGGATATGCGGACGTCAACTGTCACCGCGGCGGGACTTGAATCAATCTGCAGCCGTTCGTCCACCGGAGAAGCTTCCACCTGGTGCGTGCCGTTTGAAAGGTCGGCGAGCGTCGTTTCCGTGCTTTTCGTGGGTGTACGCCACGGGCCGCCATCGACTCTCCAAGTGAAGCCGGCCACCGGCTGACCTTTGCTCGAGAAGTGCAGCGTCACATCCCCGGTGCGGTCCACAGAAGCCCGCACTTCCGCGTGCGGCAAGGGGCGAGCCTTAACGATCACGTACTCACCAAAATCAGGAGCGACCCAAGTCATCAGAAACGCGTTTCCCAAAGGGTCGATCAGCGCCCCCTGAAGTTTGCGCGAATCCAGAAAAGGCTGATGTTCATCCGGGGCAAATTGCGGTGCGCACTGGTCGCCTACCACCCGGTAAAGCTTATATTGCGAAGTAAACCAAACCGTGCCCAGGCGATCCGGCGCCACCGAGTCGGGCCGCTTCACATCGCAGGCGGTCAGTTCCAGGTTGTACGGCGCGGGTCTCCTTGCCTCGGCGACGGGGGCGGTCTCGGTGGAAGCCGGCTGCCATCCCCTTGCCTCCGCAAATTCCCAGGTCCTGCCCATGTGCTGGAGAGCCAGATTGCCGGCACCGTCGAAGAAAGGCAGTCCGTTACCTAAGAACCCTTTAGGGCCGAAGATTTTTCTGGTTGACCACTCTTGCCACTGACGGCCATTGAAATACCGGATTCGGTCCCTGCCCAGAAAATAGCAAATGCGGCCGTCTGCAGTAAAATGCGGTTGCATGCAGCACGGCCCGCCCAGGTGGAAATCTTTGCCAAAAGGCAGTTGCGCCTGCAGCGCCTCGTCGTAACTCGCGTAGGCCTTGAAAGCGCCCTGCTTGGGGTCGAAAATCTGAATGGTCATTCCCGCCGTTCCGTCATTGAAAGGCCGCCCATTGTAGCCGTTGGACCAGACGTATTCGCTGAAACTCCCGCCTCCCACGTCAGGGGCCAGGGAGTAGTTGCAGGTGATCTGCGTATCACTGACGTAAGTCTCGCGGCAAATAATCGGGACAGCGTAATAGAGCTCGGGATCAGTGCCGAAGCCGGTCCCAAACGCGTTTACGCCTGGAACCGTTTGGCCGGGGACGAAAGTGTCGGGGGTGATCCAGATGCCGGAGGGCATGGGGTCCGGCACGCCCTCCGGTGGCGCCAGAGGCAGCCAAATCCGTCCGAGCGAATCCAGCATTACTCCCGAGACCCGCTCTGCGGGAAACCTTTGAGGGAGTGGATGCCCAATCCACTCCTGGCCGTTCCACTCACTCAATGTCGGGTCGCCTGGCGCGAGAATTCCCCAAAGATGATGCTGAGCATCCTGGGCCAGCATACGCGGCGGATTGAGGGTGGAGACCTCACTGGATCTTCGAAAGGAGAATTCCGAAGGTTTCACCGCGATGCTGGCCTGGTGGAGCGAGACGATCAGCATCCGCTCATCTGGAAGCTGGAACAATGCCTCGGAGCCGTCAAGGGGATTACCGTAACGCCAGTCCAGCAGCATCTCTGCCCCGCGCTGAAGCAACCACGGGCCGTTACCGAAGGCGCCAACCCAGAGGCCGTCGGTCGTCGCCAGCAACGGCCGGGTCGGTTGCTGGAAGGTTGCCGCCTCTGTATCCAGCCCATTGATCAACTGCTTCCAGGTTCCACGAACTCCCTGCCACAGCGCGCAGAATCGCCCTTCGCCGCTCCGTTCGGGAACCGGATACGCAGTCGACCCTGCAACCACGTAAGTGAGCTGCTGGATCTGAAAAATACCCAATACGTTCCGAAACGCGGAAAGCCCCGGGACCGCCGGAGTTGCTGTCATCGTACTCGTGTCAAGCTGATAAAGCTGATCGCCAACCACCGCCAGCCACATGTGCTCTGCGTCTGCAGGCTCAATCACCGAGAACTTCTTATCCGGCACGCCGCGGAGGCGCGGGTGATGCTCGAACTTAGTTCCGTCGAAGATCAAGACACCTTCCAGTGAGGCCCAGTCCGCCCTGCCTGCCAGGCTGTTTGACCAGAACCAAATACGTCCTCGCCCGTCCACCGCTGCGTAAATGGGGTTGAACGTCCAGCGCTCGCTCCGGGGACGGCCTTCTTCATCAAACTGCTCGTCGCGAATGGTGTAAACACATTCTGCGCTGCCCGAGGGAGTCACACGGAAGATGTGTCGCCCCTGCTCGGTAATCCAAACATTTCCGTTTGTGTCCGCGAAGATGCGCGGGCGGTCGCGCAGTCTGGAGCGAAGTTGAGCGAGGAGGGTTGACGTTTCTTGGCGATGCCGGGTGACCGCGAGATTGCCCAGACCGTCACTCCACAAAACGTACACCGCGCCGTCCGGCGCGCGCGTCAGCGCCCAGGGCCAAGTCTTATTCGGAATTGAAGAGACCGTGACGGATTTCCAGCCGTTACCTTCCCACCGATAGAGACCCAAGTTCGGATGGGAGCCGACGGCCCACACCCGGCCTGTGGCGTCTTGGGCTGCGACCGCGATCTTAGGTGAATCCTGCCGCGAGATTTGCGCTGCGCCAAGCGGGGCGCACAGGATGATGCTGTAGATTAAGCAAAGCACTTTACGCATATGCACTTCGCCTTTTGAAAATCGAAGGACTGGCGCAGACTTCGCGCCCTTCGAAGTCTGCGGTTCTTCCTCGAAAACAAAGGACCGCGCTGCCGCGGCCGCATCACCAGGTATAGTGCGCCTTGTAGGTGACGGTCTTTTCCCCATCGGGTGGTATCTGGACACGAAACTCCATGGTCTGGGCATCGGTTTTGACATAGGGCGAGGACTTCTCCACGATCTCCCAGGTCATACCGCGATAGAGATGCTCGACTACCCGCACTTCTACGGCCTCTTTCTTATGGTTGCGCAATTTGATCTCGAATGACTCGTCCAGCCAGCGGTTGCCCATATCCATATGGTAATCGGTCCGGCGGCGCTCGCCTTTGAGGTCAAAGGCGCTGCCGGTGTAGGCGCGGATAGTTTCATCGCGCGGGGTGTGCTTGATGTCGTTCTCGCCCGTGAATTCGAGTTGTCCATCCGTGTCCTGCCGGTAAAACCGCAGTCGGCCCGCCGGCAGCGGCATCCCCAGGTGGTTCGACTCGGAGTTCATAAACTCCCGCATCACCCACACATCCGGATTCCATTGCGTGCCGTATTCGCTGTTCTGCCGGATCATGTCCAGGTTCCAGTTTTGATACTGCTGCTGGTCGATCTTCACGCCGTCATAGACGTAGACGCGTTCCGATTTGATCCCGGAAACGCGCACGAATTCCACCTGCTTGGTTTCCTGATCGTGAAGCGTGGTAGGCCGGTGCAACTCGTACAGATGATATTCCTCGAAGACCTTTTGCGTGACCTGGGGTTGGGCGTAAACACCGCCTCCGACCCCGCCGGCAACTCCAAACACCCTTGTGAATGAATCCATGGAGTATTGACTGGGCTGGACCTTGCTCACCTCGCCCGCCATCAGCTTGATGCGAGCGTTTTCGAAGGTCTTGGCGCTCAGGTTGCGAATGCTCACCCATCCCACCATGTCCAGCACGTCACCCACTTCCGGCGCCACTAGGTTGTAGTCGGCACTCCAGGTCATCTGCGATGTTACGTAGCTGAACTCCGCATTCATCTGGCCGGGCTTATCGGTTTCCAGAACCCAGTTGAGGGTGGGTTTCAGAATCGTATCGACGGGAAGCGACGGAAACAGCGGCGTGCCGGGCAGCCCCATGCGCAGTTTACCGTCAACTTCCACGATGGGCTGAACATTAGGCATCTGGTTCTGCCATCCTCCGTAGGGATTCCAGGTTTGCGGCGGATTGGGAAGGTAGCCGCTGCGAATCACTTTGCCGCGCACGATTTCCGTCTTGTCGCCGTGCTGCACGACGAAGTCGAGCGTCTTGCCCTCGTTGAGAGACAGAAGCAGCGGTTCGGAAACGGGATCCGCCCGGTAATCCTGTTCCAGAATACGCAGCACATGCCTCCCCGTGGGGTCGCGGAGGATCACCGAACTCGGTTCCAGGAATGCGGTCGTATCCGTGAATTGGAGGTGATTTTCACCGGCATTCAGATCCAGCGGAATCAACATGCGGACCACCGCGAAATTCTGATTGTAGATGGTCAGTTGGGCATCGGCTGCCCGGGCGGGTAAGGTCCACAGACAAAGAGCCAGTGCAATAAAGGCGGTCAGGCGCGGTTTCATGGGGAGCTCCTTCCAAAAACCAGCGGTTCAAGAGAGAGTTATCTGGAACTTCCATTATGATCTCCGGCCCGAGGTTAGTCACGATGAATCCCACACGAGGAAACAATAGCTCGTCCCTTGTCGGCTACAGCCCTTCCCACCAGCAATCATGCAAACTCCCCGGATACGGGGTTCGAGGAAATAGCTCCCCGTTAGTCGCCCACCGTTTACTGATCGATTCTGTCCGGACGGTTCTGGTGGCGCACCCGGAAGTACCACGAGGGCAGAGCATGGATGAGGGTTGGAGCGCCGGCACCAATGCAGTCACATGCCGGCACTCCAGCGTGGGGTGGTAGTTGGGGCGGAGGTAAGAAGGAAGGTTGGCGTGCGGAGGAAGGAAGCTTTCGGTCAGCGGGCTGTGGCGTGGAGGGCGGACGCGATGAGTTCAGTGGCCGCCCGCAGCTTCGGGACATCCGCTTCGGTCATACGCCCGACGTCACCGTACTTGAATGCGCCGCCGCTCGCCCATTCGACCACTTCAGCGATGGCTTGCTTCTTGGTTGTGGCCACACGGCGTGCCACTGTCAGGAACTCATTGCGGAGCTGGTTGAATCCGGAAGCTGTCGCTGACCCGTTACCATTGTTGTGCGCAGGAGGCGAGGCGGCCCTGTCGGCGGGTGGCGTGGCAGATCTATTCCCACCATTCGGGGTCGCGTTGTTTGCAGGGAACGAAGGCTTCGCCATCAGCTTTGACGGCGTGGCCCCTTCCGCCGGTGGCTTGACAGATCCGTTCCCGCCATTCGGGCCAGTGCTGTTCTCAAGAGGCGAGGGCTTCGGCGTTGGCTGCGGCGCGGTAGCGGCGAGGGGCGTATCCGAAAGAGAGCCTGCCGCGGCGCCTTCTGCACTCACAGAGCCATTCGCCGACGCCGGATAGAACTCCGTTGCGACCTCCGGCGTCTGCTCTTGCTCGTCCTCAACGACTTCAAAGACCTTGCCGCCCGAGCCGAGCAGCTTCCGAGTCTCGGCGAACAGCCGGGCATTCTCCGTCAGATTAGCGATGAGCTTCCGCATGTCGTCGCCTTCCACCTCGAGGCTCAAGGCCCAGATGGAGGAAGTCTTCTTCCTCTTCTCCTTGCGGTCGAAGTACGTGGCCTCCTCCGGGCGAACCGTCAGCTGGGCCGTGATCCCGGCCAGGCGACCGCCCGTAAAGGTCTGGATCTCCTGCAAGGCGGAGTGGATCTGGCGGATGGATCGGTAAGAGCACGTGTGGATGCGGCAGACACTCCCCAGTCGCGGGAAGTCCGCCAGTACGAAGCGTAGATCTCCACCCGGTTTGCATTGCCCGCCGGCAAGCTCCGGGCATCCGCTGCCGCACTGGGTCCAAGGCTGGCCGCCAGGTTTCTCAGTCGTGCGCCGGGTAGCCGAGACGCCGTCACCCCAGCACTTCCGCTCGGTGGCCGTCCACCAAGCGTATGAGCTGGGGAAGACGTTCTCGATGTCGTCGTCGATCAACATAATGTGAAGATCCCGGCACTGCTCTCCATAGTGCTTGGTCAGTTCCGGGTCAATCTCCCACTCGACCCTGTTGGCCGTCTTCTTCTTGCGCAGGAAGACGAAGTGGTCGAGCTTAGTGGGATGGTTGCGATCTCCATCGGGTGGTAACCCGATGGAGACCTTCGTGGATACCGACAGCCGCTGGACAACACGGCCGTCATTGTCGTGCGTGACACCAATGATCATATGTACTCCTCCTTTTCAAGTATGGTTTAGCCGGCACACCGCGTCGCGGGTCAAGAGTGCTGGCAGGGTGATACCAAGTCGGAACTCTTCCACCGAGCCTGCTCTCCGAATGCAGGCCTGGCTTCGAACCTCACCGACACACGCGTGGTGATCTGCGACATCGGGCTCCAGTTTGGCGAAAAGAGATGTGAAAGTTTCGGATAGGTAAGGCGGGTGATGCTGGGGATGCTGAGCGAGGAGACCTGGATGTTAGGCCGTTTGGTTCACGTGCGCCGCCAACACGTTCATTACGCGGGTGGCAACATCAACGAGCTTGCGCCTAGGGTTGAGGTAGCGTAGGTCTTCAGGGAGCCAGGCCACTGACCGCGAGGATCGAGCCAGCCACGCGAGGTACCCAACCAAGCCTTCAGGCACATGCCAGCCAAGTGTGAACGACTCATGGCAGTCAAACCCGAGTTGATTGGTCCACTCATAGCCAAGCGCGTCAAAGAGCTCGCTCGAAGCTTCCAAGTGGTCCCTGAACTTCATCGCCTTTATGTCTTCGAGTCGGCCGCTTGAGAAGTCAACTCTTTCAAGGAGCAGGGCCAACTCTTCCAGGCTCACTTCCAGACGAACCGCGCGGCCAGACTCCAAGTCTCGGATAGCATCGCGCCACTGACTACTGGGTTGCTGTTCCAGGCGTGCGAGCGCGTGCTTCACCATCAGGTCGATGGGGGGAGCGCCGGTCAGGCTGTGCTGGCCGGGCAGATCCAGATGAGGCAACAATTCGAAAAGTCTCATGTTCACCTCCTATAGGTTATGGGTTTCAACTTGCTTACAGTCAGAAGGACATTCCTTGTTGTTCGAAGTTGTGACGACAGACGTTAGCAATGCTCCACGATCTTTTCGGACATCATCCGTTTCACGCAAGGTGGGTCGCCGAACGGGTCCCAGACGGTGACGAAGAGCAGCCCTAACTCCTTCTGAGACTAACTCTTGATTCTCCGCTCTCCGAAGGTCCATCGCGAAATGCATTTCAAGCGCACTTTGATTGTGTTTTGAAGAAACGCAGGAGCGGGGGTCCTAAAGGCTTTGTAGACTTGCGCAGTCGTAAACGCCACCAACCTAACGGCCTCGCCAAAATACAACACTTGCTCGTTGCTCAGCGGCTTGGGCCGGGTGGCGCGCAATGCCTGAATGACCCCTCCTGCGCGCCTGCCGTGCGCAGGGCTAGGAGGTATTCGTCGCTCAACACAAAGTTGATTCCACGCTCATGCTTCAGCCTGACCAACTCCGGGGGTTCCATCCCTGCCTTCACCGAGTCCATCACTTGGCCTTTGGTCAGGGGTTCCTGCTGCTGCTGCTCCGGGCCAGCAGGCTGTGCAACGACAGCCAGCAACACAATCGAGATAAGGAAGCGGAGTTTCATAAGGCACCTGAAGATATATTCAAAGGCCTGTCACAACATACGGACCAGCCTGGACTTCCAAGCATCACTTCACACTGTTTCACACGCCAACAGCGTGTACGCGTGCACCAACTAGTATGGTTCCTGCACAGCATGTGCGCACCCTCCGTTCCCAACGAGCGCTTGTGCACAGCGGACAATCCACACAACACTGCGCGCCTTACCGTCCAATGCGCACCATAGACCAGAACATGGCAAACCGATCACCGCACCACAGCGACAGGGGCTACGCTGCTCCAAAAAACCGTTCGGCCGCGAACGCACAAGGCGCCTAACAACTTCTTGCTACCTACCATTTCAGCACCTGTCGTTTGCGGCACGAAAACGGCTGATTTCAGTATATAGTCAGAAATCAACCCCTTGCTGCTCAGTCGCTTGGGGGGTCTCCGGAATAGTCAAAGAGTGGCAACAAATAGCCAAAGGGTAGGCAAAAAGTTTAAGGGAGCACGGCTGCGGAAACCTGGGCAGGGTAGGTGCTGCCAATTAAGGAGGTGCGGAACAGGCGGTATTGATGGCCTGTCCAGTCGAATACATCCGTGTCAAGCAAATTGCGATACCAGTCCGCCAGCAGTCCGAAGCAGACGTAGCGCTTGCAGTTCCTAAACTGCCACGACACAAGCCTCAGCACCTCCTCGGTGGACGCAAGGTAGAGGAACCGATCGAGATTCTTTTCCGAATCGAACTTGTTGAGAACGTCTGCGTACTGTTCCTCGCTCTTGGCCGTCCTCTCATACTCGAGCGCGAACGTTGCGTCACACCCGTCCAGTCGGACCGTCACTATTGCATCGTAGACCTTTCCATTCACGACACCCATGGACGCGTTCCTTGATCGCACTTGGATCTCAGGCACCCATCGCACGAGCAAACCAGCGCGCAAGAGGCTGAGGTGGATGTTACTGAGTTCGAGCGAATGAGCAACCTGAAGTTCTTTCTCGTTCCGGCCCGGCTTGGGGGGTGTGACGAGGAATTGTTCACCGGTACCTGCGAGATCGAGCTCCCCAGCGGGCGTGATGGAATACACAAATGCCTTGCTTGCGGACGGAACCGTGTGCCGCGCGATCAGGCCATGCCTGGTGAGCCGGCGGACTCTCCAATTGAATGTCGAGCGGTTCGACGCGTGCTTGCCAAGCTGCATGAACTCGAACAGTTGGTCATGCGTGACGAAGCCGGAGCGCAAGACCTGGCGAAGCAAGGGGTAGTCGTGCTCGGAGTTCAAGCTGATGCAGTCTTTGATGTAACGCATTGTTAACCTCCCAAAACAGTTTCAGAGAGAGATCCTTCGCTGCGCTCAGGATGACAGCGCACAGAGTTATGCGACAAGTTGCAAGCGTGCAATCCAGGGACGGGCGGGCGCTGGCTGCAAAATGAAAGTCCCGACGTCGCTCCGTATCCAGCCGTAGGCGGGCAGGAGCAACATGCTTTCCTGCTCGTCGCCGCATTCGCTAAATGAAATGAGAAGGCCGTTGTCAGACTTCCATCCGCTGTTTCCAATGTGGAGGCGGCCAACCTCGCTTTGTCTCGCTACAAGCAAGAAGAAGTCCGGCTCCCGCGGCTCCGTCAGCATGTACTTGAAGAAGATCTTATTCTGCCCTTGCCAGACACACGGCTCGTCGCACTCGAACACACGGTTGATCATCCGCTCGGGGTAATTCGAGTCGAAACCGCCGGTTGAGTTGAAGCGCGCGTGGCCGGCGACCTTAGAACGCGTACGGATGGTTCCGTCCACAGGCACGCCCGTGGTGTTGTAATAGGCGGCTCGCGCGAACCGCCTCGGGTCGTCGGTGTCCTTGCCGAACCGCCGGCGCCACACGCTGCCAAGTCCAGTAATCGCCACCACCATAACCGTCATGCACCCTTGAGATGTCTGTTCTTTTCGCGTTCTGCGTGAAGCTGTTGCTGTAGCGAGTTGACGAGTTTCATGTATTCGGCGTTCGAGGCAGGCAACTGCAAGGTCGCCTCGCTGACCCCACGAACGGCGCCTTTCCCGTCCATCTTTTCCGACAGCGCCTGGAGTTTCAAGCTCAGGTCTGTCACGACGGCCGACCTTTGTTTCAATTCCTCCTGCAATCGATCTCTCTCATTGGTCATGGCCCGCTGGTCGTCCGCCATCTTTTGCAGTTTTGCCTTGAGTTCGTCGTTCTCAGATGTGCTGCCAGAGATCGTCTGCCCCGACCCTGCCTCGATCGCGCGGTTGCAGTGTTCGACGTGATTGTTATACCTCTCGATGGCTTCCCTGGCAGCTTGGCGGGAGTAAAGGTCATGGTTGTAAAGGTCGGTCAACATCTCCTCGGTCAGATAGCGCTCGCGCCCGCGATCGATCCAGAGTTTGGCGTAAGCGGCCATGACCAGCAGCGACCATAGGGTCAGCCAGAAGCTGTATGGAAAGTACGGATTCTTAGCAGTGGCCTCGAGGAACGCGCGACGCCGTTCCTCCATCCACCTGCCGTAATCAACGTCATTCGGGTTGAACTGTTTCAGCAGGAAATCGTACCAAGTGTCGGGCGGTACCTGTGTGCGTCCTTGCGCCTGCGCAGCTGCCATCGGACTGTATTGGCTGCGAGGAACGGAGGATTCAGAGCGTCGGTCCTGTGCGAAGGTGGAACCGGCCGCCAACAACAGCCACGCTATCATCACTGGCAGACTGCACCGTGCTCTCATGCTCGGGACCCTCCAGGAGGACGCCGCGCAAAGCGCGCCGCCGTTGCCAAATCGGAACTTTTGAACCGCAGGTTGGCTCCGACCGAATCGGCGCGAGAATGGCGCAATCGGGGGTAGATCTCCGGCTCGAAGTTGGGGATCGTTACGTCGGCGGGTGGCCGGACGTGCAAGTGCATGTGCAGGGTTCCGCGAGTGTCGTCGGTCATCAGGATTTCCATCTGTCCCTTGGGCAAGTTCTTGATGTGCTCGTCGAGGGCGCGCGTCTCGCGCTCTTCGCTCTCGACGGCTTGCCCGGTCGCCTCGTATTTCTCATACCCAAATACTTTCCAACGCAGCATGGAGCGGCTGCGGCGAGTAACCTCGTGCTCGGCCGATGCCTGGAGGAAGTAGCGCGCTGTTTCCTCGTCCCGGGTGCGGAGCGTCATGGTCGTGTTGGGAGCCGAGGTGACATCTTCCTTAAACCCGCGACCAACCTGCATGAGCTGTGGCAATGACTGCATAGAGAACAGGAACGCGGTATGCGTGCCGCGAGCGGTTTGCAGAATTTGGGCGAAGTTTCGGTAACCGAAGGGAGCGAATTCATCCAGCACAACGCTGAACATCGGTCGGTTGCTGCGACGCCTTTGCTGCTCGCTCTCATAACGCTTGCCAACTACCAACTGCAAGTTCTGGAGCAGCATCTTTCCCAGGGCACGCACGGGTTCAGTGTTCTTGTTGACGTTCAGCGTCACAAAGAGGATCAGCTCCTGCTCGATCACCTCCTCGATCGAGAGCAAGTCTTCATAAGGTCCGGTGATCACTGACAACTCATCGTCCAGGAAGGTCATGCACTCGTTCAGCAGCCCTTGGATCTTGGGTACGCGCTCACGGTCCTGAAACGACTGATAGAGATTCTTGACCGACATCTCGAAGTTCAGCCGGCGTTGGGTGGTGATTGAGGGATCGCGCTCAATGCGTCGTGTCGCTCGCTCGACCTGCTCACGCAACACCTCTTGATCGATCGCCATTACCAGCACGTCATAGAAGTTGAACTTCAGTCCGGTGTACACCAGCACCCGGACGATATCGGCAAGGTAGTTGAGTTGGTGCTTGGCAAAGAACTCGTCGTGCAGGTTGAATGAGCCGAAGACCATGTTTACGACAGGCATGTAGTCGTCATCCGTACAATGGAACGGATTGTAGAGGACGGAGATGTCAGGGCGCGCGGGATTCAACACACGCAGTTGGGGCAGGCGGCCGGCACGGTGAATATGTGGCAGCAGGTCGTAGAAGAATTCCAGGTCACCTTTGCCGTCGAAGATGACCATGGGGATGTGATGCGGGTCTTCGGGCGTGCCGACAACTCGCGCCACATCCTGGCTGATGATGTTGCGGAGAAGCGTCGTCTTGCCAGCTCCGGTCATGCCCAGCACGGTCCCCTGCATGACGCGGACCTTGTCGGGCCAAAACCAGGGTTCCACGTGGACATCGTAGCCAAGCACAACCGCGTTGTGGGCCCATGCGGTGCGTGTGAAAGCTTCATCCCGTTTCGGTGAGACTACCAGCGGAGGGCTGGGCCATTGCTTCTCGCGCCGCAAGCGCCCCGTGGCCAGTAGCCATATTCCGGCGCCTGTGCCAACCGCGCTGATGACCATGTACAGGGCAATCTCCTCGACCTGGGGACTCGTGTAGTGGTACCGGTTGCGGGCGACGTACCAGGCGAACCAGCTAACCGCCAGGATCAGTACAGCAATGAGGATTTCAAGGCTTTCGAGAAGTGGTGGGTACTCGCGTCGCTCGTGATGGGGAGGTATCACCGTTGCACCAGTGGCAAACGACCGACGTAGAGGGCACAGCCTTGTGCCGAGGCGAGCGCCAAAAACCAGTACCATGTGCGCAGGAACGTACGCCGACCCTGCGACGCCTTCTCCGGATCTGCGCGCAGCGCCAGGATCAGGTAATCAAACAGCGCAACCAGGGCCCCGGCCAGCCAACACTGAGGAAGCGTGGGGCTAATCCATTCACCGCTCGAAGGGAACGGGCTTGCCGGCAGATTTGCCGATGGCAACGTTCGAATGTAATACACAAAGCAGGCTTCAACGATGAGTGCCAGCACCGCGGCCAGGAAGCACGCAAGGCTATCGAGTTTTCGCAGCATCCGTTAATCCCCCTCACCGTTTTGGCCAGTACGGCCCGAACTCTCCGGTTGGGCTTCTATCCGACAACGTAAACGCAGGCCTCAAGCACCGCAGTCAAGAGGCCCAACAAACACAGACCAGCGGGTTTGAGGAACCATGGCGGCTCACCACGCCAATTCAGGGAAACCGCGGCGTAGGGGAGCGGTAGGAGCAACAATGCAACAACCTGAACGACGGCAACGACTGCGACCGCGTCCATCGCAGAAGAGCTTGTGATCAGCCGCAGCAGCTTCCCCAAGATTTCCCAAGCCAGGTAACAGTCGTACGCAAGAAAGCCAAGTGTCAGGGGAAGAAAGCAGAGGAACCCCCAGCCCCGCCCGCTATTCGCTTGCTGTCGCCCGGTCACGCAACTCATCGCATCAACTGCTGGCTCGCAATCGTTCACATCAAGCCGCGCGATACTCACCTGCCCCACTCCCATACGTCCTTCATGACCACAAGTTGAAGTGAACAAACACTCCCAAAAGTGCCAAGAGGCATAACACAGCGAGCACAAAAGCTTTCCTGGGGCGTCGTGGCGCTTGGGGCTCAAAGGGATTGACAGGCTCCAGAACCATAGCCGATACGGCCTCGCGCAGTCCGAGGTCCGGACGGCCCTTGAGATAGCCCGTCAACCATGAACGCACTTCTAATTGCGTGAATTCCTTTGTCATGATTAAAGTGCCCGTCTCACCTCGGTCTGGGCCGAACGCCGTTCGGCCCTACGCGGCGACTTCCTTAGTCATGCTTAGAGCACCACTGTTGCGGTTGGTTGCCCCTTTGCGTCCCGCGGGAATATAAGGCGCAGGACAGTTGGAGCAGTTTTCCTAGGCGGAAGCTTGACGCTGACAACTCCCACCGTCTCTTGTCCAGGGTCTACACGGACAGAGCGCAGCTTTCCACTGATCACGTCGACCGGTCTTTCGTCGCTGGCTTTGATTCGAGCAGCCGCGGACACCGTCAACTGGGAGTTCGACAAACGATCCAGGGTGTGGGAAGTGCCGTCCACGTTCATTGCAACAACCTGTGGCGTACTGATCGTGTAGGTTTCCCGGGTGCCGTTCCGCACCTCATAGCGGATGAACAGTTCGTTGGCCTCGCCCTGGAAGGTGTCCTTGAGCAAAACGACGACCCGATTCTTTGGCGTCTTCAAACCATCCGTTCGGATCGGTCTACTGTTGAGCAGAACCTCCGCAGCACCCACCCCCGTTGCAGCCAGCGAAGGAGGGTTTGCGGCTATCGGTGGCGCAGGCGCTGGAGGCGGCGCAGGCTGGTCGATGGCAAAGTGCATCTGGTCGACAGCCCCCGCAGGCTCCAGTTCGTAACTCAGTCGCCCGGAGGCCGTCCAGATGAAGAGGTTCGTTGCTACGTCGGCTTCCGTCGGCTGGATAAAGACCTTATTTTCCCGCCACTCAATCTTGAAGGCCGGGCTACCAGCGGCCACCGTTATTACCGGCTCACGAACTTCGATCACCGTCAGGTGGTTCAGCGCGGTTTCGACGCGCACAATCCGGTTAGGATCGGGTTTCTGGACCTCGATTCTTTGTGCCCAAGCCGGCAGCACAAGCGCCACCAGCGCTGCGATAGTGCTGATTAATCCTCTCATCTGCTGTTTCTCCTTCCTTACGGTCTTTTCCCAAGGTTTTTGAAAAATCGACATAGGTAAGCGGTCACCCGCTTTCCCTGTCACACCACCGTACGTACGGGTCCGTATACGGCGGTTCGGCGGGTTAAGTCATCAACGAATCGTCAATCTCGGAATCCCGAGCGAGTCGAAGT
>Ga0208457_1001683_pt1 | contig 14567 bp, 6 predicted proteins | sample June2015DPH_10_1_FD_185513 | JGI IMG/M metagenome (GOLD analysis project Ga0208457, IMG submission 185513) | Peatland microbial communities from SPRUCE experiment site at the Marcell Experimental Forest, Minnesota, USA - June2015DPH_10_150... | ecosystem: Environmental > Terrestrial > Soil >... | reverse complement strand
GGGGCACATCGCCCGGGTTCGTCACCGTCAGGGTGAAGTTTGCTGTCCCGCCTGTCACGATCGTCTGCGTCGCAGGCGTCTTGGCGATCGCGATCTGCGGGTGCACCACCGTCACGTTGGCGGTGGCATTCGCGTTTACGGTCGTGACGGCGTACATACCGCTCACATCCGCCGTATTGCTGAAGTTGGATGTCTGTCCGGTAACCGAGCAGCTGTATGTCCAGGTTTCCGTGGTCTGCAGGATCCCGTCGCTGTTCGTGTCCCCGCTGACATAGGTTGGCCCCGTCGTGCAGGTCGGGTCCGTCACCACGATCGTGTTCAGGGGCACATCGCCCGGGTTCGTCACCGTCAGGGTGAAGTTTGCTGTCCCGCCTGTCACGATCGTCTGCGTCGCAGGCGTCTTGGCGATCGCGATCTGCGGGTGCACCACCGTCACGTTGGCGGTGGCCGAGTTTCCGTTTCCGCCGTTCGCGGAGGTGACATTGCCGGTCGTGTTAGATTGCAAACCTGCCGAGGTGCCTATCACGTTCACCGAGAAGGTGCACGAGCCGTTGCTGGCCGCCAGAGTCGCTCCCGTCAGGCTCACCACCCCGCTGCCTGCCGTCGCCGTGATCGTCCCGCCTCCACATGCCCCGCTCAGCCCGTTTGGCGTCGCAACTGACAGGCCTGAGGGCAGGGGGTCCGAGAAGCCCACCCCGGTCAGCGGCACGGTGTTTCCCGTCGGATTGGTCAGGGTGAAGGTCAGGGTCGTCGTGGCACCCAGGGCAATCGAGGCGTCCGCAAAGGACTTCGCGATGGTCGGAGGACCGACCAGGGTCAGGGTATCTGTCGCGTCCTCCGTATTCGTTGCCCCCTCGGTATCCGTGAGTTTACCTGCTGGAATGGTATTGACATAATTGCCAGGCGTGTTGCCAGTTACCGGCACGACGATCATACAGGAAGAACTGGCTGCCAGGCCTCCACCCGTCAGCTGGATGGTTTGAGTGCCCGCCACAGCCGAAAGGGAGCCGCCGCAGTTATTGATCGGGGCTGGCGATGCGGCGATCACTAGGCCGGCGGTAAGAATATCCGGCAATGCCACCGCGGTCAGCGGAGTGGAGCCGGTATTCTTGATGGTGAGGGTCAGCGTGGAAACGGATCCGACCGGGACCGGGTTGGGAGAGAAGGCCTTGCTCACGCTCACACCCGGCAGGTTGGTAAGCGTAGCCTGGGCGGCCATCGGATTGCTAGCACCGTTGAATGTCGTGACGGCCCCGATTGGAATGGCATTCGTAAGGTCGCCGTTCACTGTCGTGGTCGCACTGAGGGTCAGGGTACAGGTCGCATTGGCCGCCAGGCTGCCCCCGCTGAACGAGAACGTACTGGCTCCCGAGACTCCGGTAAGCGTTCCCCCACAGCTGTCCGTATTCAGGTTGGCAGGCGTGGCAATGATCATGCCGGCCGGCATGGCATCCGTGAAGGCGATCCCGGTAAGGAGGGCATTATTGGGGTTGGTCAGCTGGACGCTCAGGGTGGATACGGAACCACCATACACGAGCAGGGGGGAAAAGGCCTTGTTTACCGTGATGGACAAGGCCGCGATGGAAAGCTGTGCCTGGGCCTGTGCCAGGGGAGAAATGGGCACGCCCGCCAGGCTCGCGCTGACATTCGATGTCGGGATCGTGTTGGTACGTGTACCCGTCGCGCCCTTCCCCTGCACGTCCACATTGATGGTGCAGATACCCGCGATGGTCCCCACCTGCGCCGGGACGATACCGCCCGTCAGTGTGATCGAACTGGCCCCCGCGAGCGCTGTCAGGCTGCCTCCACAACTGGTGCTGGCATTCGGCGCCGGGGCGACCACCACATTATTCGGCGAACTTCCCATCGTGGCCAGTGAGTCGGTAACGTTTAAACTGGTCAGCGCGGAGGTGTTCGTGTTGGTAAGCGTGATCGTCAGCGTGGAGGATCCGTTCGGGTTGATCGTGGTCGGGTAAAAAGCCTTGCTGACCTGCAGGTTGGACACGTTCAGGGCAGCGCTGATACTGGCCACCAGGGTCCGGCCTTGGTCATCCGTGATCTGCGCGGGCGTGATGGTATTGGTGATTGTCCCGGGCGTGGAAGAGGTCACCCACACACTTAGGGTGCAGGTCAACCCGCCATTGATGCTGCCGCCGCTCCAGGAGAACGTGCCCGTACCGGTGACCGCGCTGAGGCTGCCACCGGAGCAGTTTGCAGATTTTGATGCGGCCGTCGAATTGGAGATCGTGACACCGGCTGGCAGGGCGTCCGTGACACTGACATTGGTCAGGTTAGTGTCAGATGGTGCGATGACATTGATGGTCAGGTCGGTGTTCGCGCCGGGAAGGATGCTGGCGGGAGTGAACGATTTCGAGCCGGTGACGGGGACAGCGGAAGCTTGTACGGTAAGAACGTTGCTGTTTACTGCACCTACATTGCTGATCCCCTGGCCGGTGGCAACCACACCGCCGCTAGCAATGCTGTTCGTATACGTACCCGCAACCGAGCTCGTAACCTGGAAGACGACCGTGCAGCTGCCCGGGGGGATCGTGCCGCCCGAGAGCGTGAGCGTATTCGTACCGGAATTATAGGCGACTGCTCCGCCACCAAGCGATGCAGGACACTGAGGTGTGGTGGGCGTCCCATAAACCGTTAGGTTCACCGGTAGGATATCCGTCATGTTCACGCCGGTAAAGGCCGCCGCGGTGTGGTTCGACAGGGTGATGGTCACGGTGGAGGGGTTTCCGGCCGTAATAGTTGAGGGCGAGATCGCCTTCGCGACGGTCAGCTCGCCCGTAACGGTCAGGTTGGTGCTCACGGTTGTCGGGTTGGAGACGTTCTGGTCGTCGTGCAGGCTGCCGGCCGGGATGGAGTTCGTCAAGGTCGAAGACCCGGCGGTTGCAGGGGTGGTAACCGTGAAAACGATCTTACAAGTGCCGGGGTTCCCTGGAGTCCCCGTAGGAATCGTGGCGCCCGTGAGCGTGACCTGGTTTAACCCGGGATTATAGGCGGCCGCTCCTCCGAAGCACGTTGTGGTGGGCGTTCCGGTAACCGTCATGCCCGCCGGCAGGCTATCCGCCAGGCTTGCATTGGTATAGTTCACGCTGGTCGGGTTTTGCAGGGTGATGGTGGCGGTGCTTGTGCCGCCCGCGATAATACTGGCCGGCGCAAATGCCTTGGTGAGGTTGAGCTGCTGGACATTCAAGGTGGCCGAGGCAGCCCCGGCATTGGTCACTCCCTGGTGGGTCTGGATGGCGCCGGCCGGGATCGTATTGATATAAGAACCCTGGGTTGTCGAGGTGACATTCACCTTGATGCTACAGGTTGTACCCACCCCAGCTCCAATGGTGCCATTGTTCAAGGTCAACGAAGAACCACCATGCGGCGCACTCAAGCTGGCACCCGCTCCGCAGTTGGTCAGGGCGGGCGAGTAGTCGGTACTCGAAATGACCACGTTGGCGGGCAGGGTGTCTGTCAGGCTTGTCTGTGTCAGCGCATTGTTCGGGTCAGTGCTCACGAAGTTGATGGTCAGCACACTGTTCGCCCCGGCCCAGATGGTGTTCGCGTTGAAATTCTTATTCACCGAAGGTGGTAAGACCGTGGTGACTTGCAGGGTGGCGCTGGCAGGCGTGGTGTTCGCCACCAAATTCCCCAGGCTGTCGGTGGCGGTCGAGCCTCCGGCAGGAATGGTATTAATGAGATTGCCCGCCGTGGTCGATGTAATATCCACCGCCACAGTGCAAGATCCATTCGTGCTCACCTTGGCAGGAACAGTGCCCCCGCTCAAGGAGATGCTAGTACCACCCGCAACGGCGCTCACAGAACCGCCGCAGTCACTCGACAGGTTCACCGGGCTGGCGAGGCTGATTCCAGGCTGGACACTTACTAGGTTATCGCTCCACGCCTCGTTAATGAGTTGGAATATGTTGGGGTTATAGATCGTAATGCTGAGGCGGGCGGTGTCCCCGGGCAGGATCGAGATCGGTGAAAAGCTCTTATTGATCTCGGACTCGTACAGGGCCATCTTGATGGGAAGCGCTGCCGATGTGGCCGGCAGGAAATTGGCATCCCCGGCTTTTGTCGCGCTTACACTACAGGTGCCGCTGGCATTTGTCACGGTGAGTGTGCTGCCTGCTACGGCACAGCCTGTTGACGAGCCGACACTGTAGGTCACGGCTCCCGTGCCGCTTCCGCCGCTGCTGCTCAGCGTGGACGAGTAGCCTTGTACAACGGTTGAAGGGGTTGATGCGACTGTCAGGGCTGCCTGATTGGCCTTGGCTATCGTGATGCTTTGTGTCGCCGATGCGGCTTCGAAGTGGGTGGTTGCGGCGCCATTCGCTTGAACGACACACGTGCCTGCACTGGAGGAGCTGAACGTGGCGCCGCCCACGAGTGCGCACGGACCGCTCACCACGCTGTAGGTCAGAGCGGTGTTGTCGGTGTTGGTGGTCGAAGCACTCACGGTGAAGTTGCCGCCCAGGTAGGTTGGCGTTGGCGCTGTGCCGAAGGTGATGACCGGGATTGTGCGTGAATCCGTCGTGGCAACGTTCAGACGACCGGTAGTAGCGGCAAAGTAGGTGTTATTCTGGTGGGCTGCAGTGGAACTGCTTGAACCCCAGGTTCCAGAAACTTGTCCAACGCCGTCAAACGCCAGGCTGTTAACGGGGAGAAGTTGACCCGCCGCTATGCTGACGGTAGCTCCTCCGGCATGAATGATATTCAGATTGGTATTAACTGAAGTGCCAGCATTCATCGTCTTCACGCCAGAGCCGCTTAAGATGAGATAATCATAAGCTGTGGCTTTCACGGTTTGTGCACCAGCGCCGTTGTAATTGACCATGTTGCCAGTGGCAGTTGCTGTAAGTGTTGTAATCCCGGACGTTCCCCTCAGGTTTAGGGTGGCGTTTGTACCTTGCGTTACTCCGCCTGTTCCCGATAAAGCCGCGCTCGCAGTAATCGTGCCATTATTGGTGAGTCTTACGGCGGCACCAGTTACAGTAAGGGCCGTACCAACCGTCAGGGATCCGCTGTTGGTATAGGCTCCAGTAAAGGTGGCCGTCGGGATCGAAATGAGATTTGCGCCGCCAATGGTTTTTGTTCCGCCGCTGAATGTATGCGTTCCGGTGTTTGCGGTATACGTGCCATTAACTGCCAGGCTGCCGGCATAATTGATCGCCGCAACGCCGGTTTCATTCCAGGTTCCACCACTATCAATCGCCACATCCCCCGTGAATGTTTTGGCGCCGGTACCGGCGAGAGTTAATGTTCCATCAATGGTTGTAGATCCTGTTACGCCCAGTGTGTAGTTTGTACCGGTGGCAAAAGCCGTTCCGCTGCTTACATTAAGGTTGCCGCCTATTGCTAAGTTGGCTGCGGTGGTGGCAGTGGCAGTGCCGCTTAATGTCAAGTTGCCGGTGACGGAAGTGGTACCGGCCTGCAATGTCTTCACGCCGCTGCCGGAAAGGTTAAGATTGTTGTATACGTATGAGCCAACGGTTTGGGCTGCGCCGTTATAATTTATTGTCCCTGTGCCGGGTGTTAAGGTACCTCCGTTTGTATAGTTCCCTCCGACGTTCAGTGTTCCCGCCCCGGAGAAGATTACTTTCGCATTGGCTACGGTCGCGTTGATGTTCCCGTTAACAGTCACCGTGCCTGTACCGATGGTTAATTGGGCCACCTGGGTCCCCCCGCCAGCGCTAAGGGTCAGGTTTCCACCGACATTCAAGGTTCCCGCGCCAACATCAATGGATTTGGTGGTAAGGTTGGTAGAATTTGTTGCCAGAACATTATTCGTAACTGTCAATGCATTAGTTCCACCAATAGTGAGACCTGTAGTGGCATTGCCATCATTGATCGTCAGGGAGTTGACCGTGGCTGACGCCAGGTCAAAAGTGATGGTTTGGCCGTTGGCGATCATCGCATCATCGCTGGCATTTGGCACATGCCCGCACGACCACGTTCCAACCGCACTCCAGTTCCCGCTTCCTGTGGAAGTACATGTCGCAGCATACGCGGGCATCACTGGCAACACTGCCAGCGCCAGCATAACGATCATGATGGCGGCGATGAATTTGGCCGTTGACTGATAGAAAGGTTGCTTATGCATGTCTCTCATGCCGGGAGACTTTTTTGATTGCGTTAACGCAGAAACGTCGATCTCTGCTTAAGGGGGTTTTACGATCGGTCATTGCTTCATGAAAACACAAACGGGACGGATCTGCGGCTGGTTTCGCAACCGATCAACTACACGAATAGCTAGACCCGCCCACTTCAAATACAACACAGGGCCTCCATGGGCAAAGACACGCGTCTAATAAACCAGTAAGGATTATTGCACACTCAGGCATGAGCGTCAACCAACTCTTCGATTTCTAAAGGCGAGAGGGACGGCAAGTGAAAATGTCCCTCCGATATGAGTGCCTTTCACCTGAATAGCTGAACTCGTCCTGTAGCACCATGCACGGAACTAGTGACTCCAGAATGCTGAATAGCCGTCCATCAGCCTTGAGCTCGGCGTGGCCGTCGGTGTCGACCCGGCCATACCATTCAGAATGGGATGCGACCCTTTGGAATACCCCGTCCTCGTCACAATGAGAAGTGTATACATTTCCTGCTGGCCGTACTGCACCTTGGTGTTTCGGGTCAGAAGCTCGTCCTCTCTGGGATGAGATCCGGGAGTTCAACGGCCGATTTAGTCAGGGATTGTGGAAGGGTGAGTGGTTGGGCGTCCCAGGTGACCAAACGAAGCTCAGGAAAAGGGATGGTCGGCGTTCGCCCTTGGAGGCGACTCAAGGTGGAAACAAGAGTGGAGGTTACGATCCTGTGCTAGACTGGCTAAAGGTTGAGGACGCACCTGAGCTTGAGGGTGCGCGGCGCTACGGAATGGATCGCTGGCCCAGGTCCTCGAGGCCTGGCGAACATGGAGGCAAATCCATATGGACTCCCCCCAGGAACCATCCGCTTCGCTTGAGGCCTTGGAGAACGTGAAAGAACAAGTGGGCTGGTGTGGGATCTGGTGCGGCAGCTGCGTGGTCGGCAACGGCACCCTCCGAAAGCTATCTCGCAAATACTCGGCGATCCTTCGGGACTACGGTCTCTCCGAGTGGGGGCCCCAGGACTTTGACTATGGGGAGCTCTCGAAGGGCCTGGCCTCCCTTCAGTGCATCCCGATCTGCCGGGGCTGTCGACAGGGAGGGGGACGGGAGGCTTGTGAGATCCGGGCCTGCGCCATGAGCCGGTTCGTCGAGTCCTGTTCCGAATGCTCCGCGGCTTCAGATTGTCCTCACGCCGCGCTGCTGGAGCGCATGCGTTCAGGCGCCCGCCAGGCGGCACTCTTCGTCGAGTCCGGTCTTTATGACCCGCAAGAGCTTCTCGGCCAATGGCGCGCCCGCCTGGAGCGCAGTTGGCCGTCGTGCACGCTTTTCTTTGACTAGCTGCCGGGCAATTGCGCACATCCCCGTCTACCGATCGAGCAACTTGGGCGACCCTCCCTAGCATCAGATGCTCCAGACGGTCTCTCGCAGGAGCCGACTCGGATGTTGGCTGAAAGTGGATTGCTCCTTTGCCTGCAGTGGCTCTTGCGCAAGAATCCTGGTGACCTGTGCCGCCGAGCGCCTCCGCCGTTGAGCAACGGCCCATGACCGCTCCGCGGCGGAAGGGAATCTGTTGGGATGCCATCTCATATTGATCCAGAGAGAAATGAGGTCCGCGCGCTCAAGAGTGTTGCCGAGTGGCGCGACAGGCGTGTGCTTGACGTCGGCTGCGGGGATGGACGCCTCAGCCTGCGGCTGGCACGCCTGGGCGCGCTTGTGCATGGAATCGACCCTGACCGGAAGCTCATCCTTAAGGCGCGCGCGGCTTTGCCCAAGCGGCTGGCGGGCAGAGTCCGCTATCGCGTCGGCAAGGCGGGAGGGCTGGGCTTTCCGAGGGAGTCTTTCGACCTCGTGATCTTCTCCTGGTCGTTCTGATGACTGGCCGTGAAGGGCATGGTTCATGCCCTACACGAAGCCAGGTGCATACTCAAGCCGCACTCGATCCTCATCGACCTTCGTCCGGCCGTCGCCCACCGCGAGGTCGGAATCGAATCGGCCGGCCGTTATACACGTCTCGGCACCATGCATGACTGCTTGGACCAAGATCGCGCGGCGGACCGCGCCATAGCGCGCGTCCTGCGCGAGGGCCTCTTCGAGTGCCGCGGCCGCACTCGATTCGGGCTCAGGCGCGTGTATGACACATTCGCTGAGTTTCGCTACGCCATGCGCGAAACCATCCAATCAGGCAGCCTGACTGCCTACAAGAGGCTGATGCGGCGAGCCGAAGTAGCGTGCGGAGAATCTCGAGCTGGCAAGATCGCCACCAAAGGACCCATGGTCCTGACGGTCCTAGCCAAGCGCGCGGGCTACCCGCAGCTCGAGCGGAGCCATGAGAGCGGAAATCCCCGTCATCTTCGGAAAGGGCAGCGCGGCGCGGACCCAAGGCAAGGATAGGATAGGAACCATAGGACCGACTTGGACTGGTAGCGCCCCTCGACCAGGCGGCCGGGTTCCCGGGATCGGCGAAAGGAGCAGCGCCCACGCGAGGGGCTCCCCGAGCGGACTAGAGACCGTTGGAATCTTTGGGGCTTTCGTGCGATGGATGTGATCACGTCCCCCACGGGTTCATTGGGGGGCTAGAGGAGCATTCCGGCGCTGTGGGCTCGCTGGGGATCAAGGCTTCCGAGCGGCCAGGAGGAGCGGCCGAGCGGCCGCCACTTCATTGTGCCCAATCGCAGTCCCACGGGCACTTCGGGCCGAGGCCAAGCCCAGGACGATTTGAGGCGGGGATCAAGGACCGCAAGGGTACCTACCGCTCGTTCAGCCGCGCTGCCTGAGCGCTGCGAACCCCGGGGTCGAAGGCGCCTGCGGCTCAATATCGAATCACGACCGGCGTGCCGATATCCGCCCAATAGAAGAGTTGCTCCGCATTCTGAGTGCCCAGCACGATGCAGCCGTAGGATATGGGGCTGCCCAGCGAGCTCCCCCAAATCGTTTGCCCGTTCTGGAGCACGGGCAGCGCATGGATGCCATTCTCCAGGTCGGAACTCACCCAGTAGATGCCCATCCAATCAGGCATCCAGAATCCCCAGTCAGGGCTCCAGGCTTTGGAGATCTTGTCCAGGATGCTGAAGGAGCCGACCCAGGTCGAGGCGCCGCTCCGCCCGCTGGAGGCCACGAAACTGTATACCAGCGTGTTCCCTTGGTAGGCATAAAGGTGCTGCTGCGAGAGGTCCACGATAATGCTCTTCGGCCCGCTGGGAGGAGCGCTGGTAGGGACCCTGGTAGGGGCAGGGAGGCGTGCGCCGGAGCCCGATCGCGGGATGACCAGCGTTTGTCCGGGCATGATGACCGATGGATCAAGGATCTGGTTGGCCTGGATCAAGTCCTCTGTATTGACACCGAACATCGCCGCGATGTCCGACAACGTGTCCCCTGATTGGACGACGTAGGAATTGCCCGACAAGGGGATGGCCGTGGATTGGGCGGGCACTGACGTCGGGGCCGGCCTGGAGGTCGGGACCGGTTGCGAGGTCGAGGTCAGGGCTGGCCGCGAGGTCGGGGCCGCGGCCGGCAAACGCGTGTTGGGGAGAAACGGGGTTGGGGAAACCCCTTGGGCGGACAGGAGGGTGGCTCGAGCGGCGGCCGAGAGTTGAGGCCCCGTCTGTTGGGCGGAGGCGGCCAGGACGGTGGGACCGATGGTCGCCCAGACGGTCCAAAAGGTGAGTGCGAGTGTGGCCAGCCCCGCCAGGGGGACCAGCAGGACGAGTAGCACGGCTGGAAAATGGGTGAAGCGGAAAGAGGGATGGCGCGCGTACGGCGGCAAATCTGCCGTATGGCGTGGAAGCGCACCTTTCTGCGATCCAGCTTCGTTTTGTGTGCGCACGCGCTCAAGCGCCCAGCGCATGCCCGCCGTTGCCCGCTGGCTGCCGGGGTTGATTTCCAGCGCGCGCCCCAGGTACTCCACGCTGGCCCGCGGGGTAGCCACGGCGGCCATCGCCAGCCAGGACTCCTCCCGTTCCGGAGCGAGAACCGCAGCCTGATGCGCCCATTGGCGGGCACCGCGAGCGTCCCCTCTCTGTAGAGCCCGATAGGCCTCGCGGATGGCATCGTCGGCAGTGGCGGATTCAGCGCTCATTCTTCGGTATTCGGTCCCTTCTTCCCTATGCAGGCGGACCTCAACGACCTTGGATTTCCGGGGGAACCCTTCCTCGCCGGAAGCCTGGCGGAAGGCGGTGCTGATTGGGCTTCACTCGCTTGGCCAATTGTACGGACAGGGCGCAGGCAGATTGCTTAGACCTGGCTAAGTTTAGTGCATTTCGGGACAAAAAGGGCGGCATTTGGATGAAGGGCCTCCCCTTCGGTCCGGATTCGGGTTGCACGACTGGGTCCAGCCGGCCGGATGTGCAGGTGAGCGAACCTGATTGGCGGGCATTGGCCCGCCCAAGTCAGACTTGACCCGAACGTCCCCGGGGCCTCGGGGGCAGTCCATCCGTCCCGGCGAGCCCTGTTTCAGACCTCCAACCACAATGCTCCCCTGGCCCTTGGACACAGCACGAATTCGGGCAGTATAATCGCTTGGCGTGACCGGGTCCGGGTCCTCTCTGGTGGAAGGAGATGCCATGACGCGCCAAGGACGCCTGCCCATTTCCTTCGCCCTGTGTTGTGCGGCTCTCCTTGCAAGTTCGCTGGCATGCAACCTCCCCGTCCTTCACCAAACCCCGACCGCCACGTTTGTGCCAGGCGCGGCCACATGGACTGCAATGTACGTGCCCCCTGGGGCACCCCCGACCTCGACGTCCGTGCCCGGCGGAGCCACCTGGACTGCGACGTTCGTGCCCGGTGGGGTAACCGCGACGTTTGTGCCCGGCGGAGCCACCTGGACTGCGACGTTCGTGCCCGGTGGGGTAACCGCGACGTTTGTGCCGGGCGGAGTCACCTGGACTGCAACGTTCGTGCCCGGTGGGGTAACCGCGACGTTTGTGCCCGGCGGAGCCACCTGGACCGCAACATCAGTGCCCGGCGGGGTAACTGCGACCGCGACGTCTGTACCCGGCGGGGCCCCCTGGACCCCCACATCTGTGCCTATCCCGACCATCGGTGTCGTAACCCACCGCGGGGGCCCGACCCTTCCGCCCGCAACAGGTGTGCCAACCTCACTCGGCCCGACGCCCCCGCCCACAAGCCCCCCCTAGGACCCCGGTCAATTGCGCAAGGCAGGCCAGGGTTCAACTTGAGCGACATGGCGCGGTCGCCAGCAGCCAATTGCCTCTGAATCGGTCATTGCCCCCGGCGCCGTGCTGGACATCGCTTTCCCATTGAGGCCATGCCACCCAGGTCGATCACGCCGCAGCTTCTGGGCGTCACTGGACAGTTGAGGCTGCCCTTCCGGGCCGTCTCTTGTGCATGACAGGACGGCTATGGCGGACTGGTCTGAGCCCGCTTCGCGTGCAGGGGAAAGCTGAATGCGGGAATGACAACAGGACCATATACGAACTCTTTCGCGCTCAGGGAGAGAGCCTCGAACGCGATTGTCCAGCCGCGTCGTGCAAGGCTGGCCGCGCCGAGCATGTCCCCCCGCCTCCAGCCAAATAGAAAACCCTTCAGCGGATGACCATTCATTAATTGTGGCGGAAGTTGATCTTCAGCAGGTAGTCAAGCAGAGAAAGGGCGAGGACCCAAAACGGCATGAGGTCAATCTGGAGGCAACAGGGCGCCGGCTGGCGGAATTGTTGAGCCGCAGGCAAGTAGTAAACCCGCGGCAAGAATGGAAGCAGCGGGGGAGGTCCGAATCATCGGTCGAAAGCGACCCTACCCACCAAGCCAGGGCCTAAAGGTGAGGGTGCTGGACCGGCAGACCAAGACGGCCACGAAGGCGCCCAGGAATCCATCGTTTCGAGGATGGACCCCTATCTCATTGACGAGGACCGCGCGTCCTTGGCTCGCCGGAAGCCCAAGCGACGGAGAGGTCTTGGAGCCATCGGCCGATGCTTTCTACCGGGTCGCGAGCCGGGCGATCGTCTCGATCGCGATGGCAGCCAGAGCGCTCCCGTAGTCCAAGTCGATATTGTCCATCGTGTCGTGAGAATCGTGGTATCCGACCCGGTCAATGTCATAGTCTTCCATGAACAAGATGACCGGGATCCCGGCGTCGGAGAAGATCTGGCCGTCTGTATTATAGAGCGAACTGAGCGGGCTGTCCGCCGTGCGCACCTCTCCGTACAGGAGCGGGTGCCGAGTCACGGGGGGAAGGCCGACTGCCCTCGGATTTCGAAGGCCTCGGCCTGCGCTCTTTCGCTCGGGAGCCTGGTTCCACTGGTGTGTCCGGGCGTTCCAGATCATGTTGGCCGTGTGTGCCTCTTGGGCGAGAAGCAGGGACTCCCGCGCCCTTCCGGGGGAGATCTGGAAGATGTCCTGCGCACTTTCGCGGTTGTGGGCGATCATATCCATCTGGCCTAGACCCACCACCTGCACGGACGAGAGGTCCTTGCGCGCGCCGCCGCGAAGATGAAGCTCCAGCCTTCCCTCGATCAGCGCGCGGCAGAAGAACCGGGCGCCCAGGGAGTCCGCGGGAAATTCTTCTCCGGTAAGGTGGAGCAGCCATACGTCTCTCTCGAGTCTGCCCTCCCGGGCCAGACGCAGATAGATGGGCGCCGCCTGAAGCAGGGTGGCTGTGGCCGAATGGTTGTCGTCTGCCCCCGGAGCTGCCAGGCGGGCGCCCGAACCCCCGCGGGAGGGGTCGAAGATATCTTCCATGTAGGCTGTGTCGTAGTGGTCGGCGAACACGACCGCTTGGGCACGGTTTCTCCCGGGGATGACCACGAGCAGGTCTCGTTCGTGGGGCCGGTCTGGCTGATTCGCCTTCCACCCGCCAAAGTCCTTGAAGTCGAAACTGGTTTCCCAGTGAAAGGGCAATTCCCCGCAGTCGGCCCTCCCTTTCATGCCGGCCGCGTCGATCGCCTGGCGATGGCGCTCGAGCAGGTAATCGCCCAGTTTCTCCAGGTCGCGATGGGGGTGGGTCAGCTTGCTCTGGGTGACGGCGTCGAGCACCGTGTCGGCGTTATCCGTGTTGCGATAGCGGCCGTTCGACAAGAGCTCGATGTCGTGCCAATAGGCTTCTTCAAAGGCCCGGCTGGCGGTCTGGGAGTAGGTCAGGGGTTCTGGAAGGTCTTCGGCGGAGGGGCTCAGTCGATCTGCCAGGTGTGCTTGCATCTTCTGCCCGAGGCCGGGTGAAGCGGCCCGAGATGGAAGGGATTCAATCCAGTCCTCCAGCGAGTCCTGCTTTGGGGCAATGATGAGCTGCCGGCCGAAGGTGCGGGGGAGGGGCTTTTCCCCCATCAGCTGCCAGGCCTCCAGAAGCGAAAGGAGGTTGTGCGTTGTCTGGCCCGAATAGTGGTCGTGACGGCCGAAATCCTCCAGGGCCTGAAGGAACGGTTCCCGTCGCAGCAGGCGCGGCCAGAGTTCGACCGGATCGCCCAGGTCGGGTGAGTCTGCATCGTAGGCGGTAAGGTAGCCGGTCGGGCTGTCGGCGATGGGTTCGATCCGGCCCGTGCGCCGGGACAGGCAGGCGACCAGCGGGCGGTGCCAATAGACCTCATGCCGCCCCACGCGCATGGCCGGGAATTGGAACCGGTAGCCGAACAGGCCGCCTTCGATCAGAGCGGTTTCCGCCCGACGGAGGTCCTCTCGGCCGGCGTGCGGACCGTCGAGCAGGAGTCTGAAGTCCTGGGTCCACAAGTGAACGTTCAGTGCCAGGGGCTTGTCATACAGCCCAAGGTCATTCAGCGAGGTCCCAAAGAGCACATGGGCGAGGCGGTCTACGCGGGGGTTCAGGGCCAGTTCGTCCTCGTAACGGTGCACCCGGCTCCAGCGGTGAGTGCGCTGATAGGTTGGCACCAGCAGCTCTTCTTGGATGGTGGTCAGATCCAGGTCGGGGCGAGGTTCGTGCAGCCAGCCGGACTGAGGAATCCGCAGGCCGGGGGGACCGCCGTGGCGGGGAACCAGCTGGAGGAGGGGGATTTGCATCGCCATCGGCAGTTGCGTTGCCAGCGCCCGGTAAGTAGGCATATCCCAGAAGACCAGGCTTCCCGGGAAGGGGAGCAGGTGCAGTTTGCCCGCGAGATACCGTTCCTGCACGAGGACGGGCAACCGCTCGAAGGGGCGGAAGGTCAGCAGGTGCCGAACGAGTTGCCAATCGGTGGAATCGGAGGCGAGGAAGGGTTCCGTCCAATGAGGCAAAGGTTCGACCTTCCCGGAGGGATGGGGGCTGGCAGGGTCCGAGGGCAAGATGCGAAAGCCGATAGCGAACAGATCCTTGGGCGATTTCACCTCGAGGCCGTGGGCTTCCGACAGGATGCGGTAGAGGACCGCCAGGCATTCCTTTTCCGGTCGTTCGGCGTTCGGGGCGGTAAAGAAGCTTTTCCAAAAGGCGCGCTCTGGGCCTTGTTCGCTGCCCCCGAAGAACGTCCAGCGCACCCGGGCCTGATCGTCCTGCGTGCGCGAAAGCGAGAGAGGAAGAATGAATACAAAGCGTTC
>Ga0208457_1001680_pt1 | contig 14586 bp, 28 predicted proteins | sample June2015DPH_10_1_FD_185513 | JGI IMG/M metagenome (GOLD analysis project Ga0208457, IMG submission 185513) | Peatland microbial communities from SPRUCE experiment site at the Marcell Experimental Forest, Minnesota, USA - June2015DPH_10_150... | ecosystem: Environmental > Terrestrial > Soil >... | reverse complement strand
TATGTTCTTTATCAAAATTACAATGTATATCTGCTTTTAGTATAAGTTCTTTTTCTATATCATCTATTTTTACTAAAGTAGTTGATGTATATTCTTCTTCTATATCTTCCATATTATTATTCCTCTATTCTTTTTTATTTGCTTTCTTTATATTTATATGCTATCATACTTCTATATATAAGTCTATTATTATTTTTACTATATATAAGTACTTAATATTATTATAGTATTATAGTAACTATAGTATAATATAACTATAGAAATATAGTAATAGTTAACTATAGTAATATATAGATTATTATATAGTAGAAAGGCATTCAGGGTAGACCTTGTGCAGCGGCACAATTGCAAGTGTAGCATTTTTTTGGAACCATGTCAAATCTTTTTTATAAAAAATTTTTTAGTTGACAACTGGCATGGTTTCATGGTAGTATCAAGAAATAGGAGAACAAATGATTGGAAAGATTCTGACAGTACCAAAAGCAGATGTAATAGCAAACAAGGAATACTATGAAAAAGAAGATAACTTATTGATTTCGATTATGTCTAGCTATAGACCACCGATATTTGAAAAGGATACAGATCGAACTATTACCTTGTTTTTTGACGATGTGTATCCGTGTCATTGGGTATATTCAAAACAAAAAGATAAATATCCATACAAATTTTGTTCTTCAGAAGATGCTAAAAAGATTGTTAAATTCATCCAAAGACATAGTAGATCGAACAAAAAAGAAACTTTACAGATTCAATGTACTCTTGGAATTTACAGATCAGGAGCAGTTGCTCGATATGCTTTGAAATATTCCAGGATGAATATTGAGGATTTTCATAGACTAAATAAGAAGATCAGCCCAAACGAATGGGTTTTGGATAAGCTGGTCGAAGCTGAGTTTGAATTGAAAGGTAAACAATGAGATACGCTTTATCAGACTTGCATGGATGTAGAAATACATTCCATCGAGCCTTAAAAGAAATTGAATTCACGAAACAAGATACTCTTATAATCGTAGGAGATATCTATGATCGTGGACCTGACTGTAAAGGAATCATAGATGATGTTCTAGTTCTTCAACGTCAAGGATATAATATCGTCATGACAATAGGAAATCATGAAATATTTGCACTTGAAGCTACTAAAGGCGAAGGTATCTATAAGATGTGGATAGGTCAAGGAGGAGCTAAAACTCTTTTGTCATATGGAATAACCGATCCATACAAAGATTGGACAGCATTTCAAAAAGCAATTCCTGATAGACATTGGGAGTTTCTGGATAATTTACCTAACATTTATGAACTGGAGGATTATGTTTTTGTTCATGCTGGATTGGATTTTAAGCTCGACAATCCATTAACAGAAACACCAGAAGATTTTATGTTATGGGAAAGAAACGGATGGGTAAATTTTGACCAAAAGAAAATAGGAAATAGAATGTTGGTAGTCGGGCATACACCTACCAGCAAACAAAACATAATAGCTTCTCTGGATACCGGATTGATCAATATTGATCGTGGTTGTATATTCAAAGGTGCTGATTATAATCATCTTGCTGTTTTGAATTTAGATACAAAATGGTTCAGGTTCATAAAAAATATAGACGAAATCAACACAACACTCTACATGTAAAGGGGAATACATGAACGGAATGCCAAAATGTACTAAAAAGAAAATAGGTTCTGAATATGATGCAAGGATCATAAAAGAACGAATGGAACTCAAAGAAAAAGAACTGTTCAAATACTATTTTCATGATGAATGCAATTGCTGGCATATTGCTCATCTAGTTTCGAAACATAAAGTATCACAGATGTTGAACGATAATTATATCAAACCTTGGACAAAAACTATCAAATATAGCAAGGAGAACCAAAAATGAACGAAATTTTAAACGAAGTTGAATGTTGTGAAGTAACCGACAGACTTGAACTTGCTGTTGTGAAACGAGTAAAAAGTCTTGAACTTATTCCAAACAAAGATCGGATTGAACTGGTGCATCTTGATGATTGTGGATTCACTTTCATTTGTGAGAAAGGACATCAAGTAGGCGATCTTGTTGTCTATGTAAAATATGATAGTGTACTTCCTAAGATCGAACTGTTCGATTTTATGGCAGACTTCAAATATAGAGTGAAAGCAAAATCATTCACCGAGAAAGATGATGATGGAGTAGTTGTAAAGAAAATCTATTCTCAAGGAATTATACTTCCTCTTCATTTAGTAGAAATGTTTGTTGTATCAAAATGTGCATCAGAAGGTTTTATGGACATTCAAGAAACAGCATCTAAATTTATTGAAGGATCAGACCTTACAGAAGCACTTGGAGTAACAAAATACATTCCTCCAGTTATGACAGGAGCAGGTTCTGGTTTTGGTGAAATGAGATGTAAAGGAACTTTTCCTACTCATATTTTATCTAAGACAGACGAAACTACTCTTGCTTCTAAGACCAGAGCATTAGAAGAACTTAGAGGCAAAGCGGTATATATTACCTTGAAGATTGAAGGAAGTTCAGGAACATCTTATGTTGATGATGCTACAAGAGAAATGATTGTATGTTCCAGAAACAATATGATTTCAGAAACTGAAACTTGTAAATTCTGGATTGCTGCAAGAAAATATAATTTGAGTGAAATTCTTTTTAAAGAACCGTGGTTAGCTCTTCAGTGGGAACTTTATGGAAGCGGAATTCAAAAGAACAAACTTAAGATTGATGGTGTTGATCTTGCGATTTTTAATATGATTAACAAACATAATCGTAAAAGATTGTCATATTATAATATGCTCGATTTGAGAGATATGTATAATCTTCCTCTTGTTCCGTTTATAGATCGTATTGAAAATTTTGATATGTCATTCAATGAACTCCAGGAACTTGCTGATGTTCAGAAATATGCTTCTGGAGAGGATGCAGAAGGAATTGTAATTCGTCCTGTAGAACCTTTCTATTCTAATGTTCTGAAAGAAGATTGGAGCGTTAAGGTAATAAACAGAAACTACCATTTATGATAGTTCGACAGTTGTTATTGTGATATCTCGTACAAGTACTTATAGACATAGTTTTACCACAATAAATACATGTCGATGTACGGGAAAGTGCCAGAGATATTTTCTGTTTAGATTCGATAGAATGTGTACTTCCTATACGTTTAGATGTTCTGTTTTGTATATGTTCTAAAGTTTGTTTTTTACCAGCATTATTTTTACCACCTTTACAATATCGACCTTTTACCAATTGAGGTTGTTTACCTTCGGTATATTGTTTAGCCATAGTTTTAGAATGTTTTTGTTTTCGTTCATCGGTCCATGATAATTTTTGTTTCTTTGATATTTTTTCTTTAAATTCTATATTTTGCCATCGTGCTTTGGTTTTGTTGGATAGTATTTTTCTAGTTGTATTATCTAACAATCCAAAACCTTTACGTTTATAGTAACATACTTTATTAATACATAAAGGACTGTTCAAATATATTTCTATCAATTGTTGTTCGAATATGAAAGCATCTTCTTTTACCAAAGTTTCTAGTAAAATTTCTTTAGAAACTTGTATTCGATTGTTAATTTTAAGTTTAACTGTTTTAGAACTGGAAAAATATTTTACTAGAAGGTCTTTATCAGGAGCACATATGCTTCCACGATATCCATAGTAAAAAGTACCATCGCTAAATGTTAATTTATAAACGTACCAATGTTTCATGATATTATCCTTTTATTTTTATTTATAAAATTTTTATTAATCGCAACTACAAACTTTAGTAGTTGACTTTAATTTATATTTATGTTATGATGTTTATCAAAGGAGAATTTTAAACAATGTTAAAAATACAAATTATAGGTTGGAGTATTATAGGTGGAATAATTATAACGGGGATTGGGTGTCGTGCTCTAGCAATGTTGATACACAATGGTTATATATGTTAAAAATTCAAGAAATACTACATAATGGAATATTTTTAGACGAACTTGAAGATAAGCATGGTATTTGTGTAAAATATCATCCTGAACTTCCTATAGTTCTTCTTGACTATGATCAGATCAATTCTGTTAAAACTGATCCTGCTGTAATGGAATGTCGTGGTCTTTGTCTCCATAAAGAAACTTTCGAAATCGTTCAGAAATCATTTAATAGATTTTTCAATTTTGGAGAATACGAAGAACTGACTTCCCAATTCAACTGGAACGATTTCTCTGCATGGGATAAGATTGATGGTAGCATGATCAAGATTCGTTGGTATAATGACGATTTCTTGATCACTACTCGATTCTCATTTGCTGATGCTGAATGTGGATTGTCTAGCAAAAGCTGGAGAGAACTTGTTCTTGAATGCTTAAATGATGTTCAGAAAGAAATCATCAAAAATAATTCTCATATTACATGGGTATTTGAATTCTGTTCGCCCTGGAATCAAGTAGTAAAATATCACGAAACAAATAAATTGGTTTTGTTGCTCATGACCGATAAAGGTAAAGAATATTCTCAATCGTTTGTAGATAATTCTGCTTATGTATGGGGATTTGTCCGTCCTAAAGAACATCATTTCAAGTCAGATGAAGAATGTTTTGCATACCTGGATAAACTGAACGAAGAACGTTCTACTGACGAAGGGTTTGTCTTGATCGATTCAAATGGTTTGAGGTTGAAGATTAAGAATAAGTATTATGTTCTGCTTCATTCGTTGAATGGTAATGGGGAAATGACTTCTTTGAAGAAACTGTTGCCGGTTATATTGAACGGCGAAATAGACGAAATCATTTCTTATTTTCCTCATTTGACAGACATTGTTTCTGATGTCAAAATGAGATTGGATTCCCTTATGGCAGAACTTTTGATCGTATGGGATTGTGCAAAAGACATCGAATCACAAAAGGATTTTGCTAATAAGATCATTCCTTTAACTAAAATGTCTTCTATCCTTTTCAAAGTTAGAAAAGCTGGCGGAGATATTAAGGATGTTGCAGCAGAATTCAAAAAATCAGAAGGACTGTTGATAAAAATAATTGACATTGATCTCTAAAGGTGGTAAGATATAAATATGAAATTCATAGTTTTTAGAACAAAAGATCGAAATGCTGGAATAGCTCCTTGTATCGGAGCAGTTCTAAAAGAGATTTATAGATCTTCCTGGGAAGAGGAAGACGAAGGGTTTGCTGTATGGGAAGTAGAATTATCAACTATGGAAATTTTTCAACATTTTGTACAAATGTATAAAAAAATAGTTGTTCATAATGATATCAGTTGTTTTTATGAATTACCAGAAGACTATTCTGATCAACAAGTAATAGAAATCTATGATGGATATAGAGAATAGAGGAAGCTATGGCACTTAATACAAACAAAATGACAGCAGATGATCTAGCAGAAATCAGTAAGATGAAAACTGATACTCTACTAGAACTTTATGGAATCACTTTCGATATGATTCAGAAAATGCTTCTGGAAGAAATATTCAGATTAAGAGGAATAGAGATTCCAATAGAGATACTTGAACCACCGAAACAATGTGCGTAAACTAAAGTTGTGTTGTACATCGGCTTCATTGTTATACTAGTAGTTTCACTAATCGTAATATTCACGTTCTAGGAGGACTAAATGGATAAAATAAGAGAATGGACAGAAATTGGTAAGATGATGGAAGCATTGAAAAAGAATGCTCCGAAGAAATCGTTTTTGATGGATGAAGTTGATATGACTATATACGAAGAAGTAAAAGATTTATACTTCAGAAATATTCTCAATATCAACGATTATGTAAAAGTAGATTTGTCTCTTAAAGAAGATGTTTATGTAAATCTTATGTCACAAGCTGACGAACGAGAAATTCCTTTTGATGAAATTATAAACAAAGCTTTAGATCAAGTAATAGAAAAAGCTTCAGGCCATGCCGGATATCCACAATATGAATATCGTTATCTTGAGATTGGTGAATATATGGAAGAAGGGGATGAATTCTCTGAAAATGATAGTGAATGGATGCCAGTAAATATATTCCCCCAAAAAGAACGAAATATATTTACGAACGGTAATAGTATAGTAAGACGAAAGATTAAAGAACCACAATATCGTCTTTTGAATTATCGTGAAAAGGTAGAAGAAGGGGATGAATGGTTAAATACATGTTCTCATGAATGGATAAAAACCATTTGGCCTTTTCCTCCTGTGTATCAGATTGACAGATCAGCAACTTATCGTAGAAAAATTTAACTAACGAAAGGAAAACAAATGGGAAAGTTTAAAGCAACAATGGCAGTAGCACCGTTTGTCGCTGTTACTGCTATCGTTGTAGCTCTTAATCTCTTCGGTTAAAAGATTGTAAAAAGTATTAGACAAATTCCTAAACTTATGCTATTCTAAGTGTAAGTTTAGGAATTTTTATTTGGAGGATAAATGAATTATACAACTGTATGTAAACATGGAGTAGACGGATTTGAATTTCACTGTTCAGAATGTTGTGCAGACGAAATTCGTAATCTTGAAATGGAACTCGATTCTTTAAAGAATCCTGCATACTGTGAAAAGTGTGGTTCATGTGGGGAAGAAGGATGCTGTTCTCCAGGAAAATGTAAAACTGTACAAGGACTTTACTGTGATAGTAACGTCAAATCCTGGGAAGATATGAACAAAGAAGTTGATAAATATTATCAGCTAAAAGATAAACTAAAAGAATATCTTTCTCTTGCTTCCTGTGACGGCAGACCTATCAGAAAGCAATTAAGAAAAGAGTTACAGGAGTTGATTGATGAATGAAATCGGCAGCAAAGAATGGTTTAACAGTCTTCCTATAAAAGAACTAGAAGAAGGAAATGATCTAATAATGAACAAAGTAAAGTGTTATGTAGAAGAAGACGATGAAGGAGATTATGTAATCATATTTGAAGATACTTGTTTCTCTGGTGGATTTTCCGAATCATATCAGGAAGCATGTAAAATAGCTGAAAGATGGAATAAGAAAGCAATGAGAGATCAAAATGCAGAGTGATATATTATAGCAAATGTTTAATTATATGATGTTTTCTTTTTAAGAAAAATAGAGCATCTTTATATAGATATTGAAGAAAAGCAACTTTATCTCCTAAAATAATAAAATTAGAACGACTTCCTTCTTTGTATGTTTTATTATGTATACTAAAAGGAAACTCTATTCTATTTGCTATAAAATTCCAATTTTGGTTGATATTGGACGTGATTTTTATTTCTGGAGATCGATTTTTTCTTATATAAAAACAACCATCACCATCGATTATACCACGTAAGAAATGATTGAATAGATAAGCAGAAACAGCAGACGAATCAATTCTAAACTTTAGATTGATAAAATTATCATAAACTTCTTTAGAATTTAGATTCCAATGTGCGGTTTTAGAAATTTTTTTGGTCTGTTTATTAAAAGTAGTATAGATTTTATACGATCCTCCAAAATAAGATACTATAAAATCTAAAATTTCTTTATCTTTTGGATGCATACTAATGACTAAACTTTTAATACTTGCAATATTTTTTCGTGGAGCATTCATCAAACAACCATCTGCCCACAAAAAACCAAAGATATATGCTTTTTCTTGTGTATCGATAGTTTCGAAATAATCTATTATAGGATGTTTTCTAGGAGAAAAATTTTGAAGTTTGTTTCGTTCAGTTAAAGTGCATTGTTTACATTTTGGTTTGTAATTATAAATTTTTTTAAGAGTTGTACTATACTTGAATTGTCGTTCTTTATTGCAAGTTTCACATAAACAAGTTTTCCATATCATCATTATAATTTCTCCTTTGTTTTATTTATACTTTTTGGAGATTTTATAAATAACTTTAGGAGAATATATGATTGCTTTTTTTACAGATGCTCACTTTGGTACTCAAAATTCTAATAAAGAAATATTTGAAACTATGATGAAATTTTACGAAACTCAGTTTTTTCCTTTTTTGATTTCTAAAAATATTAAAGAAGTTATCCATTTAGGAGACTTGATGAATGATAGAGCAAAAATAGATTTATATCTTCAACAAGAACTAAAACAAAGATTTTTTAATTGGTTTGAAAAAAACGAAACCAAACTTCATCTTCTAGTCGGTAATCATGATCTTTATTTTAAGAATACTCTTTCTCATCATTACTTTAAAGAGAATGTAAATGAATTCAAGTATATCAGATACTATGATGAGATTTCAGTGCTCGAAATCGATCCGTATATATTTGTTATGGTTCCCTGGATTACCGGCAGCATGACCGATGTTAAGCTTCCTACAGGAGATATTTGTTGTCTGCATGGAGAAATCAAAGGGTTCAATAAAGTAAAAGGATGCGAATGTACAGACGGAATCGAGCTATCTTTCTTCAAATCTTTTCAAAAGATTCTCTCTGGACATTTTCATAACTACCAGGAAAAAGAAAACTGTATGTATATCGGCAATCCATATCAGAAAGATTTCAATGATTTTGGTGAACAGAAAGGTTTCTGGACACTAGATGATTCGTATAGTTTTACATTTCATGAAAATACTATTTGCCCGAAGTTTGTAAAGATAGTATATTCTGATAATAAGATAGAAGTATCAGGAGAGTAAATGATAATCACAATCAGAAATCCAGACACATTAGAAATAGTTCAAACCTTAGACGATCATGATTATGCTTGTCCTGCTTCTAGAGGAGGACAACCGATCAACGAAGCGTGTGGTGGTTGTGTCGGCTGTTTGGAAATACAAGCTTGTCATTATGGATATCTTATAGAATATGACGGAGAACCTGCTGAAAAGTTTTTCGATGCAAAACTAATTGATGATTATTTTAAGGAGTAAACTATGGTAAAATATTACTGTGATTGTTGTTTGAAAGAAGCAAAGCATCTGAATTCATTTGAATATCTTTGTCATCTTGAGGATATATTTACAGGCAAAATGACTGGTTATGTTGATGGTGATATGACTCCGATTAGCGGAAGGGTAGTAGAAAAAAATTTTTGCCACAAATGTTATAACAAAATTGTGTCAAAAGCAGTGCAAGAATTTTATCTTAATAGGATGATAAACAATGAGTAAAATAATATCATTAGGTTCTAAAAAATATCCTGGATATAAATGTATAGTCGATGATGAAGATTACAATCTTCTTGTACAATATAGATGGAGTCCTTTTGTCAATCCTAAAAAAAATACTATTTATGCACAAACTAATATGAATAATAAACATGTATATATTCATAGATTTATAATGAATTTTAATGGTTTTGATATCAATAATAGAATGATAGATCATAAAGATCATGATGGAATGAATAACCAAAAATATAATCTTAGAGTTTGTTCAAATGCTGATAATTTACATAATTCTGTTAAACCAAAACATGGAATAATATCTAAATATAAAGGGGTTACATTCAACAAACATGCTAAAAAATTTCAATCTCAAATTCATTTAGATTATTCTACTATCTATATCGGACTTTACATTTCAGAGGAAGAAGCTGCTCTTGCTTATAACAAAAAAGCAATAGAACTTTTTGGAGAATATGCTCTCTTAAATATAGTTGAGGAGAATTTAAATTGAAAACAATAACTCCTGAACAAGCTATTGAAATAGCTAAGAATAATTACGTTAAGATTATTTTGAAAGATGTTTCTAATCAAAAAAAGTTTGACAAATTCTTACAAAGCATGTTACTATCTTCCAGGGATGGTTACAAAATTGAATGCATAGATCAGAATGAAATTCTGGATACCATCGACACAAAGAAATTAGAAGAGAACATAACAGAAAACTCTTCTGTGTTGGAAGTATCAAATTCTTATGTTGATGGATTAACCTTTGGAGATGGAATCGACCAAGAAAAGATTAGAGAATGTTTAAAAGAATTATACTTGGAAGCATTACAAGAATCGTAAGTATAAATAGAATATACCAAATAGAAAGAAGGTGATGCCTATAATCTATAGCCATTCGTAAACAACTAGATTGTATAGAGAAATTTAAAATACACACTCAAAGAGTTTGAATTTCTTGTAAAGGTTTGGTTGATAAGGGAGACTACAGATGAAATTAATTTTTCTTCTAACAGCATTAGCAATAACATTATCAATACCGGCAATAGCAAATGTGCCGACATATAACTTTAACGATTATTATCAATATGGAAAAGAAGCAACTAAGCTTGCTCAACGAGTAAAAAGATTTTCAGTAAAATACAAATATCCATTAGAATACAAAACAGATATGGATTTGGTTGAAACCTGTGGAATGTTATGTAAATATTCTAAATATTCACACTTTGACAAGTATGAGCTTACAACTACTGTTCTAAAAGAAAGTAGATTCAATCCAAAAGCTTTTAACAAAAAGGACGGTGGAATAGGACTCGGACAGCTTACTAAAATAAAAACATGGCACAAAGATACATTGTTCTGGATGACAAAACCATTCGACAAAGATCAAAATATCAAAGGAATGATATTCGTATTGGAGGATAATCTTAGAACATATAAACAAAAAGCAAAGGCAGTTCAGACATATAACGGATTTCATTACAGAAGTATTGTATACAGAAACGATTTCTATAGAATCAAAGAAAGACTAAAAAGTTCTTGACATTCAAATAGAAGTATGATAGACTTGTCTAAGATGTAAAATAAAACTAAGGAGAACGAAATGAGAGTGGGCGGTCTTTTGTATCTGTTGATATGTGCAGGAACTGGTATGATCGGTTACGAGAAATATCATAGTATGGTTTGGGCCATTGTGGACTTTTTCTTTACTCCTCTTACTTGGCTTATATGGGTATGTTCTCATGGTGTTACCTTGACTTTGATCAAACACACCTTTGCATGGTTCTTCGTTTGAAAATAGTTGTTGACATTTGAATCAAAGTATGGTAGAGTTGGTTCATAGGATAACAATAAATCTAAAGGGGAGAATTTATGGCAGCGTTTGATGCAGCGACTCGGAAAGCTTTAACACATGAACTGGAAGAAGCAGCAAAGGCGATTGCAGCAAAGTATGGCATGGAAGCAAACTACAAAAGTAGTTCATACGGTCCCGTAGTCTTTTCGATGAAGATCGAATTTCTTGCACCGGGATGGACAAATGCAGGGTTTGCTCCAGTACTCGGACTTCCTGCTGACATCATCGGCAAAACTTTTCGGTACAAGACAAAGATTTTCACTGTGAAAAGTCTGAATCCGAGCAAACCGAAGAACGCAGTAACGGTTGAAGATCAGAACGGGAAAGGATTTGTTTGTAGTCCTGACCAGTTGAAACGATTCATGAATCTATAATACGCAGAACGGTACTTGTTGATCGCCGTGGGTAGTCCCTAAAGATCAACGATTACTTTGGTAGTGGGGGAGGTTAAAACCACCGACAACCTGGAACGAATGAACTAACGAACGTTCGTTCCAGCTTTCATTAACTAAAAGGATATCATGTATCATAAAGCAAAAGAATTTGATAAAGACCTCTTTGATGCAAACGATCCAAGAGGCAGAGCAAAAGCAATCCAGATAATTACTACTTATTATCCATCTCTAAAAGTAAAAGAAAATCTGGACCCATATGGAATTGATCTAATTTGTTATGGAAAAAAAGATACTGAAAGTATTCCTTTTTATTATGTTGAAGTTGAAGTTAGAGAAGCTTGGAACACTTCAAAATTTCCTTGGAATACTGCTCATATACCAGCAAGAAAAGAAAAGTATTTTCAAAAATACGATAACGTATTATATTTTCAGTTCAATAATAAGTTAGAATCTTTATTGATTTTTGACGGAACAGTTATTAGAAAAATGCCTATCTATACAAATAAAGTAAAAAACGAAGAATTGTTTCGATATTATGAAATACCATATCCTGATGGAGTATTGAAACGGATGTGGCAATTAGATAAGCTATAATTGATGCGGAATCTCCAGTGAGGAGCCGAGTCTCATAAGCTTGGATAGATCGGGGCAGCACCGTTTTCCGCTACCAGAAATAAAAATGAAGGAGTTTAACTAATGACAAAATAGTTGATATCATCAAAACCGTAGATGCTAAATCATTTAAACCACAAATTCTTATAACCTTTCAAGCTGATCTAGAACAACTACAAGACGATAAATCTACATATGGCGATAAAGCATATAACATGTTTGCTAAAGACCTCTTCAATAAAGTTGATCTTTTTGAACCTGAACGCACACCTGGAATTGCCCTATATCATGTTGATATGCCAATAACAAGAGTAGAATATTTTACAAAATCTAACGACTCTTTTACTATCAATTTACAAGCTGAGACTGCAAAATCAGACGATTTAAATCTGGAAAGGTTGTTCACTGAAATTGCTGGAGAGAATGCAGATATATTTTTGATGAGTATTCGATCTGCTATAACAATTGATAACGATACCTTGAAAAGAAAAATGTATTATCTAGTTCGGTTTGCTTCTGTATCAGAAGAATTTAGAAAAGAGAAGAATCTCAAAAAATGCATCAGCCACAGACAAAATGATTTTTTCTGAAAATAGTTGTTGACATTCAGCACGAAGTATGATAGACTTGTTTTAAGATGTAGATAATTCAGAGGGTAGCTTAGTTTGGCTTAAAGCACTCGTCTATGTTCAGGTAACTAAAGATCGTTAACAATCGATAGTCAAATGAACATGGGGAATAAGATTAGTAAGAAAGAAGAAGCGTCATTTAGCTAGTGATAGGGACTCTGACCGAAAACTTTATTTCAATGACATGCGAGAGATCGGGGGTTCGAATCCTTCCCCTCTGACCAAAAATTTAACGAAAGGATATTGCGAAAACCAAAATTACAAATCTGAAAGTTTTGAATGAAGCGTACAATTATAAGAAACCATCGTCATTCAGCAGAGGAGTAAAAGTTTTTGTATCTCGACAACATTTCCTTTTTATCTCTGGTACAGCAAGTATAGATGAAAATGGAGAAAGTCTATATGTTGACGATTTCAGAAAACAAACAGAACGAGTATTTTACAATATCAAAAAGTTGCTTGCTACACAAAAAGCAACCTGGAACAATGTAGTAAAGACAACGATCTATATAAAAGATATTGCAAAACATTATGATGAATTCAACATCATAAGGAATGAGTTTTTTAGTAAAGAAGATATTCGTGTGTTGCCAGCTTCTGTATGTGTCCAGGCAGTTTTATGTAGGCCAGAATTGTTGATTGAAATGGAAGCAACGGCAATAGTATCATGAAACCTTACAACAAATTTGGAGGATGGTTTCAGATCAGATGGAAAGAAAAACTCGGATTGCCAGAGCATCCTTACTTGTTCAGATGGACATTGATATTGTTTGGATTCTCGATTCGGTTGCATCATTGGATTAAGTCTGATGATCGTAGATTCTTCCATGACCATTCATGTGACTTGATATCGATCATCATCAAGGGTAAGTATAAGAACGTGACTCCTGGAGGAACCTTCGAAGCTACAGCATGGCATCCTAGAAGGATGAATGCTCTCCAGAGACATTACTTGGATATACCGAAAGAAGGAGCATGGACAATTATTCTGTGCGGCAGACCGTATCATAAATGGGGATTCTATGTGAATGATCACAAATGGCGTCCGTTAAGATATTTCCATAAGTTCGGAATTATACAAACGGAAGATTATCAATGAGTATAGGAGATTTTATAGCAATAGTTATTATTGTAAGTGTATGTATCTTAGCTATCGGTTTTGGTAAATTCGAAGCAGATACAAATCATAGAGGATACTAAAAAGAAAGGAACACAATGTCAAGAACCAATCTGTGGATTAAGAGAGACGATAACAAAAGAAAAAGAACTGAAGCTGAAGAGAGAAATGCGAAGTATGCTGCATTGACTCCGATCCAGCAACTTGCGTCTCTTCAAGGATTTGTTGCTGCAAAGCAGAGAGCTAAGATTCAGAAACGAATTAAAGAAGCATAAGAGTTGCGCTCGACCCTGGTTTCCATAACTGTATGTGTGTCATGTATAATATCCCTTTCCGTTATACAAGACCTGACAGGTAAATCCATCTCCTTGGAAAAATGAAGAGTCGCTTGCTCTTCTACGGAAACATTTTTTTGACAATTTAAAAGTTTTTTGTTTCCACAATTATAGAGTGTTTGATTTCGACTAAGGAACACTGAAAGTTAAAATGTGGGTATCGTTGACGAACGAATACAATTCCATACAATAATTGAGATACTTCCTCCAGTTGGAGGATTATAGGTCGAACAAAGTATTTCATGCGGAAACAAAAATTAAAAACAAAGGAGCTATAATGTTAGGTCTTACAGAGCAAGAAGTCTTAGAATATAAGATGTTAGGAAAAATGACTTTAGCTGAAATAGTTAATGGTCAATGGGAAAGATACAAAGAACTTATTGACAAAAATCTTAAAGCTATCAGCAAAACGAATAATACATTTTTCAAAAAATAAAACTTGACAAACGATTTCGAATGTGGTATCATAAATAAAAATGAGGAAAGAATAGATAGGTAGGATGGGGAACCGATCTGCCCATGATTCGGAAATAGGACGAGCTAAAAGCGTAGACTCCAGGGACGTTCGAACATGAGATTAGGAACAAATTTTTATCTTTCCTCTTAAAAGT
>Ga0208457_1001678_pt1 | contig 14607 bp, 9 predicted proteins | sample June2015DPH_10_1_FD_185513 | JGI IMG/M metagenome (GOLD analysis project Ga0208457, IMG submission 185513) | Peatland microbial communities from SPRUCE experiment site at the Marcell Experimental Forest, Minnesota, USA - June2015DPH_10_150... | ecosystem: Environmental > Terrestrial > Soil >... | reverse complement strand
CTGCAACGTTCCTGCCAGCTTGCGGACGAGGAACTTGAGTTGCGACCGCTCCCCGCCGCCGGCGCCATCGAATTGCGTACCCGCCGGGTGTTCCTTGATGCAGCGATAGCCGAGGCGGTGTTTGACCGCACCGGTGGATCGAATTCCGTAACCGGTCTGCTGGCCCGATTAGCTCCGGGCGTTCGACTGGCCGGCGTGCTGACCTACTTCGTCAACGAATTGCGCGTCGGCGATCACGCCACGCCGTATTCGATGGTCACCGCCATCGGCCCGCCCGTGACGCCGGCCGATCTGCGTGACGATGAAATTCTGATCAACCAATGGCTGGCGGACGATCTCGGGGCCAAGGCTGGAGATGAACTCACGATCAAGTATTTCGTGGTTGGCACGCTGCGGCGATTGGAAGAGCGCGCCGCGCGCTTCCGGGTGCGGGGCGTTCTCCCGATGAACGCGCCGGGCCTGGACCGCGACTTGATGCCGGATTTCCCGGGCATGACCGATGCCGCCAATTGCCGCGACTGGGACACGGGCCTGGCGATTGACACCGGGCGCATCCGGCCGAAGGACGAGGAGTATTGGCGCCGTTATCGCGGCACGCCCAAGGCGTTCGTCTCGCTCAGCGCCGGCCAGAAACTCTGGCAAAATCGCTTTGGCAACCTCAGCGCGATTCGCTTTTACACGCCGGGTCCGCCGGCTCAATCGCTCGCTGCGGTGAAACTGTCGCTGCGACAAGGGCTTGATCCCGCGATGTTCGGACTGACCTTTCAGCCGGTCCGACAACAGGCGCTGGCCGCGGCCGCGCAATCGCAGGATTTCGGCGGCCTTTTCCTTGGCTTCAGTTTTTTTCTCATCGCCGCAGCCGTCTTGCTGATGGCGGTGCTGTTCCAATTCGGCATCGAGCAGCGCGGCGCGGAGGTGGGCACCCTCCTCGCGCTCGGTTTTCGGCCCGGCCGCGTGCGCCGGTTGCTGCTGATCGAGAGCGGCGTGGTCGCCGCGTTGGGCGCAGGCACCGGGATCGCCGGCGGCCTGGCGTATGCCCGGGCGCTGCTGCGTGGGCTGGAGACCGTCTGGAGCGACGCGATCGGCGGTGTGCCGTTGCATTTCCATGCCCGGCCGACCACGCTCGTCATGGGGGCGACGATCACCGTTCTGGTTTCCTGGCTGGCCATGCGGCTGGCGCTGGGCCGGCAGATGCGCCGAACCGCCCGCCAGTTGCTGGCCGACGGCGGCCTCGAGGAACTGCCCGCGGAGGTGGCCGGATCCGGGTGGGCGCGCTGGCTGGCGCTCGGCACGGGGTTGGCCGCCGCGCTGCTGGTGGCCGTTGCGTTCATTCGACACGACACCGCCAATGCCGGGCTGTTTTTCGGCGCCGGCGGCCTGGTGTTGATTGCCGGTTTGGCGGCCGGTTTCGCCGGGCTGCGTTCGCTGGCAGCCACCGAGTCGGCGGCCAGGCTCACCGTGACGAGCCTCGGCGTCCGCAACGCCACCCGCCAGCGTCGGCGCAGTCTGGCCGTCATGGCGCTCCTGGCCGGCGGGAGTTTTTTGATCGTGGCCATTGGCGTATTCCGCCTCGACGCGGTGAACGACGCGCAAAAACGGAACGCCGGCACCGGCGGATTTGCGCTGATCGGCGAAACCACGCAACCGGTCACCGAGGACCTCGACAGCCCCCGCGGTCGCGACGCCTTCGGTCTCGACACCAACGCGCTGGCGGGAGTCAGCGTGGTGCCGTTCCGGGTCCGCGCGGGCGACGAGGCGAGCTGTCTCAATTTGAACCACCCGCAGCAACCGCGCCTGCTCGGAGTGAACCCGGAGTTGCTCGCCCGCCGCGGCGCGTTCACGTTCGCCGAAGTGCGAAAAGGGTCGGCGCCGGGCAATCCCTGGACCTTGCTGACGGACAACACCGGCCTTGCGGCGGACGAAATTCCCGCGATCGGCGACGCGGCCTCGATCGAATGGTCGCTCGGGACGAAGATGGGCGAGGCGATTACGGTGACCGATGAGCGGGGACGGCCGCTCAAGCTGCGGCTGGTGGCGGCGCTGGCGAACTCGATGTTGCAGGGCAACCTGGTCATCGCCGAGAACGCCTTGGTGGCGCGGTTCCCGTCGGCCACCGGTTACCAGTTCTTCCTGGTGGATGCGCCGCCCGGCAGCGCCGACCGCGCCGCGGGTGAATTGACGCGCGGTTTGCGCGACCTTGGCATGGAGCTGACTCCCGCAGTCAAACGCCTCGCGGCCTTCAACGCCGTCCAAAACACCTACCTGGGCACGTTCCAGGTCCTGGGCGGTTTGGGCCTGCTCCTGGGCAGCGCGGGCCTCGGCGTGGTGGTCCTCCGCAACGTGCTGGAGCGGCGGGCGGAACTGGCGCTCCTGCTGGCGGTGGGGTGGCGCCGACCCGCAGTACGACGGCTCGTGCTGGCCGAACACGGCGGGTTGTTGGTGGCGGGCCTGGGTCTGGGCGTGCTGGCGGCGACGGTCGCGGTGATGCCTGCGGTACTCACGCCCGGTCGCGTGGTGCCGTATCGGTCGCTCCTCCTGACCCTGGCCGCCGTCCTGGCCAACGGCGCGTTGTGGACGTGGCTGGCGACGCGAGTCGCCCTGCGCGGTCGTTTGCTCGACGCGCTCCGGAACGAATGATGAATGCGAAATTCATCCGGCTGGTGCTGGTGGCGATGGCCACGACGGGGTTGACCGCGCTGGCCCAGCCCCAGTCGCTCTACGAGAATGATTTTGAGAAAGCCGGGATCGGCAAAGTGCCGGACGGCATGACCGTGCTCGACGGCGCGTTCGCTGTGCGCGAGGCGGGCGGCAACCGTTTTCTCGAACTGCCCGGCGCGCCGCTGGAGGAGTTCGGCGTGCTGTTCGGACCGCCGTGCAAGGACAACATTGCGGTCGAGGCGCGCGTGTTCGGCACCGCGACCGGGCGTCGGTATCCGACGTTCGCCCTGAGCTTGAACGGCGCCGGCGGCTATCGGCTGAAGGTCAGTCCCGGCCGCCGGGCGTTGGAGTTGTTCAAAGGGGACGAGAACAAGCTCGCCGTGCCGTTTGCCTGGCAGCCGGGCAAATGGACGCACCTGCGACTCGAAGTACGCAAGGCGAACGAAGGGACATGGCGGGTGCAGGGCAGGGCATGGAGCGAGAGCGAACCCGAGCCGGCCGCGTGGATGATCACATTGAACGTGGACCAGGAACCGTCACCGGGCCGGGCGGGTCTGTTCGGCAGCCCCATTTCCGGCACGCCGATCTGGTTCGACGATTTGCGGGTCACCGCTTTGCCTTGAGCTGGGCCCCTTGGAAAACTGATAGGAAACTGCTCTTACGGCACGGTCGGTTCATTGACGCCGCGCGCGTGAGGACTGGCACTTGCACGAGGAACTGTTAGTGTTTCGCCTTCCGAAGCTTGTTCATGTTACTGTGATGAATCGGTAGATTGCGTTCCTCTCGCCAAATGAAGAACTCAAGTGCTGTTTTTGAGTGCTTGTCGAGATTACAGGTCCTGCAGGCGAGAGTGAGATTGGTTGGTCGGTTGGATCCGCCCTTAGACAGCGGGATCATGTGTTCGACCTTTTCCTTGCCGTTAAGCGGAGCGCCGCAGTAGAAGCAGCGGTCCTTTAGGCGCCGCCGAATCGCGGAAATGTCGGCGGCGCTGTAGCTGCCCTCCGCGGCCGCCTCAGCTGCCCGCCTCCGGGCAGTCCGAGCAGCAACCATGCCAGGATTTGCTCTTGAGTGTCTGGCAGTGCGCTCGGCCATGCACTTCTTGCAGGTGCCGCGCAACCCGGTTGTTGTTCCTTTCACCCGGCGGTTCGTGTAGAAGCTGAAGTTCGTAGGCGTAGCCGCCATCAGCCTCCCGCACAGGTTACAGCGTTTCAGTTTCATCGAGAGAGTCCAGCGACATTCGACAGGCAGAAACCAATAGGAACTTGCTTTTTAGCGCGCGGCCCGTTTATTGACGCTTCGCGGGTGAGGGAGAATCGGTTTCCGTTCGCACTCATTTTACGAAGGCACTGTGCCAGATTGGAACCAGTCGCGGAGCGTCCAGTGCTGATAGAAGTTACCGAGGTTGCAGTCCACGACTTGGCACTTTACTGGTGATGTCACCGACATTTCTCGTAAATAATTGCCACCGACACGAAAAAACAGAACACCTTGAAAAGAAACCAGCAAAAACTCAACCGCTCACGCGTCTGTTCACGCATAAATCCACTGTATGCACCTTGGACTGATAGGGAATTGCTTATACGGCGCTGCCGGTTCATTGACGGTGCGCGGGTGAATGCCGAAACCGAGCGTGCGGTTTGGCAGACCGATTTGAGTAGAGCCAGGGGAAATGGCTCGGACCTGGTGTGTGTTTTCTGAGTCTTTTATAACTAGTGTTACCTTTCCTGTTTGTGATCTACATTTCATACCGCAAGACGAGCATGTTCTCGCCATCAGCCAACGTAATCGTGGTGTAGGTCCGACCTTCTGCTTTGGCCAAATTCGACAAATACGGCCGCCGGTTAATCGGCACCGTCATAATTGAGCGATTGAGTTCTCGCAACCTCACCGGCTCCAATTGCAGAAAACGAAGCTTGGTTTCCGTCCATTCGCCAGTAGCCTTTTTCACTGGCGTTGCCTTTGCAGTTTCTACTGATAGGGCATTGTCTCGACGGCGCCGCCGGTTCATTGACGCTGCGCTGGTGAGGGAGAATTCATTTCCGCTCGCACTCATTCTGGAGGAAATTGTGCCAGACGGGAACGAGGCGTCAAGCGTCGAGTTGCGAGGTGTTTTTTGACTTTCCTGGCGCCGATAGCGAAAGACTGGTGGACAGGAGCATCCGCAGACAATACTCAGCCAAATCGCGCCATGAACCCGGGCAACCGCCGGAGTTTCCCACAACCGACAACGCTCGGTGGCCCAGACAGGCCGGCCCCCGGGCGCTCGCGAATCAAACGCCCCAACCTGCGCGGATCAAACTGGAACTTGCGCGACTGGCGGCGTTGGCGCACCATGATTCCGTGCGCGCGGATGAAGAAAGCAGCCCCGAGCAAATCGCGGTGTTCCGCCGGATGACGCCGGAGCAGCGGTGGCAGGCGGCGCACTGGTTTTACTGGACCATGCGCCGTCACAAGGCCGCCTTCCTGCACCACCAACATCCCGACTGGCCCGCCTCACGGGTCGAGTCGGAGGTGCGGCACATCTTCTCCCATGCCCGAACCTGATTTGATCGAGTTGTTCGCGCAACCGCTCAACCAGTTGGGCGTCCGTTATCTGGTTAGCGGCAGCGTGGCGGCCATGCTTTACGGCGAACCGCGCGTGACCCACGACATTGACTTGGTCGTTCTTCTGCGTTCGGAAGATGTGCCCCGACTGGCCGAGGTTTTTCCGGCCCCGGAGTTCTACGTTCCGCCCGCGTCCGTCATTGCGGCGGAGATGTCCCGCGATTTGCGTGGTCACTTCAATCTGGTCCACATTGGTTCCGGCTTGAAGGCCGATTTCTACCTCGCCAGTCGCGATGAACTCCACGCCTGGGCCTTCCGCCACACCCGGCGCTATGCCATCGGAGAGATTTCCATTGCGCTGGCTCCGCCGGAGTATGTCATCCTCCGCAAGCTCGAATATTACCGCGAAGGCGGTTCCGAAAAGCACCGGCGTGACATCCGGGCCATGCTCGCCATCTCCGGAGACCAGATTGACCGCCCTGCGGTCGCCGAGTGGATTCAAAGACGCGGCCTGGAGACCGAATGGCGGCGCGTCACGGACTGACTTCGTGCTTGGGGTGGTTGCGCAAGGCGAACGAAGGGACATGGCGGGTGCAGGGCAGGGCATGGAGCGAGAGCGAACCCGATCCCGCCGCGTGGATGATCACATTGAACGTGGACCAGGAACTATTACCGGGCCGGGCGGGTCTGTTCGGCAGCCCCATTTCCGGTACGCCGATCCGGTTCGACGATTTGCGGGTCACTGTGGCGCGTTGACACTGCCAGTTGAGAGCACTGACGTGCCGGTGTGTCGGTTCTCTGGCCGGAACCTGGCTGGAACCCTGACCTGAATCCGGGAATTGAGTTTTCCCGCCCAGGAGAGAGGATGACGCCAACCCTGCCCGTCCAACTCCGAGGGAGCCGGCACAGAGGAGCCCAGGCCATGACAACACTTGAATCACCAACGCATGAAGGATTGTATTCCCCCAGAGTTTATGGTTCAACCCATTGCCGTTGCTTTTATCTGTGAGAACCGCGTCAGCCCCCATAATGGAAACCGAGAAATTGTGTCCGTCACGTTCAGCGATTTGGTTTTCATGGTGGGCGTTAAGGGAGGGATCATGTCATCTCAGAATCGTGAAACTCTAAACTTCATCCTGGCAACTCTCACTGGCCTCTGCTGGGTGAATGCGGCCCTGCTCGGTCGTGCGGCCGAATCGCTTGCAGAACAGCGCGCTTCTGACCGCTCCCCGATGATCGAATCACCTTCCGTTGGCCTGCCGGCCGGGAAAGAGATTACTCTGAAGGGTATGGTGCTGAACAACGCGCATACGGGGGAAGAGCAGAAAGGCGTGTTCCTCTATGTCCTGGATGGTCCGCCTGAAATCAGAGCCCAAGTCGAAAAGATCGTGGCCGAGTACTATCTCGAAAAGGGGCTCGACGCGGATGCAGCCCGGAAACTCCAAGATCTTTGGACACAGCGACTTAAGTACTTCATCGCCGGCCCGCTGGCGGACGAACTGCACCAACAAGCCACCTATAACGCGCGGCAGGTGATGGCGGTTACCGGCGTCGTGGAAGAAAAAAACGGTCAGAAGTGGATTGCCGTCAGCAAGCACCAACCGGCCGCGTTCAAGTACCCGGTCCGGATGCTGGCCCCGGACAGGCCGTTCGAGATGCCGGACCGGGAGCCGTTAATGCTGCCGATCAGCCGCGGCCTGTCCCTGAAGTGCATCTGGGTGCCACCCGGCAGATTCTTCATGGGCGAGCCGTATTACCAGTGCCCGCACTGGCAGGAGGATCCTCCGCACATGGTCACCCTGACCAAGGGCTTTTACCTGGCGGAGCACCCGATCACCTGGGAAATCTGCGACGCGATCATGGACACCAGGCGCAGCGCGGAGAAAGCGGCCAAGGCGCCGGCCAACCTCGGCTGCACCGATATGTACAGGTTCTGCGCGATGTTGTCGGCGAAAACTGGGCGCCAGGTGCGCATCCCCACCGCCGCCGAGTGGGAATACGCGGCCCGCGTGGGCACGTCCAACCCGACCTTCCGGGAGAGGTACGTGGATCAGGACAGCAGTGCGGTGAAGCCTATGGTTGTCAAATCAAAGCCGCCGAACGCTTGGGGCTTTTACGACATGTTCAGCAGCGGGTGGGAACGCGTGAGCGACGGGTCCAGTTTGCTCGACCGCCAGGACACGATAGATCCGCGCCACATCCCGGCTGAAGACAACGGTCGGGCCGACCCAAACCGCAAACATGGGCACTTCGGCAAGGGCAATGCCGGCTATGCAATCAGCGAAATCGAGTACATCAGCAGTGAACCCGGACCCGAGGAAGCCTACCCAGGAATTATACGATTCCGAGTCGTTGTGGAAGCGGAGCCCAAGTCCTCTCGCGCAACCACGGACAGTCCCGATGCCATCCAAGCCAAGTAAGCTCAGAAGTGCGGCGAACCAGATGAGCGGCTTTCCGGTTGCGGGTGGCAGAAGCTTCGTCATGAGACGAAACCGTTGCGGACGAGTGGAAAATACCCCGCCGTCCAAACCGGCAGAGCCGTCTGATTCAAACTGGCTACAAGGCGAAATGTAATTGTCGTTGACCAGCTTGACGAGTAAGCTGCCAAGCGGCTCTACAATGTGATGGCATGAACACTGGCATTTTCTCCCTTCCTGGCAAACCGTCCACTTCTGGACGAATTTGCATTCTGGCCGCCTTGGTGGCGCTCGGCGCGCTCGCGTCCTTGCTCGCCGCCGAGACGGTTCAATATCCGGCGCTCAATGGTCCCTTGCGGGTTCATCCTACCAACCCGCGCTACTTCACCGATGGGTCGGGCAAGGCCATTTACCTGACCGGTTCGCACACCTGGAATAACCTCCAAGAGATCGCTCGAACTTCCGGCCCCGCCAACCCCACGTTCGATTTCAAAACCTACCTGGACTTTCTCCAGACACACCATCACAACTGCTTTCGCTTGTGGCCTTGGGAAAACGCCGCCTCTTTCAACTCCTCAGGTACCATCACCTACGTCCACGATCCGATGTCCTACCAGCGCCCGGGTCCGGGGCCTGCGCTCGACGGTCGGCCCAAGTTCGACCTGAGGCTCTTCAATCAATCCTATTTCGACCGGGTGCGAGCACGCGTGATGGCGGCGCGGGACCGGGGCATTTACGTGGCCATCATGCTGTTCCAAGGATTCAGCATCGAGAACAAGGGGCATGATGACCCGTGGAGAGGACACCCGTTCCACCGCGGCAATAATATCAACGGAATCGACGGCGATCCGAATGCAGATGGGAAGGGTCTCGAAACGCACACGCTGGCGATTGCCGCAGTGACGGCGTTTCAGGAAGCCTACGTCCGCAAGGTGATCGACACGGTGAATGACCTGGACAATGTGCTCTACGAGATCACCAACGAAGACACGGCGAGCGACGAGGACACCGCCTGGCAGGCTCACATGATCAACTTCATCAAGAGTTACGAAACCACCAAGCCCAGACAGCATCCGACGGGAATGACGGTGCAATGGCCGGCGGGCATGAACGCAACCCTTTTCGCGAGCCCCGCCGAGTGGATTTCGCCCAATGGGGACGCCGGATACCAATCCGACCCGCCCGCCGACGCCCGCAAGGTGGTCCTGAATGACACCGACCACGCGTACTTTTGGATTGCCCTGAAGCGGGATGGACTGGCAACCCAGCGGGCATGGGTCTGGAAGAATTTCACCCGGGGGAACCACACACTCTTCATGGACCCCTACGTTGATCCCACGCCGTGGTATGTCACTGGTCGCAACAATCCGGTGGGAGGAAGCCCCGATGCTTACTGGGACACGCTCCGCGAAGCGATGGGCCACACGCGCCAGTACGCGTTAAAGATGGATTTGGCTGCCATGACGCCGCAAGGAGGCCTGTCTTCGACGGGTTACTGTCTCGCCAAGGCCGGTTCGGAATACCTCGTGTATCAGCCTATTTCGAATGCTTCGTTCTCCGTGAATTTGGTGGCCGGGACGTACGAGTTTGAGTGGTTCGATCCCACTACCGGCGCCGTTGTCAACAAGGGTACGTTCACAGCTTCAAACGGCAATCGGAGCTTCACCCCTCCCTTTGGCGGGATGGCAGTATCATACTTTAAACATAAATGAGTTGCAGGCACTTCCCCACCCGCTCTTCTCCTCAATTCGTCTGCCGGAAGTTGGTGGCTCCCGTCATGTGCGATTCGAAGCGATTCTCGGGTGTATCCACGACCTTGCACTGGCTCTTGAGGTGGAAGCACGGGTGGCATGGGAGGCCGTCGTGGGAGCCAGCGATCGAAGCGGCAGGTGGATGATCTTGTTGGCGAGCAGGCTGTTCACCAGTTGGCGTGTTGTCCTGAGTTGCCAGTCCGTCATGGGGATGATCTTCCATTACGCCACGGCTAATCGGGACGTGATGCGAGGTGGAAGATCATCTGGTTGATAAAGGGCGCCTGCTCGGGGCGCACCTTGCCGTCCTCCCCAACGCAGCCATTCGGGTTCTGGCCGCTTAGACAACCCCAAGCCCACCAGTCGCCGCCGATGGGCTGCTGGTTGCCCTTGAATGTCGGCCCACCGAGCGCTTTCCCATTCAGGTAGTCGAGCAGGGTCTGCCCCCATGCTTTGCTGGCGGCCGAGGTCATCGAGGCGCCCATCTCGCCAATCCAGACCGGCGCCACGTTTTCGGTAATGAGCCAGCCCCACATATTGTTCATGCGGGCGATGTAGCCGGCGCCCGACTCCGGCCCGCGATAGCCTCCGATTTCCTTGGGATATTCATGCACCGAGTAGACCAACTTCGCCGGATTGCTCAGCACGATCGGAAGGCCGCGGACAACAGAAAGATCTCCTTCGTAGGCACCCGTCTTGTAGTTGATGACCGCCTCGCAAATGATGAGCGCGTCGGGGTTCACCGCCAGGATCGCGTTGCCGACGGACTCATACATCGCATGAATGTCGGTCGGCCCCTTGCCTCCCCAGAGCGCCGGTGTCGCCGTGTGGGCGCAGGGCTCGTTGCGGAGGTCGAACCCGATCACCGTCGAGTTGCCGGCCCAGTGCCTGGCGAACGTCACCCAGTTCGCCTGGAACTTCGCCGTGCTGACGGTGCCTTTGTTGCCAGCGCCGTCCGTCCCGTCCGTTCCCGGCCCGGTGTCGAACCACAGCCCATTCTTCTGCTGGGCGGCGTTTTCCCAGTCGCTGGGCGTAGCCTCGTTATTGTGGTTGTCGAAGACCACCTTCAATCCGACCTTTTTGCAGGCGGCGACGAATGTGTCGAGTTGCGCCATCGCGCCGGGATCGGCAAGCGTCTGGTCGATCCAGTCGACCCGGACGCAGTTGAATCCCATGGCCCGCATCGCGGCCACGTGGCCCGCGACACCTTTGAACGGCCCCGCCAACTGCAAGCGCCCGCCAACCACGTTCATCCCGGTCAGTCCAACGCTGGCGATCCGGACGGGGGTACCGTCAGGGGCGACAATCTGGCTGCCGCGAGCGCTCGGGAAGCCGGCGGGGAGCAGGACACCGGTGGAATCTGCCGGCAAGGTCGAGGTGCCTGGCGGCCCGGCTATAGCGACGCCAACAAAGATCAGGAAGCTTAGGGATAGCCCCATCAATCCCATAGGATGCGCTTGATGAAGCAAGCGTGACCCAAGCGGGGCCTGGCACCGCGCCGGCGTTGTTCTCGGCCAGTTGTACGACCAGTCCTTCCACCGATGCATCCATCGGCGGGCTTCGCGACGGGCAACCTCATCGCGCCAGGCAATGATCGTGGGGCACAAAGCTTGGCGGGCGGGATTGGCGAAGATGATCGGGGCGATATCCTCGGCGTGTTGCCGGGTGTAACACACGGGCAATTGCAGGTCAGCGCCGCTCATTCGCAAAGCATATCCCCGCCGAAAACAGAATTCCCACAACAATTCACCGGTGAACGCACTCAGCAGACGCGATACCCCGATGGTATCGGCCTCACTTAAAGCGCGAAAATCACGCAAATTCACGCATTGCTCCCTGGAATCGCCCAGCGTGCGGTCCATTCTCGATTTTCGGCCCGCCATTTCCTGAATTTCGACGCGCCATACGAGAGTGCCACCACGCCATCAAAACGCCCCATAGTCGATCCTGGAGCGTTTGGCGGTACTCCTGGGGAGCGGTCGAAAGGTTGAAATGGCCGGCTATTTAACGAATCCGGGGAAAACACGGAATCAGGACGAATACCCGGCAAGAACCGGCGGAATACTCACCGCCTGTTCTGGGCTGGCTCTCCGGCCGGCATGGTCACAATCGCGCGCGCAAATCTGCCAATAGACCTTCCAGGCGGTTAAGCAACTCCGTTTCGATCACGCCGCGGAACGGGCCGTAGTAACCATAGTAGATGAGCGATGAATCGGTTTCATATCCGCCTTCCTTGATCACGCGAGCAGAAGGGATGTAGCAGGGGACTTCGTAGGCGTAGCCGATCGGCCATGGATGATCGTCCGCCAGCATCCGCTTGATGCGGTGCGAGTAGTCAACCACCACTTCGCCGCCCATGAGCACAAAGGTCAGATCATCACCCAAACGCAGGACTGCCAGCGGCAATTTGACCGACTCCGGCAGCGGTTGACCCGCGTTCAGCAGCTTCAGGTAGGCCTCAGCCCGCAGCTTCACACTGATGTCCTGGCTCTGAGCGTCCTTCTCCAACTGCTCCCGGCCAGGAGGCGTCGCCAGCGGCAGCGCAACTTCATCGTAGGCCAGCTTGAACGCGCCGTGGACCGGGCGCATGGGACGGTCCAGCACCCCCATGACGGCGCCGGCCAGTTCCAGACCATGACGTTTGGCATCGAGCAAGAGGCCTCGGGGCGCGGGGTCGGAGTCCGCCCCCATGCCGGTAAGAAACATCGCAACCGCGCCCGGTTGGTGCGCTTCGAGGTGCTGGCGGGCGTAGGCCATGTATTCGCCTGAAACCACATACCAATCATCGCCATTGCGAACGGACGTGCCATGGCAAGCGTAGCCGAAAAGAATCGCGCGGACCGCGCCGTTGGTGCCCTTGATCCGCAGCACGGGCACGTCCCAATCCACCGGGCCGTCGGGATTGTCGCCGAACACGACGGCGTCGCCCTGGTAAACCCGGCGGTTCATGGCAAACGTGGCGCGTCCCAGGCCCTGCTCAAGCGTCGCCGCCCGGCAATCTGCGAGTGCCGCCCCCACGACCTCCACCAATTTGGCCTGCAGAGACCGGCTGTATTTCTCGATGCGCTCGCGATCCGCCGCTGAAGGTTGGGCCATGTCGGTCAGCGTCTGTTCCAGCACCGGCGCCGAATGCGTGTGGCTGGAGACGACGGCGACCTCCCCGCGGCCAAGCTGGAACTTGTCGGCAAGCTGTTGCAGGACCGGTTGCATGAAAGCGTGGCTCACCTCGCAGTTATCCAGCGCGACGAACACAAACCGCTTCCCGGACAAATTCTTCAGCGCCAGGGCTTCGACTAGGAGCGGTTGGTCCAACTTGTCGGCGGCCCGCTTCCGGCCCGCGTAGCCGGCCAGCCGGATGGGCAACTCCGGGGTGATGTCGCGCACGGCAATCCCGATCTCCGGGTTCGAGTTGACGGCCGCGATTGCCGGCGCGGCCGTGAATGGCACGAGGCTCAAAATCAGCCAGGTGCGCCAGCAGCGATGAAAAAAGCATCCATGTTTCATATCAACCTCCTTCAGGTACGCTTCGCCGAAGCCTGCGGTCAGCTCGGCGGCCCGATCCTGCTATTCCATTTTTGGATCATTCATTGGCTTTCGCCAGGACCGCGCTGTGAGCCTGAATCTTGCGAACTGCTTCGATGATTTGGTCCATGTCACTGCGGCCGGCCAGAAGCATATTCTGGGTCATTGCGACCGTCGTTTCACAGACTTGCCTGTTGCCTTTCAGTTCCTGGAAGCTGTCGAGGTAGGCTTTGAGCCGCGCGGCGCTCCAAAGCCGTTTAAAGCCGCGCGAAGCAATCGCCTCGTCGAGCAGGCCGTCGTAATACTGCTCGTGATACACGGCCCCGCAAGGGACACCTTCGGCCGACATTGCCCGCGCGAACTTGTCGCGCGACAGACCGTTGAACTGCGCCGCGTCGTAGCGGAGCGGGTAGAGATGCCATACTGCCCGGCTGTCTTCCGGTAGCCGGACCGTCGTGATGCCGGGAATTTGCCCAAGGTTCGCGCTCAGGTAGTCGGCGTTGGCGCGGCGGATGGCGGTCTCCTTCACCAGTTTGTCGAACTGCTGGGTGAGGATGACGGCCTGGACCTGGGTCATCCGATAGTTGCCGCCGCGAGTGAAACTGCCGTTTCCCTGGTTGGTTCCGCAAGCGCGGCCGCAGTTGTGGTAGGAGTGGCACCTGTCAATCAGCTCGTCGCTCATGCCGGTGATGGCGCCGCCTTCGCCGGAGGGAATGTGCTTGGATTCCTGGAAGCTGAAACAGCCCAGGTCGCCAAGGGTGCCGCACTTGCGGCCCTGGTACTCCGCCAGCCACGCCTGGCAGGCATCCTCGACCACGGCGAGCTTGTGTTTGCGGGCGGTGGCGTTGATGGGCTCCATGTCGCACGGCAGGCCGAAGATATGAACGGGCATGATGGCGCGGGTTCGTTCCGTGATCCGGCTCTCGATTGAGGCCGGGGCGATCGTGAGCGTGGCCGGATCCGTGTCGGCCAACACGGGCAGGGCGGTTTTGGCGAGGATGGCACTGTAACTCGCATTGAACGTGTAGGGCGAAACAATCACCTCGTCGCCGGCGTCCACGTCCAGGACGTGCAGGCTGACAATGAGTGCCGTGGTGCCGCTGGCAGTGGCCAGACAGCGTTTGGCGCCAAGCAACCGCGCGTAGTTTCTCTCAAACTCCTCCACATGGTGGTCGGAGCCGCGGAACCAGTGGCCGCTCCGAAGCACCTTGAGCACGTCGGGCTCCCAAGCTTCGCGCCACTCTGGCCACTTGGCCCAGCCTTCTTGGCGGACGGGTGTGCCCCCAAGCAGGGCGGGCTTCGGCGCCTCCGCAGCGAACACCTGGGGAGCGCGCTCGGCGCTGAGCCACCCAAGGGCGATCGAACCCGCCGCGGAGGTCCGGATGAAACCACGTCGTGTCACGCGTTTCCTCATAGGTTTGCTCCTTCTCTGGATTTCGCTGCGTGCACAGTATCGTTGATGCAAGGTCAATCTGGTGTGCTGCTTTGCTTTGTAGCCGGCATAGTCACTCCCCAGAGTGGCACAATCAAGATATTTGTAGGTTTCAGCCGCCGCTTCGCCACCCATTGTCCTGAAGCCAGTGCCAGGGAAGCCTTACCCCATTGGGGGGATGCCTGAGCCGCGCTGCCGGCAGTTCACGGGAAGACTTTGGGCCGCTGGGGTGCAATTCACGAAACGTTCGCATGCCGACCGGTCTGCTTGAAGTCGGCGAACC
>Ga0208457_1001654_pt1 | contig 14847 bp, 9 predicted proteins | sample June2015DPH_10_1_FD_185513 | JGI IMG/M metagenome (GOLD analysis project Ga0208457, IMG submission 185513) | Peatland microbial communities from SPRUCE experiment site at the Marcell Experimental Forest, Minnesota, USA - June2015DPH_10_150... | ecosystem: Environmental > Terrestrial > Soil >... | reverse complement strand
CGCAGTTTGGGTGGTGGATGCCATCGAGGTGGCCCGGGCGATTGGCGCAAAGGTCATCCTGGTGGCCCAGTTCTTCAAAGGCGAACTGAAGGGCGACCAGACGGGCGTGGACCGGACGGTCGAGGTCTTGCAGGAGATCGCCCCGCGGGCCGAGCGGGCCGGCGTCATCCTCGGGCTGGAGAACTACCTGAGCGCCGAGGAGAACCTCGACCTCGTGCGCCGCATCGGGTCGTCCGCGGTGCAGGTGTATTACGACGTGGGCAATTCGACCGACAAGGGCTACGACATCTACCGGGAAATTCGCCTGCTCAAGGGCCAGCTTTGCGAACTGCACTTCAAGGACGCCGACCACCTGCTGGGCAAGGGGCGGATTGATTTTGCGAAGGTGCGCGCGGCGGTGGACGAGATTGATTTCCGCGGCTGGATCCAGATCGAGGCGGCCGCGCCGAACGGCTTGATGAAGGATTACCCCGCCAACCTCGCCTTCCTGCGCAGCCTGTTTCCCCCGGCCGCCTGAGGCGCCTATTTGAATTTCACGTCGAGCCGGTTCCGCTCCAGGCTCGATCCCTCGGCAAAGGCCAGTTGGGCCAGGGCCTTGTGGTAATCGGTCAACGCCCGGCTTTCCGCGCCGCGACTGGCGGTGAGGCGGTTCAGCATCTCGAGCACGACAAAGCTCGTGCTCTCGCCATTCTGCAACTTCCGCTGCTCGGCGGCGAGGGCGGCCTCGGCATAGGTGCGGGCCTGTCGCGTCGCACTCACGCGCCGGAAGGCAGTTTCCACGAAATTCACCGCGTCGTCCACCTGGATGAGGATGTCCTGTTCGAGTTGTTTGAGCCGGAGTTCCGCCGTCGTCCGCTCGGTTTCGCCGGCGTGATACGCGCTGCGCGCGGCGCGATTGCTAAGCGGATAGCTAAGCACGACACCGTAGCTGTATTGCGGGTACGAAAAGTCGCCCAACTGGGCGAACGCGTCGCCGAAGGTGCTGTCCACGGCGCGCCCCCCAACGCTGCCGACCACGTCGAGGCTGGGAAACAACTGGTTGAAGCGGTAGCGCACCTGGAGATTCTGTTTCTCCAGTTCGAGGCGGAACTGCCGGATGTCCGGCCTTTGCTCCAGCGCCCGGTCCCAGCATTCCCGCCGCTGGAGCGGGGTCTCGACGGCCCCCAGCACGTCCGAAGGGTCCAGTCGCACGTCCGCCCAGCGCCGAAAATCATCGCCGATCAGTCCCTTGAGGATATTCTGCTGGCTGGCAAAGGCGAACTGGGCGGCGAGGAGATTGGCCTGCGCGGTTTCCACTTCCGCCGCGGCGTCCTGCTCGCCGGCCGGCGGCAACATGCCCATCTGCACCCGCCGTTGGTTTTCGGCGAGCAGTTGCCGGGCCTGGGCCAGCGCCATCTCCTGCACCCCGATCTGCTCCCGGGCAAGGATCAGATCGTAATACGCCACCTCGGTCTTGGTGACGATGTTCATCATCTGCTGGAGCAACGCCAGCTCGGCGATCTTCAGGTTCTTCTTGTTGACCTGGATTTCGTAGCGCGGCTGGTCAATCCAGAAATCCTTCAGGAGCGGTTGCCGCAGGGTGATCGCGGCCGCGACATCGGCCTGGTTCGTATGCCGCGGGTAAGCCGGCGTCCCGTTGTTGTTGTAAATCAACGAGTCCGTCATCAGCGACTGCCCGCTGCCGGTCAGGTCATACGACAGCCCCGTCGGCAACATCCCCCGCAGTCCGCTGCCGAGATATTCGCCCGACTGGCGGTAGGGGCTGTCGTAGCCCGCTTTCTTGGGGTCCAGGTCCAGCGGTTCGTTATCGTAGGTGCGTCCGGCGTTCACGCGCAGAACCGGATCGTAAACCCCGTAGCCGCCGCTTAAGGTAAAACGGGCCAGTTCCGGTTGCTGCCGCGCGATCTGGAGTTGGAGATTGTGTTGCAGCGCCAGTTGCAGGCATTCGGCGAGGGAAACCGGGCGGGTCGGGCGGTCCGCAGCGGGCGTCTCCGCGCGTCCGAGGAGTGCGACCACGCCCAACAAAAGCACTTGCAGGCCTTTCATTGACCGCCGAGCTTGCGGACAAACGCGCGCCAAGTCAAACAGCCAAACGGCCGGGCCGCAACCCCGGCCGGCCGGCGCGAAGGCCGTGCTGGCGCTGCCGGCCGGCTCTGCTATCATTCCCGCCATTCGACGCGCCATGAGCCCGATCAACCCTGCCACCCTCCTGCGCCAGCTCCGCTGGCGCTACGCCACCAAGAAATTCGATCCAAGCCGCAAGATCCCGCCCGAGAACTGGCGCGCGCTGGAAGAGGTCATGGTCCTTTCGCCCTCCTCTTATGGACTCCAGCCGTGGAAATTCATCGTCGTTAACGACCCGGCCACGCGCGAGCAACTCGTGCCCGTGTCCTGGGGACAGCGCCAGGTGGCGGAGGCCTCGCACCTCGTCGTCATCGCCATCAAGAAACACCTGACCGCCGCCGATGTGGATGCCCATATCCAGCGCGCCGCGACGGTGCGGGGCGTGCCCGCAGGATCTCTGGCGAGCTATCGCACGTTGATGATCCGCGACCTCATCGAAGGCCCGCGCAGCCTCACGGTGAATTTCTGGGCGGCCAACCAGGCTTACATCGCCCTCGGCAACCTGCTCACCTCCGCCGCCCTGCTCGGCATTGACACCTGTCCGTTGGAAGGGTTCGAACCGCCCCAGTACGACCAAATCCTCGGCCTGGCGCCGCGCGGCCTGGCCGCCACAGTCGCCTGCGCCCTCGGCTATCGCGCGGCCGACGACAAATACGCCACCGCGTCCAAGGTCCGCTTTGCGGCCCACGAGGTCCTCGAACACATCTGAGTCCGCCCTCGCGCACGGACCGGTCGGGGCTTCGCGTCTTCGCTGTTTTCGAGCCCGCCCTCGCGCACGGACCGGTCGGCAGTGTCCCAATTGGGTGAGGCTCCGCCAGAGAATTGCGAGTTTCGAGCTTCGAGTGTCGAATTCGTGCGGGTTCGGGGAATTCGTGTCTCGGCTCGCGGGACGCCCCACCGACGGGCCGAACCAGGACATGGCTGCGGCTTCTGCGCTTGCGGCAACGGCGGCCCGGTGCCAGCATGGACCCATCAATCCTATGCACACAAAATGGCTCGGCTCATGGCTCGTCGGGGTATTGATCGCGGCGGCTTCGTTGAATGCAGCGCCCCCGATCGAACTGGTACGCAACTTCGTCAACCCACCGACGGCAGCCCGGCCGTGGGTTTATTGGTTCTGGCTCAACGGCAACATGACCCGCGAGGGCATCACCGCCGACCTCGAAGCGATGAAGCGGGTCGGGATCGGCGGCGTGCTGATCATGGAAGTGGACCAGGGGGCGCCGCTCGGGCCGGCGGCCTTCATGAGCGACTCCTGGCGTGCGCTGTTCCGCCACGCCGTCAGCGAGGCGCAGCGCCTCGGCCTGGAAATCAACATGAACGACGACGCCGGCTGGAACGGCAGCGGCGGCCCCTGGATCAAGCCCGAAGAGTCCATGCAGAAGGTCGTCGGGAGCGAAACCAATCTCACCGGCCCGCTGTCCTTCACGGGCAGTCTCGCCCCACCACCCACGCTGGCGGGCTATTATCGCGACATCGCGGTGCTCGGCTTCCCCACTCCCGGCAGTTACCGCATCGAGAACATCGCCGGCAAGGCAGCTTACGAACGGCAGGGCAACCCGCCGGCGAGCGAAACCAAGCTCCCGCCGGAGATGGTCATTGATCCCGCCACCCTCACCAACCTGACCGCGCGCATGGATGCCAACGGCCGGCTGACGTGGGACATCCCGGCCGGCGCCTGGACCGTCATGCGCCTCGGCCACACCTCGACCGGCGTGGAAAACGCCCCGGCGCCGGCCAGCGGCCGCGGTCTGGAATGCGACAAACTGAGCGCGGCCGGCATCGAGGCGCAGTTTGCCGGGATGATGGCCCGGTTGATCGCCGACGTGGGCAATGCCGCCGGCCGGACGCTCGTCGCCACCCACATTGACAGTTGGGAGAACGGCGCCCAGAACTGGACCGCCCGGATGCGCGAGGAATTCCAGCAGCGACGCGGCTACGATTTGATCCCGTTCCTGCCGGCGATGTCGGGCCGCGTGATCGGCAGCCTCGAACTTTCCGAGCGTTTCCTGTGGGACCTGCGGCAGACCGTCAACGATCTGCTCCTCGAGAACTACGCCGGCCGCATGGAGCAGCTCGCCCAACAGCACGGTCTGCGGCTGTCCATCGAGGCCTACGGCGGACCGTGCGACGACATCGCCTACGGCGGGCGCGCGGACGAACCGATGTGCGAGTTCTGGATCGGCGGCGGCGCCTTCGAAACCTGCAAGGAAATGGCCTCGGCGGCGCACACCTACGGTCATCCGATCCTTGGCGCGGAATCGTTCACCGCCGACGACCACGAGAAATGGCTGCAACATCCCGCCACGATCAAAGCGCTGGGCGACCGCGCGTTTTGCGAGGGCGTGAACCGCTTCGTCTTTCACCGCTACGCCATGCAGCCCTGGCTGAATTACCAGCCGGGAATGACCATGGGGCCTTGGGGGCTGCATTACGAACGGACCTCCACCTGGTGGGAAACCTCGCGCCCCTGGCACGAATACCTCGCGCGCTGCCAGTTCATGCTGCGGCAGGGCCAGTTCGTCGCCGACATCTGCTATGTGCAACCCGAGGAATCGCCGCAAGGCTTCGTCGGCCATTCGCGCCACGGCTATGATTTCGACAACTGCCCCGCCGAGGTGGTGCTGAAACGGGTGACCGTGAAGGACGGCCGGATTGTGCTGCCCGACGGCATGAATTACCGGCTCCTGGTTCTGCCCGACACGAAGGCGATGACGCCGGCCCTGCTGCGCAAGGTCAAGGAACTCGTCGCCGCCGGCGCCACCGTCGTCGGTCCGACACGACCCGTGCGATCACCTGGGCTCGCGGGTTACCCGGCCTGCGACGCCGAGGTGCAGCAACTGGCGCAGGAACTCTGGGGCGGCGGCAAAATCATCGCGGACAAGACCCCGGAACAGGTGCTGGCCAGGCTGAGCGTGCCCCGGGATTTCGCGGGCGGGAATCTTCGGTGGATTCACCGGCAAACCGCGGACATGGACATCTATTTTGTCGCGTCCAGCCGTCCACAGCCGACGGACGTGCTCGCCGAATTCCGCGTCGCGGACCGGGCGCCGCAATTGTGGTCGCCGGAAACCGGACGCATCGAACTGCCCGTCTCGCTCACCCAAGCCGGCGGCGTGACGCGCATCCCGCTGCACCTCGAGCCGAGCGGTTCGGTATTCGTCGTTTTTCAGAGCGGAGGACCCGCCTTCCGCCCGGTTGACAGCGCCACACATGACGGCCAGCCGTTTTTCCCGGCGCCGGAAATCAAGGGTCCCGTGGTCATCACGAAGGCGCAGTATGGCGTGCTGGGCGATCCGAAACGCACCCGCGATGTGCGCGCCAAGCTGCAGGCGGTCGTGGACGCCGGCGAACTCAACTTTCAGGTGGCCCGCATGGCCGCTGGCGACGATCCGGCCTTCGGCGTCGTGAAGACCCTGGAGGTTGAATACACCGCCGGCGGACAGCCCCTCAAAGCGAGCGGGCAGGACCCGGAAGATCTGAGCCTGCAGACGACCGGGGGCGCAGAACCGGTGGCCACGCTAAACCGGTTGGCCGACGGCCGACTGCAGGTGGAGGCGCGCGAACCGGGTCGCTACATGCTAACATCGGCGACCGGCAAGATACGGCAATGGGAGGTCACGGACCTGCCCGCGCCCGTGGAGATCAGCGGGCCTTGGGAGCTGCGCTTCCCGCCCAACTGGGGCGCGCCAGCCCAGCTCACGTTGCCGAAACTGATCTCATGGAGCGAACACAGCGATTCCGGAGTGAAGTATTTCTCCGGGACGGCCACGTATCGCAAAACCATCCAGGTGCCCCGCGCCATGCTCGGCGGTGACCGGCGATTGTGGCTGGATCTGGGCAACGTGCAGGTGATGGCCACGGTGAGTTTGAACGGCCAGGACCTCGGCCTCCTTTGGAAACCGCCCTATCGCGTGGACATCACGCGCGTGGCGAAGGCCGGTGACAACGCGCTCGAAGCCCGCGTCGTCAACCTCTGGCCCAACCGGCTGATCGGCGACCAGCAACTGCCGGCCGACAGCGCCCGCAACCCGGAGGGCACGCTCAAGGAGTGGCCGCAGTGGGTGCGCGAAGGCAAGCCCAGCCCCACCGGCCGCTTCACGTTCACGACTTGGGAATTGTGGAAGAAGGACGCGTCGCCCATTCCGTCCGGTCTGCTCGGCCCGGTGCGCCTGGTGCCGGTGGACGTGCGGCGGTTTCGGAATTAGGCGATGAGACACCGATCACTTTGCTTCCCGGTGTGAGCCGGGCCACTCAACGACCATGACGAACGACTGCCCTGCCCGCCCATGAAAGCCTCCTGCCTTCGCACGCTCCGGCGCTGCCGGCTTGCCGGCGGTTTCGCCGTGCTCGTCACCTGCCTGCTGCCCGCGTTCACCGCCGCGCTCCACGGCACGCCGGCCTCGCAGTTTCACCGGAGCTTCAACCTCAACGTCGGCGAGCCGGTGGATGTCGCGCCGTGGGGTGAACGCGCGTCCTGGACCGACGGCAAGGACGCCGGCATTTTATGGGAAGACCCGCGCGATGTTTTCCGCGTCGTGGTCACGTTCGCCGACGTAGTGCCCGATCCCTCCGCGGCGCGCCTCCAATGGTGGCATTCCGTCTGGCCCGAAACCCACATCCCGCGCGACCACCCTTCCGGCGCGAGCGAGTCCGGCTGGCAGGAACTCGGCGACTGGTATCGCGGTCAATGGCGCGACGCCGACGCCGACCTCAAAGCTGACGGCAAGACTTGGACGTTCACCTTTCGCCCGGTCAACGCGAAGGAGTTTCCCAATCTGAAAGACTTCGCCGCCACGTATCGCACGACCTTGCGACTGCGACTGCTTTTTGGCGGACCGGCCCCCAAGGTGGACAAGCTCCAGGCGTTCACAGATTCGACCTGGCAGAATCTCCGCGTAAACCTCGATTGGAAGAACCAAGCCGACGGCAAGGCGTCGCGCTTCGAGACCTTCAACGGCTTTGCGCTCGCGCCGCAGGGCTCCGCCAGCAAGTTCGCACAATCCGTCCTCCTCTGGTTCACCGAAAGCCCAAACGTCAACACGTTCGACAGCACCGTCGTAACCATCCGCACGCCGCGGCACACATTCAGCTTCGATCCGGTGGCGCTGCAGCGCGCGGGGCGAATACCCGTCACTTTCGCCGGGGTGACCCTGAGCACCGTGGGCGTTGGCGCCGCGCCGACTGCAAACGAACCGACGATTTACGCGCGAGTCTTCTCCGAGCCGGACCAATCCCTCGCCCGCGCGATGGCCGAGCAGCCGCCGCACAAGCAGTTCTATTTCCCGATGGGCACCGAGGGCGGCCGGCAGCGATTTGGCATGGACCCGGAAGGGATCGCGTTCTGCGTGAACGACCGCATTGACCAGCCGGTCGGCAAGGACACGCGGCGGCGGACCTGGGGCGGCAACCGGCTCGATTTTGCGTTCGGCCTGCCCGACGCGATGCCCAACAAGCGGTGGATCGAGGACGGCTTCCTGCCCATCATCAACGCGGAGTGGGAACGCGATGGAATTGTCTATACGCAGACCGCTTTTGTGACGCGGCTCGAGCCGGGCAGCCTCGGCTTCCCCGACATGAAGGCGGACGACACCGCCGTGCTGATGGTCCACATCGCCGGCCGCAACGCCGCGCAGCAGTATCGCGAAGCCCACGTCGTCCTGAGCCTCAAAGTTGACGGCCGGCCGGTGAAAATCACGCTCACGAACGACCTCGTGTTCGCCGAACTCGACGGCGGTCCCCTGCTCCGCGGCGTGGTGAGTTGCCAGGCCGAAGGCAAACCGGTGGACGACGGCAAGGGCATCCGTTTCGCCGCCAATCTGCCGCCCGGCACCGACGGCGCGATGGTGCTGCGGATCCCGTTCGTCACCCTTGACCAGCCGGCCGAAATCGAGCGGCTCCGCAACCTCGACTTCGAGGATGAATTCTATCGCGTCCGGAAATTCTGGCAGGCCCGCGCGGACGCCAGCGCCCAAATCCACACGCCGGTTGCCGAGCTCAACGACTTCTACCGCGCCCATGTCTCGCATTTGCTGATCAACTGCGGACGCGAAGTGGGGGCGGATCGCCTGATGGCGCGCGTCGGTGGCTTTGGCTACGGCGTCTATGGCAACGAGTCGTGCATGATGATCATGGACCTCGATTGTCGCGGGATGCACCGCGAGGCGGAGCGCTGCCTCGAAACCTTCCTGCGCTACCAGAGCACGACGCCGCTGCCGGGCGACTATGACTCGCAGGATGGCATTTTCAACGGCGCCAACGGCTGGGAACAGGGTGGCTACAACCAGCACCACGGCTGGATCATGCGCACCATGGCCGAGCACTATCGCTATTCCGGCGACCGCGCCTGGCTCGCGCGCAACGCGGACAAACTCGTCAAGGCGGCCCGCTGGATCGTCCGCGAGCGGGCACGCACCCGGAACCTGACCGGCCTGCGCGCGATCGAGCGCGGCCTGCTCCCGCCCGGATCGCTCGAAGACATCGGCGACTGGCGCTGCTGGCTGTCGAACAATGTGTTCAGTTGGTGGGGACTGGACGCCGTCGCGAAGGCCCTCGCCGAGATCGGCCATCCGGAGGCGAAGGCGTTGCAGGCGGAGGCCGATGCCTACCGACGCGACATCCTCGCCGCGTTCCACGAGGCCAGCGTCCGTTCGCCGCTCGTCGAATTGCGCGACGGCACCTGGATCCAGCAGATTCCGTCCGAGGTGCACCGGCGCGGCCGGACGTTCGGTTGGATCACGACCACGCTCGAAGGCTCGATCTATTTGATCCGCACCGGCCTCATCGCGCCCAACGACCCGCTGGCGTTGAACATTCTCAAGGATTTCGAGGACAACCTCTATTTGTCCGAACGCTACGGCTATTCGTGGACGAAGCACGGCGCGCAATGGTTCAGTCGCGGCGGTTTCTCGATGCAACCCAACCTGCTCTGCTCGCCGCAGCCCTATCTCATGCGCGACGAACCCAAGCATTTCCTGCGCGCCTATTTCAACGGCTTCGCCGCGTGCTATTACCCGGAAACGAAGATGATGACCGAGCATCCCCTGCCCGATCTCGGCGACTGGCGCGGCGATCATTACAAGACCAGCGACGAATCGAACTCGAACTACTGGCTGCGCCTGATGTTCATCGAAGACGACCAGGGTGACGATGTACTGCGCCTGGGCATGGCCATCCCGCGTGCCTGGCTCAACGATGGCGAACAGCCGTCCATCGAACGGGCCGCGACATTTTTCGGGCCGATGAGCCTGCGCTTCGCGTCGAAGGCAAAGAGCGGCCAAATCACGGCGGTGGTTGAACCGCCGACCCGACGCACACCCAAACAAGTCCTCCTCCGCTTCCGGCATCCGGAGGGCAAGCTCATCCGGCGCGTCGATGTGAACGGCAAACCGTGGGCGCGCTTCGACGTGAAGAAGGAATGGGTGGACCTCACCGGCCTGAACGGGACCACGACCGTGACCGCGTTTTACGGGAACTGAGGCGGTCAGCCGGCAAACCGCAGTTGGGAGGAGCGCGGGCGGCTCGCCGGAGACTCCGTTCCGGGTGGCTGCCCGACCGCCGGGCGGGCAGATGTCGCGGCCCGGCGGTCCGGCGACCCACCGTGGTGGCGCGTTGTGGAAATCAGGGGAGTGCGAGGATACTGAAGAACGCTCCTTCATCGAGCGAAGTGATGCCGATGCGGTCCAGCAAACGACCCGACATGGAAGAACAGGAGGCGAGGGCAAGCGTTCTCACATGAGTTCTTGATCATAAGCATGACCTGGTGTCATGTTGCACGCCATGCAGTCAGAACCGTCAGCTTCCCCGGAAAGGCGCCGAGCGCGATCACACCTGTCGCTTCCGCAAGTGCTGCTGGTCATTGTCGTGCTCGCCGGCCTGGGCCTGGCGGGCTGGTGGGGAGTTGGTTTCCTTGGAGAGCGGCGGCAGGCGGCGCGGGTGCAGGCGGCGGTTCCGCGGTTGCTGGCTGGCATCCGTGCGGAGCGGGTCCTGATCGAGGCGGCGATTGACGCGTATCGCGCGGAATTCCATTTTTACCCGCCCGATCACGTCGTCAGCCGGCAACCGCTGGTGATCGATGCCGTCACCAACCAGTTGCTCTACGAGGTCGGAGGCACGGTGTTCGACCCCACCAACCGGCTCTTCACCAGCTTCAAGTGCCCCCCCCTGGCCGCCCGCCATTTGCCAAGGTATCTCCACATCGAGCGGTTCAGCAACGTCGTCAACGCCCCGGCCGAGCCGCATGGTTTCCTGCCCGCCGCGGGCATCTTCATGGCCAATCTTACCGACAAGTATCCAGGCCTGCGGACGTTCGGCTTCGCCCCCCTGCCGGAGGAAGTGGACCCCGAGACCTCGATGGCTTTCACCATCAGTCCGTGGCGTTACGTCTCAACGCAACCGACTCACAACCCAGGCAAATTCGACCTCTGGATCGAGGTCAGTGTGAACGACCGAAAACTCGTGGTGGGCAACTGGAAGGCCGCCGAGTAGGGCGGTCGTTTGTTCGGCTCAACCAGCGGAATGGTCACGGTTGTTTCGCGTCCCCTTGCCGGACCCACGCTTCGTTGAAGTGGGCGTGTTTGATCGCCTTGGCCGCGGGATCGCCATCCACATCCTTGGGCAGGCGCCGACGGTTGAGGTGGTAGCTGTAGCTGGCGTGGAGCGTGCCGTCCCGCGCCTGCATGATGGACGGATAATGATAGGAGCCTGCCTCCGGTCCCGGCGCGTCATACTCGAGGTGTCGCTTCCATTTCCACGTCCGGCCTTCGTCCCCGGAGATTTGGACGGCGAGGCTGTGACGGCCCTGTTCGGTGTCGTTGCCCACGAGCGCCCAATGCCCGTTGCGCAGGGCAATCACTTCCGCGCCGGAGCCCGGGTTCGGCAGGTCGCTGTCCGTCACCGGTGACCAGGTTTCGCCGCGGTCACGGGACTCGCTCTGCATCAGGCGCTGGGGCGGCGGGCCGTTGTCGCGCATCAGCGTGTAGAGCAAACCGTCCCGGCGCCGCACGATGCTTGGCTGGATGTTGCCGCCGCCGATCAGCGGCGCGCTCGTGTGCCAGGTTGCGCCCCAGTCGTCGGTGATCGCCATGAGCGAGCAGGAGTAGCCGTCGTGGTAGAGCGGCACAATGAGCCGCCGGCCGTCGAGCAGGACCGGATGCGCGCGGGTCATCCAACCGAGCCGGTTGTAGAGCTTGTCGCCGGCGTGCTGTCGCATCGCGTCGAGATAATCCTGCGCTTCCTTGCGCGCCCTGGCGGACAGGTGAAGCCCGGCGACGGCGGTTTCCATTCCCGGCAGCGCCCCGCGGATGCCGGCGGTAAACTCGGGACCCGGCTTCACATGCAGGACATCGGAGAATTCCCAGCGTGGCGGGCCGTCGCGATGGTAGTCAGAGGCGATCCGGTATTTCTGCAGCGCGCTCTCCCAGGTGTTGGCGAGGATCGTGGTGTAGAACAGCCACAGCCGTCCGCGCGGGTCCACGAGCAGGCAGGGATTGCCATCAGGGAGCCCGGTGGTGTCCGCCATCGTAAACCGCGGACTCCACATGCGGCGGCCGGGGCGAAGCCGTGCGCCTTCGATCTTCACGTCGTCCGCGGTCCGCTCGCCGGAACCGTGGAACCAGCAAACCAGCAGGTCGCCCGTTGGCGTTTCGACGATGCACGAAGCGTGGTTGTGCCAGACCTCGAGCGGAAAAATGAGTTCGGCTTCCAGGAAGGGCCGGGCCGCTTCGTCGCTGCCGGCGAGCGCTGCCGCCGCGAGGAAGAAGCAGGCCAGCAGCGACGCAGTCGCAAACCAAAGCCCGCCGATCACTTGTTTTCGCCCGTGGGTGAATCCAGATTGCGCAGCGTGGTTCATAGGGTGGGCGGCCGCCCGCCGTGATGATCAGTCGAACATCTTCCCCGGATTCAGAATGCCCGCGGGATCCAGCACCCGCCGCAGCGCGCGCATGACGCGCATGGCCGGGTCGCCGGCGAAGTGTGGCAGAATCCCTTTCTTCGCGATGCCGACGCCGTGTTCGCCGGTGATCGTGCCGCCGAGCCGGATCGTCTCCGTGAAAATCTCCTGGAACGCCAGCTCGACGCGGTGCATCTCCTCCGTGTTTCGCTCGTCGGTCAGGAACGTCGGATGCAAGTTCCCGTCGCCCATGTGCCCGAACGTGCCGACGCGGAGGTTGTATTTCTTCGCGGTTGCCGCCACGAACCGGATCATGGTTGCCAGCTCGCTGCGCGGGACGGTCGCGTCCTCGAGGATGGTGGTGGGGGCGACGCGGGCGAGCGCCGAAAACGCGGAGCGGCGGGCGCTGGCCAGCCGCGTGGCCTCCTCCTCGGTGGCCGCCACGCGCACTTCCGTGCTGCCGTTCTTACGGGCGATTTCCGCCATCTGCGCGGCTTCCGCCTCGATGACCGCCGGATGCCCGTCCGTCTCCATGAGCAGGAGCGCCTCGCAGTCGAGCGGCAGGCCGATCTGTGCAAACTCCTCGACGCACCGGATCGTCGTGCGATCAAGAAACTCGAGCGTGCAGGGAATGATCTGGGCCGCGATGATGTCCGACACCGTCTGGGCCGCCTGGTCCATCTGCGCGAACGTCGCGACCAGTGTTTTCTTCGCCGCCGGCTTGGGAATCAGCTTGAGCAGCACCCGGGTGATCACCCCCAGTGTGCCTTCCGACCCGATGAACAGGTCGCGCAGCGAATAGCCGGCAACGTCCTTCACACACTTGTTGCCGGTCCAAACGATGTCCCCGTCCGGCAGCACCACCTCGAGACCCATGACATAATTCCGCGTGACGCCATATTTCAAGCCGCGCAGGCCGCCCGAGTTTTCCGCCACGTTGCCGCCGATGGTGGAAATCTTCATCGAACCGGGATCGGGCGGGTAAAACAATCCCGCCGCCGCGGCCGCGTCCGCCACGGCCTGCGTGGTCGCCCCGGCTTCGGCCAGCAGGGTCAGGTTCGCGCGGTCGAGTTCGAGGATGCGGTCCATCTTCGCCAGGCAGAGCACGAGGCAATCCGCGGTGGGCAGACTCCCACCGCTCAGACCGGTGCCGGAGCCGCGCGTGACGACGGCCGTTCGCGTTTCCGCGGCCAGTTTCAGGATGCCTGCGACCTGGGGCGTCGTGGTGGCCATAAGGACGGCCCCGGGCATCTGTCGCAGCGCGGCGGTGCCGTCGAAGGAATAGGGGATCAGATCCTCGGCGGCGGTGAGGACGTTGTCGGGGCCGAGCAGGTTCCGCAGGCGGGCGAGCAACGTGGGCGGCAGTGGCATAAGCTCAGATCACGATGGGCTGCGTCCCGGTGCGGGTCAAGCTCGCGGTCTTCCAGCGAGTCGAGCCCCAATGGCCCTTGCCGCGGACCACTTCCGGATTCAACCCGCAGCCAGGCAACCGGGATTTACGTCCGGACAACCGCCGGGCGCAGTCGGGCAATCGCCAGTTACTTCGGCGCAATCGCCTCCGACATTCAAGCAATCGGCATTTTCATCCGTGCAATCGCCGCCGACAGCCCGGTAATTGGCGTCAACGGGTCAGAAATCGCCCCACGCGGTCAGGAAATCGCCGCCGACGTTCCAGCAATGCCCGCAAACACCCAGGAAATCGGCATCCACAACTGCCGCAATCCTCTCCGCAGTTGCAAACTCGATGCAACCACCTCGTTTACAAGCGTTTTCGCCATATCCGTCCCAAACGACATTCCAATTCGGAAAGGCCAACTGTCTTGCTCGCCAAAGGGGCTGCCGACAAGCCGCCAACCGAAAGCCGATGGGAACGACGGGAAACCCGCTCGATTGCTGCAATGCATCCAACAGTGGTAAGCGGTAAAGCGGGGACCGTCTGGTGCGCGGCGAGCCGGCGTGGTAAACGCCGGGGTAATGAACACATCCAAGGCTCCTCGCCGTCGCCAGCGCACCGTGGCGGCCGAACGCGCTCAGATTCTGGCAACGTTTGAGTGCAGCGGATTGTCGGCGGCCGCCTTTACCCGCCAACACGGCCTCAATTACACCACCTTCAGCGGGTGGCGGCGGCGCCAAGCCAAGTCCCCGGCTTCGCCCGCGTTCGTGCAGGTTGAAGTCGCCGCTCCGAACGCGCTGACCGAACTGGTCGTGGAACTGGGCGTTCCCGCCCGGATGCACATCAAGGGGGCGCACCAGATTGAACTGGCGGCCCGACTGCTCCGGGAACTCAACCCCGCCGCCGCATGCTGAGCTTCCATGCCCATCTCAAAGTGTTCGTCGCGACCGCGCCGTGCGATCTGCGCCTAAACTTTAACGGCCTCTGGGCCGCCGCCCAACAACAGTTGGGGGAAGATCCCAAGAGCGGCGCCCTCTTCGTCTTCGGCAACCGGCGGCGCAATCGCATCAAGATCCTCTACTTCGATGGCACGGGGGTGTGCGTGCTGGCCAAACGGCTGGAAAAAGGCACGTTTGCCTGGCCGCAAAGTGCCCGGGAAGCCAATGCTAAAATCCGGCTGGCGCCGCAGGCCTTGCAGTTGCTCTTGGATGGCGTGGACTTGAAAGCGGGCGCCCAACGGGCGTGGTACGAGTGCGCCGCGTAAGCCGGGTTTTTTCGCCCGAAATTATTTCGCAAATAGTTTGAACATCATTGGTGCGGCTGCGTCTGTAATTAGCAATTCAGATGAAGCCCGCTTCGCTGCAACAGGAAATCGACACGCTGCGCCAGCAGATGAAGTCGTTGCAGCAGGCTCTGGAACAGACCCGGCAGGCCTTGGAAG
>Ga0208457_1001652_pt1 | contig 14858 bp, 16 predicted proteins | sample June2015DPH_10_1_FD_185513 | JGI IMG/M metagenome (GOLD analysis project Ga0208457, IMG submission 185513) | Peatland microbial communities from SPRUCE experiment site at the Marcell Experimental Forest, Minnesota, USA - June2015DPH_10_150... | ecosystem: Environmental > Terrestrial > Soil >... | reverse complement strand
AGAGTCAGCAGCACGTCGTTTGGCTGTCCTCACCTGGACCAGACGCCTCGGCGTCGGTCGAACTCGAGTCGAGCACGCCCTGACCTAGCTGGCTCGGGTACAGCCGTCCAGATGGCGCGGTCGCCCCTTCGGCGCACGCTTTAGCCCGACACGATGACACCATCGTGCGGGGGTTTCACAGCGGACTCCAGCCTTCGACCGCGACGGCTCGGAGCGCCCCTGCGGCGAGCTTGCGCCCCCGCTCTCGGTCCCCCGCCGACAACCCGAGGCTGTCGAGAACCGAGGTGATCGCGCCGACGATCCGGTCGGCCTGGGCCTCGGCGAGCTTGACCTGCTCGGGTGGAGGGACGGGCGCCGAGATGGTCGGCGGCAGGCTGCGGCTCGACTCGAGATAGCGGATGGCCCACCGTTCCGGCTCAGGTCCTCGCAGGGGCTGGTTCAGGGTCCCGTGCGCCCGCTGCAGGACTTCCTCTCGGGCGCCAAGCTTGGCCCGTGAGCCCGACACGGGCCCCACGTGGGCCGACGGCATCCGGGCTGGCTGATCGGCCGACTCCGGTCGTGCCGGCTCGTGTCGCCGCCTCATCCGGTTCGCCTCCTCGGGGTGAGAAGGGCGAGCATCGCCGAGTCTTCCGGCGCAGGCGCGGCGTGGACGCCCGAGAGCGAGCTGGGCGTGAGACCGAGCTCACGGGCGAGGACCCGGACCTGGTCGGCGTTGTCGCGCACGATCTGGCACAGCGGGTTCTTCACCGGAGCGCCGCCGTGATGGCCGTCGCGCAGCAGCAGCCCCGAGCGAGCCAGCAGGCTCGAGGCCTCCGCATAGCGAGCAGCCGACTCGCAGTAGATCCGGAACACCTCGGCGTGAGCGGCCAGGATCACGCCCGGGGCCTGGGCGGCCAGGACCCGTTCCCAGATAGGCTTGGCGGCCTCCAGCAGATCGTCGGGCATGACCGGTACGTCGGCCGGCGGGTGTGGCTCGTTGCGGTTGAGGCGCGAGGGCCGAGTCTCACCGTGGAGGAGCTTGACCCTGGTCGGCAGAGGTGCCGGACCGCGCCTACCCACGGACGGCCTCCTCGCCTGTGAAGGCTCCCCAGCGCTCGATCGTGACCTGGGCGTAGGCGGGATCGATCTCGATCGCATGGCAGCACCGGCCCAGTCTCTCGGCCGCTATCAACGTGGAGCCCGAGCCCGCGAAGGGTTCGTAGATCGCGTCGCCCGCGCGGGTGCTGTTGGCCAGGCACTCCTCGACGAGAGCGACGGGCTTCATCGTTGGGTGCTCGATGCTCCTGGCTGGCTTGTCGTACTCGAGGACGCTGCTGGCTGAGTTGTCGCCATACCAGCGGGTTCCGGCATGCGCGCCACGTCCCGGTCTCCCCGCGCCAGGTGTGTAGCCATACAGGATCGGCTCGTGGGCGTAGTGGTAGTCGCTATGTCCGAGCACGATGCTGTTCTTGACCCAGATGAGCTCCTGATGAAGACGCCAGCCGACATCGCGGACTGCGAGAAGGAAGTCGAGCTGTCGCGGTCCGGCAGGGACGGCGACGTAGAAGGGGGCCGAGGGCGCCAGAGGCGCAACACGACACGCTGCGGCGAAGACGGCCGGGCCCTGCTCCGCCTCGTCGTTGGCGATCCGCAGCGCTCTGGCGGTCTTGCCGACGTAGCCGACCCCGTATGGCGGGTCCGTCCACATGCACTCCGCGGTCGCCCCGTCGGTGAGCCTGGCCACGTCCTCGGGCTTGGTGGCGTCGCCACACAGGAGGCGATGCTGCCCAAGGAGCCACAGCTCACCGGGCTTGACGTATGGCTGCTCCGGAGGTTCGGGAGCCTCGTCGGGGTCGGTCAGGCCGGCCTTGGGGATATCGCCTGCGAGATCGGCCAGGAGGGCAGCGAGACCGGCATCGTCGACCGATAGGTCGGCCAGAAGATCGTCGAGGACCGACTGTTCGGCGATCGCCATCGCGGCGATGGGATCCAGTGTCGCAAGAACGAGCGCCTCTTCCTCTTCGGATAGCTCGACGTAGAGCACCGGCACCGAGCGCTCGCCCCGGCTGATCGCCTCCTCGACCCGGGCGTGACCGTCTACGACGTGCCCGGTGGTGCGGTTGACCAGGATCTGCGCAACCCAGCCGACGGTGTCGAGGGAGCCCCGCAGGGCCTCTCGTTGCTCTGCCGGATGCCGCCGCCAGTTGCGCGGGTTGGCCAGGAGCTGATCCGGCGGCTCCTGGCCGTGCCCGACGATCCGGGAGCGCCAGGGAGCGTTAGCGGTCATGGCCAATCTCCCAAATTGGCGAAACCTGGATGCACGCACACGAGGCGGGCGTCACGGTCTACGGGGGTCGCGAAAAGGGCTTTGTTTGCGAGGGGCAGTGTCGCGAGTCGCAATATCTCTCGCGGAAACGGGGCGTCTCGGTCCCTGCCATCGGCGAAAGGGCTTTGCGAGTGAGCTGGCATCTTTGCTACCACGGGCCTCACGTCGAGCCGACCTCCGCCCGTTCGCCAGATACCCCACTCGCGGTGCCTTCGCCCCACACGCGGGCTCACAGGGCCCGACGTCGCAACGGGGCCGGTCATGCCGACCTGGCCCGTGCAGCCGCCAACCACTCATCGCGGCCTTCGATGGGAATTCGGTAGGTTGTTAACGCGTGTCCAACTCCTGTCGGGCGCGCTTTAACCACCACCTCGGGCAGCGCCAGCGCCAGGCCGTGGGCGTAGGCGGCCGGAGTGAGGCGCCCCGACACGAACTCCCGCCCGGCGACGACGATCCGCTCGTAGACCGCGTGGATGAGTTCGCCCTTCGCCTCCGGGATGTCGGCTTGCTGCCAGGTCTCCGCGAGGGCGCGCAGCCAGGCCACTGCCCGATCCGCGGGCACGCCCATCTGCGCAGTCTCTTCCACCTCAGCCAGTGAGGCTCGGAGTTGCTTCAAGCGAGCGAGGTAGGTCTCGTCGCTGATCCCGCCACCGACGTGCTCGAGCGCCAGCTCCCGCATCTGGCGCTCGATCCGGGATCGGTCGATGGCCACCGGTCTCTTGGTGGAACCGAGGGCAGCCACGACTCGGGCGATGACGCCGTCGTTGAGATCGATGCCGCCGAGCTGAGCAAGGATCGGGAGATCCCAGGCCTCGGCCGGTATGCGGGCCTTGGGACCCCACGCCGGGCATGGCTTGGGGTGGAGCTTTCGGGGCTTTCGGTCGGCCGCGGCGCCGTCGCTGCGGACCCGACGACCGCACACGCAGTGAAGCAGCCCGCCCAAGAGATCGACTCGGTCGCGGCGGCGCGGACCGCTGCCTCGGCACTTGGCCCGCCTGACCTCCTCGACTCTGGCCCACAACTCGTCGGAGACCGGCGGGTTCGAGCGCCAGGGCGCGGGCTTCCGGGTTTCGTTGCGCCCGCGGTGTCTGCGTATCCAGCCGTTGTAGATCGGGTTCATCAAGATGCAGCGGATGCGCGACGCCTCAAGGCCTGTTTCGAGGGCGAGCTGCCGGGCGCTGACCGTGCCCAGGGCATAGCGCTCGAAGAGCCCGACCGCGACCGCGATGCTGGCTGGGTTGATCTCGAGGGTATTGGGCGGCTCGGGCGATCGTCGTAGCCCCAACCCTGCATGGCCGCCCGGATCGTTCTCCTGCTCGAACTTGGCGGCGTAGCCCTCGGTGATCCGCTCCGAGAGCCGTCGGCTGTAACGCTCTGCACTTGCGGACTCGGCCACAAGCTCATCCCAGTCGTGGGGGTCGGAGCTCAGGATGCGCCGGTCGCACATGACCAGGGCGACGCCTGCCGGATGCAGATGGTCTTCGAGCAGCTCAAGGGTCCGGCGCAGGTTGCGCTGCCAGCGATCGCTGTATCCGGCCAGGAGAAGGTCGAACCCTCCTGCCTTGGCCTCGGCGAGCATCTGGGTCATCGTCGCCGAGCGCCAGACCGTGGTGCCGCTGTGGGCCACCTGAAACACCCGGCCTGTATCGATGAGACCGTAACGCTCGATGAAGCGGTCCTGCTGCTCGCGCTGGCTGGCGGGTCCGAACCGGTCGTATTGACCGGCCGTGCTCTCGCGGATCCAGCGGGCGGCCCGCAGGCCCCGGATGTCGTCGAGAGAGCGCGGCAGTTGCTTCATGCCGCCCTGACCTTCCCGCTCTTGCGCATCCGAGGGATGTTCCCTCTGGCGTCAAGCGCCTCGGCGCGCATCTGGTCGGGGCCATCGGGGTATCGGGCGTGCAGGGCCTCGACGTAGCGGGCGAGGGCCAAGACAAGCTGATCGCGATCCGCGGGCAGCACAACCTGGCCGTTCACCTGAGACCTCCGCGGATCGCGAAGTCCAAGTCAGCCTCGCTGCCACGGGCTCCTCGGGGGTGAGCAGGGTGAGCAAAGACGCTGTTTCTGGGTCTCTTTCCAATACACGCGAAGAGGGAACCTGGGAATGGGCACAATGCTCCCCCTGCTCCCCCCTGCCGGCTCATTCGGCGGGCCTCCGCACGATCAGCCCCTCATACACCGGGCTGCCGTGGACTTTGCGCCGGTGCACGGGGAAGCCAAGCCGATCATGGCGCTCGGTGAACGCTCGTCCGAAGACTGGCGCGGCCATGGCCTTGGACCCGATCGAGCCAGCCCAGGCCACGTAGGCCTCGTAGATCTTGGGTCCAGGGGTTGAGGCACCCGCCTGCGAGACGACCCATTCGCGCAGAAACCCACCGATGGGATCCTCATCCTCTTGGTAGGCAGCCGTCTCGCGCGCGACGGCGGTCGGAAACGGGTAGAGGGTCCCGGCGGTCGCATAGGCCACGGCGCCTCGGACAGCCCAGGCGAGGATGCCGCGGGCCTCGCCGGCGAGGACGGCCGCGAGACCCGGATCTTCGGCCGGACCGTCGCTTGCCTCGCCCCGTTTCGCGAACCGCACCGTCCACGGGATCAGCGCGATCCTGCGCCAGAATCCCTCCGACGCATCGTCGGCGGCGGGCAGATGGTTGGTCGCGAGATGGAGGGTATGGCTGGGTGGCCACTCCTCCTGGCGCCCATGTAGCTCGCGACCGGTCATCAGATCGATTGAGGCGAGGCGCTTGAGAACTCCACCCTTGAACTTCGCCCCCTGCTCTGGTTCGCTCGTAAAGGCCAGGCGTGCTCCACGAAGGCGCATGAGATCAGAGGTTGGTGCGCCGGCGGTTCGGTTGGCGTTGAGCAGCGTCTCGACCGCGACTTCGAGGCTGTAGTCGCCTGCCATCTCACGACCGAGGGTCCGGAAGGCCACCGACTTACCGTTGTTGCCCGTGCCGTAATGGACGGCGAGCAGCTCCTTGGACGTGCCGACGAGCGATGCGCCGATCAGCCGGGCGAACCAGCTGATGAGGTCCTCGTCGCCGGCGAAGACCTCCACAAGAAACCGATCCCAGCGCGGGCACGTCGCCCGAGGGTCGTAGTCGAGTCGGGTGGATCGACTGACCATATCCTCTGGTCGTCCCACCCGCAGGGCTCCGGTGCGGAGGTCGACCAGGCCGTTCTCGCAGCCAAGGATCCAAGGATCGGGGTCCCAGGCGTCGCCGGTTGTTGCAACGGGCTTCATCGCCGCAGTGATCCGAAGACCCGCCGCGATCGCGTCGTCGGTTGCGCCCGCAGCCATGATCGCGGCGACCGTCCGCTCGCGCATCTCGCCATCGGCAATTAGGAGCGCTTCGCTGTACCTCTCGCCGAGCGCCGCGAGCCATCGCCTGCGGATCTCCTGGTCCCGATCCGGGCGCCAGCGATGGCCATGCCAGATGAGCCAGATCCGTCGGCCATGGTCGAACCGGACCTCGTCTCCTCTCCGTTGGGCGAAGTGGTAGGCGGCGAGCGATTGACGGCTCAGATGATCGATCTGGCCGACAGTTCCCTCCGCAGGTTCCTCTTCGGCACCAGAACCCTCATCCTCAGGGTCGGGCAGCGGGCCGCCCTCGCCCTGGCCAGCCCGAGCCTGGGTTTGCTCACCTGGTGGTTTGCGCCCGATCGAGGCCGCGATCGTTTGGACCTCGTCTTCGTCCAAGGGTGGTCGGCACTGCAGCCGGTTGGCCTCGAGGAGCGCAGCGAGGATGACCGGCGCTGACGCCCCACGGCGGCGCATCGAGCCCGCGAGTGAGGCAAGGGTTGCATTGCGCTGACCCTCGATGATCACATCGGGGATCGGACGCGCAGCGCCAACCCGGTCGAGGCCCCGACCGTCTCCCACGAGATCGCAAATCCAGGCTGGAGCCTCGGCGATACCTTCCTCGGGCTCGCGGAGCCAGCGGTACTGGCGGCCACTATGGTGCAGCGAGGGGGGCGCGACGAGATAGCTGCCCGGGCCTCGCAGGTCGACCTTTGGGAGGATGGCGACCTTGGGTCCTATCTGTTCGGCCGTCCGATACAAGTAGTGACGGCCGCGCCCAGTTTCGACGGTGGCGGTCTCTGGTAGGGCGTAACCGCGGGCCCGGAGGGCATCCACGCCTTCGGGCCCGTCGATGTCGACTGCGACGATGCCAAAGGGCATCGCGATCCCGACGTTCGCGTCGGGCCACATTGCCCACCACGCACGTATCTGATCGATGTCGGTGGTCGCATCGAGTAGGCCGCTCCTCGTCCGCGGGTGCTTGCCCTGTGCCGAGCACTCGGGGCGGCGGCAATCACAGACGCCGTCGACCGGCGTGTGCAGGGGGATTACCGCCCAGCCCGCGGCTGCCATTGTCAGAGCGCCCTCGAGAAGGGCGGGCAGCGAGTTCATCCAGGGAAGCGCCTGCCGCTCATTCCTGGATGGTAGCGGGCCTGCCACAGCGAAGGCCACAAACCGCTACCATTGGCGGTCACATTTGCGCGGGAGGCGGGTTGATGGAGTGGCGGCCGAAACCTGCGATGTCGTTCGGCAAGCCTGGCGATCCGGCCAGCTTCGGCGTCGTGTTCCCGTTCTCGTGGCGTCACGGCGCAATCGCTGGGCAGGGCTATGTGATCTACCGAGGGTTGGGCGGTCGGGTTGAGCCGGTCGGGCTCTCGATCGGCGATCCGGGTACGGGAGGAGCGGTCATTCCTAACGGGCCCCAGCCGCGTGTCACGACGACGATCCTTCGGCTCTTGCCTCTCGGAGCGATCGTTGCGGCTGGCGGAAAGGAGGCAGCCGCGTTGAGGGACGCTGTTCTCGCCGCCCAATCCTTGACGATGGCTCTGCCGCTGACGCCCGGGGAGGTGGCAGAGGCCAAGGAGAAGGGCATCCCCCTTCTGCATCTCCAAGGGTTCACCATGATGAACGAGGCGGAGGCTGCGGATGCTGTGGCTGCCATGGCTGAATTTGCGGCCCTGTTCTCGGTTGGACCGGGCACTAGGCGGACCGGTCCGAAGGCGCGCCCCGATAGCCACTACCGAGCGGTCGCCGCGATCTACTCTCAAGCCGATCGTAAAGGCCGCAACCCGGTCCAGGCAGTCCGGGAAATGTACCGCGAGGCGACCGGCGTTCTTGTACCTCGCTCGACCGCCTCGCGCTGGGTGCGCCGGGCCGAGAAGAAGGGCTTCCTTGGGCCAGCGCCCGGTCCCGGCAGGATCGGCCGCGCTCTCCCCGAGCCCCCCGACGGGGACGGTTAGGGCCTCGGATTCCAAGGGCACCTTCCGGCCCCGGTGGTCTGTCACGCCTCTTTGGGCCTCCCGCCTGTGCGGGCCGCGACTACTGTCGCTGGCGCTCGGAGGATCGCAGGCGGGATGGGTGGTCGTATCTGGGTGACCTAGTTTCGAGCCCCGGTTCCTTTGCTGCGACGCGGACGACCGCCCCGAAGGCGACCGCTGTAGGCATCGACGAGTTCGCTTGCAAGGGACGCCGCTGCGCGGCGGAGCTTGGGCGGCACTCGGTCCCAATGGACAGTGACGCTCACCGGCTGCACGCTCTCATCCACGACCACGCTGCCTCTTAGGGCCTCGAGGGTGGCCGTACCACGGGCCCAGTAAGGCAGGATCTGGTTGATACCGTCAGCTCGGCGGGTCCCATCACTCCGACGAGTGCCGAGCACTAGTTCTTCGACCAGTAGGTCATTGCCCTTCCGATAGGCGGCGAGCACGTCCGCCATGCGCTCGAGGCCAATTGCGGCCTTGATCCGAAGCGTTCGAGGCAGATCCGCGTCCTGAGCCACCCGCTCGAGATCAGCGATGAGGTGTAGCAGGGGCTCTTCGTCACGCACGGCTGTTTGAGCCTACATCGAGGGACAGCCACCTTCTCGTGGCCGGCCCCGGCTACGAGATCAGGACGCCTGCGGCAGCGCCCTCACCGGGTCGCTCACCGTCGTACGGCTTGGGCCTGGTCGGAGCCCGACCAGAAATGCAACCTAATCTTGAGGGCCCGGACTCCACGTACAGGTCCAGACTACCGATATCGTGGCCGCCCCCTCCCCCAAGGGCGGTCGTCTCCTCTGAGCCCGTCACCTGCTCCCTCGGGCGGCGGGGCTCTTCTGTTGCTAGACCCCGATGGCCTCGGCGACGTCGCGCCACGCCCGATCCTCTTGGCCTTCTAAGCGGCGCAAGTACACCGTCGTGACCGCGAGTGAGCTGTGGTCGAGGAATGCGCTCACGTCCTCGATCGACTCCCCGGCATCCCGCCGAAGCTTGGCGGCGGTGTGACGCAGGACGTGGATGCCAGTTGGTGCCAGGCCAGCGAGTCGTAGGTAGCGGCGGAAGCGGGCGTAGAACGTCCCGCTCGTGACGCCAGAGGGTCGCGCCGCGGCCTGCCAGAGGGACTCGTCGGGGGACATCGAGGTCAGCTCCTTGCCGACGTCCGCGAGCGTGGTGCAGATGGCCTCATAGGCAGGGTGAGGGAGTTCCCGGCGACCTCGCTTGCCGCCCTTGCCCCGATAGGAGTAGAAGCAGGTCTCGCCCTCGAGGCTGAGATCACCTGCCCGTAGGTCGATGACCTCCGAGCGGCGGCGGCCGGTTAGAACAAGCGTGAGCAGGATCGCTCGGTCGCGTCGACCGGCCACCGTGTCGGGAACAACCGCCAGGAGCCGTCGCACCTCGTCGGCGCCGTATCCCCGTGCAACAGACTGAACACTCCGCGGCCGCTCGACGGCATCGCATGGGTTGGAGATGACCAGCCCCATCCTGATCAGGAAGCGGTAGAAGGATGACAGGCAGGCGATCCGGGCTCCGACTGTCGTCGAAGAAGGCGTCCGCCCCGACTTGCCGATGCCGTGCACCCAGGCCAGGACATCGGCTGGCTTGACCCTGTCGGGCGTCTTGCCGAGATCGCCGAAGAACGGCCAGAGCATCCTGCCGTACGACTCGACCGTCCGCCGGGAACCGGAGCGGTTGCCCTTCTCGACGAGGAAGGCGTAGAGGGCCTGGTCCCAGGCCGACGGGTCGCCGCTGGCTAAGGCGGGGAGGGGTTGAGCGGTCATCGTGGGCGCCTCGGGTGCGAGATGGTCGCCTACATCGATCACTCAGCCGCCTGCGGAAAGCAACACCATGGCCAAATCGTCTATGGGTATCCGGGGACCACAGCCCGAGTACTACCTCGGGACCGCCCGTATGGCCGCAGCGTAGGCCACGAACTGGGACTGGCTCAACGCTGACCCAAATGCCAGGTACTCGTGTGCGGTCCCGTAGTCGTTGTCGATAACGAAGTTGGGCCCTTCCGTGTAGAGCTCCGCCGCCAGGCCGCCAAACGCCGCCGGCCCCTGGTCCACGGCGAATGGTTTCCAGGCGCAGAAGCCGCTGATGAGGCCGCAGAGGTTGCCCTAGTGACCCCGCCACCGACTCCCACGCCGGCGGTTACGCCGTCACCGGTGGCCACCCCTACGCCGTCTCCGACGGCCACGCCGACCCCCTGGCCCACCCCCACTCCCAGCTCTCCGGCTGCGGCATGCACCGGCACGGCGTCCAACAAGGCCTTGTTCGCCCAGGCCGCCGGGGCCATGAACTGGACCGTCTACTGCGCGGTGTTGCCATCCGGCTGGTCCATCGCAGAGGGCGGCTACAAGAACGCGCCCAACGGCGTGATCCAGGTGATCTACCTGTACGGCAGCAGCACGCAGTTCCTGCTCTACGTAGATGATGATCGGGCTGGGCGTGGGCACGGGCGTGAGGTACATGATCTGCGGCGTTGGAGAGGCGGCCGAGCAGCCGGCCAGTGCAATGGACACGGCCAGGCCCAGGGCCGCTCGCTGCAAACGCGAGACCCGCCTCGCGTTCATCTTCCCGGCCCCCCTCTATTCCAAGGGACGCTTACTGGGGCCCTCAGAACTTCAGCAAGCTGACGACAGCCCGGCCAGCAACTCGGAGCGCTCTCCTCGCACAGGGTTGTGGCCCGCCCAGCGCGTTGGCGCAGGAGTTGGTCAGCGGTATCTGGTGGGCGAGCACCCAGGGGCCGCCTTCCCACTGGAACTGGGGCCACCCGCCACTGGCAAGTATTGCCGTCTCATCCGCGGTCTTTCTGGGTTTCCGGTGACGTCAAGTGGCCAGATCCGTCGATACAATCCAGGATGGCACCCACCGGTGGACTGCACGTCAAGCGTTCAGGGTCGCGCCTATTCGGTCTCCGCGCCCAGAGTGGTCGAGGCACCTAGCCGGCGCACAAAGAGGGCTGCAGCACCACGGGCTTAGGGCGAAAGGCAGAAGGAGAACCATGCCGTCCGGGACACGCCGCCGTGACCGCAACGGGCAAGTCTCGGCTGAGCCAATCGCCGCGAGAAGCAGCCTCATCAAGCAACCTGGCCGGGACGACATTGGGCAATGGAACGGGCCTGCTATGGCCACCTGGGTCCAGATGCTCGCGATCACGTCGGCACTCTTGCCGGTCATCGGCGCGGTTCGCAATTACACGGCTGGCTTCGTGGACGGCGTGCCTGGGGGGTATGTTGGGCAGATGCCAATACAGGAGCTGGCATTGGATGGCTTCAACACGGTCGCAGGACCGGCGGCGTTCGCGAGCTTCCTGGTCCTTATGACGAGCAGAACCACCTGGTGGCGGCAGCCGTTGAGCTCACGGGCCCAGACGATCCTTCGTTGGACATGGGTGCCCTTATGGGTCTTCGTGATTGGAGCCATTGTTTCGGCCTGCTTCCTATTACCGTTTCCCGAAGTCATTGCGACCGCCAGCGCCTACGCTGGGATAGGAGCGTGGATCACGTGGGAGTCCTTCAAACGGAAGCTTCCATTTGGGCAGGTTGCCGGGATCGTCATGCTTGCTGCATTCGTGTCCTCAGTTGCTACTGGCGTCAACGGCGGCACTCAGGCTGCAACTTACGTTTCATTCTCGCCGCCTTCGCCTCACAAGTCGGGCTGGTATTTACAGATGGGGCCAATCTCAGACCAGGTGTATTTGATGCCGTGTTCTGACAAGCACTGGATTGTGGTCCCTTGGTCCACAATCGCTTCGATCGACTACCAGAAAGACGTGCCGGACGTCGACACCACCCTCCTCCATGCAATACAGACGGGGAGCCTCCCACCGATCGGGGACGTTCTGACCTGCCCGGACCCCAGTCAGCCACCGCCCTAAGCTCGACGAAGAGCGAGCCTGTTGCGTCACGGACGATGAGATCCGGGTTGCCTAGCGTCGTCGACAGCCCGCACTCGACGAGCGCGGCGGCCATGTAGAGCTCGCACATCGCCGAGCTGTAGTCGGCCGCCACGCCAGCCGGCCCCGCCATCCCGCCGGGGAGTCACCCTATCGCGGCATAGGGGCGGTTGAACGGCGGCGCGTCGAAGAGCGGGGTCAGATCGGCGACCGCGCGTGGGACGGAGGTCTGGGCGCAAAGCGGAGCCATCCGACCGTAGAGACTGATGGCCACGAACGGCTCCACATCAGGGAGATCGACCACTCGAGCGGCCAAGGTGCCCGCAACGCGTGGACTGACCTCGAACGCTGTCTTGGATGAGTATCTCGTGGTCACTTCGGGCAGAGGTTCCAGCTGCCAGCTGGGTTACTCCCGCGGAGCAGAAAGAGTTACATCAGATCGAGCTTCCGTTGGGCTGGCGAGTCCCACTCGCTCCGGGACGAGATTGTTGTCCCCAGCGGACGCGTCTGCCTCATCATATGGACCGGGTCCTTCTGCTCGCGCTCTCGAGCTGAGACGGAGGGAGACAGACATGAATGGGGTGCTCGCCGTCGTGCTGGCAGGCGGAGCCGGTGAGCGGCTCTCCTGCCTGTCCGCGATCCGCTCCAAGCCGGCGGTCCCTTTCGGAGGCAAGTTTCGGCTGATCGACTTCAGCCTCTCGAACTGCGTCAACTCCGACATCGACGACGTGCTGGTCCTCGCGCAGTTCAACCCCCGTTCGCTTATCAATCACATCGGAACGGGACGTCCGTGGGACCTCGACCGGATGCGCGGAGGGGGCATCAAGATCCTCCAGCCGTACATGTCCAAGGAGCATACCGGCTGGTACCAGGGCACGGCCGACGCGGTGCGCTACAACCTCCACGAGATCGACCAGGACGGCGCCGAGCTGGTCCTCGTGCTGGCCGGCGACCACATCTACAAGATGGATTACCGGCCGATGATCGCGGAGCACCGGCGGACAGGCGCGGGTGTGACCGTCGCCGTACGCACGGTGCCGCCGGCCGAGGCGTCGCGCATGGGCATACTCTCGCTCGACGCCGATGGCCGGGTGGTGGATTGGGAGGAGAAGCCGGCGGTCCCGAAGAGCGACCTAGCGTCGATGGGCATCTATGTCTTCACCCGAGCCGCGCTCCATGAGTGGCTCGACGAATCACGTAGCGACTTCGGGCGCGACGTCATCCCGGCCATGCTGGCCGGCGGCGCTGCCGTCTTCGGCCATCGCTTCGACGGCTACTGGCGAGACGTGGGCACCATCGAGGCGTACTGGGCGGCCAACCTCGACCTGACCGCGCTGGTCCCCCAGCTCGACCTGTTCGATCGGAGCTGGCTCGTCCACACTCGTTCGGAGGAACGCTCGCCGGCCAAGATGGGCCCAGACGCGGTTGCGCGCCACTCGCTGATCAGCCACGGCTGCATCGTCAATGGCACCGTCGTGAACTCGGTCCTCTCACCAGGAGTGAGGGTCTACGAGGGTGCTCTGGTTTGCGATTCGGTGGTGCTGCTCGATAGCGAGATCGGCCCGGGGGCCGTGGTCGACCGGGCGATCGTCGACAAGTTCGTCCACGTCGGTGCCGGCGCGGTCATCGGTTTCGGGGACGATCTCGGGACGCCCAACGTCGAGGAGCCCGAGCACCTCCGTAGCGGCATCACCGTGGTGGGGGAGCGAGCCCGGATCCCGGCGGGCGTGCGGATCGGACGCAACTGCCTAATCGGGCCCTCGGTTGTCGAGTCGGACTTCCCGGGTCCGTTAGTCGAGTCCGGGGTATCGGTGAAGAGTTCGGACGGAGCGAGGATTTCGACGACACCGACCTAACGCCTCACAACTCCTCGGCTATGACCTTCGCGGGGCCCTGGATCGGGTTCGGCGTCCTGTCCATATAGACGTCGCCCTGACGGCGCCCGAACCCGGCCGGCATGCGCACTAACACCCGATCGTGCGTTGCCGGTGCGGACGACAGGACTTGAGATGCGACTGGACAACAGGAGCGCGGCTTCGACCGGGACCCATTAGGCCTCGTCCGGCGACTCCGGGGCTCCGAGGAAGTCCTCAAGCCTGGTCGGATGAGCGAAGTCACGGTCGGGGAGTTGGCTCAGGTCGAGGTCGTTTGGCAAGTCCTCCCAGCCGCACGCCTCGCAACGCGCTACGGTCGAATGCTCGGCGCCGAGTTCCGGGCGGTAGTCCTGAGTCAGCCGGTATGAAGAGCATTGCGGACAGCGGCCAGGCTCGCCGTTCTCCTTGCGCAGGATCGCCATCCCGAACATCCCGAGCGTGTGCTGGGTAGCCTCAACGGCGATCACGCCGTCCGTGCGGGTGGCGTTCTTCGCGTGCGTCAGCCAGCCGACCAACTCCCAGGTCGACTTCGACACCGACTTGAGATGGCCGCGGATACGGTCCGCCGTTGAGCCGACTGCTGCCCAGTCTGCGATCAGCTCCGCCCAATGGACGAAGTCGGATGCCTTTGGCGCATCCTGGCCCTTCGGGACCATCTCGGGCTGCGCCGCGTCATGGGCAAACGAAATGAGGGCTTCGCGCAGCCGAACCCCAACGGCCTGGAAGTCCTCGGCTTCCTCCGCCGCGTCAAGGGCCTCGGCGGCCTGCTGCCAGCGCCGCCAAGACGGCGCCAGCCGCTCGCGTTCCTCGTCCTCGACAGACGGCTCGTTACGCATCGCGAGCCGCTGCGCGAGGCCGAGGTGGAACGTGAAAGCCATATCCATGTACTTGAAGTCAGACTGCCGGTAGAGGTTCGTAGGGTTGGTGATGACCCACCAGCGGTCCTTCTTCGTGTGAACGTCCCAGATGTCGTGCCGGCGGCCGAACGACCGGTGGGTCGCGACCTTCTCCGCCTGCCGGATAACCTCGCCCTCCGGGCTCTGCATCAGGACGTACTCGCGGACCGCCCGCTCCTCATGCTCCTCGCTTGTCTCCATGCCTAGAGCGTAGCAGCAGGCCCTTCGTGGTTGGGTCGTCTGGGCCAGAACGCCGAACGATCCCGAGTGGCGCCCGGCGTGAGCTGAACCTCCGACTTCCCATTTGTGCTGGACCGTCGGGACGTCCGGGAAGGGAGAAGGCGAAAGCGCGACCCTATGGCTTGGTCGTGTTCAAAGGCGAGCGGACGACTGCTCGTCGATCACGTCCTTGTGGGTGACTGTCAGGTAGCCGACGAGGATCACGATCAGCACGGCCAGGACCACGCTGACATACCCGGTGCCGAGCCCGAGTCCGCTCAGTGTCTTCGCCTTCCCAGCCCAGTCGGCGAACGAGGCGCCAAACGGCCGCGTGAGGATGTAGGCGACCCAGAAGGCCGCGATCGCGTTGAGGCGGAACAGCCGATAGGCCA
>Ga0208457_1001648_pt1 | contig 14878 bp, 9 predicted proteins | sample June2015DPH_10_1_FD_185513 | JGI IMG/M metagenome (GOLD analysis project Ga0208457, IMG submission 185513) | Peatland microbial communities from SPRUCE experiment site at the Marcell Experimental Forest, Minnesota, USA - June2015DPH_10_150... | ecosystem: Environmental > Terrestrial > Soil >... | reverse complement strand
ATCGGCACGCGCGTGCCGTCCTTGCTGTGGTAGAAAACCTGCGTGGTCTGGTAGTCCTCCGGGTTGAAGGCGACCTTGGGCGCGCGGAAGATCGTGGCGGCGCCGGCGGCGACGTCATAACGAAAGATCGTGGCCGGCCGGTTGAAACTGGTGAAGGAGTAAAAGGTCTCGCGGTCGGAGCGTTTGCCGCCAAAACCGCCCGCCGAACCGAGGCCGGGCAGGGCCACTTCGCGCTCGAAGCCGCCGTCGAGGCGGAACACCTTTACCACCGAGTGCGAGTCCTTGAGGTAATCGGCGAAAAACCGGTCGCCGACGGCGGTGACACTGCCCAGGGTTTCGGCGGCCTGCGGGATGACTTCGCGCCAGTGAGGGCGGCCCGGCTCGCGAAGGTCCACGGCGATGACGCGTCCGCGGGACGCGTCGAGGTCCGTCTGGAACCAGAACACCGGGCCGTCGTTATCAATGAAATTGTAGGACGCGTCGAAGTCGTTCAACAACTCGACCACGGGGCGGTCGGGGGACTGAAGATCGCGGTAGAAGACGCGGTTGCGGCGCTCGGTGCCTTCGGTGATGGTGATGATAAGATAGTGGCCGTCGTCGGTGACGGCGCCGCCGAATCCCCATTCTTTGTGGTCAGGCCGATGGTAGATAAGGGCGTCTTCGCCCTGGGGGGTGCCGAGGCGGTGGTAGTAGAGCTTCTGGAAATAATTTGCCTGGGTAAGCTGCTGGCCAGCGGGCGGCTCGTCGAAGCGGCTGTAGAAAAAGCCGCGGTTGTCCTTGGTCCAGGAGGCGCCGGAGAACTTCACCCATTGGAGGCGGTCGGCGAGGTCCACGCCGGCGCGCACGTCGCGGACGCGCCATTCCTGCCAGTCGGAGCCCGCGATGGCGAGGCCGTAGGCCAGATAATTGCCGTCGTCACTGACGGCGCTGCCGCTGAGCGCGACGGTGCCGTCGGCCGACAGCGTGTTCGGATCGAGAAGCAGGCGGGGTTCGGCGTCGAGGGCCGTCAGCGTGTCGAGAACGCTCTGGTTCTGCAGGCCGTTGTTTTTGAAATAGAAATAATGGCCGCCCTGCTTGAAGGGGATGCCGTAGCGTTCGTAGTTCCACAGGGCCGTCAGACGGCGCTGGAGGGCGGCCCGCTGGGGAATCCGCGCCAGGTAATCGAAGGTGGTGCGGTTTTCGGCCTCGACCCAGGCCTTGGTGGCCGGCGCGTTGTCATCCTCGAGCCAGCGATAAGGGTCGGCGACCTTGACCCCGAAGTAGTCGTCCACCTGATTGGTGGTGGCGGTGGGCGGGTAGGCAGCGCGGGAAAGTCGCTGGGGCGTCTGGCAGGCCGGCAGCAACAGGAGCACCAGCAGGGCGGCCAGGAGGGGGAGGACCACCGCGAGGCCGGGCCGGGGAGTGAACGAAGGATGAGGCAAGGGAATGATTAGCATTGGGTCTTCGCGCGGACATTGAAGCGATGGGCCTGCCGGCTCGCAATAGAAATCCGCCGGCCGACGCATGGGTGTTCCAGGCACCATGGCGGACAACTGTGATTCAGACACTGGGGTTGCGTCAAATCGGCGGCGGGCAAGGTCGGCCCTCAGCCAACCCCGGGCTCCGCCCAAGAATCCGGCACTCAACCCCCCAAGGCTCATCCCGCACCCTCTCTTCCGAAAGGCCTGTCCTCCCCAGCGTACGCTTGTCTGCCAGCAGCGGGTTGCTAAACTGGGAGCCACACCACAGCCAACATGAACATCCACCATCTGGAGTTGTTTTACTACGTCGCCCGGTTCGGGGGAATCAGCGAGGCCGTCCGCAACATGCCTTATGGCATCCAGCAGCCCGCCGTCAGCGCCCAAATCATTCAGCTTGAGGAGACCCTCGGCGTCACCCTCTTCCAACGGCGCCCGTTTGCCCTGACCAAGGCCGGCGAGGATCTGCAGAAGTTCATCAAGCCTTTTTTTGGCAACCTCGAGGTCACGGCCGAGCAGATTCGCGGCTCGGCGGCGCAGCGCATCCGCATCGGCGCCTCCGAGGTGGTGCAGCGCGACCACCTGCCGGCCGTCGTGCAGAACCTGCGCAAACGCCATCCGAACTTCAAACTGCTGCTGCGCGAGGGATACCGGCCGCAGCTTGAGGCGTGGCTGCAGGAGCAGGAAATTGACGTGGCCATCACCATCATCGAGGGCCGGCCCGCCAGCGGTATCAATGTCGAGGAACTCATCCGCCTGCACCTGGCTTTGGTGGTCCCGAAAAACCATCCGCTGAAAAGTGGCGAGGAACTCTGGAAGCGGGACCGCATCGAGGAGCCGCTGATCGCCCTGCCCGCCGCCGAGGCGATCTGCCGGTATTTCCAGCAGCAACTCACCCGGCGCGACGTGGCGTGGTTCACCGCGCTGGAGGTCAGCTCCCTCGCGGTGGTCGAGACTTACGCCGCCAACGGGTTCGGCATCGGCCTCACGCTCAACGTGCCCAAGACGCCGCACCTGCCGTCGGTGCGCCTCATCCCGCTCACCGAGTTTCCACCGGTGATCATCGGCGCCATGTGGAGCGGCCGTCGCACGCCGCTCATGGACCACCTCATCGAGGAATGCCACGCCCGGGCGCAGTTTATGACGACGTGAGCGGCCCCGCCGTCTCACGGTTTCGCCAAGTTCCGCCGGAAAAACGTCGCCGTCCGCTGCCAGAGCGACTCCGTGATCGGCGGGTCGTTGACCAGGTGCGTGAACCCGGCCAGCGGCAAAAACTCAAATTCCCGTCCGGCGCGCGTCAACGCATCCGCCAGCTTCAGGCTGTGCCGGAAATACACGTTGTCGTCCGCCGTGCCGTGGATTAGCAGGAGCGCCGCCTTCAGGTTGGGGGCATCCGCGAGGAGCGAGTTCTGCCGGTACCGCGCGTCGTCCTCGCCCGTCGGGATGCCGAGATAACGCTCCGTGTAATGGGTGTCATAATCCCGCCAATCGGTCACCGGCGCGCCCGCCACCCCCGCCTTGAACACGTCCGGTCGCCGCAACACCGCCAGCGCCGTCGCGTAACCGCCGAACGACCAGCCGTAAATCCCCACCCGGTCCAGATCCATTTCGGCAACCCGCTTTCCCAACGCCCGCAGCCCGGCAATCTGGTCCTCGAGTGGCACGACGCCGAACTGTCCGCGGATCGCCCGTTCCCAGTCGTGGCCGCGGCCCGGCGTGCCGCGGTTGTCCACCGACACGACAATGAATCCCTGGTCGGCGAGCCATTGGTCCAGCAACTGGCCGGCCAGCGTCACCTGCACCATCTGCGCCGTTGGGCCGCCATAGACATGCACGATCACCGGGTATCGCTGCCCCGCGACGAAGGCGCGCGGTCGGATCATTTTCGTCCAGAACCCGTCACCGTCGCCGACTTTGAGAATCTCGACGCGCGGCACGAACGGCGGATTCTCCGCGACCGAGGGCAGTTCGCCGAGCACGGTGCCGTCGGCCCGCTGCACCAGCGTCTTGGGCGGCGCGTCCAGTGTCGCTACTTGGTGGACGTAAATCGAGTGGTCCTCCGCGAACGTCGCGCTGTGCAGACCGGGTTGTGTCGTCAGTTCGGCCCGTTCGCCCCCCATCAGCGGCACGGCCTGCAAGTGCGACTGCGTCGGGTTGGCGCTGCCGCGGAAATACACGAGGCCGGCCTTGTCATCCACGGACTCGAAGCCCTGGAAGCCCGCGGCCGGCGGCACGAGCACGCGCTGGAGTTTGCCGTCGCGACCGCGCAACTCCAACCGCCCGGCGCCGGCGCTTTCACTGGTCCATAAAAAACCGCTGCCATCGTCCAGCCAGTGCGGCATCTGCTGGTCAATGTTCACCCACATGTCGTCGCGCTCCGTCACCAGCGGCGTGGTCGCGCCGGTCTTGGGATTGGCCTGCAGCAACACCAGCTCGCTCTGGTCGCGCGTTTGCACGGTCAACGTCAGCCCGCCCCGCTTGGGCCAGTCCACGTGGACCAGATACGGATACCGTTCCGCGTCCCAATGCAGCCAGGTGGTTTTTCCGCCCCGCGCACTGACGACGCCCAGCCGGGCGCGAACGTTGTTCCGGCCGGGCCGCGGATAGAAAAACGGCGTTGGCACTTCGTCGGGTTTGAATGCGTCGGCGATGCGCCAGACCTCGACCCCCGAGGCGTCGTATTCCTCGTAGGCGATGGACTGCGCGTCCGGCGACCACCACCAGCCGGAGAACCGTTCCATTTCCTCCTGCGCTACAAACTCGGCGAGGCCGTGGGGGACAGTTTCCGTCCCACCTTGCGTCACGGCGCGCTCCTTCAGCCGGGTCAGGTCCGTCACGCACACGTCATGGTTGCGGACGTAACCGACGCTCTGGCCGTCCGGCGAAAACTTCGCATCCAGAATCACGCCGTCACCGGTCGGCAGTTCGCGGATGCGCCCAGCGGCGCGGTCAAACACGTAAAGCCGGCCGCCGAGCCCGAGCAACACCGCCTGGCCATTGGCGGACAGTTGGAAATCGGTGAAGCCGCCGACCGTAACCCGCATCCGCTGGCGCCGCGCCTTTTCCGCCGCGGACAGGGTTTCCTGGCCGTTCGACAGCGGTTCCGGCGAAACCAGCTCGCGCGTCCGACCGCTGGCCACGTCGAACTCGAACAGACTTAGCCGGGGCGTGCGTGGCCCGGCGCGTAGAAACAGGACCGCCTTGCCGTCGGGCGTCGGCTTCGCCTTGACCGGGCGGCCCAGGGAGAAGCCGCGCGTCTGCGCATGGTCACGGAGAAAGGTGTCGGCACCCGGTTCACCGGCCAGGAGGAGTGCGCCCCCGGCCAGCCAGGCAGCGAGAAAAATTCGCATGGGCGGAGCTTCGGCATTCGCCCGGCGGCGATCAAGCCGCAAGCGATCCCGCAAGCGATCCCGCGATCCTGCTTGGTAGTGCCCCAATTCCAACACTCGCTGCGGGGCGACGGTGTTCATTTCGCTGGGAGTTCCGCTTTGAGGCGGCCCCAGCCGGCTGAAGGCGGGACTCCACACTCCACACTCCACACTCCACACTCCGTTCGATGATGGGAATCAAGACACTGGCTCCTGCTTTTGCCGCGTGAACTTCTCGCGCGGGTCGGCTATGTATCGTGCGTGCATCTGGCCCATCTGCGCCTTCGCGACTTCCGCAACTACGCGCGGCTCGATGTGGATTTTACGCCCGGTTTCCACCTGCTCCTCGGCCACAACGCGCAGGGCAAAACCAACATCCTCGAAGCCATCTACCTGCTGGCCACCTTGCGCTCGTTCCGCGGCGTCGGCGGCGCCCAGATGGTCCGCCACGGCCAGACGGGTTGCTTTGTCGGCGCCACCATCGTCGGCCCGGCGACGCGCGACATCCGGATGTACTGGTCGCCGGCGGAACGCAAACTCAGCCTCGACGGCCAGCCGGTGCGACGGCTGGGTGACTACCTCGGCGTGCTGCGGGCGGTGGTCTTTTGCACGGAGGATTTGAATCTGATCAAGGGCCCCGCCAGCCGCCGGCGGCGGTTTCTCGACCTGCTGCTGGCGCAGACGCATCCGACCTACCTGCCGCTGCTCCAGCGCTACACGAAGGCGCTCCGATCGCGCAACGCCCTCCTCAAGCACGGCACCGTGGATGAGGCCGCGCTCGACAGCTTCACCCGGGAACTGCTCGCGGTGGGCGGCCAGCTCATGCACTTCCGGCGCGAGCTGGCCCCGCGGCTCTCCCCGCTGGTCCGCCTGGCCTACCGGCGCATCGCGCACGACGCCGAGGAACTCCGGATCGAGTACCGGCCGAGCGTGAAGCGGGATTTCGCGGTCGAACTTGCGCAGGCGCGCGCCCGCGAGCGGAGTTATCGCAGCACCCTGCTGGGGCCGCACCGCGACGAACTTGAGTTGTTGCTGGACGAACAGCCGGTCGCGCAGTTCGGCAGCGAGGGCCAGAAACGGACGCTCGCCATTGCCCTCAAGATGGCGCAGGCCGAATACCTCACCGGCCTCCACGGCGCGCCGCCGGTGTTGTTGATGGACGACGTGATGGGTGAACTCGACACGCAGCGGCGCAGCGGCCTGCTGCCGCTGCTCGAACGCTCGCACCAGGCCAGCGGCCAGGTGTTCATGACCTGCACCGGGGAAAACTGGCCCCGCGAACTGGGCCGCCAGCTCCAACGCTGGGAGGTCAAGGCCGGCACACTGGCGAAGCAATGAAAGCGAGTTGGGTGAAGGGGTCGGTTCTTTGAAGGGGTCGGTTCTTGATATTGGTAAGTACCGTTATCCGCCACGCTCGCGTTATGGCCTGGAAGGCGGGAGTCGGGCATCCCGATGTGGTTGATCACGTCATGGACTCCGGCGAGCGGAACGACAACCCGTTCTTGAAGCCGGGCTTTGGTTCGGGCTTCTGGGCCGCCTACCGCCGGGCGTCGAGGCCCTGCCAACGGTAGGTCCAGGGTTCTGGCCCATTGCTCTCCACCACCAGCGAATCACCGTCGCGATGCGAATGGAGCGGCTTCTCGTTTTCGTCGCTCAGATAGCGCGCTGACAACAGGTCCGCCTTGACCAGCGTGTCGAGTGACGCCGGCACTTCGCCATAAGCCAGCCGATAGGCATAGACCGCCCGGCCAATCGCCAGCCGGATGAAATGCGCCTCGTGGTGCGTCTTCACCGGTCGCGTGGCCTCCGGCGGCAGGCGCAGCCAACGCAGCATCTCCGCCGCCAGCGGCCGGGCCGGCCTGCCGTCCACCGGCAGCGCGCGAAACCCCAGCGTGTGCGGCCCGGCGGTCAGTTCGTGCGTGCCCAGCGCGAGGTCCAGTTCGGCGAGTCCCTCGTCCGCGGACGCGCGGAAATCCGCCGCGGCGACGACGGGATTGCCGTCGAGTTCGATGGCGTAGAGCCCATATTCGGGCGCGCCGGCCGCGGTCAGCCGCAGCGCGTGTCGCCCCGCCGTCTCGACCGTGAAGGGTAGCGTCAGACGCGCGTTGACCTCGGTATTGGTCCAGCCCAGCACCGGGCGCGCGCCGAACATCCCGCTGGTTTCCACGCGGACCTTCGCCGGACCGGTCGTTTGCGCCTGGCGGAAATCGCGCACGAGCAGTTGTTGCTGCCACGGCACGCACCGCGCGGGATACGGCGGGAGTTCGCCGAACGGCTTCGGTTCGCCGGTTTGATACCAAAAGGCGACGCTGTTGATGAAATCGGGACGCTCGAGGAAAAAGCCCTCGATGTCCTCGACGCGGTTGCCCTTGTGCTCGATCGCAACCTTGAGCGATTTTGTAAAATTCACCGGGTCGAGGAGGTGCCAGCGGTAGCACACGCCGCTGTCGCCGGCGTTATCGCCCTGCCAGCGCGGCTGTCCGAACCAGTGGCTCGAGCGCGGACGGAAGCCCCACGCGTCGTTGAAATAATCCTCGCTGCCTGTGCCCTGGAGACTAGGGACGTCCTCGCCGTCAATGTAGAAGAAATCGTCGCCCTCGCCCCACCAGCCGTCCTGCGCCAGCGTCACCGACATGACGGTGCCGACGTATTGCCCCCGGCCGTCGAGGTCCGCAATCAGGTAATCGCGCCCGGCGACCGCCGGATATTCCTGGCGATAGCGCGCGTGAAAATACGGCGTCTCCGGCGGCTGGGCGTCCAGTTCCACCCAATCCACCTGCCAGTAGAGGCCGGTGGTGCGGTCGGGATTGTCGTTCGTCACGACGATGCGCGCGGACTTGCCGAACGGCATCCGCCAGTAGCACGTCAGCGCGCCGCTGGGCGACACCTGCACCGGCACGCTCTCAACGACGGCGGGCCGGCCCTGGCCCACGGCGAAGAACTGGCCCAGCGGCACCGCGACGCCCGGCTCATCGCGCCCGTCCCAGTAAATGCGCAGGCTCAGGGCGTCGAGTTCATTGGCCCGCCCGGCATGGCTGGTCATCCAGATATGCGTGATGACCCCCGGTCCCTGCAGCAGCGGCATTTCCAGGGCTTTGCCTGGCGGCAGGATGGTCATGTCCAGGTTCTCGTCGTGCCAGCCTGGTTGTTGGTTGCTGGAAATCCGGCGATTCCGGCCTGCCGGGACCGGCGCCAGCCCGGTCAGCGCACCACCAAACCACCCGCCCGGCCCGGCCGATGCTGCGGGCGCGTTCGTGCGCGACGCGAAATCCACCCACACGGCGTCGTTCATGAATGCCTGCGTGTAGGCGAAGGGCATGACACCTTCGCGTCCGTCGTGGCTGGTGTTCCGAAAAATGAACACCCCGCCGCCGGGTTGGCCGGTGTCATCACGATAGCCCACCAGCAACACGCTGTGCCCGTCGCGGACGGCGTTGGTCGGGCACATTTGGAGCACGTCATCCACCCACTGTTCCTGCTTGGGCCAGCGGAAACCGCCGCACACCGGCCAGCCCGTGGCGAGCGTTTGCTTGATCGCGGCGAACTCCGCGTCCGCCAGGCCGGTGTTCACGTTCCAGTCCTTGATCCAATGGAGCCGCAACCCCAACCCCAGCCGGATTCGGGCGTCCGCCAGAGCGTCGGCGCCGGGTTGGCTGGCAGGATCGAACGTCGCCCGATACGGCATGTCCGCCTCGGCGCAGAGGCCATAAGCCGCGAAACCCTTCCATAAGTCGGAGAAAAACCCGCCATCGTCGGAGTCGCCGCAGGTCTTGTTGGCAGCCCAGTTCAGGAACTCGATGCTCAAGCGCGGAGAGTGGCCCTGCCGTTTGGCGACGGCGAACTCGAGCGCCCCGACCACGGTGAAGACTGAACAGGTGGGACGGCCACCCTGCAGGCGCGGCTTCAGGTCCAGGCGGGCGAACTCGGGCCGCAGGTCCACCGCTCCGGGCAGCGGCGCGTTGGTGGAAGGCTGGGCATCGACGGACATCGGTATGATGCCGACCATGAGCAGGCCGACGCCGAGCAGAAGGTTCGTCAGACTGGGCATAACGGTTTTCTTGTGGCCGAATCGTCCGGCCCGGTCAATGCCATTGGTTTGCGGCGGGCGAGGCACCGTGGGATGGGCCGGCCACCAAACCGGCGGAGTGCACCACCAATATGACATTATCAAGAACCGACCCCTATGGCTGGCGATGCGCCGCGATTTCGCCGAGGAAGCGGGCGCCGAACTCGCGCAGCTTCTTCGCGCCGACGCCGCTGATCCGGGCGAATTCGCGTTCGTTCGTCGGCTGATCCCGCGCCATCTGGCGCAACGCCACATCGGAAAAAACAATGTAAGCCGGCACGTCCCGCTCGTCGGCCAGGCGCTTGCGCAACCGGCGCAGACGATCGAACAACGCTTCGTCGCACGCAATGTCACCCACGCGATGCGCTTTCGGCTCCGCGGCGGCGACGGGCTTGGTGAGCGTCACCGGCCGACGCTGTTTGAGGGCGGCCAGCCCTTGCTCCGTCAGTTCCACGACGCTGAGCTGTCCCGCGGTCTGCCGCAAATGGCCGAGCCGGATCAACTCCCGGCCGATCGCCGCCCACTCCGGCCGGCTGTGTTCGCGGCCGATGCCGTAGGTCGAAAGCCGTCCGTGATTCCAACGGCGGATTTTTTGCGTGTCCGCGCCGGTCAACACCTCGACCACGTGATGCAAGCCGACGCCAAGCCCGCTTTGCTCGCGGATGCGATAGACACAGGAGAGCAGTTTTTGCGCGGCCACCGTGCCATCGAACGTCTCGCGCGGGGAGAGACAATTGTCGCAGCCGCCGCAGTTCGGACGGCTGGGAACCCCGCCGGAAGCCGGAGCGGAGCGGGCCAGGGCCGCGCCGGCGCGGCCGTCGGCCGGCGGAATTTCGAATGGCTCGCCGAAATAGGCCAGCAGTTCGCGCCGGCGGCAACCGGCGCATTCCGCGTAATGCACCATCTGCTGCAACTGTGCGCGCGCGATTTGCTGTTCCTGCGGGTCCGGTTTTTCATCAATGAACCGCCGTTGCTTCACGACGTCGCCCGCGCTGAAGAGCAGCACGCATTCGGCGGGCAGTCCGTCACGGCCCGCGCGGCCGGTTTCCTGGTAATAGCCCTCGAGGTTCTTTGGCAGATCGTAATGAAGGACAAAACGGACATTGGGCTTGTTGATGCCCATGCCGAACGCAATCGTGGCGCAGACCACGCGCACGTCGTCACGCCGAAACAGCTCCTGATGGTCGGAACGTGCCTTGGGCGTCAGACCCGCGTGATAGGGACGCGCCTTCACGCCGTCCTCGTTCAATCGCCCCGCCACGCTCTCGGCGGCCTTGCGCGACTGGCAATAGACAATCCCGCTGTCCTGCGGCCGGGCGCGGACGAATTCGGACACCTGCTCGTACGGCTTGGCCTTGGCCAGCACCCGGTAAGTCAGGTTCGGGCGGTTGAAACTGGCGACGTAGCACCGCGGCGCGCGCAACTCGAGCAGCTTGATGATGTCGGCGCGCACGCGGACGGTGGCCGTGGCGGTCAGCGCCATCATCGGAACGTCCGGGAAAAGCCCGCGCAAGCCGGCAAGCTGGCGGTATTCCGGGCGGAAATCGTGGCCCCATTCGCTGATGCAATGCGCCTCGTCAATGGCGAGCAAACGCACGTTCCACCGCGGCAAATCCGCCAGGAAACCCGGCAGCAGCAGCCGTTCCGGCGCCACGTAGAGCAGCCGGAATTCGCCCTCGTGCAGACCGCGCAACCGCGCCCGCGATTCGTCCGGCGTGAGCGACGAATTGAGAAACGTCGCCGGAATGCCGCCCGCCTGCAGCGCGTCTACCTGGTCTTTCATCAGCGCGATCAGCGGCGACACCACGACCGTCAAGCCGGGCCGCGTCATCGCGGGCAGTTGAAAGCAGAGCGATTTGCCGCCGCCCGTGGGCAGCAGCGCGAAGACATCCCGCCCGGCCAGCGCATCGCGGATGATCTCCTCCTGCAAAGGGCGGAAGGACGCGAAACCGAAGTACTGTTTCAGGAGCGACCGTAGCGGATCGGGTTCAGCGTCCACGGGCAATTTCCCTCAGCGGCCGGAGGGCCTGGCCCCCAAGCGGCGCCGGGGTGGTTGATCCTGGCAACGAAAGCGTTCCCGGCCATTGGACCGGCCAACCACACCGATTTGACGCACCCGGTGGAACATCGTGGTTCCTTTCAACACTCGCGCCACACCCCCGTCAATCTGTTTTCCGCCCCGCGTGCGAAGCGACGCTTGGGGACGCCCCCTTGACCGTAACCGGGCCGGATCGCCGCGGCCGGTTCCAGTTTCGAGAATGGGATTACCGGCGGCGCGAGTTCTCCGGGGCCGGGCTGGCTTTAAACCCCAGCTCTTCGGGTGTCTTGCGGGTGATGCCAAAGATGAACCGCTGTCCTTCGCGAAACGGCGCCCGCAACTCGAAATTCTCGAACGCGATGCCGCCGGGGATCGGCTGCTGCGATTGCCAGTAGGTGTGGCGCGCATTGACCGCGGCGGCGAGCACGGGGAGGATCTCAGCGGCCGGTTCGCACCAGTATTGGGTCACTTTCGCGCCGCCGTAATGCCAGCCCTCCGAGCCCGGGAACGGAAAGATTGTCGCCGGGTCTTCCTCGTCCGTGGTGGCCGCCACCAGCACGTCACCGACGGGCGTGCGGTGCAGCCGGCCCAAGGCAAACACCGTGGGCGGGGCGAAATCCACACCGCGATAATCCGGGTAGAGCGCCGTGCTGGCGACGACCTCATCCCGCAGCCAGAGCCGGCGCAGGCGCGCGAAGTTGCCCATGGTGGCCGTGAGGATGCAGCTTTCAATCCGCGCGCTGTCGGGTTCGGCGTGGACGCTGAATTCGAGTTCGTCGGGCTGGTCGCTGCGCTGCCGGACGCGGAGCCGGACGTGGGCGCCGTTGGCGAACCTCTCGACGTGGAGCGGGACCTCGAGTTGCTCCGCGCCATGGGTGAGACGCCGGATCGTTCCCGCGACAAGGCTGGTGGTCGTTGGGGCCCCGGCGGTCCCTCGCCCGGCCCAAATGCGCAGGCCGGGCCGGTCATCCAGCCGGCTGCGCTCCAGTTCGCTGAAACCGCGGCGACCGGCCACGACCGGTTCGATGGCGATGAAGTTGATCAGATCGCAACCGCCGTTGCTGAGCACCGGGTAGCCCAGGCGGATGAGACCGCGCGGCTCGCCGCCCCGGAAACCGGCGGGTGGGACCGCCCATTGCAGTCCATCCGTGCGGCCCCAGACGGCGGCGTTCGTCGTGACCCCGGCGCGCACCCAGTCGGCCCCGGCAACCGGGCCCGTCCCCAGGGCAACCGCCAGCAGGAGGAACCTCAATTTCGCAGGAGGAATGGCCGCGAAGAGGCACAAAATCAAAGAAATGGGAAGCATCCGGCAACGCTGTCTTCCGCGCCTGTCGGATGAAGCACAATCACGGCTCAATAGGGTGGATGGAGCCAATGTTTCCGCGCTTTTTGCTCGTGTTTGCGGCGACGCCCTTGCGGTGTTCAGGATGAACCGTCCAACGCCCATGCCTGGCGATTCGCGCAGGAATGCTCTGTCGTGTCAACCCCGCGCCGCGATAAGTCAGGGCAGACGCGTTCAGACTCAAACCGGGCGGATTCCAGCCCGTGACTGGGTAACACAGGCCACTGGCCTGCAACGTCGGGCGACCCGCCCAACGGAATGGCTGCGCGACGGAAAAATGGACCACGCCGCGGCTTGCATGTTTGTCCTCGGCGCAACCTCCGTGCAAGTCCTGGCCCAGACCCAGGCGACGGCTCAGGCGACGGTAGTAAACGGTTTCGTCGTGGCGGTGACCGTGACCGACGGCGGGTCGGGGTATGGCCAGGCCCCGAACGTGACCTTCGTCGGTGGCGGCGGCAGTGGGGCGACCGCGACCGCGATTCTCAATCAGGGCAGCGTGAGCCAGATCGTTGTCCTCACCGCCGGTTCCGGCTACACCAACGCGCTGGCGGTGGTCGTTGATCCGCCGCCGGTCATCACGCAATCCCAAGCCACTGCGCTTGCCAGTGTCCTCAATGGCTTCGTGGTGAGCGTGACTGTGACGGATGGCGGGTCCGGTTATTCGCTGGTCCCCAACGTGGCCTTCACGGGCGGCGGGCCGCCTGTTGACTTTTTACCATTTCTTCCGAAGCAGGTAAGTACCCCCGTTTCAAAGTCCCCAAGTCACCCCGCCGGCTAGTTTCGGGCCGGTCCAATTCCAGAGCACGGCTCAACCGGGTCGTATTTTGACGATACCTGACCGGGTGGACTTGGGGTGGACTTGGGGACATGGCCGGGACTTCCTTGAGCCAAAGTTCCCCCGGAAAAATGGCTCAGCCAAGACCTGAACCCCGTTCCGTGGTGACTTGGGGACATTGAAAAAGGGGGAAGGCGTCTGACCCTGCCACCGCGGGTGCGAGGCACTCAATCTGGCACAAGTCCCCGGCAATCAGAGGATTTCGCCAACTCAAAAAATTTAAAGAAAATTGTTGACGACAAATGTCGTATTGCTATCTTAGACGACAGATGTCATCAGTGTGTGGATGATGTTTATGCGCGGAAAACCCACGATTGGCCGGGCCGAAATGGAAATCCTCCATTTCATCCATGACCACCATCCCGTCACGGTGCGGACGGTGGCTGAACAATTTGGCGAGGGCAGAGGGCTGGTGCGCACCACCGTGCTGAACGTCATGGAGCGGTTGCGCAAAAAAGGCTTCCTCAAGCGCAAGCAGACTGCCGGTGTTTACCAATACTCTCCGAGTCTGTCCAAGGCCGAGTTGCTCCGGGGACTGGTGCGGGAGTTCGTGGACCAATCGCTCGGCGGCTCGCTGTCGCCCTTTGTAGCCTACCTGATCGAGGAGGCCCGGCTGACGGAGCAGGAACTGCATGACCTCAAGCAAATGGTCCGTGACTTGGAAAGGCCCAAGCCATGAACGAATTCATTCAACGGCTCAATGAGTTCTCCCCGCTATGGGCCGGTGCGATATGGCGAGCCGTTTGGCAAGGCGGACTGACCATCGCCGGTGTGTGGGTGTTATGCCGGCTGTGCCCCAGAATTCCGGCGCGGGTGCGCTGCTGGTTGTGGCGGCTGGCGTTTGCCAAGCTGCTGGTTTGTTTCTTTTGGGCGACGCCGATCAACCTAGCCCTGTTGCCGGCCCCCAAACCGACGGCGACGACCGCTACCGAGGCCGGACAAATTCCAATTTCGCCGTCGGCCGACTCGCCGGCGCCGGTCGAATGGCTGCCGTCCAGTCTAAATCAGAAAGATTCTGCGCGTACCGCCAAGCCGAGCGTCACAACCGCGGTCTTGGTGCTTTGGACGTTGGGGGTCATGGCTGGTGTGGTAGGCCTGGCGTGGCGAGGCTGGCGGGTGTGGCGGCAGCTTCGGGAGAGCCACCTGGTTGATCAGGATTCGATCAAGGCAGATTTGATTGCACTGCTGGCCCAATTCGGAATCCGCTCACCGCCGACGCTTCGTCTTGCCGATGGGTTGAAAACGCCCCTGCTGGCTGGATGGCTCCGTCCGACCATTTTGCTGCCGGAATCGTTCTTGGAGGACAGGTCACCAACACAGTTGCGGATGATGTTGGCCCACGAGTTGGCACATATCAAACGCCACGACCTCTGGTGGGCGTGGTTGCCGATGGCCGCGCGAGTGTTGTTCTTTTTTCATCCGTTGGTCTTTCTGGCCAGCAAGGAAAGCCGTCTGACCGAGGAAATGGCGGCGGATGAATTGACGGTGACGGCCGGTCGTTTCCCACCCGTGGACTATGCGGGCATGTTGGTGGAAGTGGCCGCCGAACTTTTCCCTTCCCCAAAGGAAGAAATGGTAATTGGTGTCGTGGGATCGCGACACACGTTAAAACGGAGACTCATAGCTATGAAACATATATGCTCAATCACGGGTGTCCGGTTAACCATCTGATGATTCTTTGTTAGGTTCTATTTCCGAATGACTTGCGCATGAAGAAGGATGTGACGCATTTGACGTTCGAAGTCCTCCTGAGCACGATTTCGGCCTATGAA
>Ga0208457_1001643_pt1 | contig 14898 bp, 20 predicted proteins | sample June2015DPH_10_1_FD_185513 | JGI IMG/M metagenome (GOLD analysis project Ga0208457, IMG submission 185513) | Peatland microbial communities from SPRUCE experiment site at the Marcell Experimental Forest, Minnesota, USA - June2015DPH_10_150... | ecosystem: Environmental > Terrestrial > Soil >... | reverse complement strand
TCGGTGAGGGAGCCTCGGCGCAACTCGCGCAAATCGGCCAGCTGTTCCAGGAGGGCTTGGCGTCGGTGTTCCAGGTTTGGGTAATCGGACGAGGTCGTTTTCATATTGTAGTAATAATACTACAATACTCGGGCCAAAAACAAGGAAAAATGCCAAAACCCTCTTTTATCTCGTCCACCCGTGAAACCCTGATGGTTGACATTGCGTGGGATTGTTTCACGAACGATCAGATCGCAACTTACTTCCGGCAATGGGTGAAGGTTGCCAGGCCGAAGGGTTTAACGGCGCCGAGTGGGCAAGGTCACAAGCCGAAGGACTGGCGGGCGAATCTTACGCGCCTGGCCGTGATGCGGTTGCTGGCCCGGTTCACGGCATTGGAAATCGTTGACCCCAGGCGAAACACCTTCCCCGCAATCTGGGAAACAAGACAATTTGCCGGGCGCAAATGGAGCGACGTGACCAAGTGGCACGATGCCCGGCGGGAGGCTGGACAGCTATTTCACACGTTGTTCCCGTTTCTTCCCAAAGATCAGAAGCCGCTCTCTTGGAATCGGCAAGCACCCGCCAAATAGCGTGCTATTTTCCGGCTACCCCGCAAACACCACGGAGTTTGCCCGTCTTCCGCGCCTTCTTCCATCTCCTCATGCTGGCACCATGAGTTTGATATTCGTCAATTCATCCGCCATCAGGGCGGTAGGATACAATGGCTACACAGTGGCCGTGCAGTTCACCACCAGCGACAAAGTTTACACTCATCACGGCGTACCGCATTCGGTCTATGCCGGTTTGATGCAGGCCGATTCCATGGGCGCCTATTACAGTCGCCACATTCGCGGGAGGTATCGGTGAGCGCGGGCCCGATTCCAACCTGGCGGAGACCAAAGCCCTGCTGTTGGGCATGGTGGCGGAAGCGACTGATTTGAAACGCACCGCCGGCGGTTCCATCACCGACGCCGTGGCTGGCTGGCTGGCGCCGCAATATCTGCTGGCCGCGCGGGAAAAGCTCACGGCGACGGACGGAACCGGACGTTTTGAGGTTTTGCGGGTGTTCATGCACGACTGGGCGCTGCTGCGTCGTGGCGACCATGCGGCCGCCCGGCTGCAATTGGACCGCGACCAATTGGATTGGCAGCGGACCAACAGCCAGGCGCAGAAGGAGCAGGAATTCCGCGAATGGATTCAGCGGCCCGAGGTCCGCCGGGAATTCCTGCCGGACCAGGCCGGGGGCATTCGCCCCGAAACCTTCGCGAGAATTGAAAGCGAATTGCACTTGTTATGAACCGTCACCAAAAACCACCGCAACCCCGGTGCACGAATCCGGCTTATCGTCAGGCGTTTGAACGGCTGGACAAGGCTTTGGAGGAAAATACGCCGTCGGATAATTATGAAAAGATCCGGTTGATGCGCCAGGCCGCGTTCGCCGACGTGGATGCGGCGGAAAGGTCCCACCCGGTGATTCTCCCAACATGAACTGGATGGCCGCAAAAAAGCACAAAAGGTCGCAGAAAGAACCAGCATTTTCACTGGTCTGTGTACCCTGCGTTTTTTTTCGGCGATTCCAATTTGTGTCAATTCGTGAACTTCGTGTCGTCTCTTGAAATATGGCCCGCAATGGAAAAATCGCCCGTCTGCCGCGTGAAATCCGCGATGAACTGAACCGCCGTTTGGAGGACAACGCGCCGGGCGGCCCGCTGCTCGCCTGGCTTAACGCGCTGCCGGACGTGCAGGCGGTGCTGGCGCGGGAGTTTGGCGGCTGCGCCATCAGCAAGCAAAACCTCTGCGAATGGCAGGCCGGCGGGTTTGCGGAATGGCAGTCCCGGCAGGAAACACTGGCCGACGCCCGGGAACTGGCCGCCGATGCCGCCGAACTGGAGTCGGCGACGGAGGGGCGGTTGACGGATCACCTCGCCACAGTGCTGGCGGCGCGCTACGCCTCCGTCCTGGCGGGCTGGAATGGCGAGGTGACGGAGGAATTCCGCCGCAAGCTGCGCGCCTTGCGCGGGCTGTGTCAGGACATCGTGGAATTGCGCTGGGGCGACCACAGCGGCGCGCGGTTGAGAATGGAGCGGGAGCGGCTGGAACGGGAGCGCGACAAGACCGAGGAGGAGGTGGTGGCGCATTTCGAGCGCTGGGCGAAAAACCCGCAGGTCCACGACTGGATTTGCCAGGGGTGGGTCAGCCCGGAGGAACGCAACCGCCGGCTGCGTGCGTTTTTTGACCTGCCGCCGGAGCCGGCGGAGGAAGCGGCCCCCGCCGTGCCCGGGTCAAACCCAGTCAAACCCAGTCAAACCGAATTTGACCCCGGCAGTTCCATCGGGCCGGAACAAAACTCATGAATGGCGGGGCCGGAAACCAGCGCCGCCAGATCAGTCCTGGCCGAATGCCCCTCGCCATGCATGGTAGGGTTACACCCCATAGCGCAGGGCCGCTTCACGGTCTAGGGTGTTGCCTGCGATAAAATTGAACACTCACCAACCTGAAGACCGACATGATCATGAAAGGCAATGCCGTCGTGGCGATCTACCAATCCCACACCGAAGCTGAGACCGCCGTCAAGGAACTGCAGCAGTCCGGTTTTGACATGAAGAAACTGTCCATTGTCGGACGTGACCATCACACGGATGAACACGTGATCGGCTACTACAATGCCGGGGACCGCATGAAATGCTGGGGAAAAACGGGAGCGTTTTGGGGTGGGATTTGGGGGTTGTTGTTCGGTTCCGCCTTCTTTTTGGTGCCCGGCGTCGGGCCGCTGCTGGTGGCGGGGCCGCTGGTCGGTTGGATCGTCGGGGCGCTGGAAGGCGCCGTGGTGGTGGGCGGGGTGAGCGCACTGGGCGCCGGCCTCTACAGCTTGGGCATCCCCAAGAACAGCATTCTCCAGTACGAAACCGCGCTCCGGACCGGCAAGTTTGTCGTGATTGCCCACGGTACGGCGGAGGAAGCGGCCCGCGCCCGGGAAATCGTCAATCGCACCAACCCGGAGGCGTTGGAGGAACATCAGCTTTCACTCACGACCTCGGAGGCGTGGGCGATGGGAAGATAGTTTGGCGCCAGATTTCCGCATTGAAACAACAATAAACCAGAGACAACACCGGAACATTATGATACGCAAACACATAGCCATCTCCTTCCTCGCCGTCACCGCTTTCGCGGTGGGCTGCAAACCCACGGAACAGCAATCCACCAACGAGCAATTGGGGAAGGTCCAAACCGAAACGAAAGAGGCGGCGCAACAGATGAAGGACTACGCGTATGCGCAAAAGGCTGACTTCGTCGCGGCGATGCGGGGCCAGTTGGATGCGATCAATCGGGATTTGGATCACCTTGCCGCCAAAATTGAAGCCTCCAGCGACGCGGCCAAGGCCGAGGCCAAACCCAAACTCCAAACATTGCGGGACCAGGTGGCCGGGTTGAACACGCAGCTTGAGAAGGCCACGAACGCCACGGAGTCCACCTGGGGCGACGTCAAAGCCGGTTTCCAGAAGGGATTTCGCGAGTTGAAGGATGGGTTCCAGCAGGCCCGCCAGTGGGTGAGCGACAAAATCGCACCCTGACGAAGGGCCAACTATAGCACGTAGTGCGCGTCCGCTGATGGAGGCGCACACGACAACACACTCAGAATTAAAATCGGTTTCACGATTCTATGGCAAAAGTACTCGGCATTGATTTGGGGACAACGAACTCCTGCATGGCGGTCATTGAGGGCGGCGAGCCCGCCGTGCTCGAGAACTCCGAAGGCAAACGTACGACGCCTTCGGTGGTCGCGTTCACCAAAACCGGCGACCGCCTGGTGGGCGAGGCCGCCAAACGGCAGGCCGTCACCAACTCCCGCAACACGATCTACTCGATCAAGCGGTTCATGGGGCGGAAATTTGACGAAGTGCAGGAGGAAATCAAACGCGTCCCGTACAAAGTGGTCCGGGCCGCCAACGGCGACGTGGCCGTGGAAGTGGAAGTGGACGGCAAGCCGAAGCAGTTCAGCCCGCCGGAGATCTCCGCCATGATTCTCGCCAAGTTGAAAGCGGATGCCGAGACCCGGCTGGGCGAGAAGATCACCCAGGCCGTCATCACGACGCCGGCCTATTTCAATGATTCGCAGCGCCAGGCGACGAAGGACGCGGGCCGCATCGCGGGGCTCGAAGTGCTCCGCATCATCAACGAACCCACGGCGGCCTCGCTGGCCTATGGTTTGGACCAGAAGAAGGACGAAAAAATCGCGGTGTACGACCTCGGCGGCGGCACCTTCGACATCTCGGTGCTGGAACTCGGCGACGGGGTGTTCCACGTCAAGGCCACCAATGGCGATACGCACCTGGGCGGCGACGACTGGGACAATCGCCTCATGGATTGGATGCTGGACGAGTTCAAACGGGACCAGGGGATGGACCTGCGCAAGCAGCCGGATGCCCTGCAGCGCATCAAGGAGGAGGCCGAAAGGGCCAAGATCGCCCTCTCCAGCGCACTCCAATACGACATCAACCTGCCGTTCATCACCGCCGACGCCGGCGGGCCCAAGCATCTGAGCCTGAAACTCACGCGGGCCAAAATGGAGCAACTCTGTGACGCCTTGTTCGAACGCACGATCGCGCCGGTGAAGGCTTGTTTGAAGGACGCCGACATCGCCGCCGCGAAAATCGATGAATTGGTGCTGGTCGGTGGCATGACCCGGATGCCACGCGTGGTCGAAACGGCGCACACGCTGGTCAACAAACCGCCGCATCAGGGCGTCAATCCGGACGAAGTGGTGGCCGTGGGCGCCGCCATTCAGGGCGGTGTGCTCAAAGGCGAGGTCAAAGACGTGCTGTTGCTCGATGTCACGCCGCTCTCGCTCGGCATTGAGACGCTCGGCGGGGTCTTCACCAAGGTGATCGAGCGCAATACCACGATCCCGAGCCGCAAGTCGCAAACCTTCTCCACCGCCGCGGACAATCAGCCCGGCGTGGAAATCCATGTTTTGCAGGGGGAACGCCAGTTTTCCCGCGACAGCAAGACCATTGGCAGGTTCATGCTCGATGACATTCCGCCCGCCCCGCGTGGCGTGCCGCAAATCGAAGTCAGCTTCGACATTGATGCCAACGGCATCCTGCACGTCAGCGCCAAGGACCTCGGCACCGGCAAGGAACAGAAAATCACCATCACCGCCAGCAGCGGACTCTCCAAAGACGAGATTGAGAAGATGCGAAAGGACGGCGAACTCCATGCCGAAGAGGACCGGCAGCGCAAGGAAGAGTTGGAAACGCGCAACGAGGCCGAAAACGCGGTGTACCGCACCGAAAAGCTCTTGAAGGACAACCACGACACCATTTCCGACGCCAACCGCGGCAAGATCGAATCCGCCCTTAACGACGTGAAGGAAGCCCTCAAGGGCAGCCAGGCTGTGGCCATCAAGACCGCCAGCGAAAAGCTCAACGAAACCTGGCAGGCAGTCTCGGCGGAACTGTACCGGGCGGCATCGGAGAAAACCCGCGCCGGCCAGGGCGGCGCGGGCAGCCGATCCGCCACGCCGCCGGAGAACGGCGGCGCTCCGGCCGACGCCAAGAAGGACGAGGGCCCGATCATTGTTGACGCTGAAGTGGTGGATGAAAAGAAAACGGCGTAGCGGGATACGGAAACAAAGCCGGTGACAGCGTTCCGTGCGCCCCGAGTTTGGTGAGGTGACCACGGTAGGGTTTCACCCCATACAAAAAGTTCAATGCGTGGCGTAACGTGCCTCCACTGATAAACAAGAAACCAAGGAAATGAAAGAAACGATATGTTGTGGACGATTGCGGTAGTGCTGCTGATTCTGTGGCTGCTCGGTGTGGTGAGCAGTTACACGATAGGAGGGCTGATTCACATCCTGCTGGTGGTTGCCATTGTCATGGTGCTGGTCAGGGTGATTCAGGGGCGACGGGGGCCGTGAGAAACGGGAATGACGACACAGATCAAGCAAGCGTCAATCGAAGACCTGCCGAAAGGCCGTTATGAATAAAATCGTTTCAATCGCCCTGCTGGTGGGTGGCGTCGTGCTCATGATCTTTGGGATCAACGCCACCAACTCATTCAGTTCCGACGTCTCCCGGTTCTTTACGGGATCGCCGACTGACAAGGCTGTCTGGATGATCATTGGGGGTGTGGTCGCCACGGTTGCTGGCCTGGTGCTGACGTTTTCCAATTGGAAACGAACTTAACCCGTTCGCCGGCCCGGTCGAACCTGGCTGTTCCCGCAACAACACCATGATACCGAATCACCCGCAGTTTATCGAAGCCATCAACGAGAAGAAGAAGGTGTGGGTGCGGTTCTATTCCACGGCGGACAACGGTGTGCTTGAGCACGTCTGCGCGCCCATGGATTATGGTCCGGGAGGTGAAAGTCACGACGGATTGAATCGCTATTGGTTGTGGGATTACACCAGCAACAATGGCACTCATGCCCTTGCCCTGGTGCCGCAGCAGATTGTGGACTTGCAGGTTCTGGGCGAGGTGTTTGACCCGGCCGACTTTGGCGTCAGGTCATCGCCATGGTTCATTCCCCGGGAATGGGGTTCGCCATCCTCGCCGGCCAGCAAAGCCATGATCGGGACAAGTCCCAGCGTGACGCTGCCTCAAACCGAATCCAGGAAGACACCGCCGGGGGTGTCACGGGCCTCGCTCACCAACCCAGCGTCCCAACCAAAGGGGGACTCCCCGTGAGCGGACCGAGACAGTTAACCAAGCAACGACATCAACTGCCGTCATTCATTTCGCCGTGTCCGATCACAGGCGGGCGAACGGCTGCGGACAGTCCTTTAATGGGGCGCCCGCCAAAATCGAAAGTAACCAAGACCATCGCCGCCCGAACCGTTGGCGGGCAGGCGCGAGGGCTCGAAACGATTCCCGCCAACAAGGAACGACAAAATGGATGAATTAGCTCGTTGGAACCAGTTAAAAGAGATTCAAGCGATTCAACATGGGTTGGCCAGTCTTCGCAGTTGCTCACCCCCGCGCTGGCCCGAAGGCCAGGAAGAGCCCCTGGCCGTCGCCGAATGGGCCCCGTTGGTTGACATCAGCGAAGATGATAAGGAATACTTGATCAAGGCCGAATTGCCTGGGGTGGACAAAGAGCATGTGAAAGTCACGGCCGAGGAGGGGGCGGTGACCATCACCGGCGAACGCAAATTCGAGAAGGAGGAAAAAGGCAGGAAGTACCACCGCGTCGAACGGTCCTACGGCAGTTTTGTGCGCAACTTCTCGCTCCCCGATGATGCCAGCCCCGAGAAGGTCAGCGCCGAGTTCAAGGACGGTGTGCTCACCGTGCATCTGGCCAAAACAGAGAAGCCCAGGCCGCAGCAAATTGAGGTCAAGGTTGCCTGAGCGGGCAGAGGGGGACGGGCGAAGTCGCCCGCCCCTGACACCGGAGCGGCTGCTCGCGCTCGCCGCATCGGACGCGTTGCGTCCGCCGCAACCACATGCCCGTGCCTGAACGAATATGAAAACGACTCTGCGCTATCTCAGCGTCAACGCCCAAGCCACGTGGCACCGCCAGGTGGAGGATCAACTCAAACACCTGCATGGCCTGACGGCGATAAACGCTGCCGATGTGGTTCTTGAACACCAACGGGAAGCCAATCCCGCCTTCCGCGTCCAAATCCACCTGGAGGTTCCGGGTCCGCGTCCGCATGCCCAGGCCACCCGCCATACGCGCGAGGCGGAGCTGCTGCTGCACGGCCCGGCCCTGCACGCCGAGGCCAGGGACAACACGCTCGAAGCCGCCCTGCTCAAGGCCAGTCAGGATCTGGAGCACCAGGTTAAGGCCCACCAACTCCGACACCGGGAACGGGGCAAAAGCCAACTGCAACTCAGCGCCATCTCCGGCCGCTGGACGCATGCCGCGGCCGGTCAAAGTGCGTGAAGGACAAGGCCGGTCCGCCGTATGCCCCAAACTGTTTTCTTTAACTGACCAACGAACAAACCAAGGGAACAAACCTGCATGAAACACAGCCACCATCATGACCATGGCCGGAGCGTCCAGCCTCGATTGGAGCTGGTTCACTTCGAATTCAGTCATCCTACGGCCGCCACCGTTTGCGTCGCGGGGACCTTCAATCACTGGGCCTCTGAAGCTCTGCGCATGGATGGCCTGGGCGAAGGTCGCTGGCTCGCGGAGATCTTCTTGCCGGCCGGCATTTACGAATACCGCCTGGTAGTGGACGGCCAGTGGATCACCGATCCGCTGGCCAGGGAAACCGTGCCCAACCCGTTCGGCGGGAGAAACTCGCTTCGGAAGGTCGGCAACTCGCTGGAACCGGCGCACCTTGCCGACGCAGAACATTCACCCTTGAACAACACCCAAGCCGTTGGCTGAACAGGACGAATTAAACCAGACGAGCAGTGTTTGGAGAAACAAACAAGCAAGCAAATATATGAAATGGATTGTTCTATTAACTACTGTGGCCGGTTTGCTCACCGCAACAGGCTGTGTTTCCTCGGGTCATCGAGACGACAGGGATAATCGTGGTCGTGAGGAATATCGGAGAAGTCCGGAACATAACAGCCAACCTGAACCTGGAGTGGACGTCCACATCCATGCCCAATAGCGGCAAATGCACTGGTCCTGCTTGAACTCAACCCGGTGGTCGACGCCACCGGCCTGGTCCGCAAAGCCGGGCGCATCGCCTCCGTGGAGGCAATCCGCGCACGGTCACTCGACGGTGTGCGACTCAGGTACGCCGGGAATCGAACGCCACTTGGAGTTCTCGCTGAACGGCGACCTTACAGTGGCGATAATCAATCTGGCACGGAGTGACTCGTCGCTTAGCAAGCGTGGGACTCCTGCAAAAAGACAACCTAAACCAATAAAGAGAACGGAACAGCATGGAAAAACATACACACACAACCAGCAATGACATGGGCACACTCGCCGAAGACGCGCGCGCCCTGATGGCCGCCACCGCCGACGTGGCCGGGGAAAAAGTCGCGGAAGCCCGCAAACGTCTCGCCGCCGCCTTGGAATCCGGCAAGGAAGTCTGTGGCCGCGTTCGCGATAAGGCGGTCGAAGGCGCCCAGGCAGCGGACGAGGCGGTGCGCGCCCATCCTTATCAAGCCATGGGCATCGCCTTCGGCCTCGGTGCGATCCTCGGCTATCTCGTCGTGCGGCGGTGTTCCCACAAGTGTGATTGATCCCGTCATGGAATCCTCCGCCAGCCGTGTCGGGCAACTCGTGGAGACGTCGAAGCGTTTCGCCCGGCGGCTGTTGACGATCGGTGAAAACCGCCTCGAATTGTTGATCGTGGAAGTGCAGGAGGAGCGCGCGCGCCTCCTGCACGCCATCCTGTTGGCCCTGGGCGTGGCGGCGTTCGCTCTCCTCGCCGGGGTCGCGTTCACCGCCGCCATCGCGGTTCTGCTATGGCCATATTCGCCCGTTGCGGTGCTCCTGACCCTGACCGGCCTCTATGGTGGGGCCGCCGCTTATCTCTACCGACGACTCGCCCGACTTCTGCGCGACCGGAAGACGCTTTCCGCCACGCTCGAACAACTCCGAAAGGACCGCGCATGTTTGGAAAAGCAGGACACTTAGGCCCGCTCGAAACGCGGAAGCGACTGCTGATCGCCGAGAGCGAACTCAACCGCATCCGGTTGTCCCAGGAATGGCAGACGATGGCCGACGGAGTTCACAACCTGGCCGACCGGGCTAAAACCATGGGTGCGTGGGCCTCGGCGGTCGCGTTGCTGGGGGCCAGCTTGCTGGCCCGGCGCAGAAGTCCGCCCGCATCCGGTGGGCCCCGGGGATCCTGGTTCCAAAAGATCCTTAATATCGCCCGCCTGGCTTCGACGATCGGGTTTGCGTTGCGCGCCTTCCGTCAGAAGGAATAACCCCAATATCAATATCCTTTCGAGCGAGGAAGAGTTCAAATGATACAGCCAAACGAACTCTCAACAGCGCCAGCGCCCCTCGACTCTGCAGTCGGGACGCTCGATGCACCGGTTAAAACTGCCCCTGGCGGCGAACCACCGCCCGCTCCAGCGAGCGCCGCCGCGGCCACTAAAGCGACATCCGTCCAAATCGTCTTGATCGTCTTGGGAACGATCGCCTTCTTTTACTTTGCCCGTCCCGTGATCTTGCCCGTCGTCCTGGCGTGTGTGGCGGGCATGACTCTGAAACCGCTCATCCGTTGGTTGTCCTACTGCCACATTCCACCAGCGTTCTCCGCCGCAGTCGTGCTTTGCCTCCTGGTGGCCGCCGTCGGGATTGGTTTCTTCCAATTGGGCCGCCCGGCGTTGACCTGGATGAACGAAGCGCCGCAACACATGACCGAGTTAAGGCAGCGGGTTCAGAAGATTATCCCGGGTGCCGCCCGCTTCAGCCAGCAGGCGACCGCCGCGGTGAACAACTTGGGTGCGACGGCGGAAGAACAAAAACGAGCACCAACGGTAGAGATCACAACCAGTCGTTTCCCCGGAATGTTTAACTGGACCGGAACCATCCTTATGGGCGTGGGGGAGACTTTGGTTTTGCTTTACCTGATGCTCGCTTCGGGCGACTTGTTCCTGCAAAAACTGGTCCGGGTGATGCCGACCATGGGCGACAAGAAGCGGGCGGTCGAGATCAGCCATGAAATCCAGCAGAACATATCCAATTACCTGTTTTCGGTTTCGTTGATCAACCTTGGCCTGGGGATTCTCGTGAGTGGGTGCCTCTACTGGTTGGGTGTGCCCAACGCCGCCATGTGGGGAGCGCTCGTGACGGTTTTGAATTTCATTCCCTACTTCGGTCCCGCCGCCGGAATCATCCTCCTGGGCATTGTCGGTCTTCTCAATTTCGACACGCTCTGGAAGGGGATCCTGCCGTCCGCGTTGTATTTGCTGCTCCACCTCCTGGAAGCGAACTTCATCACGCCGATGTTGCTGGGACGCCGGTTCACGCTCAATGCCGTGGTCATCTTTGTTTCGTTGATCTTCTGGACCTGGCTCTGGGGTGTGCCGGGAGCTTTGTTGTCGGTGCCGATCCTGGTCTCGATCAAAGTCGTTTGCGACCACGTTCCCACGCTGTCATCAGCCAGCGAACTGCTTACCAGTGAGTCAAACAGCATCTTTGACAATCTCAAGCTGCTGCGGCTCCGAAAATTGGCCGTATCGGCGGATTCGTCCGCCTCGATCAGTTAGCAACCTTGCTCAGTGCGAGCCGAACTACCGAAGCCTTATGAACCCGATCACATTTGAATGTCCTCATTGTCACGAAATCATGACCGGCGATGAATCGTCGTACGGCCAGCGCGTGACATGTCGGAAGTGCCAGGCGACGATCCTCATCCCGGCGGCGCCCATCAGCACGGAGCCGCAAACCGCCCGGTTGATTCCGGAACCGGCGGCCGCCGCCCCGCTTGTGCCGGAGGAGGTAAAGCAGGAAACCGACATTTTCAACCTGTCCCCGGTGGCGCGTGCCTTCCCAGGACAGATTCTTCTCGGATTGATTTTCATTGGTATGTCCATCGGTCTGGCACTTCGGGCTCACAACTTCTCATGGCCACGGTGGGTGGCGCTGGTCCCGCTCGCACTCGGTGTGCTCCTGCTGCTGCTGCTTTGGATCAGGGTGAAGTCCTGCCGTTATCGTCTGACGACGCAGCGGTTGTTCGTCCGGCGCGGCTGGCTGGCAAGGCATGTGGATGAACTGGAGTTGTACCGGGTGAAAGACGTCGTTGTGGATCAGGGAATCCTGCAGCGGGTGCTGGGTTACGGCACCATCACCGTGCTGTCCGACGATGACACCACACCGGAAGTGGACCTGGTCAGAATCTCAAGCCCGATCAACGTCAAGGAGCTGATCCGAACCCAGTACCGCGCCGCTCGCCGGCGGGAGGGGGTGCACCCCACCGAATTGATGCAATCACCCTAAACCCGACGCCACCGCGCGCCGCCGCAGGAGACCTAGGAGCGCCGCGACTTTGGGCGTGTCCGGGCGGATGAGCGGAGGAGAAGCCAACCGAACGGTTGCCGCAGTCGCGAACGACCGGGGTCACAAAGTTACGTCCATTCCAAAACCAAGCCGCTGCTTGTTAAAGGAGAACCAGCATGAATGAACCATCGCTCAAGCAGGGTTCGATGATGGCCGCCAGCATGATACGCCCGCGACCCACGGCGCCGTTAAGCAGGCCAGGCAGGCTTGGCCGACAGACTCGGCGGGTCTGGGCGATACTTTGTCTCGCCGTCAAAACGTTTTCCCGGATTGACGGGGCACAGTGGGCGGGAGCATTCGCCTTCAATGCTTTCTGCTCGCTGTTTCCTTTGATGGTCCTGCTCGTCACGATAGCCTCGTTCTTTGTTGACCGGGACAGGGCCGGGAAAGAGGTCATTGCCTACATGGGAAGCTACGTCCCGATTAATGGCGAGATGCAGCGTCACATTTTTGACACCATCGCTGGTGTGATTAGAGCGCGTGAGCAGGCGGGCGCGGTCGCGTTTCTCATCCTGCTCTGGGCCGCCCTCCAATGCTTCACCACCCTTATCTGCGTGATCAATCGCGCCTGGGGCACCGCGATATACAACTGGTGGCGACTGCCGCTGAAAAGCCTGGCGCTCCTCGGCATCACGGCAGGTGCGGCCCTCCTGGGCATGGCGGTACCGGTGCTGATGAGAATAGCGAAGGCCTGGCTCTTTCCAGTGCATGATTTCCGTTCCTGGGTCTATGGCCTGGGAAGCTTTTTCATCCCGTTGGTGGTAGTGTTCTTTGGTCTGAGCCTGTTTTACAGGCTTGCTCCGCGCCAGCCCACGCGGTTTGCCGAAGTCTGGGCCGGCGCCCTGTGCGCCACGGTTCTTTTGCGAGCGGGTGAAAGTCTGTTCGTAATCTATCTGAAGGACTTCGCCACGTTGAACGCCGTCTACGGGGCGTTTGGCGGGATGATGGCGTTGTTGCTGTGGATTTATCTTTCCGGGTGCGTTTTCATCTTCGGCGCCTGCCTGTGCGCCGCCAGGCCGAAGTGCGCTCACGCCCGGTAAAAGCGACCGTCGCGTGAGCTGGCAAATCCGAGGAAGGATGAAAACCACATCATAGACCCTCACTCCTGAATGGTTGCACGCGACGGACGCGTAACCGATCGCCAACTGGACACTGCTTTCGATGACGCCGGCCGCGATCGCGTGGCGGGTGAGGACGGCGGGTGTGAGAGACCTTTGTTGATAAGTCGGGAATTGTATTCTCGGTCGGCCACGCACAGGTCGTCAGCAGGCTGGTGCCGGCAGGAGGGCGCGAGCCGGTCTGCGGCTCGCGTCAGTCCAACGGCCGGTCGCGCGAAGCCGGAAGCCCCCAAGGACGGCAGAATCGGGAGGACGCGAATCGACCGCCAGCTTGCGTAAGTACGCTTGATTCTGTTTCTGCCAGTCGCGGTTGATCTTCCGGGCGTAAAATGACAAACCCGCCGATACCCATCGGCCGGCGGCCAGTTTTCGCAGGCCTTCGGGTATGGCATAGAGTCGCGTGTGGCCATAGACCTGGGCGCACTGCAGTTCGAACGGGCTGAACCCGGCGGGCCGGTACACGACGTGATGGGTGTCGTAAAGATCCCAGTCGAACGAGGTGATCCGGCCTTCGGCGGAAAGGCGCTGGTAGAGTTCCGTGCCAGGAAGAGGCGTGAGGATGAGCAATTGGACGCTCGCCAATTGGGTTTCGCGGGCGAACCGGACCGTGGCCTCGACCGTGTCCCAGTTGTCCTTTTCGAATCCGAACACGAACATGCCGTGGATGTAGATGTCGGCTGCGTGGATGACGCGGACGGCGTTGCGGATGTCCTCGAGACTCTGACTTTTGTTCATCTCAGTGAGGCTTCGGGGATTCACCGATTCGAACCCAATGAAGACGGTATGACAACCCGCGCGTTTCATCAGGCGCACCAGCGCGGGATCGCGGGCGAGATCGGTGCGTACCTGGGTGGACCACTGAAACCGGAACCCCGCGCTGATCATCGCTTCGAGCAGTTCCCGGGCGCGCCGTTTGTTTGCCGTGAAGTTGTCGTCACAGAAGAAAACGAAATGGTCCCGGGAGTCGTAGCGGCGGAGTTCCTCCAGCACGGCCTGAACCGAGCGATAGCGAAATTTCTTCCCGAACATGCCGGTGACTGAACAGAAGGAACACGCGAACGGGCAGCCACGGGAGGTCTGGACCATAACGGTTCGCCTGCGTCCGATCACGCAGTCAGCGGTTCCATCGGCCAGGGTGAAGTCCGGCACGGGCAGCGCATCGAGGTCGGTGATCCAAGGCGCCATCGGATTATGCTGAATGACACCTGCCACGTTCTTCCAGGACAGGTTCGGAACTCCGGCGTACCGCTCATCGGTCGCTTGCACATAGCCGTCCAGCCAGAGATCCAGGAGAGCGTTCATGGCCCCTTCGCCTTCACCACGCACGACGAGTCCGGCATGCTCCAAGGCCTCATTGGGGAGGAACGTGACATGCGGCCCGCCGAGGATGACGGGCAGGCCCAAGGCGCTGCATTGCTGCGCGAGAGCGTAACCGCGTTTCACCGTGGCGGTGATGGTCGATATGCCGACCACTTCGGGAGGGCCGTTTTTGGCGATCCAGGCAGGCAGATCGAGCCGTTCCCGTCCCTCGACGAACACGCGAGCGTTCCAAGCGGGCCGGCGGTTAACCAGACCGGCCAGGATAAAACTGCCCAGGCGAGGCAACGTGAACTGGGAGAAGATGTTGATTTGAGCCGCGGTGGGTTCGATGAACAACACAAGGCGCTTCATAGACATTGTTCCTCCTCAGGCGCACGCTGGGACAGGCCCCAGCGAGCCGATTGTTACTGGTTTCGATCATTCTAACGAGGCGTTGCCTCAGACCGACAAGATGTAGTGTGCCATAGGGCGTCGGTTGGGCAGGCCGGCCCGAGAGCCGGATTTGAGCCGTCTAGCGGCAGGTTCTCCGGTATAACCGGAGGGAACAAA
>Ga0208457_1001632_pt1 | contig 14975 bp, 9 predicted proteins | sample June2015DPH_10_1_FD_185513 | JGI IMG/M metagenome (GOLD analysis project Ga0208457, IMG submission 185513) | Peatland microbial communities from SPRUCE experiment site at the Marcell Experimental Forest, Minnesota, USA - June2015DPH_10_150... | ecosystem: Environmental > Terrestrial > Soil >... | reverse complement strand
ACCGTTGTCGTCAGCTTGCTGACGCGCCCGAAACCCGTCGAGGAGTTGACCGGCTTGGTCTACGGATGTACGAAACTGCCCAGCGAGGGAGATCTGCCCATCTGGAAGCGCCCCATCTTCTGGGCCGCAGTCTCAGCGGCTCTGTTCCTGGTTCTACAGTGGATCTACTGGTGATTTTGGATTTTAGATTTTGGATTTTGGATTAGGCCTGTGTGATCACGCTGTCATTCCGAGCGGAGCGAGGAATCTCGCTCCGGTTTGTCGGAGCAAGCATTCAGAGCGAGATTCCTCGCTCCGCTCGGAATGACACTGGGAGAGAGATTTGCTGAAAGCTGATAGCTGAGAGCTGATAGCTAATATCTGAAGGCTGAAAGCTTATCGAGGTGTGCTCTTATGAGCGAAGGTCATCGCATGGTTCCCGTCTGGTTCTTCGTTGGGGTGATTCTGCTGATTTACGGAGTGCTCATCCTGGCCACGGGCCTCTATGAATTCTCTCACCCCCCTGCCACCGTGCTTGCGAATTTGCACCCCGCAGTTTGGTGGGGAGCGCTGCTCACCATCGTGGGCGGCGTGTACGTCTACCTCTACCTGCCACGAAAATCCTGAGGCCTTACACTTCCGGGATGCCCAAGTCGTTGCTTCCCAGCGGCGACATCTTCGCCTGCGGCGCAAATTCCTCGATCATTTCCAATGCGATGCGTGCCCGGTGCACGCGCTCACGCCCCATTCGCGCGGCCAGATCCTCGAGATGCTTGCCGGAGGGGTAAATATCCGGCGCGTTGCGCAGACCGAACTTGAAGTATACGGGCGCGGCCACCCGCAGGATTTGGGGCATTTCATAATAACGGACGAAGCCTCCGAAGTTATCCGGCACTTCGATATAGAGGTCGATGGGAATATCCACGGTTTGCCGGATGGAGCCGATCTGGGCGGGTGTCAAGTCGGTGGGGATATTCAGGGTCGAGACGCCGGCATTCTCAAAAAGCTTGGCCGTGGCGGGATTGGCGGCGGGAAGCGTCACGGAACTCTTGATGATCAAATTCTTGGGGAGTTCACCGTTCTCCTTCATTTCCTTGAGCACCCAGATCAGGCCCAAATCCGCAGGCAACACGCTACGAATGCCGAGGTCGCACGCCTTGCGGACGTCCTCGAGGGCGTAAACCAGTTGGTCCGCGCCACGGTGCTGCAAACCAATCACCTTGCCTGCCGTGGATACCGTTTGGGCGCCGGTCTCGAAAGGCGCCCGGGGGCCAACAAACAAGCAGACTTCAATCCGCTCGTCGGCGCCCATGCGCGCCATCTCGCGAATTTCATCTTTGGTCAGCAGCATGATGCCGCTTCCCTGGCTGACGCGATGGATCGGCACCTTGAGTTCCTTCGCGGCCTCCAGCACTTCGCGAAAGACGCGCGGGCCCTCCACACTGGGTATCTCGAAGCGGTAGTCCCCTCCATCCTTGAACCGCTTCCCGCTCGGCTCGAGCGCGTGGTTGTCTTCCGTAGGCAGCCTCAGTTTAGCGAGGAATTGTCGGGTCTTATTCATGGTCACCTCCTACGCCTCCGAAAGAGTGCTTTGGTCTGGGCCTTGTCCCGTTTCCCGTGTTTGCCACACCGCACGGATCTCTGGATGCCAGACGTCACTCACGCGCTCGCTCCGCTCCCTCAACGTTTCTGAATGTTGTGGCTGCGGAATTAGGAAGAACACAACGCTCTGGGTTTGAAAGTAGGCAATGTTCTCAACGCGAAGTCGACGGAAGATGTCGCACACGCTCTTCTTAACGAATTCTGACTGATTGGCGAAGGGGAGGAACTGAATAACCAAAACTGAAAGCCCCCTTTTGAAACCATCCTCTAGTTCATCGAAGTACAGACGCTCGACAGACCTTACCCGGGCAAGGGGATTCTGTTTGGTGCAAAGACCCTTATCCGGATCAAAAAAGACCAAGTCACGCTTGTCTTTGCGAGAGGCTTCGAAAAACTCCTGGAAGTACTCCCGGCGTTGGCCTAGGTCGGTTGGAAGCTCACGTCGGTAATAGGAGAAGGTCCCAGGCGAGAGGATATGCTCACTTTCCGCCCGCGTAACGCTTCGATCGCCGTAGATAATCACAGCCTCTTGCAGCGAATAAAACAGATCGTGATCGAAATGCTCCCATTTGCGTGGGTTGCGGAGATATCCAATGAACTTGCTGTCCTTCCCTCTAACGTCAGGAGTGAGCATCCAGCATACCGCCGCGCTGCCTTTCTTGCCGCCGGAGAGAATGCGGAGCAGCCCATACTTCCAATAATCGTTGATGTCGCCGAAGTACTGGTTTTTCATTTCAAGCCGCGGTAGCGGCGGCGTCCTTTAGCCCACAGCGCGACAAAATGTCCGAGGGTGCGCTCGCTCACGCCGTTTCCAGGAGAACGACCTATCACGGAATTCCTTCCCCCTTTCCCCTTTCACCACCACGGCCGAGATCCTTCCCTTCGGACTGCTGAGAACGGAGGACTATTGTGTGTATTTCAGATAAACGGTTCTTGTTTCCGCATAAAAATCGAGCGCCGCCGGCCCTTGCTCGCGCATCCCGAAGCTCGACTCTTTTGTGCCACCGAAGGGAAGCTGATACTCGACGCCCGCGGTGGGCAGGTTTACCGTAATCAAGCCCGCTTCAATGCGATTGATGAATTGGTGCACATGCGTGAGGTCGCGCGAAACAATGGAAGCTGAGAGGCCAAAGCGGGCGCAGTTGGCGAGCCGCAGGGCGTCCTCAAAATCATTCGCTACCATCAGTGCCAGGACCGGGCCAAAAACCTCCTCCTGCGCAATGCGCATTTCAGCCGTGACGCCGGCGAAGATGGTGGGCTCCACAAAATAGCCCAAATCGTAAATTCCACCCGTAAGGCGATTCCCTCCGCAGAGCAACTGTGCCCCTTCTTGCTTGGCGATTTCGATGTATTTCAAGTCCGTCTCGAGCTGATTCGCATCCACCGCAGGTCCGATCTCGACGCCGGGCTCGAGGCCGTTTCCAACCTTCAACTTTTTGGTCTTGGCGGTAAGCTTCTCGACTAAAGGCTCGTAGATGGATCTCTCAATGATGGCTCGGCTACAGGCGGTGCATTTCTGGCCGGTGGAAAAGAACGCACCGTTCACCAGGATAGCGGCGGCGTAATCGAGGTCCGCGTCCTTGAGTACAATCGTAGGGTTTTTGCCGCCCATTTCGAGTTGAAGGCGAACCCTCCGTTTCGTCGCCTTCTCGTAGAGTGCGTTGCCCACCTCGCAAGAACCCGTAAAGGAGACGGCGCGGATGACGGGGTGTTCCACCAGCGCGTTGCCGGCCCAGCCGCCACTCCCCGTCACATAATTGAGAACCCCGGCAGCAATGCCCGCTTCGTGAAGCGCCTCAACGATCCGATAGGCGCTGAGCGGCGCGAGTGAAGCAGGCTTGATGACCACGGTGTTTCCCGCCACCAGCGCGGGCGCCATTTTCCACGCCGGAATCGCGCTGGGGAAATTCCAGGGAGTAATGAGGGCCACGACTCCCAGCGGTTTGCGCAAGGTGTAACAGAAAACGTTCTCCCGCTCGGAGGGAATCTGGTAGCTGAACTGGCGCGGCCCCTCGCCTCCGAAGTAGCGCAGGATGTTGACTGCCCGCTTCACTTCTCCCCTGGCTTCGGGCAGCGTCTTGCCTTCCTCCCGCGTCATCTCCTCGGATAGTTTCTGGAGACGGCTTTCCATGATTTCGGCTGCCTTATAGAGGAATTCACCCCGTAAAGGAGCGGGAAGCGCAGCCCAGGCCGGTTGCGCTTTCGCTGCGGCCTCACACGCTTCTTGAATGTCGTCCGGGCCCGAGGCTTGAAACAGGCCGACAGTCTCATTTGTATTAGCAGGATTGACGTTGGGGAATGTCTTCTTCGTCTTGCACTCAACCCACTGACCTGCTACGTAATTTCGATAAACATCCGCCATGAAATGCCTCCCTGAAGAGAGAAAAGACGTGAATGAAGAGAACTGCAATTATGGACGACCGTTTGAATTGTAGTCAACCTGAAGCTTTGCCCGGTACTGGTGTCATTTGCGAGACATGGGCGTTGCTAGCCCCAGTCATTCCCGCGAAAGCGGGAATCTACTCAGCAAACTTTCGGAAATGCGCAGTCGACAGACTGGATTCCCGCTTTCGCGGGAATGACTGCCTTCACAGGCCCGCACGAAAAATCAACTTCCCCCAAATGACATCAGTACCCTTTGCCGGAGATTGGGTCAGTTGTGCCGGCGGGCCCCCGCGGCGGGTGCCCCTACGGGTCGCCGCATCGTACTGTTATTCTGAGCGTGCATAGGCGAAAATCGCCGGAAAAGTCCAGAGCGAGATTCTTCGCTCCGCTCCGCTGCGCTCAGAATGACAGCAGGACATAGCGCTTTTTCACCATCCTGTTACGGCACCACGGGAAGGACGACCGCCGCGGGATGCTCTCTGTCGTGGACAATCGTATTGGTCGCCTTCACCCAGCGAGTCCCACGGCCCGCATCTTCGCCAGTGTTCAGATTGCGGTCAAAGCGTGGAAAATTGCTGCTGGAGATTTCCAAGCGCAGCTTGTGCCCCTTCAGGAAAACGTTCGACGTGGCCCACAGATCCAGCGTGAGTTTGTAGGTCTCACCCGGATTCATGAACTCGACTCTTTCAGGGGATTTGCGGTAACGGGCCCGCAAGATTCCCTCCGTGAGATTCTGCGCAAAGCCATTCGGCCAAACGTCTACCACCTTTGCGGTGAAGTCCGTATCCACGGCGGATGAGCTCGCGTAAAGTTCAACGCTGACAGGGCCGGTGACCTCGAAGTCCTCTTTGAACGGCGGCGTGGAATAAACCAGTACGTCACTTCGGGCCTCGATGGGACGTTGGTCGACCGCTCCCGGAGCCAGGTGCTCGGGGTCACAGCACAGCGGGCCCCCGCGCGTCGGTGCAGGGTCAGCAGGGTCGTAGACGTATTGATCGGCGTGCTCGCTTGAAGGCTCCGAGGTGCTCAGTGTACCCTCGCCGGAGAGCGAGTTCGCCTTACCCTGAGAATGAAGATAAAAGCGCGTGTTTCTGGCACGCGTCAGGGGCCAATCATCTTCCTCCCGCCAAACGTTTTTGCCCAAAACGAAGAGCTTCACAGGCTTTTCGTTCTCCAGACCATTCTTCACGCCCTTCAGCAGGTAGTCATACCAGCGCAGCGCCAGATCGTCCTCGTTGACCACAGAGTCGCGGCCGAATTCAACCTCGCCGATCCGAGGGCCCGCCCCCGCGTGCCCGCCGGTAATAACCATCAGGCGCTGACCCCGGCGCGCCTCTTCACTGCCACCGCGCGCCTTGATTCCAACGTAATTGCTGAGCGATCCGCCCAAGAAGATATCGTACCAAGCGCCGACGTGGAAACTGGGAACCGTGATCTGCGAGAAATGGTCTTCAATGGACACTTGCTTCCAATACTCGTCGTAGCCTGGGTGCGCCAGCCAATCGACGAAATAAGGAGCCAGTCCCTGGGGAGTTTCTGTGGAGTCGCCGTCCACATCCGGGTCAAATAAGGGGTAAGAGGCGAGGGGCAGCTTCAAGACGCGGTGCAGGGCATTAACATGCGCCTGCGCGCGGCGGTTGAGAGTGTCCAGCGCCAGGATCGAGGTCCATGAATCGTTAAACCATTGCTCGAAGGCGCCACCCTGGTACGTCCACCCGTCGTGGTAGTTGGAGGCGGTTACAAAAGGATGGATCCCCGCAAGATGGGGTGGGGTCGCCATCGCGGCAAGCATCTGCGTGGCCCCCACGTATGATCCGCCGAACATCCCCACCTTGCCGTTCGAGCTAGGAAGCGCGGCAGCCCATTCGACGGTATCGTAGCCGTCCTGTGACTCGTGCCTGAAGGGCGACCATTCACCTTCAGAAGTGTAACGACCACGCACGTCCTGAAAAATCACGACGTATCCCTGCGAGGCAGCGCGAAGGCCAAAATCTACGCCGCCACGCTTGTCGTATGGCGTCCGTTGGAGCAGAACTGGGAACTTCCCGTCGGCCTTGGGCCGGTAAATGTCCGCGCGGAGCACCGTGCCGTCCCGCATCTTGGCTTCTACCCCTCGTTCAATGAGGACGTCATAGTGCTCGCTCGCCAGACTTAGCGTCGCGGACATCAAGGTCAACCCGCTAATCAGAGCTAAGAGAATCCTGTGGCAATTCATAATCACCTTCTCATACGCAATGTCCGGCATTCGTAGGGGGTAATCCATTGTCTGTCATTCTGAGCGAAGCGAAGAATCTGGCCCTGAGCGTTTTCGAGAAAATACGCAGAGCGAGATTCTTCGCTTCGCTCAGAATGACAGGCGGTGGCGTTTTCCTCTTCGAGTGAGGCTGTTCAGCAAGTTCATGCAGCGAGGCAAGGAGCCGGTCAACTTCTTCAGCCGTGTTGTAGTGCACAAGGCCGATGCGTAACATGCCGCCACTGGGCTCGACGCCGAGCCGCTCGCTCAGGTTCAGCGCGTAATAGTTCCCGTCCCAGGTGAATATTCCACGCTCACCGAGGTAGCTTGCCAGACCACGCGGGCTATGCCCCGCGATTCGAATGGCGACGGTGGGCACGCGCTGAGCGAAGCGCGCCGGCTCTTTGATTCCATAGAACGTGAGGCCGGGAATGGCCAGCAGGCCGCCGATGAGCCGCTCCGCCAAGGCGCGTTCATAGGGGCGAATCACATCGTAAGCGGCGAGCAGGGCGGCTCGGCGCGAGGCGGCAGAAGGCGAGGCGCGCCGGCCAAGCTCGGCGAGGTAATCGACCGCCGCAACGATCCCTGCCTGGCCTTCGTGGTTCTGGGTGCCGGTCTCCCAGCGGTAGGGATTCTCCTCTGAAGCCGGGCGCACTTTGTAAGGCCGCCAACGGGTGAGATGCTCGCGCTTGCCATAAAGCGCGCCGGCATGCGGCCCGAAGAACTTATAGGGCGAGCAAGCCAGAAAATCGCAGTCGAGGCGGCGCACGTCAATCGGGCCGTGCGGAGCAAAATGGACCGCGTCAAGGTAAGTCAGCGCGCCTACGGCGTGAGCCAGGCCAACAATCTCCTCCACGTCGTTGATGGTCCCCACCGCATTGGAAGCGTACCCAACCGCCACAAGCCGAGTGCGTGCGTTGATTTGCCGCTTTAGATCAGCAATATCCAACGTGCAGTCCGATGGATTGATATCCACGAAGCGGACCCGGCAGCCACGCTCTTCGAGGGCGCACCAGGGCGCCACGTTGCCGTCATGATCCAGGCGTGTGACCACAACTTCGTCTCCGGGTTCGAGTTCTCGTCCTAATGCCCGGCTGATGCTGAAAGTCAGGGTGGTCATGTTTGGGCCGAAAACCACTTCATCAGCGTCGCATCCCAGCAAGTCAGCCATCGCGGCATGGGCCTGTGCGATCACCTCATCGCTTCTCCTGCTGGTGGCGAATGCGCCGTGCATGTTGGCGTTGGAACTGGTCAGGTAATCGCGCATCGCGTCGATCACGCGTTGGGGGACCTGCGTGCCGCCCGGACCGTCGAAGTAGACCGCTGGCCTGCCATTTACTTGAAGTGCCAGCGCGGGAAACTGCCCCCGAACCCAGTCAACGTCTAAGGTGGACATGTAGCGCTCCCAATGGAGTTGGAATTATGCCCACAGCAGGGGTGTAATTCAAGACGAATCAGAGCCGCCGCTGGCAAGAAAAGAGCAGGAGTCAGGATTCAGGATTCAGGAGTGAGGAGTCAGAAGAAGGCCCCCGGCACTTGTAGCGCAGGTCCCGCCCTCCGGACCTGCGGCTCTTGGAACTTAAACCGCGGGTGGCGCCGATCCGCCGCCGCGGACTCTTTATGCCGGTGCCCCTGGCAACCCGCCCTGCACCCGTGGGCTGGCAACCTTCACCAGCGGGCATGATGCTCGCAAGCCGCACATTTCGACATTCGTGGGCGAGGCGGGTGGCGCCGGCATTGTCATTCTGAGTCCGTCCGCTGACGGACGAAGAATCCCTGTAGTTTCTTTGTACGGCCACGTCCGCTGACGGATGAATGTTTCCTGCGAACCGTGGACCCGCCGCGGCGGGTTCGTCGTCCGCCAATAAGAATGGCGGACTCCTCAGCACGACAGACTCGGGGGTCTTTGTTGTGCAACTCCTACTTCCGGGCTGGCATTAACAAGTGGTTGGGTGTTGCGTACTTTCCCGCATTTTCCGTGCCCTCTTCTAGCTCGTGAATTCTGACTTCTGGTTTCTGACTTCTGACTTCTGACTTCTACCCATCACTCATCACTTGCCGCTGTTCTTTCGCGGCCCGCGCTTATTGCACGTTAATGGTAAGAGTAGTGCTGTGATAGTCGTTGCCACTCGCGGCGCTCACAAAACAGTAGTAAGTGCCGGGTGGCGTGATCGGCGGCGCACCCGTGCCGCTCAAGCTCACCGTCTGTGGGGTGCCACTCGCGTTGTCGGCAATGGAAAGGGATGCGCTAAGCGTCCCCGTCGCCCCTGGCGTGAACGTCACACTGATCGTGCAGTTGGCTCCTGCCGCCACACTCGTGCCGCAAGTGTTCGATTGAGCGAAGTCGAAGGGCTCCGCACCACCGAGGGCGATGCTGGAGATGCTCAGGGAGGCTTTGCCGGTGTTGGAGAGCGTCACGGTCTGGGGCGCTGTAGTCAAGCCCATGTTCTCCTGGCCAAAGTTGAGACCTTGTGGGGAGAGGCTGACAGCGGGCGCCGATACCCCCGTGCCGGTCAAGCTGAGCGTCTGCGGGCTGCCGGTAGCGTTGTCGGTGATGGTAAGTGAAGCGCTGCGCGAACCTGTCGCCGACGGCGTGAACGTTACATTAATTGTGCAGTTGGCCCCCGCCCCGACACTGGTGTGGCAATTATTCGTCTGGGCGAAGTCTCCAGAATTCGTCCCGCTGAGAGCGATGCTTGATATGCTCAGGGAGGCGTTACCGGTGTTCGAGAGCATCACACTCTGCGCGGCGCTTGTCGAACCCGTGCCCTGCTGGCCAAATGTTAGACTCGTCGGCGAGAGACTTGCGATGGGAGCCGACGGCGGAGGGGGACTGCTCCCTCCGCCCCCGCAGGCCACCCAAACACCCACTACCAGCAGCGCGGCCGCAAACAGCCAGCCAAGCGCGCGCCGCCGTGCCGTGGCCAAGCTCACCAGCGTCGCCAGAGCCACCAGCCCAGCCAATAGCCAGGGCCACCCGATGAGCAACCGAAAACTCGGGGGGACCCTTCGTGGCGGGGCGGGGAGCACGGCATTGGCCGGTCCAGTTGTACTGATCGTCAGCGTGGCAGTCACGGCCGTGGAGCCAGACAGGTTAAAGGACCCGGGAGAAATGGTGCAGGATATACTTTCGTTGGTAGTACTGCAGTTCAAGTATACCGTGCCGGTGAATCCCCCCAGGGGAGTCAAGGTGATTGTCGAAGTCCCGGACTGCCCCGGCGCCGAGATGTTGATGCTGGACGGGTTAAACGAAAGGCTGTAATCGGTGACGGCGATCGTCACCACGGTCGAGGTTGAGCCCGCGTAGTTGGTATCGCCACTGTATTGCACCGTTATGTCATCTGCACCCGCTGGCAAAGTTGCGTTGATGCCTGCAATTCCCGTGGCGTAGGCTCCAGTGGACGGCGAGAAGGGCGTTCCAGAAACATTCGCCGGAGAACCGAGCGGCGCACCGTTGTTCAAGAGTTGTACCGTACCTGTTGGGGCGCTCCCATAACTCTGCGTGCTGAGTGTTACAGAAAAAGAAAAGTTCCCCCCGACGCTCGACCCGGACAAAACCGTGAGCGTGGTCGTGGTCGGTGCTGGGGTAACGGTAACCGGAACCGTGGGGGATGTGCTTGCGGTGTAGCTATTGTCGCCCGCGTAGCTGGCCACAAAGTTGTACGTCCCCGCAGTTTGCTGCATGAACTGATCCTCCGCGTTCCCCTGGCTGTTCAGGGTGTAACTTCCGGGAACGGTGCCGGGCGGGGGATTTTGGTCGGTGGGCGCCGGAGACACGGTTAACGGTCCTGTTGGGCATGGGTAAGAGATCAATCCGGTATTCTGATTAGTGCAGAACTGGCCTCTGCTGTTGGTTACATCCATGCGCAGACCGTAGATAGATCCGTAGGGGACAGTTGTGACGTTATAAGCGGGAGGCGCCGTGGCACTGAGCGTCACGAGGCGTAATTCCGTCAGACTGCTTTCCTTCCCCACGGTGACGGGGATTCCTGGGGTGGAATCGCTTGCCGCATAGGTTCCATTCCCCGCGTAATGGGCCGTCACGTTGTAAGACCCGCCGGGGAGCATGCTGGTCGAGTTGGAAACGCTGCCACCACTCAGCGAAAAGGGGCCGATGCCGGTGCTGTTGCTCGGACCGCTGCCCGCTTGCGCGATCAGCGAAACATCGCCCGCGGGCGTTCCGCTGCCCGAAGTTACATTGATGGTGAAGTTGATCGGCTGCCCGTGCGTCAGCGTGATTGGGTTGGTGGCAGGGTTGGTCGAGAGTGACAGGGTGGTCGTCGAAGGCGTGAAGCTCGAGGTCCAGTTGTTGACGAGATTTGCGACATTGACGGAGCCCAACCCCGTGGCCAAGTCATAGCCGGGCGTCGTGGCATATGCTGCCGCGCCGTTGGAAACCATAATGCCGTATTGGGAGGAGGTCGTATTGCTGCAATCAGGCGAGCCCCCGGCGCAGATCACCGAGTTGTTCCCCGCTGTCACGTCGTAGAAGATGCAACTCGAATTAGTTACGGGAGCCGTGCTGGAATTGCAGCTTGCACCGCTCTTGGTCGCCATCGGGTACAGAACGTAGTTCGCATTGCCTTGGCGGCCGTAGCGCTGGTTCACGAGCGCCATGATGCCCGCGAACGCTTGTGCCGACGCCGAGGTTCCCGAACCGCCTTGAAAGTCCGCATAAGGATAGTTCAGATCGCAGGAGCCCGAATATCCCCCGTTATTGGCGTTGGCGTCCATCTGGCAAACCACATAGAAACTGTAATGCATGCCGTTGCCCGCAAACAGGGACACGTCCGGAATGTCGCGCGCGCTGTCATTGGGCACGCCCGCTCCGCTCTGCCAGGAAGGTTTGGGATAATTTCCACTACAAGTGACGTTTGGAAACGTGCCCGTGGGATTGATACAACTGCTGGGCCCTCCGCCTCCCGCAATCAGGTAGAGGCCGTCATACAGATAGATGGTGTTGGGGGGTGGGGTGCAGCCGAGCAACCCGGAGTCCGCGCAGGAATCGTTCCACGTGCTCTCGGGGATGTAGGATTTGGCGGAGGACTGCGACGGGGAAGTGTTCGTCAGAGACCAATACGTGAGTGCATTGCTCGCGTTGACGTCGAAGTCCGTTCCACCCACCGCCACATTGAAGGGCGTGGAAGCGAAGCCGCTCACAGCCAGGCCGTATTGGGCCGCCGTTTCGCCGCGGTTCGCGCTGTCGCATCCCGCCGAGCCGGAATCACCCGCCGCCATCAGGACGGTGATGCCCTGAGCGGCCGCCTGCTCCCAAAGGGTATTGTGGAACTGATTGCCGCCCGCGCCCAACTCAGCTTCGCACGCACCGTAACTTTCGCTCATGATGGGCGCCAGGTTATTGTCGATGATGTAGAGGGCCGAGAGGTCAACGCCCGGCGTGGTCTCGGTCGTTTCCGAGACCACCAGGTCAATCGTTGCGCCCTTGGCGACTGCGCCGGACCACTGGACGTCGAGGTCGGCTTCTATCTCGTCGCTGACGATCCCGGGGTCGGGACCGTTCAAAATAATATTGGGCGGATTTACCGGAAGGTCGAACATGGCGCGGAAGTCCGCCACGTCCTGGGGATTGATATTGGTCTCGCCCACCACCGCGATGGTCTGCCCAGTGCCGTCGGTTCCAGCCGACCAGAGCGGCGTCACGTTGTAAATGGTGGCGAAATCCGCGGGGCCAACGAGAAAATAGTAGCAAGTATTACTGCCACAGCTAACGGGAAAGGAGAAGAGCGGCTGCACCTCGCCGGTGGCCCTTGACCGCGAAAAGGTGCCCAGGCGGTGCATCATCGGCTCCCGGGGGAAGTTGTTCAGCGAGGCAAAGCCGGCCACCACTGGCGTGAGAGCGGCAGGAATCTGCGGGTCGCTCGCGTTGGCCCAGTGCTCCTCGCCGTTGACCACGAATTTGTGTATCTCCGTGTGAAAGGCCTGGCGCACCGCTCCCGCCGTGCCCGAAAACTCGATGACGGTGCGGCCCGCTGCCACACGACTCACCTGAAAGCCCTGCGATGTGAGCCAGTCAGTTACGGCCTGAATATCCGCATCGGCTGGGCCGAATTGCTCTCCAAACTGCTCCGGGGTGAGCCACATGTGATAGTTGGGTGAGGATTTGATCTGCTGTTCATCCAGCAGCTTCCGTAACGCAGCTTCCTGTTCCGCCGCGAGCTGCAATACGAGCAGCATGCGTTCCATGGGCAGGCCATCGGGCGCGGCGCCCTGGTCGTATTCGGGGCGCGCCAGCGGATGGGTATTCCCACGCAGCGTGACGAGGTTCTTCGCGTCAACAGGTTGCGTGACCCGCGCAGCGACGTTAGCAGTTTGCGCCCAGGTTGTTAGAGAGGAGAGGAAGATAAAGGCGGATACTAGAAGCGTTCGCATGGGAAGCGAGCGTAAGAGTTTCATGCTGCCTCCAAGGACGAAGCCGGTTGAGGTCACCGTGGGTCGCCCGTACGACGCAATGTCGTGCAGACGAGTACCTCATTGGAAGTTTCCATTTTAGGACTTCCAGTAGCCAACTGTACACCTGACAACCTCGATTTGCAATGATCCGTGTGTACCACCATGGCTGAGAAATTCTAATTAGAGATACAATCCGACATCGGAGAACAACACAGGATTAAATCTGGGCCGGGGGGGTGAAGCGTGAAACGCTCAGAAACCAATTCCATAATGCGTGACGCTTACGATTTCAGTCGGCAGAAGGGCTTTTATCTGCCGCCATTTGCTTCTTGGACGCCGGCCGATTGGGCTTGCAAGGGGAACGGTGCGCAGGAAATGGTGGAAAACCACATTCAGAGGTGTAGCCGGCCTACCACCCTCTGCCTTTTGGCCATGTTTCTGCTGGTAGGTTTCGCGCCCACCGCGCCAAGCCAGAGCACGTCAAAGCAAGCTCCGTTGCTGACCATTGTGGCCGCGCCCAAGGGCACACCCGTACGGTGCGTGGCGTTCGCCCCAGACGGAAAAACCATCGCTACGGGAAATGGCACTCAAACGTCAGGCGAGATCCGGTTCTATGGCATGCCGAAAGGAGAATTGAGACTGACGGTGAAGGCGCCGAGCCAGGTTAATGCGCTCGCCTTTTCTCCTGACGGGAAAACGCTGATTAGCGGCACGGGCTTTTTGCTAACGACCGTGAGCGCCGGGGGCGGAGTGCAAGCATGGGATGTTCTGGCGGGCAAGCAGACTGGGACATTTGCTGGAGAGGACAAAGTTGAACTCTCCGTGGCCTTCGCACCGGATGGCGCAACCGTTGCCAGCGCGGGACTGGATGGAGTTGTGAGTATCTGGGACTTGCACACGCGGGAACTGAAAAAGGAAATCACAGTCGGCCGAAGGGTGAAATGCCTGATCTTTCTGCCGGATGGGAAGACCCTACTCAGTGGTGGCGGATCAGACCACTCAGGGGACGGCGACTTGGTCTTGTGGAACGTGGAGAGCGGCGAATTGAAGCGCGCACTGAAAGGTCACACCCTAGTGGTGAATTCTGCAGCGATTTCCAGCGACGGCAGTCTGCTGGCGAGCGTCAGCGAGGATGAGATGCTCAAGGTCTGGGATACCAGGACGGGTGACCTGAAACATAACGTCAATCTGCGCCACGAATACTCTTCCGCCTACAACAAGTTCTTCCCTTTCGCGTACCGCAAGGCCAAGGCCATCGCTTTTTCCCCTGACGGCAAGACGTTGGCTATAGGCGGGACCGAGGATTGCATGACGGTCCTGTGGGACGTTCAGACTACTGTTGTGAAGCGGATCCTTCCGGGAGTCCTCGACGAGGACGTGCGGCCATTGCGGCCCGTGACCTCCGTTGCTTTTTCACCCGATGGCAAGCTGCTGGCCAGCGGGAGCGAAGATGGTACGCTGAGAGTTTGGCAGGCGGATTAGAAGGGCGCGACCCTGCCCGACTCCCTCAGGCCGATTGCGCGTTTAAGGCCTTTCGCCTATAATTGAGTCTCACCTCTGAAGGCAGGGTTTTTGATATGCCCACATCTTTTGTTCAGAAACTTCAGGAAGAAATTCAGGCATTGGAACATGAACTTAATCACGACCTCCCTCGGGAGTTGAAGCGCGCCCGTGCGCTGGGCGACTTGAGTGAAAACGCCGAGTTCATCATGGCCAAGCAACGCCAGGACTACGTTGGTGCGCGGCTTAGCCAGCTTAAGAAGAGGTTGGCAGAGCTCTCGCTGATCAATTTCAGCAATATCCCTAAGGACAAGATCGCTTTTGGGTCGAAGGTAGTCTTGTACGATGTTGACCGGGATTCCGAGATCGAGTACAAACTGGTTACAAGCGAAGAGGCGGAGGTCAGCAAGGGCCTAATCTCCACGACCTCGCCCATTGGCCGTGGCCTGATGGGGAAGAAGCCAGGGGATTCGGTCCGGATTGCCACGCCGAACGGGGTTCGGGAGTTTGAAATCCGGGCCGTACAAACCATCCACGAGCAGTCTGAAGTCTAGAAGGTTGGCATACCCACGTGATCACGCGGAAAATCGGCGACACGCTCGGGACCGTGCTGGACGCGATTGTTCGCGGCTTTGCGGCGAGCGGCGTCAACCCTAATTTCCTTACCTTTATAGGGTTCGGCATCAACCTGCTGGCTGCGTACCTGTTCGCCTACGGCTATTTTCGCTGGGCGGGTGGCACCATCATCCTCGCCGGGATCTTCGACATGGCGGACGGCCGCGTGGCACGCCTCGAGGGCCGCGTGACGCCCTTCGGCGGCTTCTACGACTCAGTCATGGATCGTTACTCCGACCTCTGCTTGCTG
>Ga0208457_1001629_pt1 | contig 14995 bp, 20 predicted proteins | sample June2015DPH_10_1_FD_185513 | JGI IMG/M metagenome (GOLD analysis project Ga0208457, IMG submission 185513) | Peatland microbial communities from SPRUCE experiment site at the Marcell Experimental Forest, Minnesota, USA - June2015DPH_10_150... | ecosystem: Environmental > Terrestrial > Soil >... | reverse complement strand
GCGACCGGCGCTCCCTGCCCCGCTACTCCTTCAATAAACGCCGAGAAGCAGAATCCTATGAGCAGCGCCTGCATCCGCCGGTCCGTGGAAAGCGCCGAAATGGAACTCTTGAGAACTTCAAATTGGCCCGCTTCCACGGTGAGGTTGTACATGAAAACCGCAGTCACTATGATCCAGCACAGGGGAAACAATCCGGTGACGATGCCCAGACAGGCTGCCGATACGCCCACCGTGACCGGCATCCGGTAAACAAGAATGGTTACGACCAGGGTCAGAAGGAGGGTAAGAACCCCGGCCACATGTCCTCTCATTCGTTTATAAGCCAGGGCCCAGAACAGGAACGCGATTGGTATTGCCACTACAAGGGCCGTGAGAGCAAGACTATTACCCAATGCTGCGTAGTTGTGATGCCAAGGCATAGCATACCTACCTTTCATCCCTGGTGGACTTCATGGTCACCAGGATATTTCGGACCTAAGCGGTAAGAGAGATTCCCTTTAACCGGATTGCCGAGTCAACAAAAACCAGCGCAAAAACCGGTAGGAGCAGCCGTGCCAGCGGCCGTCCGAGGCACGATTCTCGCCGATCTTGGATTGTACTTTCCAGTGACGGAATATACAGAAAAGGGAATTATCTGTCAAGAAAAATCGACCACCGAGAATTCGTTTTGGTCTTAAAAAAAGTAACTTTTAAGAGAAAGATTATGAGAGTCTAGAGATAAGGTAGATCTGAAGAGAATTTTTGGAAATGAAAGGAATTTTAAAAGGATCGGAAGGTTAAGTTATTTATCCTGCTCTTCAGAAAGCCAGAATTTGACTCGCTCTTCTATCTTGTCTCTTACTTCTCGAAACTTCGTCAACTTTTTGTCACCCGATTCTACGATTGCTGCCGGATCTTCAAAGGACCATTTCAATATTTGAGTGATTCCGGGAAATGTCGTGGGGCACTGTTTTTCGGCTTCTTCGCACAGAATAATTACATATGGGAAGTGTATTTTGCCCATATATTCTTTGACATGCTTAGAATACTGACCACCCAGACTCACTCCAACTTCCTCCATGACCCGCTCAGTGTAAGGATGGATGTGGCTCGGCTCTATTCCGGCGCTGTATGCCTCAAAGTCGGCACCCCCATATTTCCTCAGGAAGGCCTCGGCCATCTGGCTCCGGGCTGAATTACCTGTACATAGAAATAGAACCTTTGCTTTACTCATTAGATATTTTCCTTCTCACCCTCCTTCTTTGACATCGGCATAATGCTTGATCACACGTGCATCCAGCATAAAGATCACATCTTCTGCAATGTTTGTAGCGTGATCTGCAATTCTTTCCAAACAACGGCACACAATCATCAAATGGACTGCTCTTGTAACCGTCTGTGGATCCGACATCATAAAGGTGAGGATCTCTCGAAAAACCTGGTCATTCAACCCATCCACCAGATCATCCCTTTCGCAAACAGAGCGGGCCAGCCTGGAGTTTTGTGTAACGAAGGCATCTAGGACATCTTTAACCATCGACTGGGTAATCTCGGCCATTTTAGGAATATCGATATAGGGTTTGAGTTGGGGCTCCTGGTTTAAGGAGATCGCCCGCTCGGCGATATTGACCGCCTGGTCACCCATTCGCTCAAGGTCCGTAATAATCTTCATCGCGGAGGTAATGAATCGAAGATCCGCAGCCATAGGTTGCCTGAGGGCAAGAAGTTTCAAGCACTTATCTTCAATGTCGATCTCCATCCCGTTGATCTGATCCTCTCCCTCGAAGGTTTTCTTGGCAAGGTCCAAATCCCTTTTGATCAGGGACTGGACAGCCGTGCTGATCGCTCCCTCTACGAGAGCGGCCATTTTAAGTAAGTCTTGCTTCAGGTCCTGCAATTCTTTCTGAAAATGGGTCTCCATCCCTTTCTCCTTACCCTCCGCCATTATTTTCTTTAGCCAAATTTTCCACTTAGATATTCTTCCGTTCTCTTATTTTTGGGGGCAGTAAACATCCTTCCACTTGGCCCGAACTCGACAAGCTCACCCAAGTAAACAAAAGCTGTAAAGTCCGAGACACGGGCCGCTTGCGCCATGTTGTGAGTGACGAGAATGATCGAAACTGTATCCTTCAGTTGCACGATTAACTCCTCGATATGCGAGGTTGCCTTCGGATCGAGAGCGGAGGTGGGTTCGTCGAGGAGAAGGACCGCAGGCCTCATGGCGAGAGCACGCGCAATACAGAGTCGCTGCTGCTGTCCTCCAGAGAGGAAGGTTCCCCTCCTGTGGAGAGAGTTTTTGACCTCGTCCCATAACGCAGCTTTTCTTAAGGATTCTTCAACGATTTTCTCCTTCTCTCCTTTGGTCAACTTGACCCCATTCAAATTATAACCGGCAATCACGTTGTCGTAGATACTCATTGTAGGAAATGGATTAGGTTTTTGGAATACCATCCCGATTTGCCTCCGCACGATGATGGGATCCGTGGCATAGATGTCTTCATGATCCAGAAAAATCTTGCCGGAGACCCTGGCATCAGGAATGAGCTCGTGCATCCGGTTGACGCAGCGGATGAGGGTGGTTTTACCACAGCCGGACGGCCCCATAATGGCTGTAATTCTATTTTGGGGTATCGAAAGGTTGACCTCTTTCAAAACCTGATTTTCACCAAAGAAGGCGCTGAAATTCTCGATCTTTAAAACTGCACTTTCCATTTTCTTGTCACAACCTTGGTAAAGAGGTTTAAGCCCAAAACGAAGACGACCAGCACGAAAGAAGCTCCCCAGGCAAGGGTATGCCATTCCGTATAGGGGCTTGTCGCATAATTGAAGATCATCAAGGGAAGAGTGTTGATGGGCTTCAAAATATTGAAATTCATAAAGGGACTGCCGAAGGCCGTAAATAGCAGCGGAGCAGTCTCACCGGTAACTCTTGCTACGCTCAGCAATATCCCTGTTAATATGCCACTGAGACCGGCAGGAAGCACCACTTTCAGGATGGTTCTCGGGTAGGAGACGCCTAACGCCAGGGAACCCTCTCTCAGAGAATCTGGAATCAGTTTTAGCGTCTCCTCGGTCGCTGTGATGATGACCGGTAACATCATTAAAGCGAGAGCGACGCCGCCTGAAAGACCTGAGAAGGATCCCATTGGTAAAACCAACCATATGTATGCAATGATACCTATCACGATCGAGGGAATCCCCTGGAGTGTCTCAATCGCCAGCTTCACGAAGTATGCAAACCTTCCTTTCCTGTATTCGCAGAGGAAGACTCCGGCAAGCACACCAACGGGCACGGAGAAGATGATTGAGACGGTAATCAACATGAGGGTTCCTATGATGGCGTTTGAAATTCCGCCGCCGATCTCTCCCACTGGCTTTGGAAGGTGGGTGAGAAAGGTCCAGTTGATTACAGAGATCCCCTTGCTGATAATGAAAAACAGGATGAAGAACATTGGAAGGATGGAAGCAAAGGCGAGAAGGACAACGATGGTTTTGAACGATTTGTCCGCTATGATTCTTCTCCGAATCGCAGGCTCTTTCATTTATCCCCCATACCCATCCTGCGGATGATTACCTTTCCAAAAATGTTTATGACGGTGGTGACCATAAAGAGAACAAGCCCGAGCTCGACCAGGCTCGAAAGATAGAGCTGTCCTGTCGCTTCTGTGAATTCATTGGCGATGACACTCGCTAAGGTATTGGCCGGGCTGAAGATCCCTTTCGGGATAAAGTTCGAGTTGCCGATAACCATTGTTACAGCCATCGTCTCTCCGAGAGCTCTTCCCAGGGAGAGAAGGATTCCTGCGAAAATGCCTGAACGGGCGTAAGGAAGGACGACCTTTCGTATAACCTCAAACCTGGTCGCGCCGAGTGAAAAGGCTGCTTCCTTGAGGTCAGAAGGGACAAGACTAATCACTTCTCTTCCAATAGAGGCCGAATAAGGTATGATCATCACCGCAAGGACCAAAGAAGAAGTTAATATTCCAACCCCGTACGGAGCAACATTCAACTTGATCTCCAGAGCCCTCACCACCGGAACGAGAAGAAAGAGTCCACAGAATCCGTAAATCACTGAGGGTATACCAGCCAGCAGTTCGATGACACTTGTTATGAAGGCGGAGACAGCACCTCCTCTGAAATATTCGCCCAAAAAGATGGAGATCGAAAGGGAGAAGACAGTGGAGATTGCAAGCGCTAAAAGGGATACAAAGAGAGTACCCATGACAAAGGGGAGAGCTCCAAATTCCCCCCTGACCGGATCCCATGTTGTTCCGAAAAGAAATCCCACGCCGAAATGACGAATAGCAGGAATGGAGGCGACTACAAGGGACAAAAAGATCGCTATGAGGAGAACCAGCACAAATGTGCCTGCAACATAAAGGATCTTTCGGAAAAAAGATTCCGAAAGACCAAATTTCCATCCCGCCATTGTTCTTCTGTGGATCCTAACCAGAAAATCTTCCATGCTGCTATCCGTTAGGAGGCCCAACTGCTGCCTCAACTCAACCGATACATTGTCTCTGCCTTTTTCAATCATATGACTGACCGAAGTGGGATTGTAACTTATTATTGAGCAAATATTGGAAAGAACACAGGTGGGATGCTCATCTCACCTGTGTCCTTAACGTCATTTCATCATTGGCTTTCCATTGTACGTAACTGATTTGATTAATTTTTCTGCTTTTTCCACGGCCTTTTTTGAAAGAGGAGCATATTCAAGAGGCTCAGCATTTTTTTGTCCTTCATGGGTCATCCACCAGAGTAAGTGAACCAACTCCTTTGCCTTCCCTTCAGACTTCTCGGCATAATTCTGCTCTTTGTAAACGAGAATCCAGGTGAAACCACTGATCGGGTAACCCTCTGGAGCATCCGTATCCGTGAGACTCACTTTCATATCGTCAGGCAAATTGGTATCGGCAGCCTTACTGGTAGAGGCAAGGGTAGCATCGACAAATTTACCCTTTTTGTTTTTCACCATGCCATAGGGCATCTTGTTTTGAAGGGCGTAAATGAGCTCAACATAGCCAATGCTCCCGGGTGTTGGTTTCACCAAACCTGCAACGCCCGGATTGCCCTTTCCGCCCAACCCCGCTGGCCAGTTTAAAGAAGGACCCGTCCCGACCTTTTCCTTCCACTCCGCGCTGACTTTGCCCAAGTAATCGCTAAAGATGAAGGTGGTCCCGCTGCCATCGGACCGGTGCACCACCGTGATGTTCATATCAGGAAGCTTCACTCCCGGGTTGATTGCGGAGATTCGGCGATCATTCCATTTACTTATCTTTCCGAGGAAGATGTCAGCAATGACATCCGGCGTAAATCCTAATCGGGGGTCTCCTGTTAGATTATAAGTAAGAACCACCGCACCCGCGCAGGTGGGGACATGAAGAACCGGCGCTGATGCCTCCGCTAAGTCCTTGTCGCTCATCATTGCATCCGATCCCCCGAAGTCCACCGTTTTGCTGATCAGCTGCCGTATCCCTCCCCCCGAACCGATCGCTTGATAGTTCACTTTTACCGCGTACTCTTTATTATAGACATCAAACATTTTTGAATACAGTGGGTATGGAAATGTAGCACCCGCTCCTATGAGTTCGATATCTTTTGCATGACCCGTGCCCCCAAGAACTATTGAAATCAAGAGAATTGTGATCAAGCCCAAAACCTTCTTCATTCCTAATCCCAGCAAGCTTTTTCCAAAATTGTTCATTTTGTTACCTCCCTTTATAATTTTTATATTAATTTCTATTTGTTACAGTTGTGTTACAGATGCGTTAAGGTTTTCTAACATTTTCATACAATCATCTTTTGTCACCTCCTTTGTGCCGTATTGATCTAGGAGCTTAGATAACTCTTTGGGATTTAATTTCCTTGAGGAAGCTGAATATATAGGTGAAGAACTCAACTCCATGAATTCCCAGCGTTATTTTCCTTTATGGCGTGGTTACGGATATTGGAGGTCGATAAGGGCTGGTTGAAATACTTCTTTCTCCTCGCAATAGTTTCTTGGCATTGATAATTGCCTCGGATAAATCCTGTTCGGGGTTTTGAGAAATCTCTCCATGACCAGGGAAGATCTTTGATATCTTCCGAGCCTCCAATCGCATGATAGAATTGATGTAATCTCCCACGCTTCCTGATTCGGCAATATATGAAAGCGTACCTCCGGCAAACACTGTGTCCCCTGAGAAAAGGGCCTTTGTTTTAAACTCGTAAATGCATATAGAACCAGAAGTGTGTCCAGGGGTATGGATCACTTCAAGAGTATGACTTCCGAGGTCGAAAAGTGATCTATTCTCCAACCAGAGATGTACGCGGAGCGGCACCTCGTTCAAGTCTCCGGAACGGTAGAGGGTCACATAGTGATCTTCGAGGGTGATCTTGGTCGCAGCAAACCGATGGACGGCGATAAAAGAAGATTCTTGAAAATATCGATTGGAGCCAATGTGGTCCAAATGCTCGTGGGTATTGATCACCAAGTCGATGTCCCTAACCTTCAGGCCCAAACTGAGGAGTTGTTCCTGAAGACAAAGAAAGTTTTGATCCAGACCTGAATCGATCAAAACATTTCGATAAGCTGCACGGACCAGATAATTGTGACTACCTTTTCCTTCCCCTTTTAAAAGATAGATATCTTGCTGGATCTCTTCTGTTTTAGCTCCCATTGCTTTTCCCCTTAAAACTTTGTTTTGCTTGCTGAACTGACTGACCAATATCAAAAATCTGGTCTAAACGATTTTCTTGGAAATAATGATAAAGCTCCGGTTCCAGGGAGCAGAGCTTAACCTCACCTCCCAGGAGCTGAAATTCCTTCTTTATCGCATTCAAGACGCCTAAGATATAAACTCCCTCTGTTTCGTTGAGTCCCTCCAAATCGACAATGATCTTCTGGTCTGGTTGCTGAAGGTATGGAGTCAGATGCTTCTTTACCAGGAGACGTTCGTTTATACTGGTAGAACCTGATAATTTAATGATCAAAAAATCCTTTTCATGTTCAAATTCATAATTCATTACGGCTTTTCCCTTTGATTTAATTAATCCCATGACCTCTTCCCATCTCCATTGTTTTTATATTTTCCTTAACTGGTAAGGTGATGGAAAATGTGCTCCCCTTTTGCTGGATTGAGATTTTGCCTTACTAAAATCCAACTCTCTTCTGAATTAAATAAGACCAATTAGGATATATATCTCCGCCAGCAGTTTTAAGTATCGCAATCTTAATAAAAAGGAATTTACTTTCCTCCGCATCATCACCTGAAGACCTCCTCTCGAAATCTGTCCCTGCCAGTTCAAGTCAGTTTCCTTTTCTCTATCAAATTCTCATTTCCCAAGCTTCCAAAAGTTCTCTCTTCCTTCTTAATAGCACCAAATCCCCCACATTCTGTGCAAACCCTTCTTAACCTAACGTTAATCTGGTCAGAGCCTTTGAGTAAAAACCCTTTTCCGCTGCAAAGTGGACAGATCACCATCCCATATTTTTCCGGGGCAAATTTCTTATCCATGGTTGTCTCCTCCTTGATTTTCCAAGAATGATTTCAGTGCCTCTTATCCCCCCATAACTTAACTAATTTGTCTTGTGATGGGAAAATCCCCTTCCTACATGTCGTCACAAAGTGCCTCCTCCCTATCTTGTTTTTGGTGCCCGGCTACTTTGAGCGATTGGAGATTTTCTTGGATCTGATCGATAATCTCTCCACAAAAGATGCATTTCCATCCCCAAGAATATCCTCCATAGTCACAGAACTTCTTGAAGATCATGGTACCACCACAGCGATGACAATTCATATGAGCCTCCTAAATAAATTTAGTATCCTTATTGAAACAAATAAATGTCACGATTTGATGACATTAATATGAAATTCTTGTTAAGGGCGAGCAAGGATTTTACAAAGATCCCTTTAAGAATGTCGAATGCACATTACTTTCATAATTTGAAAATTTCCCAATGGGCAACAGGATGGAAAACGTGCTCCCCTTTTGAGGCTCGCTCTGGACTAAAATCTTCCCGCCATGTAAGTCCACAACCTCTTTTACGAAAGAAAGGCCTAACCCCTTTCCTTCTTCTGAGGAGATATTCTTTCCTCTATAATAAGGCTCAAAGATCTTTTCCAAATCTTCTTCACAGATGCCGATTCCATTGTCTTTGATAGAGGTTTCCATCACCCCAGTGCCCCTCTTATTTAAATAGGTTATGAGAGCGACCTCCACCTTTCCTCCTCTTGGTGTATATTTCAAGGCATTAGATAGGAGATTCACCAATGCCCGATACATCAATGATTCATGGCAAGATATCTTTAGGATAGATAGAGAGTCTTTGAATTCAATTTCGATACTCTTTTCTGAGGCGCTCTCTTTTAATAGATCGATGGTTTGTTGGACGAGTGATTTGACGTCCACCTCTTTCATTTGTCCTTGCCATTTTGATTGGGTCAGATCATGAAAGAAAAGGGTCTCATCAATCCATTGGGTGAGATGCAGACTGCTATCATAAATCTTTTTTAAAGTTCCAGAAGCCTCCTCATTTTGGACTTTCCGGAGCATCCTTCTGGCAGAGAATCCTATAGAAATGAGAGGGGATTTGAGATCATGAACTATCCTCCTGAGGTTCGATTCCTTTGTTTCAATTGAAGCATGAATGGATTCCATCTCTTCCGTCAATTGAGAAATAGTCTTTCTCTTCTCCATCAGTTTTTCAACCCTGAGGATCAATTCATTTAGCGAAAAAGGCTTGGTGAGATAATCATCAGCTCCGATCTCGAGTCCATAGACTCTGTCTTCCGGCATGGCTCTGGCTGTAAGCATCAATATCCCCATCTCTTTCATAGCCTTACTCTGACTTCGGCGGACTAAACGGCAGAGTTCCCAGCCATCGAGATTCGGCATCATCAGATCGAGGATGAGAAGATCAGGCATTTCTGACTCGATCTTCTCCCATGCCTCAAAGCCATCATAAGCCTTGATTGTTTTGTGCCCCTTTCTTTCAAGGTTATAGGCCAGCATTTCTACAAGATCCTTTTCATCATCAACAATTAAGATCTTACCCCCTGCCGTCACTTTCATATCGTCCTCCTGTACAATGGGAATATCTTTCGGGGGAATATCTTTCGGTTGACCGTTCTGAGGGAGGGCCCTCTTTTCCTTTACTTCGTTAAAGAAGATAAGAGCCACTTTTTTTTCAACGATGGATTTCTTAATAGCTTCCTTTTCCTTCTCAGCGTAAATCATTGATTTCCAAGAAGTCATGTGGTGAGGCTTATGGAAATCAGAATTAGCGATATAAGGAAATCTTTCGAGACCCACACCTCCAAAGAGGTCCTCACGATTGGCGATCTCCCATGCATCGATTTTATTTGAATACCTATCTCTATGTTTCCAGAGATGAAGAGGATGCCGATGGATTGACTCCCTGTCTTCATTTAGAAAGTAAGAAAGTTTGAGAGGAGGGTGAGAAGCAATGGCAAGGCCACCTTGACGATGAATTTCCTTGATGACACTTTCTGCATCTTGGTTTGGATTGATGGCTTCTTTTAAGTCGATACCGAGGATGTGATAATCTTCCAATAAATTGCAGATTTCGAGACCTGAAATTACTAATAAGTCATAGGTTTCTCTTGCCCAATGAGCTATTTCATCGATCTTCTTGAAATAGGTCTCTATGTCCTTAATAGACTTCCCTTCCTCATGGATTTCGAGGCTCCTCGGGGATTGGGTATCAAAAAGATGGTCGGTGATGGCGATCGCATCGAAACCTGCTTCCCCATAAATCTTTACAATCTCTTCCACCGGCATGGACCCATCGCTGAAGGTTGAATGAATGTGCAGATCAGACAGCAACCATTTTTTCATAGTTTTAGATTAACCCCTTAATGTGGCAGGAAGATGTCAAAAAAATGAAAATTATGTGACATTTAATCCTTTAAGGCTTGACCTTCTGCCGTCAATTTGTTAATTTTCGTCCACCATTTCGTTAATTCTGGGTTAAGAAGAGGGAGGGGACGATGGAGAAAAAAACTCAACTTTCAGTGATCTTAACGAATGCACCCGGGGAGCTCTCGAAACTCTGCGATGTGCTCAAAGCGTCAAATGTCAATATCCTAGCTATGAGCATTCAAAATGCAAAGGATTCGGTCAAAGAGCTTTATAACATGAGAGAAAAAACGGGTAGGCGGATTGCCCTGGCTGAGAGTTATCGGGGTATCTTAAAAGACTCTTCAGATTATTCCCTGATCCGATTTCTGGTAGACAAAGCTCCCGAAGCCGAGAAGACATTGATCAAATCCAAGCATTTGATAGACAAAGATCAGGTATTAGTATTCAGATTGGTAAATCAACCGGGGATGCTTGGTAGAGTGGCGAAAAGATTTGGCGAAGCGAATGTGAACATCGATTACATCTACGGTTCTGCTATGGAGGGTGCCAATGAATCCATCTTTGTTGTTCATATTGCAGAATCCGATTTGGGTCGAATCGAGAGTTCTTTCAAGGACCTTTAATCCCCCTGAACTATTTCACGTTCAGGGCTTCGTCGGGTTTTGCCCTGCATCCAAGGCGATGTGGGGCAGAGTAAAATAAAAGGTGGATCCTTCCCCGAGCTTACTCTCTGCCCACACCCTTCCACCATGGGCTTGAACCAAATGTTTGACAATGGAGAGTCCGAGGCCGGTGCCACCTAATTCTTGGGACCTCCCTTTATCCACCCTGTAAAAACGTTCAAAAATTCTGGAAAGGTCTTCTTTTGGAATTCCAATGCCATTGTCTTTGATCACAACTTGAATCTCTCTTTGCCCTTTTTCAAGGGCAGAGATCGAAATCTCTCCTGTCTCATGGGTATATTTGATAGCATTATCCAGAAGATTGATGAACACCTGTTCTAAATAACTTCGGTCCCCCATCACTTCAAGAGAAGAAGGAAGGATGCTTCGTGAGATGGATATTTTCTTCTTCTCTGCCGCCTCTTTGACAAAATCCAAAACGTCATCGATCAGCCCAGAAAGGGGAAGACGTTCCCATTTCAGATAAAACTCTTTAGATTCGATCTTGGATAGCGTCAAAAGGTCTTCAACAATTTTTGTCAAACGATCGGCATGTTTCTGGATGACCTGGAGAAATCGAGGTCCCACTTCTTCCTTCAGGGCTCCATCTAAAAGTGTCTCCGTATAACCTTTGATGGTAGTCAATGGAGTTCTCAATTCATGAGAGACATTGGCCACAAAATCCTGCCTAATTTTTTCCAACTCCTTCAATCGGCTAATATCATGAAAGACAGCAATCGCCCCTTTTCTCTTTTCACCCTCTTGGCCTATCCCTTCGGGGGAGGGAGAAATTCCCACCACGTTGACCTCGAGTGTTTTCCCTCCGGATGATGGAAAGGATAATTCAAAGGCTGCACTTTTTCCTTTCTGAATCGCCTCTCGAATCGCCTCCTCTAACTCCGCATTACGGATAACTTCCAAAGGTGCTTTATCAACGACCTCCGAAGAGAGAGACAATATCTTTCGGAGGGCATCGTTCACCATCAGGATGCGACCCCTTTCATCCACGACGAGAACACCCTCAACCATACCCTTAAGAATCGTTTGAAGATAATCCCTTTCTTTGGAGACCTCGTCGATCTTTTTTTGAAGTTGAGTACCCATCTCACCGATTGACTTCGATAGCCTTCCCAGCTCATCCCCTGAATAGACATGAGCGTCTCGATTCGATTTACTGCCAGTTAACCGCTTCACCCTATCCATCATTTCTCTGATCGGTTGGGTGAAATATCTCAAAATCATATAGGCCAAAGGAGTGACGATCCCAACACTGATCAAGGAAGAAAGAAGGAAAGATATTTTTAGACCATAGACGAGGTACCCTTGAATCAAAAGAAGCAAAAAGGAGAGAAAGATAAATAAAACTATCAATTTCCTCTGGAAAGGAAGGTTCATTCTTTCTCCTCTCGGAATCGATATCCCACTCCTCGGATGGTTTCGATGGAGTTACCCAAAGGTCCCAGTTTTTCTCTTAATCGGCGAATATGCGTATCCACTGTCCGGGCATACCCTTCATAAGTGTATCCCCAAACCTTGTCCAGAAGACGTTCACGAGTTTGAACACGTCCCCTGTTGGTTACGAGTTCTACTAGAAGTTTGAATTCGGTGGAGGTCAATGGAAGGGGTCTTTTTTTGGAAGAAACCAGATGGCGATCAATATCGATCAAGAGGTCGTTTATCTGAATCGTTTTTTCACCTTCATAGGGAGCCTCTTTTCTATGAAGGATTGCCTTCACCCTTAAAACCAATTCCCTTGGACTGAAGGGTTTGGTGACATAATCATCCGCACCCAACTCGAACCCTATTACCCGATCCATCTCTTCCACCTTTGCAGTGAGCATGAGGATAGGGATGGATCGCGTGAGTGGATTTGATTTGAGTGCTCTGCAGACATCCTTCCCGTCCATTTCAGGAAGCATGAGATCCAAAATAATGAGACTGGGTCTTTCTTTTCTTGCCCGTTCCAGTCCCAAAGCGCCATCCATGGCGGTGAGGACAGAAAAACCGGATTGTTTCAAATGGTAGGCGATTAGATCAACAATATCTTTTTCATCCTCGACAATTAGAATAGACTTCGTATAGATATCACCTCTTCTATTTTTAATCCATTCTTACACCATGCGGGGATGTGCGTCAATAGGTGTAAATCAGAGGGCATAGCGAATAGGGTTCTAAGATAGAAACAAATTTTAGCATAGGGAGAGTTAAAATGGCAAAGGATGGAGTCTTTGGAATTTTCGGCGGGCAGCAAGCCAAACGAGCAGGATGAAGATAAGATTGAGAAGAATGGCCAAAAAGAGGGCCCAAAAATAATTCTGGGTTTGATCGAAGATATATCCGGCAACAGTCAAGAAATAATATTTCTTGATTTACTTTTGTTTTTTTGTTAATGAATCAGGAGATTTTTAACTTAGGAGGGGACCCTTGAAAACGATGGCGAAATATTTCTTTATTTTTACAATGATCCTTCTGTTGATCTCCTGCGCAGGGGGAAGCAAGACCAAAAAGCAAGATAAAGCCGTCACCATTGAGGAACATTTTCAATTGGCTTACAGTGCCGCAGAGAAAGGGAATTTGGATGAGGCTGTCGAGGAATATCAAAAAGTGCTGAAATTAGATTCAAAGCATGCAAAAGCCCACCTCAATCTCGGCATTATCTATGGAAGGCAGGGAAAGTGGAAAAAAGAGATTTCGGAGTATGAAAAAGCCATCCGTATTGATCCCAATTTCGCTGAGGCCCATTTTAATCTTGGGGTCGCCTACCAAGGGAGAGGAAACCTCAAAGAGGCAATGGCTCGATATCAGAAGACGCTTCAAATCTATCCGAATTTTGTTGAGGCCCATACCAATCTTGGAATACTTTACTTCAGACAGGGAATGTTAGATCAGGCCCTCGCTGAGTATCAGAAGACGATCGACATCAAACCGGACTATTCCAAGGGTTATTATAATATCGGGAGTATCTATAGGGAAAAGAAGAAAATAGAAGAGGCGATCGCTTCCTTTCAAAAAGCACTGGAAATCAATCCTAAATTTGCAGAAGCTCACTATAGTCTGGCTGTCACCTATTATGAGAGACAGGAATTTAAGTTAGCCATTGAACATTGTGATCAGGCTGGGAAATTGGGGATTCTTATTGATCCCAAATTTTTAGAACGACTCAAACCCTATCGATAAACCCTACTACGTTTTTCACTTTTCACAGACCTGTCTATCATCCTCAAAAAATGCCAAGAGCTTAATAGGCTGGAAAGGTGCTTGATTTTTCCTTTTTTTTCTGATAATTCTCCAACCATTGAGCCCTTTGCATCTTATTCACTTTTAATACACCTTTCCATTTTTTTAAAGAAAGGAGTATAGTTCCAGCATCCGATCTCAAAACTGGAACGATCCTGCAGCTCGAGCAAAGCCTTTATAAAGTTCTTGCCACCGAATATCATATGGGTGGAGAAAAAATGAGCAGTCTTCAGGATGAAGTGTACATGCCTGCGACCCTCTCCCATGGCATGCAGATTCAGGTTTCTCAGTTTATCAAAGTCAAAGATGTGGTGAAGGTAAGTGTGGCCACAAAAAAATATATTGAACGGGCAAAACGATACGAGAGATGATAAAATAATGGATGAAAAAGGGGAGGGGTGAATGGAAACAAGAGAGGCGATTTTGGATTTCCAATATTCAGAAAAGATGAAATCTGGGTTGATTATTGGGACAAGCCTTTTGGATCAATTGGTGTCTCTAAAAGGAGAGGAAGAACTTTCCGGGGGCAAAAAGGTATTGGTATGGTATTTGGAAGGATTACTCCGGGAGATTCGAATTGCAGAGAATGTCTTGGGATCGGGCCATTATGCTGACTTAGGGAGAAAAGTGATGGAAGTGGTTGGAAGAATTCATATGTCTCAATTTCAAGAAGCTCAATGGTCTTTTTCCGAAGCCATCTCCCTGGCCACCACATCGTGCCAAAAGGCGATGAATTTTTTGGTAGAGAAGAAACTGGTTTAAAGATTTATAAGAGGAGGAGACGATATGAAAAAAAATCTTGTCATCCTATTACTCGGGTGTTGGTTCCTATTTCCCTCGTTGGTCCAATCACAACCGGATAAGTATTTTGAAAGACTCTTGGGACCGATGCTCCAACCCGGTGATCTGAGGGTCCTTCAGTTAGAGATGAACCCTGATCCTGTGCGGGAGGGTCAGTGGGTGAATTTTCAGGCTGTCGTCTCTAATCTCTCCAGACATTCTGGGAGGATCAACCTTTTTATTAAAGATAGGGATGAGGTGGTAGCTGCTGTCTATGATGTTGTACTCAGGCCGGGAGATAATCGGGTTGCTTTCCCTCAGACGGACTACCGATTCCAGCGAAATGAATATTGCTTCACGGTAGAGGTAGATATTGAACGAACGAGAAGGCTCATCGATGTCGCAAAAGAATTTTGTGCGCGGAGAACTTATCAAGGATGGTCTATGACAGTACCCCGTATGGGCCCCCT
>Ga0208457_1001621_pt1 | contig 15062 bp, 18 predicted proteins | sample June2015DPH_10_1_FD_185513 | JGI IMG/M metagenome (GOLD analysis project Ga0208457, IMG submission 185513) | Peatland microbial communities from SPRUCE experiment site at the Marcell Experimental Forest, Minnesota, USA - June2015DPH_10_150... | ecosystem: Environmental > Terrestrial > Soil >... | reverse complement strand
CCGTCCGGCACGCCAGCGTGCGCACACGCGCCATCAGCGCCGCGCGCTCCGTCGTCGAAATCACCCCGCGCGCATCCATCAAATTGAACAGGTGCGAACACTTCAGGCAGTGGTCGTAAGCCGCCAGCAAGGGGTACCGCACGCGCTCAATTGTCGGCGCGCCGACATTTCCCTCCAGGTGCTTCCACCCCTCGAGGAGTTCCCTTGATTCTTTCTCGTGCAGCTCAAATTCAGCCCGTAGCGCCTGGGCATCACTGCGGTCGAAGCTGTATTCCGAAAGCTGCTGCTCTTCCGCAAGCCGGATGTCCTCGTAGCTCTTGTCCTCGTTCCAGCGAATCTCGTACACACTCCCGACATCCTGCAAAAACGCGCAGATACGTTCGAGTCCGTACGTGATCTCCACCGAAATGGGATCGAGTTCGATGCCGCCGCTCTGCTGGAGGTAGGTGAACTGGGTAATCTCCAGTCCATCCAGCAGCACCTGCCACCCAATGCCCCAGGCCCCTAGCGTGGGCGCTTCCCAATTGTCCTCTTCAAAACGCACATCGTGCGCGCGCAGATCAATGCCGATGGCTGCCAGACTCTTCAGATATATGTCTTGGATCTCTGCCGGTGCGGGCTTCAGGATCACCTGATACTGAAAATGCTTGTAGAGGCGGTTAGGATTTTCGCCATAGCGCCCATCGGCAGGCCGCCGCGACGGTTGCACATACGCCACGCGATACGGCGTGGGCCCGAGAACGCGGAGAAACGTTTCCGGAGCCATGGTGCCCGCGCCAACCTCTGTGTCATAGGGTTGCTGGAGCACACAACCCTGCCTTCCCCAGAACTGCGCCAGCTTTAGAAATAAGTCTTGAAAGGTCAAGCCTTTGCGCTTCACTTCAAGTTTTCCTTTAACTGTCAAGGCGTCTCTCCGAATTCATGACCCACTTCCGCTGCTCCGCGAAAATTGTCGGCTCGCCGACAATTTTGCCCCGGCGAACTTCTCACCGCGCTTCCAGCAGCTCGCGCGTCTTCAACGCTCGCTCGGTGTGATGTTCGATCCAATTCAATCCCGCTTCGCGCAACTCCTTCACTGCTGGTACTCCCTCGATCGCTGCATCGAACCGGTCCAGGCGCTCTCCCGCAAAACGTTCCGCGAGTTCCCTGCCCTCGTACGAAACCGGCTTCATGCCGGAGCGGCGGTGTTCTTCGCAGAGCAGCCCGTGATGCGAAACGCCCTGATACGCCGGCAGCTTCCCGAACAGCTTGCCGCACATGGTGCAGGCATCAAATCTCGGCAGCCAGCCCGCCAGGCGCACCGTCCAGAACGCGCAGTAGCTGAGCGGCAGCGCCCCGCTGTTGCGCCGTTCGATTTCCCGCACGGTCAGCAAGATGAGCCGGAACATCGCCTCGGACACTTCCCGCTCGGGCAACACCTGCTCGGCGATTTCGCTGACCAGCGCCAGGCCGGTGCTGAGGCCGTAATCGCTCTGCGCCTTGTGGAAGGACTCGAGCAGTTCGGCCTGCTGGATCCGTACGAGGTCGCGCGTCTCTCGTTCGATGTACCAGAGCTGCGCGTGCGAGAGCAGCTCCAGGGTCGAGCCGTAACGGTTCTTCAGGCGGCGCGCGCCCGCGGCTACACCCCGCATGCGGCCCGACGAACGTCCTAGGAAACTGACCAGGCGATCCGCCTCACCCAGCGGGAAGGTCTTCAGGATGATGGCTTCCGTTTCGCGGGCAGGCATCGGTTGTCGGCGCGCCGACCAAGAACTGCGGCACAGGCATTACCTGCGTCCATTGTGCGCACATGCAGGACTTACTTACTTACCATACACCGCGGAGTATCGCAATGATTTGCAAACAACGGGAGTGGAAAATGACGGCCAGGGGCGCACGGACGGGGCGCAAGCGAGAAGCCGAAATTGTCGGCGCGCCAACATTCCTGATTTAATTGGAAACCGAGAATCTGGAGTGCGGGAGCTTGCTCCCGCTTTTTCGGACTCTACCCCGGCTCCCAGACCAGCCACGCAGCGCCACTACCGCAACGGCAAAACTGTCCCCGCCCCTGCCGGACTGCTTTCGTTGAGGATGACTCTGCGCCCAAACTAACGATTGGGAGGTGGGGCTGCAATCGCAAAAAGCGGCGGCGAGCCGCCGCACTCCAAAACGTCGGCGCGACGACATTCTCGAAATGTGCCTTCCAAACATTGGGAAAACTGCGGTTTTTGGAGGTCCCAGATTCTGTTAACCAGGATTTACGTAGGGCAACATTATAGGACACAGTTCCCTGCCCGGCACCGCTTCGGACCGGGCTTTCCATTTGCGGTGGTTTCCGCTACTCTGCGGCGGATGATTCCCCCCGACGGAGCCCGCGCCGCAGGGCCGACAGCCGTCCCGAAGTTCGGGGCGAACGGGAACGGCTGCGTTGCCCGAAGCGCCCGCCAGACCTCATGATCCCGCTGAAGGACATCAACCCGACGCGCACCACGCCCTTCGTAAACATCGCGCTGATCCTGGCGAATGTGTTGGTCTTCCTTTATCAATTGAGCTTGCCGGTGCGCGCCGAGCAGCACTTCGTGATGTCCAACGCCACCATCCCCGCGCACGTCGTGCAATTCCTGGCCGGGCATGCGGGGTTTCAAGCGGCGTTCGAGCCGCTCTTCACCAGCATGTTCTTGCACGGCGGGCTGATGCACCTGCTGGGGAACATGCTTTTCCTATGGATCTTCGGGGACAACGTCGAGGACTACTTCGGCCACGTGGGCTATCTGTTCTTTTATCTCGTGTGTGGTATCGGGTCGGGGTTGGTGCACGTGCTTTTCAACCTGAGCTCGCCGCTTCCTGCGATTGGAGCCAGCGGGGCGATCAGCGGGGTTATGGGAGCTTATGCCCTGCTCTTCCCGCGGAACCGCATACTGACGTTCTTCTTCATCTTTCTGATTCCCGTGCCGGCGTTTCTGATTCTGGGCTATTGGTTTACGCTGCAGTTCCTGGCAGGTATTGGGACGCTTGGCGGGGGCGCGTCCGGCGGCGTAGCGTTTTGGGCGCACATCGGGGGATTCCTGCTGGGGCTGGCAATCACGGCGATGGTGCGCAAGAGATAGATTGGGCCTTCCGCGGATTGCAGGGGATATCAGATATCAGCGATCAGATATCAGGAGGCAAGATCTGATATTCGCTGATACTTCAAGTAATTCATGAATGTTTTACGGCGTAGTTGGATAGATAATCGGCTACTTCGTGTGTTTGTTTTGATCCGCCGAGGTCGGGAGTGCTGATGTTTTCGTGGAGGGCGGACTTCACGGATTGCTTTAACACTGCGGATTCTTCGTGCCAGCCCAAAAATTCAAGCATCATGCCGGAGGCTAGGACCGCGCCGAAGGGATTGGCGATGCCCTTCCCGGCGATGTTGGGGGCGGAGCCATGGACGGGCTCGAAGAGCGAGGTGCGGCCGGGATGGATGTTGGCGGAGGGGGCGAGGCCGAGTCCTCCGGCGAGCTGCGCGGCGAGGTCGCTGATGATGTCGCCGAAAAGGTTGCAGGTGACGATGACATCGAACTGGCTGGGGTCGCGGACGAGTTCCATGGCGAGGGTATCGATGTAGAGGTGGCGGGAGTCGATTTCGGGGTACTCGGCGCGGACGGATTGGAAGACGCGCTGCCAGAGGTCGTGGGCGAAGGTCAGGGCGTTGGACTTGTCTGACAAGCAGACGCGCTTGAGCTTTTTGGCGCGGGCGTAGTCGAAGGCGTGGCGGATGATGCGCTCGACGCCTTTGCGGGAGTTGACGTCTTCCTGAACGGCGATCTCGTCGGGAGTGCCCTTTTTGAAGAAGCCGCCGACGCCGGCGTAGAGGCCTTCCGTGTTTTCGCGGAAGACCATGAGGTTGATGTCGGTGGGGGTGCGATCGCGGAGCGGGGTGAGGCGCGGGTGGAGGAGTTCGGTGGGGCGGGCGTTGACATAGAGATCGAGCTTGAAGCGCAGGCCGAGGAGGATGTCGGCGGCATGCTGGTTGGAGGGGACACGGGGGTCGCCGAGGGCGCCAAAGAGGATAGCGTCAAATTCATCGCGCAGCATTTCGACCGCGCCTTCGGGGAGGGAGACGTTTTCGCGGAGGTACTTGTCGGCGCCCCAATCGAACTCGACGAATTCGAGGGCGCGGTTGCGCTTGGCGGTGGCGGCGCGGATGAGCTGGACGGCTACGGGGGTCACTTCCCTGCCGATGCCGTCGCCGGGGATGACGGCGATGCGGGCTTTGGGGCCGCCGTTGCGGAGGGGGATGTTGGGCATGTGTTCGACTCCATCGTGCGAGGCACGGGCTAAGTTAGCACAACCACGACGAGGAAAAGGCGGTTATCAGCGATCAGATATCAGCGATCAGGAAACGAAGAGGAAGAGAAAGACTCACCACAGAGGTAACAGAGGAGCCGCATAGAAGGAAGAAGGAGAAAAGAAAGGCGGCAGAGGGATCCCTCGACTGCGCGGCCCGACGCGCCGAACTGCGGCGCGAAAGAAGAAATCGGGCCGCTCCGCTCGGGATGACAATTCCGGTTTCTGGCGCCGAAGCCGAAGAGGGACGGTAGCACAGAGGTCACAGAAGGAAGAACACGGAGTTCACAGAGAAGAGGGACCCAAGAGCACAGACAGGAATGTCTGTGCCACAGGAACCGCAGAGAAGAGGGAGCTAGCCGTGGTGTTCAGGAGAGGCGGAGGCCGTGGGGGACGAGGAGGGGGGCCAGGGGCAAGGAGCGCAGGCGGATTCCGGTGGCATCGAAGATGGCGTTGCTGATGGCCGGGGCCACGCCGACGATGGGCGCTTCCCCCGCTCCCACCGGGGGTTGATCTTTGCGGTCAATTAGGAATGCGTCCAGCGGAGGAATATCGCTGAAGCGGGGCACGCGGTATTTGGAGAAGAGATTGTTCAGGACGCGGCCATTTTCAAATTCGACGGCTTCAAACAGCGCTCCGCCAAGTCCCATGATATTGGCGCCGATGATCTGATTGCGCAGGCCGTCGGGATTGACGATCGCGCCGCAGTCGAAGGCAGTGAAGATGCGCAGGATCTTGATGTCGCCGGAGCTGCGATCCACGGCGACTTCCACGAAAGTGGCGACGTACCCAAGTTTCTCGTAGCCGCCACCCACGCCAAATCCATGATTCGCGGGTTTCGTTGCGGCCCAGCCAAACTTTTTCGCGCCTTCTGCAAACACCGCGTGCAAGCGCTCCTCTTTCAGATTCTTGACGCGAAATTCCAGGGGATCCATCTTGAGCGAATGCGCGATTTCGTCCATGTGCACTTCGCGCGCGAAATGATTGGCGGTGGCCGCCAGCGCCCGATAGGAGCCCTGGCGCAGCGGAGAGTTTACGGGATGGAACTCAATACGCTGGTTGGGAACATCGTAGTAGGTGCGCATGCCAGCAGCGCCGGAATTGTAGTTGTGAAATTCCCAGGCGGTGATTTTTCCATCGTCGCCAACGGCACTGCGGACTTCGATGACTCCGGCGGGCCGAAAATAGGCCCAGGTGAACTCCTCTTCCCGCGTCCAGACAAGCTTCACCGGGCGCTTGGCCGCGCGCGCCAGTCGCGCCGCTTCGATGGCGCATTCGCCGGTGTGCTTTCCGCCATAGCCGGAGCCCGTATCCGGCATGATGACGTGGACTTTTTCCTCGGGCAGATGAAAGGCCGTGGCCAGTTCGCTGCGAACCCCAAAGGGGCGCTGCGTGCCGGTCCATACGGTCAGTTGGTCCTCGCTCCACTGAGCGAGCGCGGCGCGCGGTTCGAGCGGGGCATGGGCGATGTAGTTCACGTGGTAGGTTTGCTGGAGTTGCCGCGTTGCCGCGGCCAGAGCGGCATCCACATTGCCGCTCTCGATGCGGGAATTGTCGTTACGCTCACCGCGCGGCATCTGGTTCTGCTTCAGGTAGTCGAACAGTTCCTTGTTCGAGGGCTGCGGCTCGGCCTTCCATTCGGCGCGCACCAAGGCAGCCGCCTTCTCTGCCGTTGCGGAACTTGGCGCCGCCACTCCCAGAAAATTGCCATCGCGCACAACAACGACTCCCGGGAGCTTCTCCGCCTCCGTCGTGTCCGCTGATACCAGCGTGGCATTGAATGCGCGGGGCCGCACTACCTTTCCATAGAGCATCTCTGGAAGTTTTTGATCGGACGGATAGCGATGCTTTCCGGTGACAAAATTGCGCCCATCGATTTTCGGCAGGGGTTGCCCGGCAATGGTCCATTCGCGCGGTGGTATCAAGGGATCTTCCGCCGGAACAAGTTGGGCAATCTGTTGGCCTTGCACGAGTTGGGCGTAGGTCAAAGAGCGCTTTGTCTGCGGGTCGGCAATCTTACCGTCTTCGGCGTGCAAGCGCGCTGGATCGACGTTCCATTGCTTTGCGGCCATGGCCAGCAAGACGTTGCGCGCGGCGGAGGAAACGCGCCGCAATTGCAGATTCATGATCGGGGTGGTGCGGCTGCCGAACGTGCCCATGTCAAAGGGCACGAGCTGGGTATCACCCATGACCAGACGAATCGACGCAACTGAAGTTTTCAGTTCTTCCGCCACCGCCTGGGTCAGAGAGGTGCGGATGTTTTGCCCAACTTCCACTTTCCCCGTGAATACCGTTACGGTTCCGTCTTCCCCGATATGCAGCCACGCGCTGATTTCCTGGGGAAGGGAGTCTTCCGAGTTTCTCCTGGCAGCGCCCGATTCCTGAAATGCTTCGGCTTTTGAAGAAGCGCAGGCGATGAAGAGGCCCGCTCCCAGAAATTTGAAGAATTCGCGGCGGCCGCTCTGAAACACGTAGGAAGCTGGAGCGGTGAGCTCATAGCGCTCAGGCTCGATGGTGGAGGGTATGTTGGGTTTCGGAGTCATGGCTGCGCCCCTTGAATACGAGAGGCAGCTTTGCGGATGGCGGCCAGAATGCGAGGGTGGGTGCCGCAGCGGCAGATGTTGCCCTGCATGGCCGTCTGAATCTCGGCGGGCGAGGGATTTCGCGTGGCGTTCAGCAGAGAGACCGCGGACATGATCATGCCCGAGGTGCAGAAGGCGCACTGCATCGCGCCTTCCTCAAGAAACGCCTGCTGGACGGGATGGAGCTGGCCAAACCTTCGATGGTGGTGATTTGCTTGCCTGCGGCGGCCCAAACGGGAAGCATGCAAGAACGCCGCGCCTTGCCATCAACCAGCACGGTGCAGGCGCCGCATTGACCTTCGCCGCAACCGTATTTGCTGCCCGTCAGATCGAGGAGTTCCCGGAGGACGGTGAGGAGGGGAGTCTCTTTGTCCGCGGCAAATTGGTACGGGCGGCCGTTGATTTGGAGGGTTGTCTCGTCCATTGGAGCGCTCCGGGCGACGAGTCATTTTCGCACGAATTGGGAGAGGAGGATACCAGCGATCAGGAGTCAGAGGAGGTTATCAGCGATCAGATATCAGCGATCAGGAGACCAAGATCAAGACTTACACAGAGGTCACAGAGGACACTGAGTTCGCTGAGAAGAAGGAGAAGAGAAAGGCGCGAAGGATGGGGCAGCCTCAAGCACTTGTGTGAGAATACCGGTTGCAGGCGAGGCGGCCGGGTGTATATTCAATTCAACCAAAGACGGAAAAATCAAAATTCCAGAGTAGATGGAAGGCCCAGAGCCGAAAGGAAGATTGTGGAGAGGAGTATATGGTCACACCTCCAAGAGCACCCGAGCAAGCGAACAAGGTGGTTGTCGCGTTCGTTGACAGGCGTCGACTAAAGGGCTACGTCTATGACTTCTCTGCACTGAAAGATTCCTTCAACGTGCTTCCCGCAGATAAGCCACTCCAAGAGCATGGAATCAAAGTGCTGATGAAGGACCTGAAGGCGGTGTTTTTTGTGAAAGACTTCAGCGGCAACCCCGAATACCATGACAAAGCAATCGTTGACGAGCACATCCACGGCCGGAAGATCGAAGTGAGCTTCCGGGACGGTGAAACGATTGTTGGGAAAACCGAGGGATACAATCCACAGAAACTTGGCTTTTTCATGGTTCCGGGAGACCCGGCATCGAACAACATCCGCGTGTTCGTCATCAACAAAAACGCCCAAAAAGTGCGGTTCGTGTGAGTGAGGATTTGAGCTGCCTAGTTCCACAAGGATGAGTCCGTCTTGAACGGTAAAGGCAACGCTGCAAGGGAACCTCATATAGGCGATCAGGTATCAGCGACCAGATATCGGCGATCAGGAAACGAAGAGGAAGAGAAAGGCTCACCACGGAGCTAACAGAGGGGCCGCAGAGAACACAGAGAAGAGAGACCCAAGAACCAGCCTGTCCGACCGGGCCGGGCAGGTGGCAACCGAGAGGGGCCGGCGGTCACCGTCAGCTTTTCTTTGATGTGACGGCGAAGAAGGCGGCAGCTTCCTGGTGGACTTTCTTGCCGCCACACTTGGGGCACTTGATGTGCCCCTTTTCATATTCCGCAAGGCTGAGGATCACTTCAAACGGCTTTTTGCAATCCTCGCAGTAGAACTCATAACGCGGCATGGGAACCTCCGAAAGACACCAGAGGACATGAATCTCTACTCCACGGTGTACGCTCGGGGGGCGGTGGTGTCAAGGCGAGAGGTGAGCACAGAGGAAGGCGAAAAGGAATAGAAAAAGGCGCGCCAAAAAGGAAGGGAAAAGCGGATCCCTCCGCTGCGCGGCCCGACGCGCCACAAATCGGCGCGGAAGAAAAAGTCGGGCCGCTTCGGTCGGGATGACAAGTCTGTCTTTGGGCGCAGGCGTCAACTAGATATGAGGGGCTGGGTTTGTTGGACTCGAAGAAGAGGAACGGCGAGAGAGTTGATAGCGTCCCTACGGCCCCCCAGCCATTTGGCCAATATCGCGCTGTCTCGCCGTCCAGCCGTTAATAGTAAAGAGCGTAACGGGGGGCGCTGTGCCATTTTATACAGTTTTGCCAAAAACTTCTTGGTAGGGTAACTCTGGTGTGGAAGGTCCCCACCCAGACGGAGTTTCGAGAGGAATATGAAACCAAAGAAACTCAAGAACAATGGAAGTAACGGCTCATTTGATCCACAAGTTTTCCTGGACACCGCAGGGGTGGCGAGAAAAGTTGTTGAATACCACAGAAATGAATCGATCTACTCCCAAGGAGATGCCGCGGAAACGGTCATGTACATCCAGAAGGGCGGCGTGAAATTCTCGGTGGTGAACGGCTCTGGCAAGGAAGCGGTGGTGGCGATGTTTGGCCCAACGGACTTTTTTGGCGAGGGCTGCATGGTGGGCCAGACGCTGCGGATGGGCACGGCAACAGCGGTCACACCGACCACCCTACTGGTCATGCAAAAAGAAGAGTTGCTGCGGGTGCTGCACGCGGAACATGAGTTATCCGACCATTTCATCGCGTATATGCTGGCGCACAACATCCGTGTGGAAGAGGACCTGATCGATCAACTGTTCAACTCGAGCGAAAAACGGCTGGCGCGGACGCTCCTGCTCCTCGCGCGCTATGGGCAAAAAGAACAACCCGACAGCGTACTGCCAAGAGTTTCCCAGGAGACCCTGGCGAGCATGGTGGGCACCACGCGTTCGCGCGTGAATTTCTTCATGAACAAGTTCAGAAAACTCGGCTTCATCGAATACAACGGTAAAATCAAGGTCAATAAATCATTGCTGACAGTGGTGTTGCACGAGTAGAGAAGTGGTTTTCCGATGAAGGGTAGCTTGCCGGGAGGAAAATATCCCGGCAAGCTGGTAACTCCCAACTACTAATTCGAATGGCGCTCCGATTCGTTGCGGGGTGCGCTCTTCTGCAAAACATCGACGAGATGACGGCCTGTTGCAGGCACGCCCGTATGTTCGCCTCTCACGATGTCCTTGGCCTTGATGGCGTGGCCATACACCTGTTCGCTGGCTTCATCGTCGGGACGAAGCGTGGTTCCCGCGAGGGAAACTCCGGCAAACAAACCTTGCGAGCGCGAGTAGCTCAGGATCTCGGCGCGCATCCATGCGTCGGTATCCGCGGAAGCGTCACGTCCCTTGGGTCCGCCGGCAACGGAAGCGTCGGCGCCCAGTTTAACCTTGCTGCTGAGAATTGACTCCATGCCTCGGTCATTCATGACCAGCAGGATCAAGTCGGTCGCTTCTCCGCCGATTTGGAAGCCGATACTGCCACCTTCCAGCGCGTACATGGCTGGGGCTCCCCAAGGTCCACGGAAATGCTCGCCGGTGCGGCAAACCATGGCTCCGCGTCCGTACTCTGCTCCGACTCCGAAAGCCAGCTTTTTGACGGACGGGAACACGATGACGCACTCGGCCTTTTCCAGGAGTTCATGGGGAATGTTGTCCGGGATGTTGAGCACCTCCTGCATGACAACGCCGGCTTCTTCGAGGCGTTTTTGTTCCCTGTTCAATTTCTTGGCATACACGACACCTGCTACGAGCGAAAGACATGCTGCGGCTACTAGATATTTCTTCATCACTGACCTCCAAGGTCGAAAACTTCTTTTGCGAGCGATTTATTTCTTCAAACTGTCAGGTTAAAGAGCTTTCAACCCGATTTGAGTTAAAAGAGGGTTATGCGTTGCCCGACTCTCCGGCGGGACAAATTCGAGGTTGCAGGCTAAGAACTTTTCTTTGCGCCGACGAAGACTAGGACAATTCCACCCACCAGCGCCAAGCCACCGAGTATGGGTGGAATCGAAACTCGGTCATGATCTTCCCTGGTGACATGCATTGGTCCTACATCCATTACTCGTTCGTGATGGGTGTAATTGAATCCCTGGTAAGCGAGGGCCAGGCCGCCCAGAACAATCAGGAGAATTCCAATCAAAATCGTGGGTTTCATATTGTCAGCTTTCTTAACTAAACGATGCGCCTTCGCCCCTGAATGAAGTTAATGACGAGCATGGCGAGAGCCACCAACAAAAGGACGTGGATGAATCCGCCGAAGGTGTAGGAGGTGACCACACCTAGAAGCCAAAGAGCGAACAACACGAGGAGAATTGTCCACAGCATTGCCGTTCCAATCTCACAAGGGGCCGGGGTTTAGAGCGCTTGTGACGCACCAGGAGATGGCCTTCGATATTTCCCGGATAATCCATCATAGGTGAGTTGTAACGGCGGGTCTGTTCACTTGAGCACACATTGGGATTTAGTTGCACGACCGCCACTTGGGGCAAACTCAGCTCCATGGGTGGCAATGATATGGATGAACCGAAGAGGCACAGTCAGGGTCAGTCTGCGGGGGTGGCAGCGAGAGGGGGAGCTGGGATGAGCAACTTCAACTGGTCAAGAGCGGACAGGAGGGATTGCCAGCGAGCAGGGTCCTTTTTGGTTTCGAGAGGGAGAGAGAGGTCCGAATAGAAGTTGAGGATATTGTCGCGGAGTTCTGGCGAGGTTACGTCAAATTTACGCTGCGCCAGTTGGCCTAATAACTTGGCATAGGTTTCGTCGGTCAAGGAGTACTCGGCGGCCTTGGTTTCCTTGCCTGTGTCAAAATCCGAGTTGACGAGTGCGAGCGAGCCGGCGCGAACCTGCTGGAGATAAATGCGGTATTGGTCGACCGTGATGTTGATGCTTTTGAAGTACATGTCTTCCGTCTGAGCAGTGGGATTGTTGAAGGCCAGCGCCTTGAAGGGGCCGATCTTGGGCATGTAACGCAAAAGCATGGACCAGAAACGGGTGCCAAAATCGGGCTTGGTGTAGTCCTTGCCCCACTCCTTTTCATACTCGGAACGCGAGAGGCGGTAGAGGAACTTCTTTTTTGCGAAATCGGGCGTCTCTTTCATCATGTCTTTCCCGTGGGTGCGCAGCGCGATCTGGGTCATTTGCGGGATCATGCGGCTGACGGCAAAGCGATAGGAACCGATGGCGAGATCCTCATGCGTCAGGACGTCTTTCAATGGCAGCCCGTAAACGATAGGGAAAGTGCGCTCAAGCAGAGGCTTGGAGACTTGGAAGCCGATGAAATCGTGATACTGCTGCGAGGCATAACGGTTCTTCGCCACTTGCACCATGTCGAACCCGAACTCCGTCTTGAGGTGCGCGGTGTGGTCCTCCGCGTACCTGACGGAATTGCCGTACTTCGCGCGCAGCTTGGGATACTGGAGGGAAACGGCCTGGTTCACGGCCGGATGGCCGGAGATGTCCGAGGCGTAGTGTGCGAGCGCACCGAGGGCAAAGGCGTATTCGTTAGCATCCTGACTTTGCAAGAAGAGTTCGCGAACGAAGTCGCCGCTGCGAACGTAGTGCACCAAATTGCTGAATTCCACGCTACCGAAGGGATAGTAGCCGAGATCCTGGATGACGGCGCCGCCATAGGCGTAAGCGTGCGCCTCCTTGAGCTGGTCCTCCGTGAGAGATGGAAATCGCTGGAGAAGGAGCGGGCGAAGATCCGTGGTCCATACCAAGTCCACGATTTCCTCGTGGGTGAGCACGGAGTAGGCGAACGAGCCACTGGTGCACAGGAGCACAGCGAGAAAAATAGCCACCGCGCGAATAGCCCAGCGGGCCCTGCCACGGGAAACGGCGCTTTGAGGGGGCCGCGATTTAATCCGGTTTTCTGAGCTCAAAGACAAGTTTTCTTGCTTCCTTAATTCGCTCTTTGTAAAACGTGGGACTGATCAGGACTTTATTCTCTCCCACGCGCAGATGTTCCTTAATGCCCTTCTTGGACAAGAAAAGAGACAAGGCCATGTAGGTCTTGATTTCTTTTTCGAGAAACTTGACTATACGCCGTTTCGACTGATCCATTGCCTACCTCCGACCTGACGGGCGCGGCCTGCCTGGGAAAAGATGAAGGCCGACCGCGACGCGCAACCGATGGCTTGGAACTGCGTGGGGCGGGATCAGCCGGACTAACGGGACTTCGCCGGCGGAACGGGAGCGAACAACGGCTCTGACCCGCCGGGGCAAAGTCTAAAGGCGTCCGAGAAGGACGAGAATGACAACAATGAGGAGCACGAGACCTACCCCTCCCGTCGGGAAATAGCCCCAGTCGCGACTGTGAGACCAACGCGGCAATGCTCCGAAGAGTGCCAAGACCAAAAAGACGATTAAGATCGTTCCAAGCATGGTTTGCTCCTTACTTAAGTGAATCCTGTTCGGAATGTTTTAGGCTCTTCGCCCCAGCGGCTTTCCTGAGAGTTGAAAGCTGTCCACGCTGGGTCGAAGTTGTATTCCATCAATGCCCTGGATGAACGGTTAGTTCAGGTAGACCTCGATGGCGATGCGATCACGGGGATACCTGCGGTTGTACAGGTAATAGCCGCCGTCAATGTAGACGATATAGACGTCATCGTTGTCGTACCAGTTGTCTGCCCAATATTCCGGCCACGGATCAACAAAACCAAACCAATAGCCGCCGTACTGGAAGCGGGGATAGCCGCCAACCAGCATCACGGGGTAGCTGTAGATGCGGAAGGAGTGATCCGAACCAAAGTAACCGCGGTACCGGTCGTCTGGAATGCGGTAGCCGTTGTAGCCGCCGCGTTGCTGCCAGTCGCGGTGCTCAGACTGCCAATTGCCGGCGCGATGCTGCTGCCAGGCGCCCCGCTGTTCGCTTTCCTGGCGGTGCTGCTCCTGCGAGGATTGCCTTCTGGCTTGCTGCACATGGGACTGTTGGTCGTTGCGCTGTTGCTGCTGATTGTTGGACCTGGTCTGTTGCTGCCGTTGCTGATCTTGCCGACCCTTGGCTTGCTGCTGCTGTTTCTGTTGCTGTTCCTGCTGCCCCTTGGCTTGCTGCTGCGATTTCTGTTGCTGCTGTTTCTCGGACTTGGCTTGTTGTTGCTGCTGTTTCTGTTGCTGTGCTTGTTGCCCCTTGGCTTGTTGCTGCTGTTGTTTCGCAGTGTTGCTCTGCTGCTGACGCTGTTGCTGCTGAGCTTGCTGCTGCGACTTCTGTTGCTGCTGTTTCTCGGTGTTGGCTTGCTGCTGCTGCTGTTTCTGCTGCTGTGCTTGTTGCCCCTTGGCTTGTTGCTGCTGTTGTTTCGCAGTGTTGCTCTGCTGCTGACGCTGTTGCTGCTGAGCTTGCTGCTGCGATTTCTGTTGCTGCTGCTGTTGGGGCTTGGCCAGTTGCTGCTTTTCCGGCTTAGCCTGCTGCTCCTGTTTCTGGGGCTTAGCGTTTTCTTGTTGTTTCTCCTGGCGTGCCTGGGCCGGAACAGCAAGTCCCAGAAGCAGGAACAGTGCTGTTGTACTGATGACTCCAATTGGTCTCATCCTCTTACCTCCATTACCGCCTATTCGTGCGCGCGTCATTGTACATATCTGACGCGGTCCATCTTGCCGATCGTTAATCTCGCTCAAGGGATCGCAGCTCTGGTCTGTGTCGTTCATCGCCACACGCTTACCTACCGACGTGGATCCGGGATAGGGAGTGAAATAATCCAAAAACGTTGAGGAGCCACAACACCACGGCAATGATCACGACCCCGTTCAGGATCGACTTAATACTGCGTTGCATGGGAATGAAACGATTCACCAACCACAGGAGGACGCCCACCACGATCAGGACTAATAGAATTTGCATGAGAGGCATACTCTTTCTTCCTTTCTGTCCGTGTTGCGAGACACTTCCACTCTGGCCCCCGAATTGTTCCATACACTTTCTCGTTCGGAGAACGCAATGAAACGCTTTGGCTCAACAAAAGCTTGGACCGTCTCTTCAGCCAGAGTGTCTGGTTAAGCCGTCGTTCGATATCCTTGGCGCTCGTGAAATCCGTGGGAAACAAGTTCCGGGGATGGACTGCCCAACAAAACAGTCCTTTTACTGCAAGCCAATCCTAGACTTTGTCAAGGCGCATGTCTGTTCACTTGTGCACAAGTTTGCGGATAGTTGGCGGGCGCGGGTTACGTCGCCGGTGAATGCCAGAGTACGTAAAGGGGATGGTTATTGGCTGGGCATTCATTCCCTAAGCAGGCCCTTGCGAGAAACTGGGGAGTGGAGTATTTTTTGGATATACTTGAGTAGCAAGACTTGTTCGACCAGCTTGTAGATCAAGGATGCCCAGAGCAAGAACCAAGAAGACCAAGGCCACTCCTCCCAAGAAGTTCCCATTCGATTTGCGTGTTTTCCTTGAAACGGCCGGCGCGGCGCGGCAAATCGTGAAATACCGGCGATC
>Ga0208457_1001591_pt1 | contig 15338 bp, 15 predicted proteins | sample June2015DPH_10_1_FD_185513 | JGI IMG/M metagenome (GOLD analysis project Ga0208457, IMG submission 185513) | Peatland microbial communities from SPRUCE experiment site at the Marcell Experimental Forest, Minnesota, USA - June2015DPH_10_150... | ecosystem: Environmental > Terrestrial > Soil >... | reverse complement strand
ACGCGCCGATGCCATCCTGGCCGATTTGCAGGCCGGCCAGGGAAGCGCGGGCAAGCTCCTCAAGGACCCCGCGCTGTTCGACGAAGCGAAGCAATCGCTGACGGAGATCAAAGAGCTGCTGGCCGGCGTCAACGCCGGCAAAGGCACTGTGGGCAAGCTCCTCAAGGACGACCAACTGCACCAGCATCTCGACGAGTTGGTCGCTAAGTTTAACGCCACCATCGACAAAATCAATGCCGGCCAAGGGGCGCTTGGGCAGTTCATCGTGAACCCGCAGCTTTACGAGTCGCTCAACGGCGCGACGCGCGAGTTCCAGTCGCTCGCCAAGGACATCCGGGCGAATCCCAAGAAATTCCTGACCATTCGATTGACCCTATTTTGAGCTCCCGAAAACAACTGGTAGTCAATGCGGACGATTTCGGCTTCACGCCGGACGTCAACCAAGGCATCCTGGAAGCGCATCGCCGCGGCATTCTCACCGCCACCACCCTGATGGCCAACGGCGCGGCCTTCGAGGACGCCGTCCGCCTGGCGGGCGAGTCCCCCTCGCTCGACGTCGGCTGCCACCTGGTCCTGATTAGCGGACGTTCGCTCTCCACCGGCAACCCGCTGCCGCTCACCGTGCCGCAATTGCTCACCGCCATGGCGCGGCGCCAGATCCGCGTGTACGACGAGCTGCGCGCGCAGGTGCGGCGCATCGTGGACGCGGGCATCCGCCCGACGCACCTCGACACACACAAGCACACGCACCTGGCGCCGCCGGTGCTGGACGCGGTAGCGCGCTTGGGTGAGGAGTTCGATATTCCCTGGGTGCGCCGCCCTTTCGATTTCCCACTGGGCCTGTTGCGCGGCAGGTTCCACCGCGTGTTGAAGCGCCACGGCCGCCGGACCACCGACCACTTCGCGGGCTTCCGGATCACCGGCCGTTTCCGCACCGCCGGCCTGGTCGATCTGCTGGACGCCATTCCAAACGGCAGCACGGAATTGATGTGCCACCCCGGCCGGTGCGGTGAGGCCTTGCGCCACGCCCGCACGCGCCTGAAAGAGAGCCGCGAGCACGAGCTGGCCGCGCTGGTAGCCCCCGAAGTCCGCCACGCGCTCGAGCGGAATGGAATCGAGCTGGTGAATTACGCGGGACTTACGTAGGGAAAAGGGGTCAGACGCATTTCTTGCCAAGCCCACAAAACGCGTCTGTCCCCCTTTCCCCTTTCCCCCCTTCCCCACACCGGTCTATGCTGGAACCAATGCGCATCGATCCGCAACGGACGGTTGCTGGTTCTCCTGCTCTGCTCGTCCGCCGGACGCTGCGGCGGCTTCGCACGCGATTGCAGTGGGGACTACGTGAACTGGAGTCCGCTGCCTCGATCGAGGCTGGAGAAGGACGCGCCCTCATCAAGGCTCTATTAGCTGAGGGACTGATCCAAGCCGCCGCCCGCGACGCGTGGAACATAACCCAGGCGGGACTGACCTTCTCATCGGCAACAGCGGCCAAGCGGGTCGCACGCGCGACCGCCGAAAGGGCTTTGCGGGAATTCCTGGCTCGCGTGGAACAGGTCAACAATGACCCGTATTTCCTTGGCAAGGTGACGAGGGTGGTTCTCTTCGGCAGCATGCTGAGACCCGAGGTCGAGCGATTGAGTGATGTTGACCTGGCGGTCGAAGTCGCGCCGAAGGAGGCGGATTTCGATCGTGCGCGGGTCGCGAATTACGAACGCGTTGAGAAGCTGGCCAGCCAAGGGCATCGTTTCCAAAACTTTCTCGATCAGGAAGTTTGTTGGTATGGGGAGGTCTTCGGATTCTTGAAGGGACGGAGCCGCGTGATCGCTTTAGCGGACTACACGATGGAGAAGGCGCTCGTGTTGACGGTTCCGCACCGCGTGCTTTTAGGCGATTCGATGCCAGTTCCGGCGGTCCCGGCGCCGGGACCACCGCAACGGCCGGTGCGCGGCAGGCGCCCGCGCGACTGCCCGTTCTGACCAACGCCCGGCGCGCAGGTCACGAGTTCAACCCCAGTTCCGCCGCCGCCTCTCCGAGCTTCTTATCGAGTGTCCGGAACCCGCAATGCGACAGCAGTGCCGAGGCCAGCAGATGCGCGTCAACCCAGCCCAGTCCTCGTCCCCAAAGCCGCCGGTCTTCGATCAGTTGAAGGACCTCTGTGTGAGATGCCAGTTTGGCCGGCGGCAGCGCGTGTAGGTCGGACAGGATTGCTGCCCGGCTTTTCAAGTTGCCGCACGCCAGTTCACCCGATACGAACGGGTGCATCAGAACAAGTCCTTCGGACAGATGATCCGCCAAGGTTGGCTCTCCTTTCCGGAAGTGCTGAATCCAGACGGAGGTATCGGCGAGCACCATCAGGCCGGCCGCCGCCGCGGAATACTCGCCATTTTGGGGTGCGTGCCGCCCAGTGCGGCCAGGCGCTTACCAGCTTCACGCGCAATCAGCGCCTCCAGGCCCGCCCGCACTAATGCGGTCTTCTCCTGAATGCCCGTCAGTTCTCGAGCGCGCTCCAGCAGGCCCGCGTCGATGATCAACGTAGTCCTCATATGCATAAGTATGTACTAAACATGCATACACGTCAAGCGTGATCAAACTCGGATCAGTAGACGGCGATTCCGGAAACATCGACCGCCGAGGCCCTCGATCCCGCTCCATGGACGGTAACCCCGCCTTCCTGGCACGATCCCTTCTTTCCGAGTGTCCGACGACCCATTCCCAATCCTCAATTGCCTCACGCAGGAAGCCCAACAAGGGTAGAAGTCCGCGCACTTCTGCACTCTGAAGCCTCTGCTTCCTTGCGAGCGCGAGCCACAAGCAGCACCTCAGTCGCAGTAAGATTGAGAAAACACGTCCGAACGGCGACCATGGACACCGAGCGTTGGCGGCAAGTCGAGCGACTCTATCACGCGGCGCTGGAGCGGGCTCCGGAAATGCGCACGGCTTTCCTCGACGGTGCGTGCCACCAGGACTCGGACTTGCGGCGCGAAGTGGCGTCGTTGCTCGCTCAGGCGGAGAAGGCCGGAAGCTTTCTGGAAAGGCCCGCGTTGGGGGAACCGGCCACGATGACGGCCCACGACGCGCTACCTGGGTCGCGGTTCGGAGCCTACCGGATCCTGTCTGCTTTAGGCGCGGGCGGAATGGGAGAAGTGTATCGCGCACATGACAGCAAGCTTGGACGGGATGTAGCCATCAAGACTCTGCCGCGCGCATTCGCTAGCCATCCAGACCGGTTGGCGCGCTTCCGCCGGGAGGCGCGGATGCTGGCCTCGCTCAATCACCCCAATATCGCAGCCATTTACGGTCTGGAAGAGTCGGGTGAAGCGGTCTGCCTCGTGCTCGAGCTGGTGGAGGGTGAGACACTGCACGGCCCATTGCCGGTGGATAAGGCGCTGGACTATGCACGGCAGGTCGCGGAAGCGCTGGGTGCGGCGCATAACAAGGGAATCATCCACCGCGACCTGAAGCCAGCCAATGTCAAGGTCACGCCCGAAGGCAAAATCAAGGTGCTGGACTTCGGCCTGGCAAAAGGAATCTGGGGGACGGACGACGCCCCAGATTTATCGCAGAGGCCAACCACCACCGACGTCGCGACCCTCGCCGGACATATCGTAGGTACGCCCGGCTATATGAGTCCGGAGCAGGCTCGCGGGAGAGCAGTAGATGAGCGAACCGATATTTGGGCGTTCGGCTGTTTGCTATATGAGCTGCTGAGCGGAAAGCGGGCGTTTCACAGCGAGGCATTGCACGATACAATCGCGGCGGTGTTGGAAGGCGAGCCGGACTGGCACGCCCTACCTAAGGAAACTCCCAGGAAGATTCGCGCTCTGCTGCTGCGGTGTCTCGAAAAAGATGCAGGGCGCAGGTTCCAGACCATCGCAGAGGCCCGCAACACAATCGAACAGGTCCAACGTGGATGGATGCGCTGGCAAAGTGCCGCAGCCGCGGCAGCGGCTGTGGCGGGAATCGCCGCTGTCGCCATGTACTCCTTCTCATCGCGCGGTCCTTCCAGCCAAAGCCAGTGGACGCAATTGACGAACCTGACGGATTCGGCTGTTCAGCCCGCCCTTTCTCCGGACGGGAGAGTGCTCACTTTTATGCGCGGGTCCGGCGGCGGCAATCTCTATGGGCCGGGGCAGATCTATCTCAAGACGCTGCCCGATGGCGAGGCCGTACAGCTCACCCACGATGACTATGAGAAAGTGAGCCCTGTGTTTTCGCCGGACGGATCGCGGATCGCATATGGGACTACGGACGGGAACAAGTGGGACACGTGGATCGTGCCGGTGGGAGGCGGAGAAGCGCGGCTGTGGCTCCCAAACTCATCCGGCCTCGTGTGGATCGATAAACCGCGCATACTGTTCTCCGAGATCAAGTCCGGGATCCATATGGCAATCGTGACAGCCGAGGAAAGCCGGGCTAAGGAGCGGGACGTGTATGTGCCGGCGCACGATGACGGGATGGCACACCGTTCTTATCCTTCGCCGGACGGAAAGTGGGCACTGATAGTGGAAATGGAAGGCCCTTGGCTGCCGTGCCGGCTGGTCCGGCTGGAGGGCAGTCCGGCAGGGCATACGGTCGGTCCCCCGGGGGGTGCGTGTACCTTCGCGGGCTGGTCGTCGGATGGCAAGTGGATGTACTTCAGCTCCAGCGCCGGCGGGGGCTTCCACACATGGCGCCAGCGCTTCCCTGATGGCAAGCCGCAACAGATCACCTCTGGACCAACGGAAGAGGAAGGCATCGCCATGGCGCCGGATGGCCGCTCGTTGGTTACTTCGGTAGGAACCAGGCAGAGTCCCGTCTGGGTACATGACGCGAAGGGCGACCGCCAGATTTCGCTGGAAGGCTACGCATACGAGCCGAAGTTCACACCTGACGGCAAGAAACTGTTGTACCGGGTTGGAACAGCCACTGCGCCGTTGCGAGGCGCGGGGGAAGCGACGGCGTTGTGGGTGGCGGATGTCGAGTCGGGGCGCAGAGAGCCGTTGCTGCCGGGGTTCCCGATATTCGGAAGCCCCTCCGGTGCGTACGATGTCTCCCCGGACGGCAGGCGTGTGGTGGTGCAAGCGCCCGACCGGCATGGCACATCCCGGCTCTGGGTGGCACCGCTTGACCGGGGGTTACCGCCGCAGCAAGTTCCGAACGTGCAAGGCACAGACCCCATGTTCGGGAAGGATGGTGAAATCTTCTTCCACGACCGGGGGCAGGACTTGACGGCCATTTGCCGTGTCCGGGAAGATGGAACGGCACTTCGGAAGGCCCTCGAGCAGCCTCTTGTCAGGCAAGGTTTCTCGCCCGACACACAATGGGTGATGCGTGGCGTTTCGCCGGACGGAAAATGGCTGGTAGCCGTGGGTCCCGCCGATGAAGCCCTCTACGCCTTTCCCCTCGCGGGCGGGACGCCAGTTCGCATCTACAGCAACGATCTTCTTGTATTTAAGTGGTCCCTGGACGCCAAGCTCTTGTTCATCAGCGGCCGGACCTCCTTCCCTTGGGGCGGCGGACAGACATACGTCGTTCCGCTGTCGCCCGGCCAGACGTTTCCGGAGATCCCGCCTGGCGGCTTCCGGTCGGAAGCGGATCTTCGCCAGGTGCCTGGCGTGCGGGTAATCGATTCCTATGACGTGGCGCCGGGGCCAGTGCCGGACGTGTATGCGTATTCGCGCGAAACCGTCCATCGCAACCTGTACCGCATCCCGCTGCCATGACCGGAAACCTCTGGCCCAACGCTGGAATGGGTGCAATCGCAGGCCGTGAGGGGAAACCTACGGATGCGCCGCTGGATGCTCGCCGCCGCGGGAAACCCTCGGGTGATTGCGCGCGATCGGCAACCGGCTGAGGGAGGCGAGTGAACAGTTGCTTCGGGGATGTCGGCGGACCCCGATCGCTCAGATCGGCGTGCCCGCGCGTCGCGGGGTTAGCCGCGCTCGGAGTGGCGGGTTGTTCCAGGAATTCCGCCGCTCGATCGTCACAGGCCAGCAGCGACTCCACCTCGCGGCGAAGCTCCTCGTCGTCGCCGCAGGTGTGGTCGAGGTACGCCCTCCTATCGCCGGCTGGCTGCTCACACGCGGCATGAAACAGATTCTCGATCTGCTGCCATCGACAGGTTATCATGAGGTGCTCCCTTAAGACCTGCCCTCAAAGTGCCGCACAGAGAAGGGACTGTGCCCGCGAGTACTACCGTGTGCGCCGCCTGGCCTGCAGAAGCAGGAATGCATGTTGTGCGCCCGCGGAATCTTCATACAAGCCGACCACGTCCCCATGGCGATTGATCCCGTTCGCCTGCGTCAGGGTCGCTGCCGGGTAGTCGATGGAGACGAAGTTGTAGGAGAGGCTTATGCCGGCGGGAGGAGTGATCCCGAAGGTGGGATCGACCAAGCTCGGGGTCAACAGGAAGCCGTGTTCGTTACCTGCGGCGTCGCCGTAGTCGCCCACGACTTCGGCGGAAGCATTGATGTCCCAGACATCGGTGAATGTGCTAAACGGATAATCGAACGGCGCGAGGTTGCCGCCGCCCGCAATATAGCCGCGGTCGAAGTTATCGTTCGTCGTATCCGGGAAATAGAAGCCCGCGGTCATGCTGCCATCGGGTGTAACGCCGTTGCTCATCGAAGCCGGCGTGCTCAGCTCGCTGAACTTCCCGTTGCTGAATACGAAGCCGTGCATGGTCCCCATCGTATCGGCGTCATGGACACAGCCGACAATCGGGCCGTCATCGGTAATCCGCATGGGCATCGAATTCAGGTGCTTGGGATCGATCACGTCCGTGAAGACTCCATGCTGCAGCAAGAACCCGCGCATGCCACCGCCCGGCAGGCCCTTGGCGTCTACGTGCCACCCGACGATATCGCCGTGGTTGTTGATTCCTCTGGCAACGGTGGAAAGAGCGTTGGGGTAATCGATGGTTGTGAAGACCCCGCCTATGAGCAGATAACCATGCTGCTTGCCGGCGGTGTCGGTAAACGTGCCCACCACCGCGCCGTCACCGTTGATGCCCCACGCACTGCTGGACTTCGCCTGAGGGACATCGAACGAAATGAATGTCCACGGCGGCTGTGCAGCCCGCGCCTGTGCTTCCAATTGCGGAGCCGTTTGCTGCTGAGCCCCGGCCGTGGCGACTGTCAGCGCGACGACCGAGAGAATCATCCCGAAGTTCCTTTGTGACATAATTGTTCTCCTATACTGGACTTGCAGCCACCGCGGCGGGTGGTTTTCGTATGAACCCGCCGCCGTTGCTGAACCCGTCTCCTTAATTCCGCAAATAGACGCCGGAAACTGTCATTCTTTTTTGAATTTTTGTGTGCTAAAATCACTGACCAAGTGTCCGCCGAGACATCGCAGGACATCAGCGGCTTGGTCCTGGCCTGGAACCAAGGCGATCAAGAAGCACTAAACCGGCTGCTCCCGGTTGTTTACGCCGAGCTCCGCGGCATCGCCAGGCGGTACTTGAACCGCCGGCTGCCCGGCGACACGCTCGAATCCGCCGCCCTGGCGAATGAGGTGTACCTGAAGTTGATTGGTTCGCGGGGCATTCGCTGCGACAGCCGCGTGCACTTCTTCGCATTGTGCGCGCAAATGATCCGGCGCATTCTCGTGGATCACGCGCGCGATCGTCGGTCTGACAAGCGAGGCGGCGGCGCCGTGCGGCTTCCGCTAGACGAAGCATTGCTGGGAGCTCAGGCGCGTGGAGTCGAGTTTCTGGCTCTTGACGAGGCACTCGCGGCATTGGACAAGATCGATCCCCGCAAAGGGCGCGTCGTGGAATTGCGATACTTCGGCGGCCTCAGCGTGGAAGAAACGGCCGAGGTCCTGCAAGTCTCGCAGGAAACAGTGTTGCGTGACTGGAAGCTGGCCAAGACGTGGCTGTTTCGCGCACTGAGTAAAAGGTGAGACGGGAGTCACATGGTCTCCCGGCGCGAGATGGGCCGCTCCCAATCGGTCGGTTGACGAGCCACTCGGAAAACTGTGCCCAAGGGCAGAAGAACGGGCTTACCGGAAAGTGGCCAGGCCGCGAGCCGGATCTGGAAAGTAGCCCAAACCACACCGGTCGGAAGACGGCGCACTCGGAAACAGCAACGCGCCGGAGCGATTCTGCCTAATCAGAGAGCGCCTGCTGGTCTGCGACGAAGGCGTTATCCCAAAATGACGATTTGTGATGTAAGCCGCGGCGCTACTGCGGCTCGGTCGCGAATCCGATGCGCCGCTTGGGGCTGGCCGGTTCCTGCTTCGGTTTCTCGGTACAACCGCCGAGGAATTCTCCGCATCTCCGGGAGCGTGCATGCTGCCATCGGGCAGATCCCAAATGGCATCGAGCACCAACTCCGGCTGGTTCAGATAGCGGGGAACCGCGGTGCCCTCCAGCCTGCACGGGCGCATGATCGAAATCGCGAACTTGCGGATGGCGAGAGCAGTCTGGGAGAAGCACCAACTGACTTATCGGGAGGACGCCCATGATGGAAACGGCGGGAGCCGGCCCCCGCGCGCGCGGAGTTTCATTGTTTGCGCGCCCTGTTGGCAGCCCTGATGAAGCGCACGGCAAGCAAGAGAAGAAGGAAGACAACTATGAGGGTAGGCCAGAGGAGTGGAATCGACGAAAAACCATGCAGGATCAAAAGGTACAAGGTCCTTAGAACGATAGCGGCCGCAATCGCGATCAGGAGAAAGCCGATAGGGATATAGAGGAGGATTTTGTCATTTGCGGTCATCTGCCGCCCCCGCCCTGGAGCGACAGCGGAACCGGCGATAGGCGGCAAGCGCAGCGGCGGGTGGCCTCGACGCAAGCGGTTGCGCCGCCCGATAGGGATGGAGGATACGAATATCGGACAGGCCCCGCGTCGATAGACGACGGGCGGGGCGGCAAACCCGTAGTGCCTGAAAACAGAAGTGTGATCGCGCGTCGCCGCGAATCTTCTTGGATACCATTCAAGGACATAGCGCGGTACCGGTATAATACCATCGCCTCTGCCCGCAAGGGTAGAGGAACGTTAGCGTAACCGTCTCGCACCGCCGTGCACAGACCCGTACGCCCGGTGGCGTGGCAGGCGTCGGATTCAGCGACCCGTCTGCTGCCCGGTACACTGCAATCGCCGCCAGGGGGAACTAGCGGCGCCCGCCGTGAGATCCCCCGCCCCCGCCGCGGGAACTGCCGCCACCACCACCGCCATGGAAGCCACCGCCGCCGCTACTTTGAAAGCCGCCACCGCCAGATCCCCCTCCGTAAGAAGGAGCGGAGCGATACCCGCCGCCGCCGGACGACGGGCTGGGGCGAAAACTGGGCACGCTGCGGCTTCCGCCGAAGCTGCCACCGTAGGAAGGAGTCGAGCGGTACCCACCGCCGCCGCCGTACGATGGGCCGGGGCGATAACCGGGCGCGCTGCGGCTTCCGCCGGAGTTGCCACCGTAGGAAGGAGTCGAGCGGTACCCACTGCCGCCGCCGTAGGTCGGACTGGAGCGATAACTCGGCTGCGAACCGGAACCTCCAAAATGGCTCCACTGGCTTCCGCCGCTACCCGAGGCCGGGGCCGCATTCATGCTCTGCCGGGCCGTCGGAGCCCCCCGCTGACCCTGGCTGGTCCCCGCTCCAGGCCCGCCGAAACGCTGCCAGTTGCCGGCTGACGCGCGATTGCCCTGCGCTGCCAAGGATCGGCCACCCGGTTGAGATTGCGGAGACTGGACGCGATTCGTCCCGCCGGCCGGGGCGCCGCGTTGCGCGGCATTGGCGCCCGCGTTTCCGCGGTTCGCGATGTTCGCCTGATTCGTCCGGTTGGAAGACGGTTCTCGCGACGTGGCCGATCGTTGTCCGCCAACACGCCCGCCGGCTGATCCTCCGCCGGCGCCGCCGTAACGGGTGGCCAGCCCTCGATTGGGGTATGCCACCCCCAACCGGTGCGCCGGATCGTGTGCCCAGATCCCTCGGCCGCCAAACCCCCCGCGGCCATAAAAGCCATGGAAGCCATAGTGGTTGAAAAAGTAGTAGTTCTGAAAAATTGAGTAGTTAAACCAGTTCGGCCCCCAGCCCCAACCGCCCCATCCCAGACCGCCGAAGAAGCCTCCGATGTAAATCCCCGGGCCGTACCCATAACCATAACCGTAGTAGTCCGGGTAGTACAGCGGCGGATAATAGCCATAAGCGGGCGGCCCCCAGATGTACTCGGGGTTGTACTGCGGCACGTAGACGACCTCCGGGTTCGCCGGTTGAATGTCAATGGCAGTCTGGTCCCCTTGCGTCTCGGTCGTGACCGTCTGCCGATCGTTCGAATTCAGTTTGCCCGCCGCCTTGGCCTGGGCGCGCATCCGCTGCACGGCATTCATGACGTCAGCCTGTTGGGCCAGAAATGCGTTGCCCAGATCGGTAGTCCAGCGAATGTTCGAACTCAACAGGTTGATCACATCCGGAAAGGCCACCAGCGCTTGGATACTCGGGTCCCAATTCTGCTGGCGCGCGGCATCCATCAGTTGCTGACCCTGCAGGTTTCGATTTTGTTGCAGCCACTGTGGCGCTTCGGCCACCTCGAGCGGGTAGGTGGCGGCCACCAGCACTTGGCTGAGTAGCGCGTCGGGATAAAGCGCAACGGGCGCCACCAGGGTGTCCAACTGATCTGGCGGGAACGGCTGTGCCGGAGGCGAAGGTTGCGCGCGCGGCGCGGGTTCCTGCGCAAAGAGCGCGCCGGTCGGGAGCACGAGCAGGAGCAGGACGCAAATGATGCCGAGCGTCTGCCGAACAACCAGGGGGAGCCTTGTATCCTTCATTCTTCTACCTCCATTACGGCGGTGCCGATGTCCCAAACACGCGCCTCGGTCTTGAAGGGGCACGTTCCAGACCAAACTTCAAGTGCTTGACGGCCAGCGACTTACTCCCATCGCCCGGCCGGGGATGAATGGTTGAAAACCACCACCCCTGCTGGATTCCGGCCAATCCTCGACGAATGCGCCGCCTGCCCCACCAACGATCCCGATGATTTCGCATAAGACGGGAAAGACAGTGTAACGCTACCGCATGACAATCTTATGCACCGCTTTGGCGAGCTTTTTGAACTCCGTGCGAGAAACTGAATTGGGCGCGTACTCGCAAACCGTGAGGCCGCTCATCACCGCCTCCGCCACCACGATTCGCTGGCCGATCGGGGGCAGCACCTTCTTCCCCATCTCTTCCAGCGACGCGGAAAGACCACGCCCCAGGTTCGTGTTCATCAACACCTTGGAAGGGACGAACCGGACCCGCGGTCTCTTGCAGCGCCTTTCGGCGCGCGCCTTGAGAGCCAGGGACAGAGCCTCCTTCAGGGAAAACAGATCCAATGGAGAAGGGCCGCACGGCAGAAGAAAAAGATCGGCAACCAGCGCGGCCTGGTAGGCGGTTTCAGGCATCCCCGGCGGCGTGTCGATCAGAACAATGTCGGCGGCCTTTTCCGCCGAGCGCGCCTTGGCCCGCAGCGCCTCAGCATTGGCGCCTTTCACCTTCTCGACACAACGCGAGAGCATTCCTGCGCCTTGGGCGGCCCACGCCGCGAGGCTGTGCTGCGGGTCGGCATCCAGCACAATGACACTCCGGCCCATGGCAGCGAATTCGGCTGCCAGGTTCCCCACGATTGTCGATTTCCCAACGCCGCCTTTTCGTCCCGCAACTGCGATGATCGCCATAGAAAATACTATACCGGGAAATCGGGATGCTCCCTATCAATAAGTTCCATGCTGCGGCGCCCAGCGCTTCTTCATTCGTCCCACTGCCGGCTCGCGAGCCCGGCACCGGCGTTCACAAGAAATTTGAATTTTCTTTTGCTGATTCTAAGTCACTTATCGAAGCCAGGTGCCTCGCCCCTGTTCCCCCCAATGTTATTCTGTAATCGGAAGAGGGTTGTGCGCGCCACTCGCGCAGCCTCGACAGTTTTCTTGCTGGCCAGCAAGCGTTGCAACTGAGGTGGTAATGAACTCCCGGCAGCCCTTAGAAAGGCTTCGCGTCGTCGAGCGGCGACGGGAGACATTGGAACCGGTTCCATAATGCCGCGGGGTCGGCCAATCGGCTCCCCGTAGGTCTTCGTAGGGCCAAGCGTCGAATCGAATGCTTATGTAGAGCTACTCAGCATCTATCTATGACTCGCAGACGCGGCTCAAACCATTGGCGGCCGGAAAATACGCACGGCGACAAACCGAGGGGAAGTCCTATCCCTTAGCCCCGGCCGCCGCAACGAACACCCGATCAAGTCCCCTCCGCACGCCCGCAGTGTCTCTTGTCTCTGCGATCTCCGCTGTCTCCGCGCTCTCAAACTCTTTTCCGTCTTTTGTCTTTCTCAGCGTCTCAGCGTCTCCTAAGAAACAAATACGCTTCCCAGGGGTTAAACGACCGGAACAGGCGTCTCCGGAACTAGAACCAGCCCCCATTTGCGAGCCTGTTTGATGATGCGCTGGCGCTGCTTGTCGGCATTTCTCTTCTCCGCCGCCTCAAACCGGCTCTCATCATATTCCTGTTGGCGGGTAATCAGTGTGTACGCGATGCGAGCGAGTTTATGGGCGGCGGCGGTGATGGCCTCGGGCGCTCCGCCTTTCAATGCCGACTTCATTCGTCGATAGAACTGTCCCAAATAGGATTGGTCGCGGCAGAGCGACTCCGCCGCCATGCGTAGCGCCCCAGCCAAGCGGTTTTCTACCTTCCGCGTTTTGCTGGACAGCACCTTCCCCCCGGTGATTCGGTTATCGGGGCATAGCCCCAACCACGACGCGAAGGAGCCCGCTGATCGAAAGCGGCTCAAGTCCGGACCCACTTCCCCGAGCAGGATCTGCACTGTCCCCACGTTCATACCAGGAATGGCCGTCAGATCCACTCCCAAAACCCGATGAAACTCCCGGCGCAGTTCCTCATCTGTCGAGGTCCTCATCTTCTTGCGAGCCACCGGTGGTTCCTGGCCATCCGCTCGGTTTTCGAACTGGTCCAGCATCTCCCGAATTTGCCGGTCGCATTCCTCGATCAGCTTTTGATAATGCCGATAGCTCTCCAACGACTGCCGCAATGTGAACAGATGCTCCGCTCGATAGTCGCCTTCCAGCGCCGCCAGAATCGTCTCCTCACTGGCGCGCACCCGGCCGTCTCGTAGCCCCGCCAGTTGATGCGCATCGCGCTCCCCGGCCAGAATCGCGTCGATAATCGCCAGTCCGCTCACCCCCGTAAGATCGCTCAGCACGCGATGGATCTGTACGTTCATTTGATCCAGCGATTTCTGCATGTGCTGGATCTCTTCGCTGGCCGCCTGCACCAGTCCGCCGCGGTGCCGCAACACCGTCCGGATAGCACATACCTCCTGGGTCGGCCGGAAAGATCCCTGCAGCAATCCCACCGCGTGCAGGTACTGCAACCATGCCGAGTCGCATACGTCGGTCTTGCGCCCAGGCACGTTCTTGTAATGCCGCGCGTTGACCAGAAACACTTCCAGTCCTCGCTCTTCCAACACCTGAAACAGGGGAATCCAGTACACCCCGGTCGATTCCATCGCTACCGTCCGCGTTCCACACGCTTTCAACCAGTTCGCTATGTGGTACAACTCCCCCGTGAAGGTCCCGAACGAGCGCACCGGCCGCCCGTCTTTTTGCGGATCCACCGCCACGTAAATTACTTCCGGGCTAATATCAATGCCTGCGGCACCCGGTCTCATCTGTGGCGCTTCCGTCACTGCCTGCAGTCTCGTCTTCTTACGGCTCATTCCTGACCTCCTCTCCCCGGAATGGCGGCTCCAGCGTGGCAAAAAAAATGCAGTCTCCTAAACGGGGTTGGCCCGAATCGAGCCACCACCACTCACCAGACCACGAAACTGGAGACCATGCTCCGCGACGGGCTTGAAAACACCACTGCGCTATCGGCCTTGACTGCCGCCACAACGGGTGCGCCCAGCGTATCACCTTGTTTCTTCCCCCGCCAGACTGGGGCCCCCAGTCACCTGCTCTGCGGTGAGATCATGGAATCATGAGCTACGCCTTCTATCCCAACCTGGAAGCCGAAGTGCAAATCCCGGAAAACGGCATCCTCAGCCGCACCCTTTACAACGACGATCATCTGAAGGTCGTGATCTTCGGTTTCGCGCCCGGGCAGGAGCTTTCGGCGCATACATCTCCCATGGCCGCGTCGCTGTACTTCGTTCGCGGCGAGGCCCAACTGACGCTCGGAGAAGACGTCCGCGAGGCCGGCGCGGGGTGTTTCGTACACATGCCGCCCAAGCTTCAGCACGGAATCGCCGCGCGCACGCCGGTGGTCTTGCTGTTAACGATGCACAAACAGGCGCTGGATTGATCAGGCGCTGAGGGCCGCCATCCGGCGTACCCTGGCCTCGACGAATAGGTAGATGCCAAACAGCGGCATGGAATCGCCCTTGCCCCAGCGATTCACCTGCCATTTCGCCTGCAGGTACTTCACATCCGGATGCTGCGAGAGGTCGATCGCCAGTTGGTATGTGCCGCAGTAGAACTTCTGTGGAAACGACACCAGCGGCCTGGCGCCCCAATCCGAGCCGTCCGCCGAGCCCCAGACGGAGAGGTCGAGGCTCTCTTGTTCGATGATCCGCGTGATGCCGAGGGTGAGGATCAGCGCTTCACCCCGCTGATTGCCAAGGCTGATTTCCGGCCCGGCTCCGGCTTCGCGAACCGTCGTTTCCGGGAGTAAGAACTCTGGAAACATAGGCGCCTTCCGGCCCGGCATGGACCACTTTCATAAAATGGCGCCGGGCTGATTCCAGAATCTCATATTTTTTGCGGAGACGAAAGCGCGCCTGCGGGATTCCGCGGTTTCCGGGTGGGCCCGCCGGAAGATCGCCGCCGAACGGGCCCGAGGTCAGTAGAAAGGAACGTTAATTGAAACGTAGCGCCCCCCTTCGGCCGCGAACAAGTTGACCTTGGATAGCAGCCGGATGTTATCGCCCCACTACGCCGTTCTGCATTTTGCGGGCGATCAGGAAGGCCAGCTCGAGCGATTGCTCATAGTTGAGACGCGGGTCCACCTCGGAGTCGTAGGCCCGCGTCAGGTCGTGTTCGCTCAGGCCGCGCGCGCCGCCGATGCATTCGGTGACGTTCTCGCCGGTCATTTCGAGGTGGACGCCGCCCAAGGCCTGGCCCATCGCCCGGTGAATGTCGAAAGCCTGCTCGACTTCCGAACGGATGTCCTCGAAGCGGCGCGTCTTCATGCCGCCGGCCGTCAACTGCGTGTTGCCGTGCATGGCGTCGCAGATCCACACCACCTGGCCGGCTTCGGCGCGCACGTTCTCGATCAGCCTGGGCAGCTCCTCGGCGATCCGGCGCGCGCCGAAGCGATGGATCAGCGACAGCCGCCCCGGGGTCCGCCGCGGATCCAGGATCTCGAGCCACCGCGC
>Ga0208457_1001588_pt1 | contig 15373 bp, 13 predicted proteins | sample June2015DPH_10_1_FD_185513 | JGI IMG/M metagenome (GOLD analysis project Ga0208457, IMG submission 185513) | Peatland microbial communities from SPRUCE experiment site at the Marcell Experimental Forest, Minnesota, USA - June2015DPH_10_150... | ecosystem: Environmental > Terrestrial > Soil >... | reverse complement strand
CGTTTGGGGTGGGATGCGGCCTTCCACCTGCACTAGGGTGTCTTTCACATGGATTCGTGGTGCTGCTACGGCATCTTCTACGCTCATGCCGAATTCTGTCACATTCAGTAAGGCTTGGAGAGTTGAAGACGGGATCCTCGGGCCTCCCGCTGAACCTACTGCGAGGAGTGGTCTCCCGTCCTTTAGCAGAATTGTGGGGCTCATGCTGCTCATTGGAATCTTTCCCGGCCCCACGGAATTCAAACGGCCAGGCTTTGGATCGAAGTCATGCATAGTATCGTTCAGAAGTATACCCGTGTTGGGAACAACTACACCTGAGCCAAAATAACATTCTACGCTTTCGGTTACAGATGCCACATTCCCTTCGCTATCAATGACTGACAGGTGGCTTGTGCAAGAATTGATGTGCCCGGAGTTTCCGAGATGTGGCAATATAGATGACGCCTTGTCTAGCGAAATCGAGCTCTTCATCTCATTACAATACGAATCTGAAATCAGTTTGCTGATTGGGATGGTAGACGAGTCTGGGTCACACACAAGAGTTCTGCTAGTGTTCGCTCTCATCAAGACCTCCGACATCAAATGCAATGTCTCTGCTGAGTTGTGGTGGAGCCTTTCATTCGTCTGCTCAAGCATCTTTAGCGCCTGCGTCATGATTATTCCTCCGCAGCTTGGAGGTGGCGCAGAAATTATTTCCAAATCCTTGAAACCGGCGCGAACTGGTTCCCTTAGAGTCGGTTGAAAGCGTTCGAGATCAATTTCAGATATTAATCCGCCGCCTGTTTGAATGTCGCGGATCATTTTCTTCGCGATTCTGCCAGTGTAGAATTCAGATATTCCATTGCTAGCGATTGTACCTAGTGTCCTAGCTAGGTCCTTCAGGGCGATGCTTTCGCCGGTTCGATACGGGCCATTTCTCTTCAGATAAGTTTCTCTTGAACCCTTGAAGCGTCTTAGCTTCGTTATGCTCTTTCTCCAGACCTGGGCCATCCCTCTACTGACCAAGATGCCCTTTCTCGCGTGCGCCATGGCGGGCGCGATTACGTCTCTCAACTTCAAGTTCCCATAATCTTGGAGCAACAATGAGTCGCCCGCCAAGGTACCAGGAACTCCGACCGCCCTGTATCCCACCGAGTTTTCGTCGCGCACCACATTGCCTTTCGGCATAACTCGGAACAAACTATTGGTTGCGGATGCGGGCGCTCGTTCGCGGTAATCAACGAAGACTGGCTTATCCTCCTTCGCCAACCACAACAACGCAAAACCTCCTCCCCCAATCCCGCAAAACGCAGGTGTTACCACTCCAAGAGTCAAAGCTGTTCCAACTGCAGCGTCTACAGCGTTGCCTCCTCTCTTCAGAATAGCCATACCCGCTTGGGCTGCCAAGGGATGCGCAGCAACCACAACTCCATGCTTGAAACGACGCAACTCAAAGAACCGCCCTCCCCAACTGCGCAGCACAAATAATATGGCTTCCTACGCATTTGCGACTGTGTGTTTGAGTTGACCGCGAATGAAACGAGACTGGGCATAGAGTTCCACTTCACTCTAGATGAGAAGTCAAACTCTATCAAAAGATCGTTCACGGAGGTTTTTGACCAACCTCAACTTATCAGGAAAAGTAACTGATGCTTACTAACACGATTGACTGCGAGCCATAACGTTCTTGTCATCAAACAGTCCGCTAATTCTCACGTTAGTTTGGAAGGCACGGCGGTTATTGGATGTGAAAGAGGTCAGAGTGGCGTTTGTTGGTTTCGGCACAGTTGGACAGGGTTGCGCGAAACACCTAGTTCGAAGCAAGCTGTACTTGAAGAAAGAATTCGGTTTCAACTACAAAGTAGTAGCAATCTCTGACATCGTCAAGGGCTCAGTACGAAATGAGAAGCAAGGCCTAGACTTACCCAAGGCTCTCGATCTTTGCGCAAGAGGAAAGAAGTTGGATGATGGAGAATTGAAGGGCGAGATCGGTCTCTCTCCGATTGACACCATCAAGACCTCGAAGGCCGATATCGTAGTTGAGGCCACCTGGACGAACCTGAAGGATGGTGAACCAGGGCTCACTCACATCGTCACCGCGCTCAAGAGCGGTGAGGATGTGGCAACTTCGAACAAGGGCCCTATCGCTCTGGCATACAAGAAGCTCGTCAACCTAGCCAAATCGAAAGGGCGCCAGTTGAGGTTCGAATCGACGGTCATGAGTGGAACGCCTGTCTTCAGCCTCCGAGAATTCTGCCTCAGAGGTGCACAGATTATCGGAATCAGGGGCATTCTCAATGGCACAACAAACTATATCCTTACCGAGATGGCTGGCGGGAAGAACTACACGGAAACGTTGAAGAAAGCTCAGGAACTCGGCTATGCCGAGGCAGAGTCCTCGGGAGATGTTGAAGCATTCGACCCAGCGGCTAAGATAACTATTCTTGCGAACGCTTTGATGGATGCGGAAGTGGACTTCGCAGATGTAGAGAAGGAAGGAATAATCCGCATAAGTAGCGACGACATAACGAAGGCCACACAAAATTCGAAACGCATCAAACTAATCGCGACTGCAACCAGAGGAAAGGACGGTTGCGTAAAGGCCAGCGTGAAACCTACCCTGCTTCCGGATTCCGACATGCTCGCCCATGTCAACGGTGTGATGAACGCGCTCCAAATTATAATGAACGTGCAACCTGACGTGACGGTGATTGGGCCTGGGGCTGGCGGTGACTCAGCCGGTTACGGGCTGATGAGCGACATTCTAGCAATTCACAATCTCAAAGTTAAGCGGAGAAGGTGAGAATATGCAAGAGATGCGAATGATAGACGTGAGGACAAGTATTCGGACGAAGTGATCGGGCGTGTACTGTCCCTTTCAGTCGAGCGAGTGCCAGAGGTCGTTAGGGAGGCGTTCGATGCCTTCAGCAATTACCTAAAGAAGATTCCCCTGTACAAGAGGGCCGAGACCCTTGCGGAAACATGCTCACTCATCAAGAAGCGCGATGATGACTTCGCCAAAAATACCATCACACCTCCTGCTTGCGCTGCCTTCGCAGTTCTTGTTCTATTTGAGCGTCCGTCTTGATGCTCGTACAATGGCCTTAACTGCCCCATGGCGCTGAGAAAAACTTGCTTCGTCTTTTCGACCTCGGTTTCCGCCATGGCAAATCCTGGAAGAATCGACGGCCATTTCATTCCGCTGATCTGCTTTTGTTTAATTCCCGTCGCCCTTATGTCATCAATTAATCCAAAGATCTTCCTAATTGTCTCGACGTCGACGCTGTTGGCTTTTGTTTCGAAGACTTGCTCATAAGTTGGCGTTTGAACAAAGTGCTTTGGTTTTTGAAAGCAATAGCCTCAATTGAGAAAAGGAAAACGAGAGCCTCTAACCGCCTGCCTTTCTTCGGGATAACGATGACTGCGTGGGCTGCGAGTCAAGAACCGTGGTTGGAAGGCGGACGCAACCGATAATATACTTTATCGCGCAGGAGCAAACGTGCGTTTTATGACCGCGAACATAGATCTCTCTAGTGTGACGGTCATTGATGCCCACTCCCACTCCTATCTTGAGACACCTAAGGTTTTGAGCAGTGGGGATTTTGCGCGTCTCGCGAGTTTGGCTCCACAACCCTCCTTTCTAGAGGGCACATTCACGCCTAGCAACACACAGCTTCAAAGGGGCGTTGACCGCCTATTCGATATGTATAGACAGCAACCATTCTTCAGATACATGGTCTATTTGCTGTCCAAATTCTTTGGATGCGATAATACGCTAGATTCGGTCTCGAGGGCGAGGAGCAGCAGGGCAGAGACATTTGGCGCGTATGTGAAAGACCTCTTCGACGACGCGGGGATCAAAGGGCTCGTAATGGATGGAGGGTATCCACCGCTCGAGGAGACCGATTTGAAGGAAATCCCGGCAAAAGTTGCGAGGATTTTTCGACTGGATACGTTCGTTAAGGACCTGCTCGCGCGGCACAAGGATTTCGCGGAAATGTGCACTGCCTACGAGTCTGGTATACGAGACGCAGTCAAGGACAAGCGATTTGTTGGCTTGAAATCGATTATAGCGTATCGAACCGGTCTTAGGATACGGCGTGTTGATCGAATGGAGGCTCAAGAAGACTTCGAGCGAATCGCCCTTGGCCGAGCGGAGATGGCATGGTTCGGTCCGAAGGTTAAGAAGCTTCGTGATTTTCTGTTCGTCAAGGGAATGGAACTATCTATAGAACTGAATGTACCGATGCAAGTTCACACAGGAGTAGGTGATTACGACATAGTCCTTGACCAATGTGACCCAGGGTTACTATATGATCTGTTAAAGGATGATGAGCTACGCCATGCCACAGTTGTGCTGGTTCATTCTGGTTACCCGAACAATCCGAACGCAGCCTACATGACGTCAGTGCTTCCGAATGTTTTCTTGGATTTCTCATTGACCGTCCCATTTCTCAACCCAATAGATCACCATCGAGTTATGGAAATCCTCCAGGTCGCACCCAGCTCAAAAATCATGTATGGTTCTGACGGATTCAACTTGCCTGAGCTAATCTGGTTGGGAGCCAAAGTTGGAAAAAGCGCTCTTTCGAAATCCCTGACTGCATCGGTCAAGGATGGTCTTCTTAACGAAAACGAAGCCGGCAGATTCGCAAAACAGATTCTGTTTGAAAACGCTAACGCACTTTACAGGCTGGGGATCCACTGAAGTAACCAGCTTTGAAAGCACTACCGCGAATTAAGACTACCACGAATCTTTGACGATCGTTGAGGTTGGGTTCCGATTAAGTTTCCTTTTGGACCTCAGCGCCTTTGAGTTTCGAGATCGTCCAGGTAGGCGTTTGACTCGTCAATCTACTTAACTGGGCCTATTGGCTTGGCGGGCTTAAGTGTCCATGCTTGGGGCTTAATTTGTTCGAGAATTCGTGGAGCTTTGAAGTGTCGGCATGACTCTCCACTTACAAGTTTCGAGGAAATTCTTGTTGTGAACGTATTTCAAGTTGGGTTGGCCGCCGTGGGACACTCGTTCTTTTTGGCAGTGGTTTTCCATCAAGTGGAATAGTACGCTTACCAGTCCTCCACCAGTTGCTTCTGCCCTGTCGCAAATTTTCTGGAACCTTCGTTTGAGCCGGTCAATTGCGAGAGGGTTTTCGAACGTATAGTCGAATGAAATGAAGTTCCGATTCGCACCGTTGAAGTTCAGAATCCCACAGTACCAATAGGGCTGATTATCCAAGCTCAGTATCGACGTTTCATCTAGGTAGACTCGGATCCCCATGTCTGGAAGGGCGGATAGACGTAGGGAGCCCAAGTTGGTCCTCCATGGCCGAAGCACGATGGGATTTGCGGAAGACTTGTGTGACGATTTCAAGACAGTCTTTCTCACGAGTGAAGAATTCTTACAAACATATTCTGTCTCACAGGGGACAGTTTTGCTCAATGATTCTAAAGACGTCTGTGAATTCAACGGCTAATGCTTGGTTAGTCGCGCTCGCTCCACTCAGCGGGGCAATGAAGTGGTTCCCGAAATCATCCCTGAAACCTCGCCAAATCGCTTATTGGTTCTGTGCGTGGCAATTAATAGGTTCGCAAGATCAACGGTTCGTGGTGTCGGGATGGAATTATCAGAGAAGATAGCCCTTGTCACTGGCGGAAGCTCAGGGATCGGCCGAGCCATATCGAAATTGTTTGCAAGAGAGGGAGCAAAGGTCGTAATCGGTGATATTCATCCTGGAAACACGGTTGACGAGATAAATCGTGAAGGGGGGATCTCTATGTTCGTGAAGGCTGATGTCCGAGTAAGTGAAGAGGCAAAGAGGTTGGTGGATACTGCGATCCGCGAGTATGGTAGATTGGATATTGTCTGCAATGATGCGGGCATCGAATTAATCCAACGGCTGGTCGAAACAACCGAAGATGAGTGGAACAAGGTCTTGGATACGAACCTGAAAGGTGTGTTTCTCGTATCGAAGTATGCGCTGCCTCATTTCATCGAACAGAAAGGTGGCGTCGTGGTGAATGTTGCTTCACAACTTGGCATTGTTGGAGCTGAGCGATGGGGTGCGTACTGCGCGTCCAAGGCAGGAGTGATCCAGCTGACGAAAGTTATGGCCTTGGAGTACTCGAAGTACAACATTCGAGCAAACTGCGTCTGCCCCGGCGCAATAGAGACTCCAATGGTTGATAGGGAACTAAACTTGGAGCATGATCGAAACATGGCAAGAAAGATCATGATTTCCCAGCATCCCATCGGAAGGTTGGGGACCCCTGAAGAGATCGCGCAAGCAGTGCTGTTTCTTGCTTCTGGCCGCTCATCCTTCGTGACAGGAGCCGCGCTAGTTGCAGATGGCGGCTACACGATACTCTGAGACGAAAAGAAAATCCGCCGGTCTAAGAGAACGGGCTGAAAAATGGAAGTCCTCGCGTACACTCGTGTATACGTCGATGAAGAACAGAAACCACTATGGAGATAGATGTTTTTGCCCTCGCACAACCGCGAACAACCCTCCACCAGCTCGAATATCTGGCTGGAGACCACAAGGGCTCTACCAATTGATTCTTGGCGGAAAGCGATAAATTTGTACGGTAATTCTTTCAGGCATAGGTGACGAGGCATGATAAAGGCAATAGTATTACTTACTGTGTTGGGAGGAACCGGCGAAAAATTAAGTTGGTCGAAAGAAACGAAGGATCGTTTGAGAAAAATTGCCGGCGTGAAGGAGGTCTACGGAGTCCTGGGACGATGCGACTTAGCGGCTATCGTGGAGGCTGAAACCTTAGAGAAACTCACCAACTTGGTTGCGGATGAAATCAGAGGAGTTCCGGGAATTCAGAACAGCGAAACTCTAACGGTGGTCTTCTAGCGTTATAACTCCTGAAGGATCGGTGCAACGATGAAGGCCATGTCTCCCGTGTTCTTGATACGCTGCCAAAATATGCAGTAAATGACCCCGTCGGACGTGCTATTTATCTCTTCAACAACTTCGCAACGCGGAAGTCGGTTCCATGCAACAAAATATTGAAGACTCTATTCAGCAATGTCCGATGTAAGCCTTGTTCGGGGGGTAATCCATGGGAGCAAATGCTGCAAAGCAAATCAAAGACCTGATCGCGAAGCATCATCATTTCAGAGCGAATTCGCTGAACATGATTGCTTCTGAGAACGTAAGCAGTCCGTCGCTTCGCGAGATTGTGGCTTCCGACCTCATGCACAGATATGGTGAGTATGAGGAAAACGACATCAATAGGAGATGGGATGAGGGAAACTCCCACGTGATTGAGATTGAGAGGATCGTGCAGGGCCTTGCCAAGCGACTCTTCGGTGCAAAGTATGTTGAGCTAAGGCCGATATCTGGCCATTTGGCCATACTGTCTGCGGTATCGGCCTTTGCCGAACCTGGAACAGCGGTATTCGAAACAGCCAGCGTGAACGGCGGTCACGAATGGTGCGCTTTTCCTCGCAACATCAGAACCGTAAACTACTCCACCGAGTTTTTTCCGTTCGACACGCGGGAATGGAACATTGACATCGATGCAGCGACTAGAAAGATACGTGAAGTAAAGCCCAGCGTTTTGATCTTAGGAGCCAGCTTCTATCTGTTTCCCCATCCAATTAGAGAACTTCGTTCTGTGGCTGACGACGTTGGAGCGACTGTGATTTGTGATGAGGCTCACGTGCTCGGGCTGATTGCTGGAAAAATGTGGCGCAACCCACTCTCGGAAGGTGCACACGTGTTTAGTGGAAGTACGCACAAAACTTTCCCAGGTCCCCAAAAAGGAATAGTGATGACGAATAGACGTGAATATGCTGACAAAGTGGCGAATGCGGTTTATCCTGCTCTTCTAACCAACCATCACTTGATGAATGTAGCAGCTCTGGGCTATGGATTGGCCGAACTTGTGGAGTCTGGAGAGGAATACGCAGTGCAAATCGTGAGAAATGCAGTGGCGTTTGGTGAAGCCCTAATGGAAGAGGGCTTTGATGTTGTGGGTGAACACAAGGGCTTTACTCAATCCCATCAGATACTCGTCAAAACGGGCAAGCACATCATTGGTGCTAAGGCCGCCAAACTGCTTGAAGACGCCAACATAATCGTTAACAAGATGGAACTTCAGGACGCAAATGGCGTGAGAACCGGGACAAGCGAGCTGACAAGAATGGGTGTGAAGGAGTCTGACATGAAGGAAATAGCGAGGTTTTATCGCGAAGTTCTCCTCGACAGAAAAGACCCGCGAAAAGTTAGTAGAAGTGTAAGAATGTTTGCCTCAAAGTTCAGGAAGATACAATATAGTTTTGACTCGGGAACAAACCCATACGTTGTCCCCCGGTTTGATAGAAACGGATGTTGAATGTGTCAGACCTTGAGAACGCTCTCCTCTTTATTATTGCCTTTTAGATAGCATGTTGTCAAACTCTCTTCATCCAAGGAATCTTCTCTTATCTAGCGCTTCATAGTCTACGACGCGCGCGTCTACTACCACAAGAAACAATTTCGCGGGAACATCGCCAGCCATGCGTAGCCTACGATGTATTGGTTCACGAATGTATTGGCCAGCATACACATTCAATGATTGAGTGTAATGCACCCGAACTCTATGAGACAACGAGACAGAAGGTGGGCGGGTGTCCCCCCCACCAGGGGAGGTGGTGTCTCCAAATGGCCACACCGCCGAGAGAGTAAGGTCGGCCAAGGTAGTGTCTTCAGAGTATTCGAAAAGCGTCCGCAGGCGCCTGAATATATGTAAAGGTGCGACAGGTTTGTCAACACCGACAGGTCTCTAGAATTTCTTTGAAGGTAATGTCTTATTCTGATACTGTCGCCCCGCGTATGGTGCGCTCTACGAATACCTGAAAAGGTGTAGGTGAGCGCCCGATCAGGTGACGTAGGACCCGTGAGTTGGCCCAAAGACCATAGTGATCGTAGTAGTCGAACATCTTGGCTAGGGTTTCAACTCTGTATCTACCTAAGCCGGAGGCTTCTGCTTTTTGTCTCCAGCTTTGTATAGAAATCTGTTCCGCGCGAACATCTCTTCCTAAACGAGTCCCAATGGCCGCCGCTATTTCGCGTGGCGTCAAGACCTCCGGCCCCGCTAGCTCGTAAATGCTCCCCACGTGGCCGGGTTCGCAGAGGACGGTAGCGGCTGCTTGTGCAACATCGTCAAGATCCACCAAACTCATGGGCGCTTCAGGAGAGTATGGGACGGAGTATATGCCGCGCTCCACCATTTCCTCCAATTGAGACAATACGTTCTGCATATACGCCGCGGGTTGCAGGACTGTGAATGGAAGGTTCGACTCTAACAGTGCTTCCTCAACGCGGAGCTTCAACCAATGGTGCGGCATCAATTCCACTTGTGGATGCAGAACAGAATGGAAGACGAAATGCCTTATGCCACTAGCGCGAGCGTTGGATATGATCGTGCGTCCAATTGAAAGTTCGTCGGGATCAACATTGGGGCAGATATGATAAATCGCTTCGACTCCCCGGACAGCGTCTCTGATTGTAGCGTCAGAACGCATGTCTCCAACCTTTACTTGATCAACACCGACCGATTTGAGAGGTTGGGCCTGTTCCTCTCGATAAACCAGGGCTCGAACAGACCGGTTTCTTGCAAGCAGTGCTGTGATGATTGCTCGTCCAGTCTTGCCAGCTGCCCCCGTAACCAGGATGATGCCCGCCAACCTAGTTTTCCATCTCTAATGTCAGGTTTAGCGCATCATGTTCATAAGTGGTCTGAAGCCTAGTTTGCTGGGTTGAGTGAACGGTGCAGGGCACACGACCCAGGGCTGCCAACTCAACGAGGGTTCCTGCGCGATTTCTTCTCATCTTGGAACGTTTCTCGGCTAGAGGTGCTGTTACGAAGGGAGTATACTCGATTGCAGTTATTTTCTTCATCTTAATCGTAATAACCCCCGCGATCGCAGGCATAGTTGTTCAACTATTTTCACTTCCCAGTTTGGCTTTGAGCCCTGTTGTTTTGAAAAGGATGGAAGGGGCCGTATTATGGTCCTTCGTGATTGGACTGGTCGTTTCAATTCTAGATGTTTTATGCGGTATCCCGTTGGCTTGGCTTATTGTTAGAAGCCATGGGCATTGGACAACAATTCTCGATAGCCTTGCTGATATTCCATTCATAGTTCCCACTGTAGCTTTGGGTTTCTCAATCTTGGAGTTCTGGAGTAGCCCGGGGGGTCTCGCACAACTATTCGGATCTACGAGCCTTGTGAGTTCTGGTGTCATACTGATTGTGCTCCTCCACTTCGCATTCTCATTTCCAGTAATTGTCCGCGTAATGGTTGGCGAATTTCTGAACTACCGTGAGACCTACGAGGTCGCCGCGCGAACGCTCGGCGCTTCAGCTTTCACTGCAGTACGAACTGTGACGATGCCTATTCTTAGACCCGGTATATTGGCCGCTTTCCTGTTGGCATTAGCGCGTTCACTCTCAGAAACAGGGGCAACTATAGTTGTGGCCGGAGCATTCGAGAACGGAACGGTGTTCATTAACAACGTGCGTGGATCAGGCTTAACGGCAGCCGTTGTTATCGCGAGCTCGATCATGATAGTCTCGTCGCTCACAGTTTTCGGACTGATTAAAATCATCACGCCGAGAATCAGAGTTGCACCGCTCAAGGTTTGGCCTAACCTTGAAAGAAAACTAAGCAAGTCACCTGTTGTAGCAACGAGGAATGCGATTAGCCTAATCGTGTTTCTAGTATTCGTCCTTCTTCCATGCCTTTTCATCGCCTTACCAGCAGTAGAGGCTGTTGCCGCAGGAACGGCGACTGAGGCCTTTGCCGGAGTCGGGCCCTGGAAGGCTTTCTGGTCGAGTATGTTCCTCTCTTATGTGATAGCTGTCTTAGCGACCATCGTTAACATCGTATCTGGTTTGCCAGTAGCTATCCTGATTGCGAGGAACAGGTTCGGGACAAGGATGGCAAGGGTTGTTGATGCTCTCGTCGACCTCCCCATAATTGTGCCTTCTCTTGCGCTAGGGGTTTCGTTGAACTTCTTTTGGCGCAGCATGGGCACTTTGCCAGAATTCTGGGTAATCGTGTTAGCCCACACCACCATAACTTACAGCTACTTCGTTCGTACAATGGCGGCCTCGATTCAGGGAATAGCGCCCGAACTCGAGGACGCTGCGAAAACATTAGGGGCCCAGCCTCTCCGAGTCTTTCGAAAAATAACGCTGCCCCTCACAAAGTATTCTTTGCTATCCGGAGCCATCTTAGTCTTCACCAGGAGTGTGGACGAAACGGGTGCTACGTCCGCAGTTGCTGTAACACTCAAAACCGCACCCATACTACTAGTTAGCTGGATTAGGGGAACAGTGGCAGTGACTCCGGCGGAACGCGCACTGGGAGTCGGTTTTCTGGTAGCAACTTCATTCCTCGCATTGGTCATGCTTAGGCTGATCGCTACCCGCATTTCAGCTAGGAAGATTGCATAGAGCATGCCCCGAGTGAGCTTTGCCAACGTCACGAAGAACTTCGGTAAAGTTGTGGCCTTGGACGGGGTTTCATTTGATGTCAGTGACGGCCAATACCTGTGCGTTCTCGGGCCGACGGGAAGCGGCAAAACAACACTGCTCAAGCTTTTGGCCGGTCTCCTAAAACCTGACGAAGGCACGATCTACTTTGATGGAAAACCTGTCAACAATGTAAATGCGCAGGATCGAAACGCCGTCTACGTTCCACAGCAGTACGCACTCTTTCCCCATCTCACCGTGCTACAGAACGTAGCCTTCGGTCCATTAGCTAGAGGCAAACCTGCTTCCATCGCACTAGAGACTGCCTCTAAGGCATTGGATTTAGTGAGACTGTCGTGGCGAGCCCAAGCGTTACCGAACGAACTTAGCGGTGGCATGCAGCAACGGGTCGCTTTGGCAAGGGGGTTAGCATCAGGGGCAGGCTTACTGCTTCTCGACGAACCGCTCGGTGCACTGGACGCGCGACTAAGATTGGACCTTCGCCACAAGCTTCGAGACCTCGTGAAACAGTCAGGTTTCACAGCCATACACGTGACCCATGACCAAGATGAGGCCATGAGCGTTGGTGACGAAATCATGGTTCTGAGAAACGGAAGAATCCAAGATTACGGGCCACAGCGCAGAGTCTACAGGAGACCTGCGAGCATCTTCGTGGCCAACATGATCGGAGGGGCAAGCTTCCTGGAAGGAATGGTAGACACCACGGTGGGAGAGACCGCGTTGATTAGCGTAAGGGGTGGTCTCACGGTCCAAGCACCGTCAACAACCCTGACACTCACCGCGCCAGTTATCCTAGCTTTGAGAAAGGAACGCATTCGAATATCTCGCGACCGACTTGAAATGGAAAACGTCTTCAAAGGCGAGATTCGCGGCGTCAGATTCCTTGGAAATTCCAAAGAGTACTTGATTCGCATTCCGAACGGTGACATCATTGCCTCACGGCAGTTCGCTGAAAGCGAGGACGACGCGTTCAAGGTAGGCGAAGAAGTGCAGGTAGGTTTCCTTGAAGGCGATGCCATGGTCTTCGAGTATCCAGCGAAGGGCTTGAGGAACGAGTTGGAGGTAGGATAATCTGCCAAAGCTGGACTTGGTTGGAGTGTCAAAAATCTACGGCAACATTCATGCGTTAGCCGACGTATCACTTCACGTTGAAGACAAAGAGTACGTGTGCATACTCGGCCCGAGCGGCTGCGGCAAAAGTACACTGATCCGGTGCATCGCAGGCATCAACAAACCAGACAGCGGCCAAATTCTCATCGAAGGTAAATCCGTTGAACAAACCCCAATCGAAGATAGGCGGATTGGCTACGTGTTCCAGGATGTAGCTCTCTTTCCACACATGTCAGTTAGGGATAACCTATCCTACGGGCTCGCGGTTAGGCATGCGGAATCAACTGAAATAACAACCGTCACAAACGAAATGTTAGACCTCATGAACATACGAGACCGCTCGAAAGCCTATCCAAGGGAGCTGAGCGGCGGAGCGCAACAGAAAGTAGCAGTAGGTCGAGCCATAGCGACCGGATCGCACCTCTTCCTCCTAGATGAGCCACTCGGAGCCTTAGACGCCCTGGTCAGAGCAGACTTACGGTACGAGCTGCGGAAACTGGCCTCGGACCTCGGCCTGACAGTAATCCATGTGACCCACGACCAAGAAGAAGCACTGTCCATTGCGGATCGCGTGGTAGTAATGAAAAGTGGCCGAATTGTTGAGGTCGGTAAGCCCTCCGACATTTACATTGCACCGCAGAACCTGTTTACAGAGAATTTCGTTGGCGAAACCAATCTTCTAGAAGGAAAAGTTTTGGAGACGAACGGCTCGCAGTGCGTAGTGGATATCAAAGGGCACAGGATCAGAGTTTCCGGGTTTGGGAAAAAAGTTGGTCAAAGGGTTATCGTATCGATTCGGCCTGAATTTGTCCCATTGACGACGCCCTCGGAGGTAGGATGGAAGGGGGTAATCAAGCAGGTGACCTTCTTGGGTAACCTCAATCGTTACGTTGTTGAGGTTGACGGGGGAATTGAATTAATTACTGAAGAGTCCACCGCTGAATATAGCACTGGGTTTAGGGTGGGTGAGAGCGTTAGCGTACTCCTTGCCAACGATGCGCATATGCTATTATTCGACTATCCAAAAGAAGGGTTGGAGAAGGAGATCAGCCTAGAGTAATTCATTGAGTCATGATTATTGAGGTGTAATGAGATGGCATTAGAGAATTGGTTGTTGGCACGTCGAACCGTGAAGGCAATCGGCCTAGTTCTTGAGCACTCGAGAATGACCACAGTCACCGTCGAGTTGCTCGGAAAATGTATCCAAGACGCTATCAATGGTAGGCAGGAGGAGTTAGGGAAGAACTTCCACCTGCTTGAGCAGAAGGAGCATGAAGCGGATCTCCTGCGAAGGCGGATCATAGAGGAACTCGCACGTGGAGAATTACCGTCCGAGGACCGCGTCAACCTGATGCGGCTAGGCCGGCAGCTTGACTGGATAACCGACTGGGCACACGAAGCAAGCCGCATCCTCGTCATGTTCGACCTCTCCAAAATGCCAAAGCAGATTCAAGACGTTCTACAGGAAATGTGCTCCACAACTACCGAAGCCACAGTGCACGTCACAGACACTGTGCAAAAACTTATGGACGGGAAGACCGACGAATCCCTGAAAGCGGCCGACCAAGTTGAAAGGTTGGAGGAGAAAGTTGACGGCCTACACCAGAAATCACGGGGCATCCTCAAAGATATCGAAACGGACGGGATACATGTGGGGTCGATTATTCTGCTCAGCCAATTCTTGGAAGCTGTAGAGCATACTGCGGACCGATGCGAAGATGCGTGCGACCAAGCTCGCGTCATGGCAGTTATGCTATCGAAAAGAAAAGAATAGAATAAATCCCGAACACACACATGTGAAAACGGCAGATTCCTTCGAAGATGCTCCAAGAAGGAAAACTCTTCAAGCGGAAAAAATAGATGCGATGAAGTGGTAAGAATTGGAAAAACAGTTTGTGAAAACTTCCAACGCTCCCCAACCTGCGGGACCCTACTCACAAGGCATCAAAGTGGGAAACCTGCTGTTTGTGGCCGGCCAAGGACCAACCGATCCGAAAACGGGACAGTCCGCTGGATCCGACATTGAAACTCAAACCCGCCAAGTTCTGAACAATGTCAAATCAATTCTTGAAGCAGGCGGATTCTCAATTCGTGACGTCGTTAAGGTCTCGGTTTTCTTGAAGGATGCGAACGACTTCAAGAAGATGAATGAAGTGTACAAGGCATTTTTCCCAGAAAACCCTCCAACGAGAACTACAATCGAAGCAAAATTCGTCGCCCCCGGTATGCTGATTGAGATAGACGCGCTGCAAAGGGATAAGCTCGAAGCTAGGCAAATGAGGACAAACCGGTTCGATGACTAGAGACCCATCTTTCCTAGCCCCGCCTCTCAGAGTGTTGTCGCTATTGACGTGCGAAGGGCCAGCGTTTTCTTGAGTGCAAATAATAGAGCTCCAAAATACCGACCAGATTTACGAAAACAAAGATTACAAACCATACTTTCTCGTTGCTTTTCGCAGAGAACCAGAGACCCACGATCTTCCAGAAGTAGCTCCATATCGCTAGAGGAACGAAAAAGAAAAGCAACAGGGATACGCTGTATGGAAACAAACTAGCTCATCATTGGCAACGTGTCATTGTAATTTAATGTGTCGATACAGTTGCTGACCTATGATCGGCTTCTTTTGTGTGTGTTCCCTCACCAGCCTACGACACGTGAAAATTGAGTTACTTCGTTTCAGGCGGAACCTTCAGGATCAGGCCCCATCCAACTTAAGAGAGAATGATCGAAGCCTAGGACGAATAGGACGGCAGGCGAGACTCCCAATGGTACTGACAGCTGAAGCGAGTT
>Ga0208457_1001581_pt1 | contig 15453 bp, 20 predicted proteins | sample June2015DPH_10_1_FD_185513 | JGI IMG/M metagenome (GOLD analysis project Ga0208457, IMG submission 185513) | Peatland microbial communities from SPRUCE experiment site at the Marcell Experimental Forest, Minnesota, USA - June2015DPH_10_150... | ecosystem: Environmental > Terrestrial > Soil >... | reverse complement strand
ACCCAAGCCAGTCCTAAGAACAAAGAAATGTCGCCGTAGAGCACGCAGGGGAAATTTTTAATTCCTGAACTGGCTAATCCACATACTAAAAAAAGACAGTAAAAGCACGGACTAATTTTCAGGGGAAGTCGTTGCCTGACAGATTTCGACCATGATGCAAGATTTGATTTGGTAATCGTTATCTGCAATACTCGCCTAAAACCTTCCTTCATATCTTGTGGCCTTTTCTTGCTTGACACTCAACGGCGTTTGTCATATGCTTATCTTACCCCAAAGTGAGTTCTTATCAAAAAAAGGAAGGAGACAGATCATGAAACAAAAGGCTTATCAAGTTGCTTTTCCAGTTACACTCGTTATTGTGATGGTGGCGTTTCTATCCACTATCTTTTTCGCCAGTGCAAATCTTTCTTTTGCAGCCTCAGGCAAAGAGAAATCGTCGGCAATTGCTAGACCTTCTGCCGTCGAGCAAACTGAGGCCCAGATCAAACAGCTTCAAGGCGCGCTAAATATCACCGAGGCCCAGAAAGAATTATGGAATAACTTTACTCAGGTGATGCGGGAGAATGCGAAAGACATGGACGCCCTTACCAAGGACAGGGCTGAAAACACTAAGCCCATGAACGCTGTCGAGCATATGAAATTCCACAGCCAAATTACCGAAACCCATTTAGATCAACTGAAGAAGCTCATCCCGCCTTTCGAGGCGCTCTATGCCAGTATGTCGGATGAACAGAAGGAGACTACCGATACAATATTCCGGACAGGGAAACATGGAAAACCCAAGAGGAAATGACCGGTAATATTATACAACTAAAGATTGACGCCAAACAGGCGATTGGAATCGATCCAAGAATGGAGTGACCTTATGAAAACATCAAGCACATGGAATTTTAGATCCATAGCGGGCAAGATTATGATGGGGCTTGTTTTAGCCGCAATGATCGGCAGTATAGGCGTGGTGTCGGCCCTCGGCAAAGATAACCGTAAGGGAGATGACAGGCGTGGGTATTATGGCAGGGGTGATTATCGGCCTTATGGCTACTATGGCCACAGGGAACGAGTTTATTATCCCCCGCCGCCGGTCATCTATGCACCGCCTCCACCGCCGGGCATCAGTATCTTTTTCCCACCCGTTTTTATTCATCCCTAAGGGGATTGCTTCGCGTCGGCTGCCCAGCGTTCAAGCTGAGTTGAACTGGGCGGCTGTCGCAAGTAATGCCGCTCGTTAGGAGTGAACGGACAGCGCGGGAACTATGTGCCCCGACAAAAAAACAAGTACTTAGTGTGTCTGAGCTCACCGATCTCCCACTTTCATCCGCCGTGAGAACCCTGGAAGAGACGGAGCGAAACCAAATCCTTAAGACCCTTTCTGAAACCCGATGGCGCATCGAGGGAAAAGACAAGGCTGCAGCGATCCTGGGCCTCCACCCGAGTACCTTAAGAGCGAGGATGCATAAGCTTGGGATAGTCCGGCCGGAGACAAAAGAACCAGATTAGACTGTCCACTTCCCTTTAAAGTATCCCTCAATATGTTGAGGTTCCACCAAATATTGAGGTCAAACCAATCGTTTCATACTTCTCTACCATTCTCTCCTATTAATCTAATCTCCTGTTATTAAAGGATGAATCAAAACTTTTGTTTTTTCCCGGTTGTTGGCAACCCATTTGCAATTACTATTTTAAGGTCGATGTCCATGAAGACGAATGAGAAAAAACCGTCAAAGGGAATGATGAAGAAACAATAATGGTCAATAAAAGCAGGACATGACATGAAAGCAATACATTATGTATCATGTATCTATAATGGTGGCAGCGGTGGCGGTTACTATTGGACTAGACGACGGTAGGATTAATCAAAATAGGAGGTACACATGCATACGATAGACACACAAACATGGATCATTCTTATCGGTGTTGCAGTCCTTGTATTGATTGCACTTGCGGCATGGTTCATCTACAAAAAGAAACAATCTCGTAGACTCCAAGAACGCTTTGGTCCGGAATACGGCCGATCCGTCGATGATCTCGGAAGCCGAACAAAGGCCGAATCGGAACTCAAGGCGCGCGAAAAGCGCGTCGAGCGCCTCAATATCGTACCTTTGGCGCCGTCTGAAGCCGCCAGGTTCAGTCAGACCTGGAAAGATTTGCAGGGCCGCTTCGTCGATAACCCCAAGGGCGCGGTCGTCCAGGCCGACCAGTTGGTCCGTGAGTTGATGCTAAAGCGTGGCTACCCCATGGGAGATTTTGAGCGCCGGGCGGCCGACATTTCGGTCGATCACCCTGAGGTTGTAGCACATTACCGGGCGGCGCAGGCCATCGCGGTGCGCGATGAGCGCGGCGAAGCCGACACCGAGGAGCTACGCAAAGCGGTGGTGCATTACCGCGCCCTCTTCGATGAACTGCTCGAGGTAAGGAAAGCTAAGTAAGAAGTTATACCAGCAAAGCAAACGGAGGTGCGATCATGAACAGAGAGCCAAAGGAAAAAAGTCTCACTACGGCAGATTTGGCAGCCGCTGCGGAGATACCGACTGCACAACGAGAGGTTAATCGAGATCGCAAAGAACCAGTGATCGAAAATCAAAACTCCGATGTGAGGAGTAAAGACGAGCAGCTCGCCCCGCTCTTTTTGCCGGATGTGGCCAAAGATTTTCGCTCGCGCTGGGATGCCGTTCAAAGAAGTTTTGTCGATGACCCGAGACAGGCTGTCCAGCAAACGGACGAACTCATTGCCCAGGTCATGAAGAGCTTAGCGGAAACATTTTCTAATGAGCGCGCCAAGCTTGAAGCTCAGGTGGACCAAACAGATAAGGCGTCCACGGAGAATTTACGCGTTGCCCTGCGTCGTTATCGCTCTTTTTTTGAGCGCCTGCTGTCTCTTTAGGGTAACGGCTTGAGCGGACGAAATGCCTGCGGTAGATCGGGATGGTATAGCTGAAAGACCGTTTCCCGGCGGATCAGATCCTTGAGGCTATGCTCTCCGAGCGACTCCAGCGCAGCCCCCGCAGAGAATCGGTCATCATTTTTGTATATTTACTCCATCCCAAAGCAAGTTCTTATCATTTTAGAAGGAGGAGAATTATGTTTCACCTAATTTGGTACATACTTATTGGTCTAGTCGCGGGAGTGATTGCTAAGTCAATTATGCACGTCCATCTGGCGCTAATTTGGACGATAGTGCTCGGCATCATCGGTTCGATCATCGGCGGCGCTGTGACGCACATGTTTTCCCGGCCGAGAGCGGGCCTCATCTTTTCGGTCCTTGGATCCGTTCTCGTCTTGTTTCTCTGCTACAAGCTGAATATTCGCTTTCCACACTGATAGGACACGACAAGCTCCCGACGGCTGGCAACTCAGCTGTTTTCTCAGAAAGGAGGTGAAATTATGAGAATATTATTTATATTACTTTTGCTTCTGACTCTTGTCGGCTGTGCCCATTCCAACTTCGCCTGGCACCAGCCAGCTTTATACTACTATGACAGTAAGACGCTGGCTGACCAAAATCGCCAGCAACAGGAATTCCCATACTTATACCCTTATACTTATACCATCCTTGATTGCTGAACTGCTTCTGAAGAAAAGGGGGTGAGAAAATAAAGAGGAAAGCGACGAAGTCATTTACATGAGCAAAGATGAGGGAATTTTCTGAAGATTTCCGAACAAAGAGTCACAACTATGCAAACCAAGGTGGGAGACATATTTAAAAGTCTTTTAAATGGGTCCGAGTACATCGTTAAGAAGATTGCAAATAAAATGGCTGTGCTCGAGTCAAAAAATGGGAAGCGTCAAATTCTCACAGGCATTGAGAATTTAGAGATAAAAACATTCTATCAGAAAGAGGAGGAAGCCAAATCATGAAACAGGATATTCATCAGGTCCTTTTCACCACATCTTGGCTTATTTCCCCCACTTTTCATTGAAGTCAACTTTTATTGAGGAAAAACGTATCTTGGTTGTCAATGCCTATTTTCTAATTAAAATGGAGGGGAAAAAATGAAAAAGTTACTTTTTGGAACAATGCTTTTGGCGTTGGTAATTATAGTTCCTACTTCTACGATGGCGAGAGTAGATATAAACATTGGTATTCCTCTGCCGCCGCCCATTGTATTTGCCGCACCACCAGAGATGATAGTGATACCAGAGACGTATGCCTACGTTGCCCCTGACATTGATGCAGACCTTTTTTTCTGGAGCGGTTGGTGGTGGCGTCTATGGGAAGGTCGTTGGTATCGCTCACATTATTATGACCAGGATTGGGGTTACTATCAAAGCGTTCCATCTTTTTATGTAGGGATACCTTCAGGTTGGAGAAATGACTACAGAGAACATCGTTGGGGAGGACGTCCTTGGAACTACCAACGAATACCTAACCAACAACTTCGACAGAACTGGAATAGCTGGCAAAAAGACCGGCATTGGGAAAAACAAGGAACTTGGGGTGTTCAAGGTTTAAAACCCCGAACTGTTCAGCAACATAAACAGGTTCAGCAACCAAAACAGGTTCAGCAACCAAAACAGGTCCAGCAGCCAAAACAACAACCCCAGGAGAAAGTTCAGCAACCAAAACAGGTTCAGCAGCCAAAACAGGCTCAGCAGCCAAAACAGGTTCAGCAGCCAAAACAACAACCTCAGGAGAAAGTTCAGCAACCAAAACAGGTTCAGCCTCAAGGAAAACCTGAAAGAGGGGAGGTAGAACATGGAAAGTAGGGAAGAGAAAGTTTCACGGTTAGTTTCCCGATCAGGACGAGAGTAGAGATGCCTCAACCCCTCGGCTACGATTCGTCACAGCGGGAAATCCGGCTCCTCAACCCAGCGGAATTGGGTGTTTGCTCTTAACCGGAACGGGCAAGGGGCGGAGGAGTTCGCCTTTTCTGCAAATATCACTAAGAGAGGAGATGGGGATGAAAAAGAATATTCTCATGGGGCTATGTCTTGGTATTCTTCTGGTGGTTCCAAATGTTGTCTTGGCAGGCTGCACCGATTTGGGAGGTTTTACCAGTTTTTCTGTGACAGGCAATACGGTCACTCTTCATTCGGGAACGAAACCCTTCGTGAAATTTGACGTCCGGTGTGACGTAAAAGTACAACCCAAATCCAGACTCGAGCTCATAAAGAGCTACGTGTGTGATGGAGATGAAGTCCTGGTAGATGGGGTCAAATGCACGATTTTTAATGTTACATCCCTATAAAAGTACGGGTATCGGTATGGATATGGGGTATCAATCTCTTTCAATTGAAAGAACAAGAACGGTACAGCGAGGATGGATGTAATGAAAATAGTCTGTGAGTGTGGAGCAACATCGGAGGAGGCGGGTAAAGATGGGAATATAACACAAGTGTCTTACAATATAGATTTTGTGGATAAATCCCATGTAGCTTTACATCTGAAATGTCATAAATGCGGAAAGACTGAAACTAAGTTGATGACTCGTGTAGAAAAAGATTAACGTAGAAAAGGATTACTGGAATGAATGAGAAGTTCAGGATGCTGGATTTATTTTCTGGTATAGTCTCACCAGTAATTATCGGCTTCCAGGGGTATCCTGAAGTGCACAGTAGTAGGTGGAGTCCACAACCGACTTTTTATAAAACTTCTTCCTGAAAACGTGGCGAATAATGCCACAGTGGTGAGCGGGGATATAAAAGTTCTTTCGGGGGCTCTGAGAGATGTTGGAGAAAACGTGGAGGGTGTGAGCGGAGACATAAAGCATCTGATGGACTTCGTGGATGGAATTACTTCATCTGCGGTTGTTGAAACCTCTTGCCTAAAAGCGGGGGTTAAGGCCGGGGTGTGGTGTTTCCTAAAGAATCTTTTTAAGTAGGGTGGCGATAAGGAGAATTCGTTTTTTGCCATAGAGCAAAAGGGAAGGAGGTAAGTTATGGGAAATGAAGAAAGTGGCTGCAGTACAGGTTCTATTATTCTTGCGTTTTTCATCGGAGGATTGGTTGGTGCGGGTGTCGCCCTTCTATTAGCTACTCAGTCTGGGAAGGAAACCAGACAGAAGATTAAAGACCTGGCAGACGATGCTAAGGAAAAGGCGACCAAATATGCTGAGGAGGTAAAAAGCAAGGTGACTTCCGCCGTGGGAAAGGGTAAAGAACTTGTCGAAGAAAAAAAATCCTTAATCACAACGGCTGTGGAAGCTGGCAAGGAGGCATACGCAAAAGAGAAAGAAAAACTGGGAAAGGGTTAATAGGCCTTTGGCCAATTCGGGCAAGTTTTTCCGTCGCTTAAAGAAATTTTAAAAGAGAAATTTTAAGAAAGTAGGCAGGTAGACAAAAAACACCTTCCAAAGTCCACCTGCCTATATATCAATCGACATTAAGCTAAGCTTATTTTTCAAAGATCCCTTTTATGAGTATTCCATTTTTCTGAATCAACATTTGATGATATTTTTTCATGGAAAATAACTCACCCGACAAAACCTAACCCTTCGTGAGGAGGGGGCGGAAAGCGACGGGTCTTTCGATTATAATTAATTCAAGTGGAAAAACCCCCTACAACCGTAAAGGAGGTGAAAGAGGTATCTTTGAGTGGAAAACTCAAGGAGTGAAAAACAATGGGATTGATATTTCCTAATGGGCCGAATTTCTTCTGGTTTAGTCCAATCTTTTTAAAAAAGGAGGAGGTTATTATGAAATATTCATTCACTTGCCCAGCACCTTGTAATTACGAAATAAAGATCGATGCGCAAAATGATGACGAGGCATTGAAAAAAATCATGGAGGCAGGTGGGGTTCATGCTAAGAAAGCCCATCCTGATATGCCTCCAATGACGGAGGAAAAATTAAAGAACATGTTTCGGTCAGGTATGAAGAAAGGATGAAGGGGAGCTGCCTAAATTTTCTTTGTCGTGACAGAACTAAAATCCAACGTTCCATGGAGAAGTTCGGCCCGTTTATGAAAAGAGGAGATTATGACTATAACCCAGGAGGAAGTGCTTGTTCACAACCTAGCCTAACGGAAACGAGTTTAAGGCATTTAGTGAGGGCCATGCAACCGTCCCCGAACCCTCCACTATGCTTCTTCTCGGTTCTGGACTAATTGGACTTTGGGGATTGAGGAAGAAGTTTAAGAAGTAAATCTATATTAATTTGAGGAGGGAAAGGGCAGGCTCAGAAATGATCCTGCCTTTTTTGTTTATTTCCTTCGGTAATCATCAACTCCAAGGTCAACCTCCCATTGCAGAGTCGTAGGTGAAGTCGCCAATCAGGAATCAAACTGCCAATGTCTGCCAAAGCAAGTTTTTAATTTAAATTAATAGGGGAGTAAATCAACCAAAATTTTCTCTAATCTCTCTAAGTATTGCTTAATTGGCTTAGTCTCCCCTTTCTCCCAATTGACTATGGTCATCTCATCCACCCCTATCCTCTTAGCAAGATCCCTTTGGAAGAGTCCCTGCTCCAGCCTCCATTTTTTGATGCGTTCTGCCAATGTTCGGTCAGGGTAAAGGGACAGTCGTAGGGTAATTACTAGCGTGCGGGAGTTTTTGTAGTTTGGAGCTGAACGGTTGTTCGTAAAAACCAAACGATAATCCTAATGAAGGTTATTATGCAGGCGCATTATTTTTTTATTCTTTATAAGCAAATATTTTACTTGTATCCCTTTCTTGAGTAGTTTGAAGATCCCACCCGGCAATACAGGGCTTGTTTAAGATTTTGCATCCACACTAATAGACGCATAGCTAATAAAAAACATAGAATTGCTAAAATTGATATTGGATTATACGTATTGACAATACTTTCATTTGTTTCTATATTTGTCACTCTAAAATTGGAGTCTATTAAATAAAATTTTAGTTTCTGGGGAGGAGGAATCATGTTTAGGGTAAGCGTCATGTATCCGAATCAAGAAGGGGGAAGATTCGATCTCAACTACTATCGAACAAAACATATGGAATTAGTGAAAAAGCTTTTGAAACCGTTTGGGCTGATCAAAACGGAAGTGGATAGGGGGATCTCTGGCGGAGGTGGACAATCCCCACCTTACATTTGTGTTGGACACCTCTACTTTGAGTCCGGGGATGGCTATGACCGAGGAGTGGCCGAGGTGGGTTTGACCATCCGAGGAGATATACCTAACTTTACCAATGTCACACCCATTCGACAGATCAGCGAAATTCTCGATTAATCCAAATCAAGCATTAAAGGCTACGCCTCATAGAACCGCTTGATTTATTTTCTCAAATAGATCATTTAGTTCATCTTTCCAGTGTGGCATGAACAGTAGTAGGTGGAACCTGCAACCCCCTTTCCCAACTCTTCCTTCCTTGTTTATTGATTTCCAAATCCTCTCCCTCAATGCAACATTCCAAATGGAAATCATTCAAAATTAATTTTTGAGGATCATATGAGTAGATTTGCTCATTTCATCCTATGGGTTATGTGTACTAACTTCAAAATACAGTATTTGCTTTATTTAAATCCTCACAGGTTACCTTATAAAATTTAAAGTATCGGACTGGAAAAAAGAACCTTTTTGGGTTAAATTTTATCGTTAAATTATGGGACTCTTAAAAATGGAGATAAAATTCATATGAATAAAACTTTTTATCCAGAAAAATATGGCATGGTAGTATGTCCATTGTGTAAGGGCAAAGGATTTATAATAAATCCAAAACGTCAATGTTGCCAAAAGTGTGGGGGATTTGGGTTTATTAAAAGAGAAAATGGAACTGAAGAGGACTAATGAGGGAACTTGGAAACGAACAAGTGTTTTGACTGGGCCCATATGGTATCACATTGCTCACTTTCAAACCATAATCATCAACCTCTGATATGGTATCATCCTCACTCTTTGTAGGTGTAACAGGTAATGCAAAGATTGGTTCCAGTTGCCCGTTAGTTCGTAAATGACTTGTTGACCGATGATAAACTCGATCAAGGCATCATTCTGTTTTCTCAGGGGATTTTCCTTAAATCTCTGCTATCCGCCAATAGATGATGGTGAGAATGACCTTATCTCTTGTAACACCCTCCCCTCCATCATTTTACCTCGTCAGAAGATAGATATTTTCCGCTGAATACAGAGAGAAACCTTTAGTCCGATATCATAGCAAATAGGCTGATAAGCCCATGGATCGGACAAGAGAAACGAGGATTATGGGTTTAAATCCGTATCCGGTTGGGCTGCCTACTCGGAATAGAAATCGGTTGGTCCGTGATTGAGGGTAGGTTATTTTAACGCTTTCACCCCGAAACATAGAGGTTGACAATCTTGGCGAAATGGTGAAGATTACTCTTGTAAATCGTCATCAAAATCATTAAATAGTTTATATCCTCTTGACGAAACTCCTACACAACGGAGGGAGAGAGACAACCAAGAACCTATACTAGAGGGAGAAGGTGGATACCATGCCGAGAAAAGGATCGAAGCCGCCATATAAACCAAAGGTAGAATATAAATACACCATAAAGGACATTGCAGAACTTGCTGGGATGACCCGGAACGCTTTAGGGGTAGCAAAAGTTCATGGGAAGATAGATCCTGGGGATTTCAAGAGTGTCGTAAGCTTTTTGACCAGAAGAATTATAGACAATCGTCTTACAGGGGACCTCTTTACCCCTGCAGGGCGGACGGCAAAGAGGATGAAGGGAAGCAAGAGCAGAGCCCATGTCTCGGGGAAGAAGCCGAAAAGATAGATCGTCGCAAATAGAGACTTCTTCCTGAAGAGGTAGAGCGATGAAGGCTATTGGTGTCAATGGAAGTCCCCGAAAGAAATGGAACACGGCTACCTTGCTCGAAAAAGCCCTTAAAGGTGCTGGATCACAGGGAGCGAAAACAGAGTTGTTTCATCTTTACGAGGTCAACTACAAAGGTTGTATAAGCTGCTTCGCTTGTAAGAAGAAAACCGGCAAAAGCTACGGTAAATGTGCAGTAAAGGATGGGTTGACGCCAGTCCTGAAAAGAGTTAACGAAGCAGATGTCATCATATTGGGATCCCCGATCTATTTCGGAACGGTCACCGGAGAGATGAGATCATTCCTGGAGCGCCTGTTGTTTCCCTTGATGACGTATACCGATCCTCCAGGGTCTCTCTTATCCCGAAAGATCCAGACGGCCTTCATCTATACACTGGGGGCTACTAAAAAGATGGCGAGAGAACGTGGCTTTGACAAACATATCGCTGCAAATGAAATGCTGATGAAGATGATCCTGGGAGCCTCGGAAACACTCTGCAGTTACGATACCTATCAGTTTGAGGATTATTCGAAAGTGTACGCACCGCGTTTTGATCCCGAGAAGAAGGCAAAGGTGCGGGCGGAAGTATTTCCGATCGATTGCGAGAAGGCCTTCGAGATGGGCGCCAGACTTGTCAGGGAGTCGAGGTAGAAGGCGTGCAAGGCCCTCTTGATTTCATCTTGATCAATAAAAGGACTTTTATCAGTTCTGATTATCAGGGCTAAGAAAGGAGGGGGAGCATGCAGATGCCGGATGTCTATGGTCTGTCAATCAATCTGGAGACCGCTAAAAAGATCGCCGCCTCGGCTATAACCGAGGCGCGCAAGAACAACTGGACCATGGCTGTCGCTGTCATTGACACCGGCGGCAATCTCGTCTACTTCGAGAAAATGGACGGCACCCAGACAGGCAGCGTCAGGGTGGCGATTAGTAAAGGGCGCTCCGCAGTCCTGTTCAAGCGCCCGACCAAAGCATTCCAGGACATGGTGGCAGCAGGCGGCGAGGGTCTTCGCATGCTGCGTCTGGAGGGCGCTGTTCCGATCGAGGGCGGGCTACCACTGTTGATGGACGGAAAAATCGTCGGGGCTATTGGCGTTTCGGGGGGAACATCCCAGCAGGATGGGGTGGTTGCGAAGGCGGGTGCCGACACGCTGAAGTAGCAACAATATGAAAGCAGGGTCACCCATTAAAAGTAATGGCCCTGCTTTTTCTGTTATGCATATTTTAATCGGCAATCGTGAACCTCCCAAATCGTGTCAAAGTGAAGACTTGTGGTGTTATCCTCAACCCCCTTTTCAACACTTCCTTCCTGTAATATTGTTTTTACATTTTTGTTCCACCATGCAACCTTTCAAATACAAATCAATAATCTTTGCCTCAACCTACACTAATACTCTCTCTTAACCCCTCCCAAAAAAGAAAATTTTCACAACATCATTTTTAGTATTTACAAGTCATGAAGAAGGGTGTAGACTCCTCCCTGAAACATTCACTTCCCCAATTTTCGAAAACGGTGTATATTAAAACCGCAAATGGACAACCGATGACCCCAAAGCTGAACCGAATAACTAATTTGTAAATTATGCGGCTGCAATATGACGAAGGCCAGAATATAGGCTTTATTTTTTTCCAAAAGAGAGGAAAGGAGGAAAATATTATGTTTAAAGACAAAAGGACGGCAATGGTTGGAACACTGGTGGCGGCACTCTTTCTGTCATTATTAACAGTAATGGCTCCAGGAAAGGCATCGGCGGCATATGAGTGTTGGGTGAAAATCGAAGGTGAAAAAATTGGAGTTATTCAGGGAGAATCCACTGTCAAAGGAAAGGAAAATTTGATTGAGATTATAAGCTGGAGTCTCGGCGGGAGTGTGCCTACAGACCCAGCTTCAGGATTGCCGAAAGGAAAAGGAATTCTGCAGCCTTTTAGACTCACCATGAGAACGAGTAAGGCTTCGCTGCCCCTATTCCAGACCTTAACTACCGGCGAGCATCTTAAATCGGTCACTCTGACAGCTCGTAAGCCATCAACCACAACAACAGCAGCAGACTATCTGGAAATTAGATTAGAGGACGCTCAGGTAATAAGTTTCGTAAACCTGGGTAACTCGAAAAGTACCGAAGCCTATCCCATTGAAGAAGTGGTGCTAGTTTATAAGAAGATGAAGATTCAGTATAGGCCAACTAAGCCAGATGGAAGTCTGGGAACGCCTGTGGAGGTCGAGTTTGAATGGGGTGCTCCAGCAAAATCATAATAGGCAGCTTGGATTTGACTAGACAGACCACCAAATGAAGCCAGTCCAATAAGTCTTTGTAAAAGTTTTACACAATCCTCTCCCCCCTCACCCCATTAAGAAAAGGGGGGGAGTGAGACAAACATATGAGCGGTAAAAGATTAGATAGAGGAAGGAAAAATAAGGGGAAAACAGCGCTTATTTAGCGGTGATGGCGACCTTGGCGTTGTTTAAGTAATTGTTGCCGTGGCTGGTGGTTTCTCGGATCAGGCGGGCGGCTGACTACTGTGTCAAGTGAAGACAACAGTGTCTCTGTTGCGGCACCCGGAAGGGAGAAGATAATTCTTGGAAAGAATGAGCGCCTTACTTGTGACCTTACTCGTAAACTCGGCGGCTGATTTCCACGTTATACCCGATTTCAATCGGAAATCATTGAACCCCTGATCATCTCGCCGCTGAAGATAAGTAGGTGTAACATGCAATTTGGTTTATAAAGTTAAATTAAAACCCAAGCGTTTTAACATTCGGGTCAGAGACAAGGAAGTTCCTCTTGCGCCCGGGATGGTGGTGATCGCAGAGATCAAAACAGGCGAGAGAAGGGTAATCGAATTTTTCATATCTCCTTTCATCAAATATGTAGACGAATCATTAACCCTCAGGTGATAAAACACGTCTCAGAGCTTCACGATTTTTCAACGATGATCTCTCTAAATGCTTATTGGGTCGTAATAAACCACCTTTCTTCTTTCAATTGGAAATCTTAAAGTAATAAGGGTTCTTGGTTTCTTCGGATCGACTTCATAGGTCATGCTCCCGTGGTTCCTTTGAAGAATTTCCTTCACTAATTGTAAAATCAACTTTGTGGTTTCTTCTTTTTGGATGGCTGAATTTGCAGGAATATCTTTTGATTCCTCGGTAGGATCCTTGCCACCCATAAAACCAATGGCTGCTTCAATATAACCCCCGTTCCTTTCTGGTGGAATCTTTTTACCGGATCCACCGCCATGGAAGTCGAAGGATTTTATTAAAAAACCGACTGTCCCATTAAGGGGAGTCGATAGAATCGCAAACTGAAGGATTGAATTTAGAATGAATCTCACCTGTTCATCGTGAATAAATGCCTCGGGAAGGTCCTTTTCACATTTCTTAAATATCTTTATATTTTTGCACTGAATCTGTTTCTCATTGGCTTCTAAAACTTCTTCAAGGATAAGAGAAAGGGTATTCGATTTTATAATGGGGGTATTGATATGGATATAATTTAAAAGACTGTTCAACACGGAATCGATCTTCTTAATATCTTCGTTAATGCTCTTCTGAGAGTATTTTCGAAATTCCAAATCGTTAAATTTATCTGCTGAAAGCTGCGATGTGTTTTTAATAGAGATGAGTGTATTCTTAATCGAATGAATCAATTCAGGCAGAAAAGAAGACATAAAAGGGGTATCTTGCTCTCTTGGGAGATCCTTCTCTCGAGATTCAGTATTATCTGAGCCAGATTTGTTTAGAAAGGAGTCTAATGGATTAGCCTCGGCCTCTGCCTCGAAGGGACTGTTTTCCATTGAGTTACGGCCAGGGTTCTCATAGATGGCCTTTAAGTTAGGCGGCCAGTTATTTTTTTCTGAGATCGATTCGTTTTTCATGTAAAGCCTCCACTTACGTCAACCTATTCTCAAATTCTTCGCGACATTTATATTTAATGCCCATCATCGAGAAGTTGCTTCAGTTTCCGATAGTCCTCTTCCAATATTTGGATAATTTTTAATCCAAATTGGTACCCTTCCCGATTCTCTTGCCAATAGATATCTTTCCACACAATCTCGGCAAATACCTCAAAGTTAGCCAATTCAAACCCCTTGGGGAACAAGACTGCGATATTTAATTTTGTACCGGTAGGTATGTTTTTAATAGAATGAACAAGAAGCCCTGATTCACTGGCATTGACGACCAGTGCTCCATGAGCATGAGGGGCATCCGAAACCCGATATTCCAGGGGCAAATCCAAGTAGAACCGTGGATGTTTTCTTTTCTCATTTATGTCATTTGAACCCTGCATGGAATCCTCCCAATGAATGTTTAATTATTCGTCCATTAAAATTCAGTTTGGCTCATGGAATTGAAGATGGCAATTTCCTCCTCCTGATTCAAATTAAAGACGATGGGTGATTTCAACAATCTTTCTACGTTTAGACCTTTCTTCTTTTGGTAGCTTAGAATTGAGTAAAAGTTTTTATATCCAAACTTCCTGCCTACGGCGGCAGGGGAAAGAGAATCATTCTTATAACATTGGAGCGCTTGGACCAACCTGTCACTCCTTATTGTTGCAAACACTTTAGAAATAAAACCTGATACCTTTAACTGATTCAGATGCCAACGACAAACCCCTTCGCTAATGCTTAGCATTTGAGTAAGCTTTCTTTTTGTTATCAGATTATCCTTTTGAGCTACCTGTAAAATTTCAGTACAAACCTCACATTGATGAATTCTGTGATGGCGAGGTGATAATTTTGGTTTTTTGGTTGAAAATCCGAATCCTTCGGCTCTTTTTAAAATTTCGAAGATTCGCTGTTTGGAAATACGATATTTTTTTGCTAATCGTGGCATCGTATCGAAAGAGGAGTTGTATCGTTCCACAATCTTCTTATCTCTGTAACTTAATTCTTTTGCAGGTTTTCGCCCTCGACCCATAGATTTTATCCTTTTAAAAATGCAAAACCGGATCACCCTTTTAAATGAAGCCACGGTAATCCGGTCCCGTTATTCTGACTTCGGTAACCCGGCTATCCCGAAATTCGGGATCCGTGGCTTTCCCCGCCTGCTCCATCTTTGGAACAGTGGCCCCCCGCCCGTTACGGCAGGTGGGCGTCCAACGATTACTCGTGGTTTGGCTTTATCGGCCTCTTTTTCTTATTCATTAGAGCAAGGATGATGCCAGACTGCCAAAAAATCTATAACTCATTGAAAAATATGATATTATTAAGATTATTGCTTGACTGGAAGATTTATTAGTATACCAAAAATTGTCTCTCCTCTATGAATCTATTAAAAGTGAAGGGGGAAAATTCTCATTGACTTCTATATAAAAAGTTTAATACATTTTTAGTGAGGAGGAGGTTCTCATGAGCCCTCGAAGGAGTCTTACAACGTTGAGAAGGAAAACGAGACAGACCAAAGAAACCGAATGATGTTCAATTTGGGAAGGGATTATGCCCTCTATACAGACCTTTTTAAACGAAAAGGTGATCAATTAAAAGCACAGGAGAATCTTGGCAAAGCCATAGAAATCTTCAAAGAATGCGGCGCTGACGGTTGGGTGGAGAAAGCTGAAAAGAAACTACCTACACTATCATAACAGGCTTTCACCCGTCTTGGTAAGCTGCAGGCTCATGCACATTTCCATCAGTAATCGTTAACTCCCTGATCATCTCCCCATTGCAGAGTTGTAGGTGGAAGTCTCATTCTTTTTCCATCACATCCAGCTATTTGTAAGCTATTTTGGCTCTCCATCGGTATCGACTGAGAACTTGCGAATCCAAAACAA
>Ga0208457_1001574_pt1 | contig 15551 bp, 14 predicted proteins | sample June2015DPH_10_1_FD_185513 | JGI IMG/M metagenome (GOLD analysis project Ga0208457, IMG submission 185513) | Peatland microbial communities from SPRUCE experiment site at the Marcell Experimental Forest, Minnesota, USA - June2015DPH_10_150... | ecosystem: Environmental > Terrestrial > Soil >... | reverse complement strand
CGGTGACAAGGGTTTTGCCGTCCGGGCTGAGCCCGAGGCCATAGGGATGGGGCGCCACCTTCACCTGCTTGCCGAAAGGGGTTATAAGGCGCCCGTTGGGAAGAACGGTCATTCCTCTGAGATCAATCTTCACCGGTAAGCGGCCCGCAGGAGCTTGCAGAAACTTAGATCTAACCGTCTGAGCATCTTCTGCGGGAAGACTGCATCGAACCGGTGCGAGCACAATGGAAGCCAGGAACAGGGAAATCAGAGCGCGACGCTGCACGGGCGGCATCCCCTTTTGTGTGACATGAACTCAGTGTAGCACGGGGGATGGCTTGACATCTCCCATGCCGGTCACACCTGCCGCGCCCCGCCACCACATCGTGCCGACCAGCGCGTAATTCTGGTATCCTGATTCAGTTTGTAGACCCTTCGAGGAGGATTTTTGTGCTGAAGAGGCCCCCGATTAGTGTGTTGACAGCGGTTTTACTGATGCTTTTCCTGCTCCGTGTCGCGATTGCAGGGAAAGCTACTGACTACCCCCGCCGCCCCAAACTGGTCCTGATACTCGTAATCGATCAATTCCGATATGACTACTTGGTGCGCTTCAGGCAACAATTCGTGGAGGGTGGATTTAACCTCTTACTGACCGGTGGCGCCAACTTCGCGGATTGCCGATACGACTATGCCACAACCACCACTGGCCCCGGCCATGCCACTCTCTTAACAGGGGCGTACGCGAACGTACACGGAATCATCGGGAACGAATGGTACGAGCCAACGCTTCGCCGAACGGTCAATTGCATCGAGGATCTGACCACAAAGTTAGTCAGCGAGCCCGACCGGGCCAGCGCGACTCCCGGATTTTCTCCGCACTACCTTATCGGCAGCACCCTGGGGGACGAATTGCGGGCCGCCACGGACTTTCGTTCGAAAGTCGTAGCCATCTCGCTCAAAGACCGTGCGGCAGTGCTCATGGGTGGCCATTCACCGTCCGCCGTGTACTGGTATGACCCTGGTTCGGGCCGTTTTGTTACCAGCACCTACTACATGCCCGCGCTGCCCTCCTGGGTAGCGCAATTCAACCGGAATTCGCCGGTGAAGGAATACTGTGGCGGGAAATGGACAGCTTTGGCAGAAACAACGGGTGCAAACGGCCAAACGCTGGGGGAATTTCGCGGGATGCCCGAGGAATCGTGCCCTGACGCGAAGTTCCTGGGTTGGCTTCAGCAGACTCCCTATATGAATGAGATTGAACTGGGTTTTGCTGGTGAAGCCGTCCGGAACGAACACTTGGGCCAGGGAACCGATACCGACCTGTTGGCCATATCTCTCAGCGTAAACGACCATATCGGTCACGCTTTTGGCCCCTACAGCCCTCAAGTCGCTGATGCAACCTTGCGAACGGACCGCTATCTGGCCTCGTTCTTTGCGCAGTTGGACAAACTTGTCGGGCTCAATAACGTTTGGGTCGCCCTCTCAGCGGACCACGGAGTTGCTCCGAACCCGGGATTCATTCAGGACCACAAGTGGGGTCCGGGCAACGCCCAGCCTGCCTTGATCCGCGACGCTGTCGAAAAAGCCATGGCTTCAGCATTTGGACCGGGGGCGTGGGTTGAAAGAACGGAGGCGCCCTACATTTACCTTGACTACTACGCTTTGGAGAAGCACCATATTCAAGCCCTTCAGGCTGAAGAGGTGGCGGCCACGGCTGCTGCTTCCTCGCCCGGAGTGATGGCAGCCTTTACACGTACGCAACTTTTGACCGGTAGTTTGCTCTCGTCACCTTCCGCCCGTGCAGCGTCGAACAGTTTCAACCCCAAGCGCGGGGGTGACGTCTTCGTAGTGTTGGATCCCTACGCGGTGCCTGTTTCAGGGTCCAGAGAAACTACTCATGGGAGCCCTTGGAACTACGATTCGCAAGTACCTTTGCTGCTGTGGGGTAGCGCGTTCAAACCGGGCGTCTACTTCGGCCGATGTCAGCCGATCGACCTTGCAGCGACGTTGGCTGCCGCCCTGGGTTTGACCCAGCCCTCCGGTTCCCAAGGCAGCCCACTTGAGCCAGCACTAAGGCAGTAACGGCACGGCACGCTCGAATATCCAGCCATGGCACTGGCGATTCAGATTCGGATGAGGGCCAGTTTGCCCTTTTAGATATTTCGACTGAGTAGCCTGAAATAACCTGCCGGCCAAGTTGTAGTTAGGCCAAACAGACGGCTTTTCAAGGGGAGCTTTTCAGTTGACATTCTATCCCAAATTGTCTAAAGTTGCCAATTCCATCACGCAACCAGTTGCACATAGATTTGGCCAGCTCAGCCCGGAGAGGGCGCGTGCTGATTGGAGGATGAATGAAGAGACTTATTATGGGCTGTGCGGTGGCGGGGTTAATCGCACTGTCCGCCAAGTCCGAAGCAAGGTTGTCCGCTTCCGTCGAACCACCCCGCTTGTCAGTAATACCGAAAGAAAAACACCAAATCGGAGTAGCAAGCTGGTACGGTCAAGAGTTCCAGGGATATACCACCGCGAGCGGAGAGACATTCGACTTAAATGGATTTACAGCAGCGCACCCAACGCTCCCCTTCGGAACTACCATCCGAGTCACCAACCTCAAGAACAGTAAGAACATAGTGCTGCGGGTCAACGACCGTGGGCCAAACCTCGGACGGCGTCTGATTGACGTTTCGTGGGCAGCCGCTAAGCGCCTGGGATTTGTCCACTCTGGCACCACGCCGGTTCGTGTGGAAGTTGTAACCTACCCAAAATGGTTCCTCTCACTACCAATGGCCAAAACCAACTATTGATCCGCTCGCCGCACTCCTCAGGTTTCGCACGGCCAGACCATTTAACGCAAGGCCTCCCTTTTGCGGCTGTGCCCTTCTCATGATTCTCGCGAAAGCCGTTTGAATTTCGCCGTGCTGCCCGACAAGCTAAATGCCGAAGGTCAAAATTTGCATTAAGCGCCTACAATCAGGTGACCTTGGGGTTCCTTCCACGTCTAAATCTCCTGGATAGAACCCCACGGATTAAGGGGCCGGTTGCTTGTCCAAAGTTGCTGGGAAGCAGCAGGGCCGACTGCCACCTATAGGGATGGAACATTTCCTGCCGTTGTCGCGTATTTGAAACCAGACACCCGGCATAGCGCCTGGGTCCGAGGAAAACCGATGGCAAACAACAATCATAAGAAGCGGCGGCGCTGGATCGTCGCGGGAGTCGCCTTCGTTGTCCTGATTGGGTGCGGATTTGGCATTGCCGCAGCATTACGACCGAATCGTCAGATTGATGCCTCCAAATTGGCCGCGGTCGAACGCGGGGACTTGGCTCGCTCAGTGGTCGCCACAGGCAAGATCGAGCCTCTGGCCAAAGTGGACGTCAAATCGAAGGCCAGCGGGATCGTGGAGAAAATCTTTGCCGATTACGGCGACCGTGTGAAGCAGGGCCAAGTGTTGGTCGAGCTGGACAAAGAGCAGTTGCGCGCCCAGGTGGCTGAGGCCCGCGCCAACTTGCAGGCCGCAGAGGCCGCCGTGCAATCGGCGCAGGCGACTTTCGAGCGCAACGTTGTGGACGCGCAAGGTCCTGACCTGCCCTTCCTGAAATCCACCGCCGAGCGCAACCGGAAGCTGGCGGCCGAAGGACTGATTTCCGCCTCCTTACTGGATGACGGTGAAAAAGCCTATCAGATGGCGCTGAACAAGCAGTTGTCAGCCCAGCGCAATGTGGCGGTCAGCCGCGCCGAGGTTGCCCGAGCGAAGGCCCAGGTGGCCCAAATGCAAGCGGCCCTCGATAATGCCGAGGAGTACCTCCGCAATTCCACGATTGTTAGCCCGATGGATGGATTGGTGCTGTCCAGGGACGTGGAAGTGGGGGACGCCGTCAGTTCGATTCTGATCCTGGGGTCGCAGGCGACCAACATCATGACCCTGGGAGATGTGAGCGAAGTATACGTCAAAGGCAAAGTGGACGAAGCTGACATCAGCAAGGTCTACTTTGGTCAGCCCGCGCGCATCTCGGTCGAGTCCCTCAAAGAAAAGAAGTTCCTGGGTAAAGTAACCAAGATCTCCCCCCTGGGCGTGGAGAAGGACAACGTCACAACCTTCGAGGTCCGCGTCTCGATCCAGAACCCCACCGGGGAGCTGAAAGCGAATATGAGCGCCAATGCTGAGATCATCCTCGAGGAGAAACAGAAAGTATTGATGGTCCCTGAGGCAGCGGTAATCTACGATAAGGACCACCACACCTTCTTGGAGACTCCCGATCCTGGTTCCAAGACCGGCCGGCGTAAACTCTCGGCGAAACTGGGCATTTCCAATGGCGTAAAGACAGAACTCCTCGAGGGCTTGAAAGAAGGCCAGCAGGTGATACTGCAGTGACAAGTGACGAGTGACAAGTGACGAGCGGGAGTCAGAAGTCAGGAGTCAGAATATGCAGCGCTTGGGCCTGCTTCCCCCCTAACATCTGAGACGCGCCGCCGGATTTTCTGTCTTCTGGCTCCTGACTTCTGACTTCTGACTCCTGACTTCTGACTTCTTCTCATCACTCTTTGTTCTGGCACTCAGGAGGGACTCAACAATGGTCCTCCGCGATCTCATCCTCGACACGTTGCGCACCTTGTGGTCTCACAAGCTGCGCACCTTCCTCACCCTGTTTGGCATTGCCTGGGGGATCATCTCGATCACCCTGATGATTGCCGCCGGAGAAGGATTGCGCGTCGGTCAAATGAGGCAGCAGGAGACATTCGCCAAGGACTTGATGATCATCTTCAATGGCCGGACCAGCATGCAAGCGGGGGGGCTGCGGGCAGGCCGTCAAGTGACCTGGCAGGACTCGGACGTGCCCGCCGTGGCGGAGGAGGCTACGGCCTGCCGGTACGTCTTGCCGGAACTCTCGCGGGACAGCTTGTCCACCCGCAGTCTTTACAACAATGCCTCACCAGAGGTCACAGGTTCGCTTCCCCCGTTCGCAGAGATTCGGTCGATCCGCGTCGCGCAAGGCCGGTTCTATGACTGGGGAGACAATGCCCAGGGGCGCCGCGTAGCCTTCCTAGGCAGTAATATCAAGAAGCAGCTCTTCTCCACCCGCACCGCTGTCGGTGAAAGCATTTACATCAACAACCTGCCTTACACGGTCATTGGCGTCATGGAAAGCAAAGACCAGAACAGTTGCTATGATGGCTGGGACGTGGATAAGATCTTCATCCCCTTCAGCACCATGCTGCGCGATTTTCCCAACAAACCTCCCCAGCTTTCCACCAGCGTCGATCACTTGTTAGTCGCCCCGAAGTCGCTCGAAGAGCACGAAACCTGCAAGTGGCAAGTGCGCCGTGCGCTCGGACGCATCCACAACTTCGACCCTCGCGACAAGGAAGCCGCTCCCATTTGGGACACGGTCGAGGAGGCCAAGGCTTTTCAGAAGATCATGGACAGCATGAAGCTCTTCTTGGGTGCGGTGGGCATCACCACACTGTTGCTGGGGGGGATCGGCGTGATGAACGTCATGCTGGTGGCCGTGCGCGAACGCACCCGAGAAATCGGCGTGCGCAAAGCGGTGGGGGCCAGCGCCCGGGCTATCTTGACCCAATTCTTCATCGAGGCGCTGATCGTCGTTCTGTTGAGCGGTGGTCTGGGCATGGGCATCGCCTACGGTCTTTGTGGGCTGGTCGACCTTTTCCCCATGCCGGCCTTCTTTGCGGGCCTGTTGCCCACCTGGAAATCCGCCGTGGTGTCATTCGCGATTTTGGGCACCATCGCCGTGTGCTCGGCGCTTTACCCGGCGCGCCGCGCCGCCATGGTGGATCCCATCGAGGCGTTGCGGTATGAGCCGGGCGGGTAGTTTTCAGTCGTCAGTTGTCAGTTTTCAGTTTCAGTTGCAAGACGAAGCACCATTCTGCGAGTCGCGGCGAGCAGCGGCAGATTTCAGCGCGGTAGGGGATTTCGCATGGTTTTTCGTACTGATAACTGAAAACTGAGAACTGAGAACTGAGAACTGAAAAGGAGGGACTAGTTGCAGGACTTCAAGAAGCTCACGGTGTGGGAAAAAGGCCATAGACTAACGCTGGCTGTATATAAAGCGACGGCGCGGTTTCCTAAGGATGAATTATACGGGCTAACAAGCCAGATCCGACGAGCGTCTGCGTCCATCCCAGCCAACATTGCGGAGGGCTGCGGGAGAACCGGGAGGGCTGAGTTGGGCCGCTTTCTTCAAGTCGCGATGGGCTCAGCCAGCGAGCTTCAATACCATCTTCTTCTCGCCCACGACCTCGCCATATTAGGTGAACCGGAGTACAGGTCACTGGAAGGCCAGGTTGTAGAGATCAAACGCATGCTGAGCGCCTTCATCGGCAAGCTAAGGGCGTAAGTAGTTCTCAGTTATCAGTTGTCAGTTGTCAGTTGAACCTCGATGACTGTTTCCTCGCGATTTGGCAGGCAGCATCAGCGTTCGACAGCAAGGGAGGGACCGTAGCGGATTTCAAGAAGCTCACTGTCTGGGAGCAAGGCCACACAAATGAAAGCATGGTCGCTTGTACGCGCTTGTACTGATAACTGAGAACTGATAACTGAAAACTGAGGACGCGACGCTATGATCCGAGAGGTGTTCGTGCAAGCCTGGTCCGCACTCCGCCGCCAACCGCTGCGGAGTTTCCTCACCATGCTGGGGATCACGTGGGGTATAGCCGCCGTCGCGCTCCTGATCGCCTACGGCCAGGGGCTTCGGTCCGTGGTCGTTGCGGCCTTCGACGCCTTCGGCAAGGGAGCGGTCATCTGCTGGCCCGCTCAGACCAGCGAGCAAGCGGGAGGCCAACGCGCCGGCAAGCACGTAGTCTTCGAAAAAGCGGACCTGGACCTGGTTCGGGAAAACGTCACCCTGGTCAGGACCGCCTGCCTGGAAACGGTGCGTTGGCTTCCCATCTCTTTCGGTGACCGCGTGGCCAATACCGCGATTCGCGGGGTCTGTCCCGAGTATGGCGAAATGCGCAACGAAGTGCCCAGCGCCGGCCGCTGGATCAGCCCCGAGGACGTGCTCGAGCGCCGGCGCGTGGCGTTCCTCGGCGCCCGTCTCCGGGAAAAGCTCTTCAGTGGCCAACCTGCCGTGGGCGAGATGGTTCGCATTAGCGGCACCCGGTTCACCGTGGTCGGGACCATGGACCGGAAGATCCAGGACAGCAATTATTTCACGAGCGACGATGAATCTGTCTGGATCCCCTATTCCAGCGCCGGCGATATCTGGAACACTCGCTATGCCAACGTGCTGGTGTTTGAGCCCCTGGCGCCACGGTTCGAAAAGGAGGCCATGAGGCAGGTGCGCGCGGAGGTGGCCAAACGCCAGCGCTTTTCACCCACGGATGAGCGCGCCATCATGATGTTCGGCCGCGAACAGTTCCGGCCCGTCATCGATGGCATTACCATTGGCTTCGAGGCCCTGTTCACCTTCGTCGGAGCGCTCACGCTTGGCATTGGCGGCGTGGGGCTGATGAACATCATGTTAGTGGCCGTGGAAGAACGCATCCGGGAGATTGGCCTGCGCCGCGCCCTGGGCGCCCGCCGGTGGCAAATCCAGTTGCAGTTCCTGGCCGAAGCGCTGGTCATCACCGCGATTGGCGGCGCCATTGGCATTGGCCTCGCCTATGCTGCGTCGGCGGCCATCGGACCGCTTCCCCTTTACGGCCCGCTCTACGAAGACACCTCCGGTAAAGGCGATATCCACCTTTATATTTCGCTTGGCACAGTCGCTGTTTCCACGGCCATCCTGATCTTGGTGGGACTCCTCAGCGGCTTGGCGCCGGCCATCCGCGCCTCTCACCTCAATCCCGTCGAAGCTCTCCGTTACGAATGAGCGCCTTGAGGTGCGGCACTCGTGTAGCCCCCCTCGTTCTCGCCCACCCGCTGGCGTCTTTCGACTCGCGAATTTTGGCTTCGATTCCACGCAAAAGGCGGTTTTTTGGCCCCTTTTTGGGGTTTGTTTTGAGTTCGTTTGCATCAAAAACCAGTTCGTTTTTGGCGTCTTAAAATGCTAAGCCCTTTGTTTGCAATAGATCGGTAGGTTCGTTCCCACTATTTAGTATCTTTTTTGCGTTTCCCCGCCTTTTTCCCCCTTTCCGGGTCCCTTTCGCCTTCCCTTGCCGCAGCCGCCTGCCGGCGTTCTCTTACGACAACTCTGATAGGCTACTTCAGGTCGGTTCTCGTGTCAAGAGAAAAGTGCAGGAGACAAAAGGGCAGGTACCAGGCGTCAGGCGTCGGCTCACGGGGGCGCGGGAAAGTAAGGACATTCATGGCGCACTACACTAGAAGTGGTAAACTTCAACTGGCCGGGTGCGAGATGGCGTCTGGAGACGGGCATGAGGGGGGCAGTGTGCGGCTGAGACGCAGAGCCGCGCTCTGCGCCAGCCGGCGTTCGCAAGGCAGTAGCCGGTAGGTTCTTTCTTGATATGCAAGTTAACGTTTTGTGTTGGCGACCAAGTTCCCTCCGTTGTGGGCTGGCGCTGCAGGACGGATTCAGGCGCGGCTCAGGCTGATCGCGCCTCGATCGCAAAACCCAGAAATCGATGTTTGCGCTACCCGCGAAGGGGATTTCTTCAAGTCCCATCACAGCCCTGCTAAACGGCGATAATCAATTTGGAAATTCACGTCAGATTCCATGTTGATCCAACGCATTACGCTTTCGTATTCGGCGATTCTTTTTGGCCACCCGCTTATGGGAACTTCTCGAAGACAAACGAGGGCTCTTACAGCCGTGCCGTAATCGCAAACCTCAACGGTCTTGAGGAGTCCAAGCTCTCTGAACCTCGCGCAAGTTATATCTCGCCTGTCATCCTGCAAGCAGTCCACAAACATTAGTGTAGCGGCGTAGGGAAGCTTTTCGAAAGCGATAGGCCCAATTCCGTCTCGCTCCAACATTTCGCGGGTCCGCTGATCGTGAAACAACATACAAAGGGCCGCGATAACGGAACTAGTTCTTGCTATTTCCTTGTCAGGCAAGGTCGATTGCGGTACGCCCAGCGGCCGACAGCTGTGTATGAGTTTGAATGCAGAAATAACACTGTGACTTGTCCTGCGTCCGTCAAAGTAAACTGCTCGTAGCGACGCATCGAAAAAGTCCTTGTCTTTCTTTTTCTTAAGTGTGGGGGGAAGCCACTTCCGGACCGTCCGGTTATAGAGGGCACGAAGATCTTTTCTCGTCTGGGCAAATACTGTTTCCCATAAATTCGGTATTTCCCTGGCCCACTCACCGGGAATTGAGGAATCTCGGGCAGACGCATCTTCCTCCGCACCATATACAAACCGAAAGGCGCCCCAAGGGTCCTCCGCGATGTATGCGGGGTCGTGAAACAGGCAAGTCAGAAACCAGAGGACCTCCCACGCTCTTAGACTCCTGGGCTTCTTAGAATCTGAAATAAATCGGTCCACCTCTGCCAAATGTTTCCTCCCTTTCGAAAGTAGACCGAGGATGTAAAAGCCGAGGAACAGATTGTTGAAGGTATGGAAAAAATGATCCCTGCCGCCCTTTTTCGCCCCCGATAATTCATACTCGCGTAATATGTCCAACTGTCCTAAAGGAAATAATAACCTCCTATCTCCACGTGCGAACCTTCTTGCAAACCCAGCCAGGAGGTCGCATTCGCGGATGTAGGCAATTGTATTTCCGTTCGTCGCCTGCTTGTATTGCTTGGCAAACGCTCGAAATGTTCTCGCGAGGTAGGGACTTAAATATTGATTTGACGCAACACCTTCGTATAGCCATTTAGGTATGTGGCCCGTTTCTTCCCCAGAGCGATATTGGCGCGGGAGACAGTAATTAGAACGGAAAACCTCATAAACTTCGTTCTCCGTTTCCATGAGAAGGCCAGCTCCCATTTTCTGGCAGTCCGCTGCCACGTCACCGGCAACTTGAACCGCAGAAATGTAGCACGGATCAGATTCCTCCGTACCTTCCGTCGTCACTTGGCGCGCGAGGATAATCACATCCGTTTTTCGGAATTTCTTTTTTCGAAGCTGCATCACAGCCTTCCGTACGTATTCGGGAACCTGAAGCGAGACAAGAGCGTGGACCAAGATCCTTCTTTCGCCTCGCTTTACGCAAAGGGTAGGTTGCCACTCTAGCCTCCTAGGGATGTAACGCTCCATCGCGCGGGAGCCGAACTTAACCTCGATCGCCCGTTCGTCGCGTGAAAGGCAGCGGAGCAACCCGTTTATTGCTTCCGTCGGAAGTTGGGCCTGACTCATGAGTGTTACAGCTCGCTCTTAAGGTCTCTCGCTACTTGGATCATTTCACTTAACGCCCCGGCAAGGTCCTCCTTTACTCTCTTTCTACTACTCTCCCGGCCTACAGTCGCGTCAATGTAGCTGACCCTGTACATCCTAAGCGTTTCTGTGAGCGATTTAATTGAGCCAATGATTTTCTGGGGCTTGGGAGGCTTCTCTGCAACAAGCATAGGAAGACGGGTTTCAATGTCTGCTCTCGCATCGTCAAACGAATACTGTTCCTTCTCGATTAGATTTGCGAAAATTGTCTCCGCCACTTTCTGGTCTGGGTCCTTCAAGCCTGGCTTGAAAAGAGGAGTAACCTGACGTATTTGGTCGCGTGACGTAACCTCGCCACCGTTGATCCCTTCGATGGTCTTTTTAAGAAGGCATTCCCGAGCCATGTTTGCTTTCTTTTCGGGAGGCTTTCCATGGTTATAGAATCGCGGAAACGCAGTAATTGAAGGTTCAACGACACTGGCCTCGATGGCCAATATATAGGAATAAATGTTACGCGTCGGCTCCTCGGAGTTAAATGAATAAATCTTTTCCTTCAGGGACTTGGGCCAGGCAAGTACGTGCACTCGATCATGTGCGGTGCCCGTATTCATCCAGGTCTCCCTTTCAATCCGATCTGTCCAAGTCGGCTTCTCGGCAAACGTGAGGCCGGCCTCAAGCTCCGGGTACATTTCCGCCAGGGATTTGCACTGAGCAAGCGGTGTCCATTGTTCGCGGGTCATGTGCAGGTGGAACATGTACTTTCTCAAGCTCTCAAGGTGAGAGTCGTGTTTTAATACGTGTGCCGGAACCTTGTGCAGATTCAGCCTTTGCGCAGCCCGAAATCGTCTTTCGCCGTCGACGAGCTGAAACTTGCCGGGTGGCTTTTCCCGCACGATGAGGGGGACGAGGATCCCAACCTCGGAAATCGAAGAAACCAAGCGTTCGAAGCTGGAGTCGAAAGGTACGTCTCCACGAGGGTTCTCCGGATTCACTTCAATATCCGCAACTGGAATCGGTTTTCGGCGTCCAGTAAACTGGCTGGTATCCATTTGTACCTCCCAATTTCTAATAGGCACAACTGGCCGTTTGCGCCTTGAGTAGCGAGCCTGCGCCAGCCGTGGCCTTCAAGAATGAAGAAGTCGCACCGCTAAAACGTTTTGCTCTTGCCGGCATATTTGTCTGGCGAAAGCGACGTTTTTGAAAGCACGGTAACCGTTGAGATGGGCCTTACGATTCCTCTCGTATAAGGTACGATTACACTTGCTTTGAACTTTGAGGTAAAGCAATCCATTAGCCGGGACGCGGGAGCATCAGTTTCGGCGGCTCCAAAAAACGTCTTGATGCGGCGAAGTGCCGCGATGGGCTCCCCAAATTCACCCCCGATCCAAAAACGGCCATGGTGTTGAGCCGCGTGTAAGGTACTGCCACTCCCGGCAAAACAGTCTAGCACCACATCTCCGGGCTTGCTCGCCATCAAAATTGCCCGTTCTGGAATTTGGATTGGAAGTTCGTTGATCTTCTTATCGTGGAATTTCTCCTGACGACGAGCGGGCCTGGTATCCTCCCAAAAGTCACTTATTTGTACCCACGTGTTGCCGTCTTTGTCTCTATATTTATCGTACTTTTGTTTGTAGCCGCCGTAGTCCCTGATTAGCTCGCCGCATGTTCTACATTTCGGCGATTTAGCTCGAACAACATTGAATGTCGGTGTGGCTCCGCCCTTCACGTAGTACAGGAGGCCGTAGTGAGCTGGGTGAATGCGACCGTGGGCGGGGAAGCTACCCTTCATTTTGAGCGCTATCCAGCTTTTGTACTCGAGGAGGTGGCTCACATTTAGCCACGCACCGAAGTCCATAAGCCACGCAGGCAAATGGTACAGAAAAAAGGCTCCCCCAGGGCGAAGGACTCGGATCAGCTCTAAAATCCAAGTGCGGCACCACCCCCTGTACATCTCGATTCCCATCGTGTCGTCGAATTCGGCAACTTTGTAGTCCTTTCCGAGGTTAAAGGGGGGGTCAACAAACACCACATCTATTGACTTATCACAAATGTTGGCGAGCAGGTCGAGCGCGTCGGCTCTGAATAAAATGCCCTGCGGCCCGGCATATTTCGCAACGATCTGGGGCGGGCGATATACCCCGTTAAATGTCATGTGAGAAATATATCGGCTAGACGATATATTGTCAACGGGTTCTTTTTCGGCCTGGTTTCGGCCCTGTTTTGACATAACGGGTCAGGCTTTCTGGATCGACGAACCAGTCTCTTCCAATTTTTGACCCAACCAGTGTCCGACGTCGAAGCATCAAGCTGATGTGGTCCGTCGAATAACCGGTGAGTCTTGCGGCCTCAGATGTTGTCAGAGGACGCTTTTCTTTGCTCGCCTGCTCCAACCGATCTACATTTGGGAATCGCCTCATGTGGGTTAGACAGTCGCCGGCCAAGTCTTCACTGCAAGATTTGCAAGGTTCGTTTGGCGCTCTTCTATTGCTTGCGGGCTCCAGCTGGCTAGAGTCGCAATGCTCTTAGTCAGCTCGAAATCAGATTCCGCATAGCGCTTCCTCTTGTATGCGAATTCTTCGTTGCCGGACAGCGCGTTTTCTTTATTCTTCATAAGCGCCAAGTTGCCGAGTCGATTTGTGTAAGCTGCGGCAGATTCGGGACCGAATGCCGTCCACGTTCCGGGAGCCGGATTCTGAGGTAGGATGTCTTCAAGGTTTACCTCCTGCTCATTGAAGTTCCGGATCAACTCCGGTTCCTCCTCCCCTCCCACTTGCCCTTCTAGAGCCCGAAGGTTGTATGTCGCAAGCCAGCCCTTTCCGACTCTGGTGATTGCGAAAGCAGGTAGCACAGCGCGGCCTCGCGGTCGCAACCAAAACAACGAAAACGAACATGCGCCTCTGGTAGATGATCTATGCGCAGAAACCCCGTGTTTGTGCGGCCCACGAGAAATGCTCCAAAAAATGTTTGCTAAAAAAACAAGAATTACGACCTTGCATTGCAGAGTTGGTCTGTAACTCAGCGGCTCTTCTCCGCTTCCCGAGTATACAAGCCGCGGAGTTCAAGAGCAACTCCGCGCTACCCAAGCTCCTTCCCCACCAAATCACACAGCACGAGGAGCAAGAGTGGTTTGTGGGGTGCAGGATCGCCTTGGGCGCGGTCAACGCGTAACTTCGCAAGCCAGTAGCTGGCTCGGGTGATGGTGACCATAGGTTCTTGACGGAAGCGACGTTCCGTTGTTTTGGAGTGCGGCAGCTTGCTGCCGCTTTCCTTCAGGCCAGCTTGCTGGCCGGAATTTGAGGGAAAGCCTAGAGACCGCGAGCAAGCTCGCCGGCGGGGTAAAGCGGCAGCAAGCTGCCGCACTCCAAATCTGCCCTAAATGTCCCTGGGATCAACCTCGAACTCGTCCTCGACGTGCACGCGATCTATCTTCATCTGCATAATCCGCTTGTAAAACGAAGTTGTGGCTTGGCGCTGGAACCAGCCCGCCGAGCACCAGGGATAAAGCGACGCCTCGCGCACGATGCGGTGATGGACTGCGTTCCGGTGGACGTAACTCAACCGGGCGAAGTAGGACTCCGGGTAAGTCAGGTTAGTCTCCCAGTACTGGAACCACACCTTGCGCCCGCCGGTTCCGTCCCAGCGGTTCGCCTGGATGGTGGTTAAAGAGTGCAGATGTCGGCTGAGCAAGGTAAGAGAGGCAGCCTGCGCGGGAGACAAGGCAACGAAATGATAATGATTGGGGAAGACCGCCCAGGCCTGCAATTCCCACTCGTACTTTTCCGCCAGCTCGAGAAGCCGGTCGCAGAGGTACTCGAGGCGCTGGGGGCCGGCGAAAGTGGGCTTCTTGAGGTATGTCCCGGCGGTCACGATGTAAGCTCCGGCCTCTGCCAGGCGGTGAACCGGGCTGTGAGGCCAATCACGCATAAGACCCTCCGCGACTTTTGAAGCGGCCCGGCTTTGGAGTGCGGCAGCTTGCTGCCGCTTTCCTACGGGCCAGCTTGCTGGCCGAGCCGCGACTTGTCGATTGTACCCAGCGAGGCGGCACGCGAGCAAGCTCGCGGGGGGAAAGCGGCAGCAAGCTGCCGCACTCCAGATTATAGCTTGAATCCTTGAACCGGCTAACGTAAGATGTCGGCTTTCACAAGGCGGGAAGCACTGACTCTGAATCCGGCGCGGAATGACGCCGAAGGAGCACGTCATGGTGAGATGGGGGGGCAGAGTTTTGAAGGCGACTTTCCGAAGGAAGTGGCTGCTGGTGGCATTCGCCTTCGGCATCGTGCTGGGCGCGCGGGCGGAAGAGCCACGCTACTTTGCCATCCGCCATGCGCGCATCGTGCCGGTTTCGGGACCTGAGATCAAGAGCGGCACGGTGGTAATTGCCAAGGGCCTGATCGCGGCGGTGGGCGAGAATGTGAGCATCCCGCCGGAAGCCTGGGTGATCGAAGGAAAGGGCCTGACGGTGTACCCCGGCTTCATCAATGCGCTGAGCGACCTTGGACTAGGCCCGCCGGCGCCGGCTGCGCCCGGACCGGCAGGAGGTGGTGGGGGCCCCGCCAGGGGTCAACCTCAGCAGCCGCAGCCGGTTTCTCACGGCCCGCAGGATCGACCGGCGAGCACGCCCTGGATGAATGCGGCAGACGAACTCAAGCCCGACGACAAGCGGGTTGAAACCTGGCGCAACGCCGGCTTCACCTCCACTCTGGCCGCACCGATGACGGGGATTTTCCCGGGCCAAGGTGCGGTGGTGAACCTCGCCGGCGAGCGACCGGGCGAAATGACGGTGGCCGCGCCCAGTGCCCTTCTTATTACCCTCCAACCCCTGCGAGGCTTCGGAAACTTCCCCGACTCGTTGATGGGCGTGGTCTCCTACGTCCGTCAGGTCTTTCTGGATGCCAACTGGTACAACCAATCGGAGTCCATTTACCGTGCGCATCCGGTGGGGTTGGAGCGGCCCGCCTACGATCGGACGGAAATCGTCGTGCACGACGCGCTGGCCTCCGGACGTCCGGTCTTGTTGCCTGGAAACACCGCGCAGGAGATGCACCGGGCGCTGATGCTGGCGGAGCGCCTCGGCGCGCGCGCCGTCATTTACGGCGGCCAGCAAGGCTACGAGGACGCCGATGAACTGGCGGCAGCGAAGGTTCCGGTGCTGGTGAACCTGAAGTGGCCAGAGAAGGAGAAAGACGCAGACCCGGAAGCGGAGGAACCATTGCGCGTGCTCCGCTTCCGTGACCGCGCGCCCTCATCCCCGGCCGCGCTCCAGAAGGCAGGCGTGAAGTTCGCTTTCTATTTTGAAGGGATCGGAGCTCCCAAGGACGCGCTTAAGAACGCGAAGAA
>Ga0208457_1001556_pt1 | contig 15721 bp, 12 predicted proteins | sample June2015DPH_10_1_FD_185513 | JGI IMG/M metagenome (GOLD analysis project Ga0208457, IMG submission 185513) | Peatland microbial communities from SPRUCE experiment site at the Marcell Experimental Forest, Minnesota, USA - June2015DPH_10_150... | ecosystem: Environmental > Terrestrial > Soil >... | reverse complement strand
ACCAAAAAGCCAAATTGACCGCCGGTCTCCTGCACCAGTCTTATTCGTCCGGTAGCAACCATCTCTCCAGTATCACAAGATCGTTCCAGGACTTCCCTGCGCTTCTGATCCGAGGCCAAATTAAACCCCAACGCCGTCTCATTACCTCTATACGGTTCAACGAAATAAACGGGAAAATATTCCTCACGGTGTGGAGATCTTACCATCTTCCCTTGGGTCTCCCGGTCAGTTATTTGAAAACCAGGAAAGCCATCTTGCCTCGCCGCCTTTTCATAAGTCTCCCGTTGGGAATTTGGTATGCGCGGTATCCATTCGAGAGCTTGAATGCCGGGGTAACGTGGCAAAATTGGTTTTACAAAATCCTTAAAATCCGATCGCTCAACTTTATGAGTATAAAAATAGAAAGTCTGAAGCGACAAAAGTGTTTGTAAATCGGAGTCTATTTCTCTCTTCAAAGTTTCATAGTAGTCATCCGCCTCCTGTTTGAATTGTGTTTGTATCCTTTGAAGGTCCCAAACCCGCGCCAGAATGAAGGTGGTGAGGGATAGCAGGAGGCCGAGGAGAATTATTAATAAAGGTATGCCATACCGCTTGATTCTGGAAACACCCGCCTTCTTTTCACTCATGTCCATTGGCCCTGCCTCCAACTCTCCTCCATTAAACCTAATGAGATTGAGAAATGATGAGTATCTTCCATCTTATTTACCCCGTTAGAAATAATGCCCCGCTCGGTTTCGAGTCGTAACGACTGGAATTTCTAGCGGGGTTTACTGCTTTCTCCCTTCTGCCTTCTCTTTTTTTATTCCACACTCCCTGCCTGCGAATATTATTTCATGACTCCGAACTCCGAATTCATCACTCCGAACTTATTTTTCAATCATTTCCCTTGCTCGATGACCTCTCTAACTACCCGAAGGAGGTCAGTTAAACCATAGGGTTTCTGGATAAATCGATACCCTTTTTCACGTATGACGGGCCATTGCGATTTTTGGTCCGTATAGCCACTGGTAAGCAACACCTTGAGTTCAGGTTTGCGACAGAGAAGTTGTTCAACCAGTTGAAGGCCGCTCTTTTCGGGCAGGACCACGTCGCTGAAAACGAGATGAAACTCCCCTTTTTCTTTACCAAAAATACTTAGCGCCTCTTCTGCGTTGGCAGCCTCAAATCCTACATAGCCACTTTCAAACAACACCCTTTTGGCAAATTCACGAATTCCGGCATCATCCTCCACCAACAGAATCCGCTCACCCTTTCCGTGACAGTCTTGTATGGAAATTACCTCTTCCTTGGCTTCATCTTTTGACTCCACGAAAGAAGCGGGCAGGTAAACCTTAAATACCGAGCCTCTTCCGGGCTCACTGTAAACATTAATCCAACCTTCGTGCTGTTTGACAATGCCATAGACTACGGAAAGACCCAGTCCGGTTCCCTTCCCAGGTCCCTTGGTAGTAAAAAAAGGTTCAAAGATGTGTTGAATAACTTCTTTATCCATGCCAATCCCTATATCCTCAACGGAAAGGCACACGAACTTACCGGGATGGGCATATTTGTAAATCTCACAGTAACCTTCATCAATATCCACATTTTCGGTTTTGATCGTGATTTTTTTCCCTTCGGGCATGGCATCTCTGGCATTCACTGCCAGATTCATAATCACCTGTTCCATATTGCCTGGGTCAGCCATGTTCGTCCATAGATTGGGATCCAGGTCAGTTTGGACAGTAATGTCCTCACCGATAAGGCGTTGGAGCATCTTCATTAAATTGTCCACCGTCTCATTTAGGGTAATTGAGTGAAGATCCATGGGCTGTTGGCGGCTGAAAAGGAGCAATTGCCGAGTAAGCTTGGCTGCTCGCACCGAAGCCTGCTGAATTTCTTTAAAATTCTCGTAAAAGGGATCGCTCTCCTTGAGAGACATCATCGCCAGTTGGGCATATCCTTGAATCGTCGTTAACAGATTGTTGAAGTCATGGGCTACCCCCCCGGCCAACGTCCCGATGGACTCCATCTTTTGGGCCTGAATCAGTTGAGCCAGCATCGTTTCTCTTTCCTCCTCAGCCCGCTTGCGCTCGGTGATGTCGCGAGCAATTCCTTGCAAACCAATTACTTCATTCTCTCTAAAATAAGGGCTTGAGAGAATTTCGATGTAATGCATTTTTTCATCCTTTCCCCTCACCACATATTCTGCAGCTTCATTCGGAGTTTCTCCCCTTAGAATGTCCGATAGTCTCTTTTTATGGAGATCCACGTATTTTCCTGGCACGATGTCCCAGATCTTCATAGAAAGAAATTCCTCTTCGCTGTATTTCAGGCTTTCACACATAGCTTTATTGACGGCTAAGAAAGTTCCCTGTAAGTCAACAATGAATATGCCATCTGGACTCTGAGTAACGAGGGTACGGTATTTCTTTTCGCTCTCCCTCAGCGCTTCCTCTGCCTTCTTACGCTCGCGCCGCACCACTGCATCACGGAGCTCTCTTGCAATGGCTGGGATAAGTCGCTTCAGATTACCTTTCATGATGTAATCATGGACGCCGGCTTTCATGCCCGACACCGCCATTTCTTCATCGATGCTACCCGATACGAGAAAGAATGGCAGGTCAAGCCCTCTTTTTTTTAGGACATCCAGGGCATTGAACGAGTTAAAATGAGGCATGGAGTGATCAGAGATGACAATATCCCACACCTGGCAGTCGAGCGCAGCATTCATTGCTTCGGATGTCTCCACGCGTTCGTACTTCGGGTCATAGCCGCCACGCTTTAGTTCATGCATGATCAGCAGAGTATCATCTTCTGAATCTTCAATGATTAAGACACGAAGTGGTGTACCCATCTTTCTCTCCTTAAATTGATGACGCGGTGTCTAATTAAACCCAAACCCCTCCTTTTGAAAAAGTGTCAAGCAGGCATTTACTACATCAAGATCATAGAGGGTGCCTTTTTTTTGAGAGATTTCATCCAATGCCATATCAATGCCAAGGGCCGGTCGGTAAGGCCGATGAGAGGAGATAGCCTCAACGACATCAGCCACACCCAGGATCCTTGCTTCAAGGAGGATATCTTCACCAGATAGTCCTGACGGATATCCAGAACCATCCATCCTTTCGTGATGCTGAAGCGTGATTTGGGCAACCGGCCATGGAAATTCAATATCCCTCAATATGTCATAACCGGCCCGGGGATGGGTTTTAATCATTTGAAATTCAATCTCTGTTATCGATCCGGGCTTGCTGAGAATCTCAGCGGGAATATAGATCTTGCCGATATCATGAAGTATCCCGGCCACACGGATTCCCTCGATCTTACTCTTCGACAGCCCCATTCCCCTGGCAATAGCGCAGGCAAGCTGGGCAACTCTTTGTTGGTGACCTGCGGTGTAGGGATCCCTCTTTTCGATCGCTGACCCCAAAGCAACGGCTGTCTCTTCTAAAACCCTTCGTAACTTCTCATAACTTTGCTGAAGAGTCTCCTCCGCCCGTCCGCGCTCGCGCCGCACCTCTGCCTCTCGCAACTCCCACCTTACAACAGGCACAAGCCGAGACAGATTATCCTTTCTGACATAGTCGTGCGCACCAGCTTTCATGGCGGCTACTGCCATCTCCTCACCGATGCTGCCTGAAACAATGATGAATGGAAGGTCAAGCCCTTTTCCCTTCAGCAGCGCCAAAGCAGCAGGCGTACTAAAGTTCGGCATAGAGTGATCGGAAATGATGATATCCCATACCTGGCAGTCGAGCGCAGCATTCATTGCTTCGGATGTGTCCACACGTTCATATGTCGGCTCATAGCCGCCACGCTTTAGTTCATGCATGATCAGCAGAGTATCATCTTCTGAATCCTCAGCAATCAGTACATGTAACGGAATGCCCATCTTTCCTCCCTCATTGAAAGATAGTAGGCAGTAGGCAGTAACTGCCTTATGGTTTTTGGTTTCTTTTGCACTGCTTCCTGCCGTCTGCTTACTGGCTACTGATTCGGCGGCGGCTCGTTCAGCACTAACCAGTAAAATCCAAGTTGCCCCACCGCATCCACAAATTGTGTAAAGTCGACCATTTTGTGAACGTAGCTGTTGGCGCCCAGGCGGTAGCCTGTGACCAAGTCTCGTTCCTCCTTCGATGAGGTCAGAATGACTACAGGAAGGAGCTTTGTCAGCTCGTTGGCGCGGATGCGACGGAGCACTTCCAAACCATCTATTTTGGGAAGCTTCAAATCAAGCAGGATGACTGACAACGTCTCGATCGGGTCACGGCCAGCATCCTTTCCGGTGCCGAAAAGGTAATCCAATGCCTCAGCACCGTCATGGACAACGACGACTTTGTTCAAAATGTTATTCTTTTTGAGTGCACGCAGGGTGAGCGCCTCATCATCGGGGTTATCTTCTACCAATAGGATGATTTTGTTGTTCATAGATCCCCTTCTCAGTAAGCAGTAGGCAGAAAGCAGAAGGCAGCCATTCCTTTGCTCTCTGGTAAGTAGATTATTTTTCTTTAAATTTCTCTGGAGTTCCGATCATACTGCCAAGCATCTTCCCAACTTCCTCATATCCACTCATTAATTCATTATGTTTATCATTTGACAGGTAGCCACAATCAAGAGCAAAATCAAGCCACACTTGTGTCTCTGCCACCTCGCTATCCGAATCTGCCATTTTGCTTATGAACATGTTGGGATACCGACGCTTACGGAATCCCTCTGCAATATTTGCCACTACGCTCCGGGAGGAACGGCGGATCTGGTCCGTCAACGAATATACCTCTTCTTTGGGGAATTTTTTGGACTCTTTGAAGATCTCCATCGCAAGACGGTAAGCCATTTGGTAAACCTTTAGATCCCTGTATCCACGAAACATATTGCTTTCTTCCTATTGTTTTCTGTTTACTGCCTTCTGCTTTCTGCTTACTGCCTTCTGCCTACTGCCAACTATTCTGGTAATGTAAAGAAGAAGGTCGCCCCTTTTTCCACCTCTCCTTCGGCCCATACGCGGCCGCCGTGGCGGTGAATGATGCGCTGCACTGTGGCGAGCCCGATGCCGATGCCAGGAAACTCGTTCGGTGTGTGCAGACGCTGAAAAGCTTTGAATAGTTTGTCTTCAAACGCCATGTCAAAACCGGCGCCGTTGTCACGCACAAAATACGTCCGTTTACCGTCTTCCTGCCGCAGGGCGCCAACTTCTACTCGGGCCTCTGGTTGCTTGCCTGTGTACTTCCACGCATTGGCCAATAGGTTTTCCATTACTACTCGCAGGAGCTGGGGATCTCCTTGGGCGGCAAGTCCCTCCTCGATGACGAACTCTATCTGGCGTTTTGGTTGCGTCTGCCGAAGTTCCGCCAAGGTTGCCTGGGCCAGAGTGTTTAGATCCACTGTCTCATAGTTCATTTCTTTACGCGTCATTTGGGATAACATAAGCAAGGCATCAATCAGCTCCGCCATGTGCTGGCTTGCCTTACGGATTCGCTGTAGGTAGTCTTTCCCTTGTTCGTCCAGTTGATTGGCGTAGTCTTCAAACAGCACCTGGCTGAAGCCGTCGAGGCTGCGCAGGGGGGCCCGAAGGTCGTGAGAGATAGAGTACGAAAAAGTTTCGAGTTCTTTACTGGCGGCTTCGAGCTGAGCGGTGCGTTCGATGACACGCTGTTCAAGTTCTGCATTGAGTTTATAAATTTTTTCTTCTGCTTGCTTGCGCTCGGTGATTTCTGCTTCCAGAGCAGCTGTCCTCTCTTCTACCTTCCCTTCTAATTGTTCATTCAACCTCTTCAACTCCTCCTGAACTTCTGCCAGTTCAATGTTTTTTCGAACTGCTGCTTCATAGGTGGAGAGAAGGAGGTTAAGGATTTGCAAACGGTCCGCATTGATAAGGAATTTTTGACCCTGAAAAAAGATTTCAAGGCCTATCTGAATGCCTTCTGTTCTGCGTAAGTCCTGATTGATAAGAAAATATTGTAACCGGGAGAAAAGATATTTCTCATCGTATGGCTTGGTCAAAAAGTTGTCTGCACCGGACTCCAGGGCTTTGATCACATCTTTCGAATCAGAAAGAGAAGTCAAAAGAATAACCGGAATTCCCCTGAGGTTCTCATCCGCCTTCATCTGTCGACAGAGCTCATAACCGTCCATTCCGGGCATAACGATATCGCTGATCACAATAGTCGGCCTGCTCTTACTTAATAAGGCAAGGGCCTCCTTACCATTGCGAGCAACGAAAACCTGATAACCCTCCGTCTCAAGGATATACTTCAGTTGCCCAGCCTGGGTAGGACTATCCTCAACGACGAGAATTTCTACCTGGTTATCCTCCGATTTTCTATTAGGTTTCATGATATGGTCTCCTTTTCCATTCTACCCGCCAGATTGGTTAGCGCCGACGCGATTCTGTACGATCTTTATCCTGCACAATCGTGACAGCACCGCTATCCTTCATCAACTTCAGTTCCTCAGCCCCGTCCCTTCCCATGAACAGTATTAGGGACATCCCCCATATTTTAAGTTGTTTTCATTTCAGCCTGGTCAGCTATTATTCCCCCTCAAATTTTTCGCTATAGATTTGCGGGTAATTTTTTCTGGCACATTCTAAACACATAGTATGACTGAATTCCGGTCCGGAATGAGCCTCGATATAGGTTTCGATTTTATTCCAGTACCCATCATCGTCTCGTACCTTTTTACAAAAGGAACAAATAGGCAAAAGGCCGCTCAGGGTTTTTATCTTCTCGTTTGCCTCTTTCAATTCCCTGCTCGCCCTTTCGAGTTCGCGATTTTTTATCACCGCGCTCTCGTATATCGAAAGGAGGAGGTCAATTATCTGAATGCGGCTTGAGGTGATTAAATGCTTCTTCCCGGCAAAGGCTATCTCAATGCCCATGTCTGTGGATATGTTTTTTCGCATCTCCACATTCAAAAGGACATAGTGGATGCGCTCGATCAGGGCCTCTTCATTGAACGGCTTCGTCATGAAGTTGTCCGCCCCTGACTCAAGCCCCCTGATGACATCCTCAGGCTCCGAAAGTGTCGTCAGAAGGATGATTGGTATATTCTTAGGCCTTTCATCCGCTTTTATCCTTTTGCACAATTCAAAGCCGTCTATTCCAGGCATGACGACATCGCTGATAATAATAGAAGGGAGATTGGTGTTCAAATAGTCAATTGCCTCTTTCCCGTTTTTTACTACTGCAACCCCATAGCCGTGCTTTTCGAGGATATACTTTATATGGTCTGCCTGCATAGTGCTGTCTTCAACCACAAGCAGGTCAGATTTCTTTTCTGAAGATTCATCCATGATTATATTCCTCTTGTTTTTTATTTATCGTAAAAACCCTCGCTACTGTCTTTATATCAGTAACTGTACAAGGCTTCCGCTAATGGCTTCCGGCGATAGGACATATCTTGCCGCCCCAAGTCTCACAGCCTCTCCATTCATGCCGAAGACCACTGAACTTTCCTCGTTCTGCGCAATCGTTACAGCGCCCATATCCCTCATCATCTTCAACCCGCTGGCTCCGTCCTTGCCCATGCCGGTAAGGAGCACGCCGACAGCCTTTTCACGAAATACATTTGCCACTGAAATGAAGAGGTGTGCAACTGAAGGCTTCAGCAGGTTGTCCGGGGGATCATTGTTCAGCAGGATGCGGCCTCCGTTGTCAACTACCATATGCACGTTATCAGGGGCGACATAGACCGTTCCCGGCAGACACTTTTCGCCGTCTTCAGGCACACGCACGATAAATCCCGTGGTATCGGAAAGCCATGAGGCAAAGCCTGTTGTAAAACCCTGGGTAATGTGCTGTACGATAGTTATTGGCACCGGGAAATCCTTCGGCAGCCCTTTCAGAATGGTCTGGAGCACAGGCGGGCCGCCTGTAGAGGCGCCGATGGCGATCACCCTGATTTCCTGCCTTGCAATCTCCTTCTCCGCCTTTGCAATGACTTTTTTGGCAGGTACTTTCCTGGGCTTGCGTGTGACCACTTTTACACTGGACAACGCCTTTATAGTGTTAATCAACTCGCGGGATTGTTTTTCGTGTAAAGGGTGTCCAATTCCCACAGGTTTTCCCAATATGGAAAGCGCGCCTGCCTCTATTGCCTGGAATGCTCTGGCACTCTCGGAAGGGTTATATGAGGAACTGATAATAATGATAGGAACCGGCGTGCTTTCCATTATCCTGCGGGTCGCCTCAAAACCGTCCATCACCGGCATCTCTACGTCCATGGTCAGGATATCGGGCTTCAGGCGGGCTGTCATAGTCATTGCTTCTTTGCCGTTTGTTGCAATCCCCATCACATTGATTCCAGGGTCTGAAGAAAGGATATATGACAGCATCTGCGATACTACCGGTGAATCGTCAACGATTAAAACTCTTATCATAATTCCTCCATTTTATTTATTTTGCGTCCTTCGTCTATATCAGCCTCTTTATCACTTCAAGCAGGTTGCTCTGATCAAAACTACTCTTTACAATATAGGCGTTTGCGCCTACCTCTATCCCACGTTTTTTGTCCTCAGGCGATTCCAGTCCGGTTACAATCACAACAGGGATATTTTCATATTTTTTGTCCGCCCGGATCTTTTCCGTAAGCTCAAAGCCGTTCATCCTCGGCATTTGTATGTCTGATACAACGAGAGCAAACTCGCCTTCGCCCAGCTTTGTAAAGGCATCAACGCCGTCTACAGCAGCGGTTATGTTGTATCCCACGGATTCGAGGATGTTTACAAACAGCGTCCTTGCGGTAATAGAATCTTCCACCACAAGGATGGACTGCTTTTTTGCCTCCTTTTTCCCTTTTTCAACCACGGCAATCCTGCCACCTCCTGCTGACATCTTAAGCGCAGACTTTATCAGGTCTGAGACATTGAGTATCGGTATCACCCTGCCTGATCCCAGCACTGTCGCCCCTGCGATATTACGGACGCGTGTAAGCTGTTTGCCGAGGTTTTTCAGGAGTATCTCATCCTCATACAACATCTCGTCAATCTTAAAGGCTATGGATTTGTCGCCGGCAGACACGATCATCACATTGATAAAGGCCTCTTCCTCATCGGACGGTTTCTGCGGCAATTCAAGGACTTCGTCCAGCCTTGCAAGTGAGACCGCCTTTCCGTGCAACGGAACGGTTTCCCTGTTTTCAACTGTCCTGACCTCTTTCCTCGGAATTCTCCCGATCCTTTCAATATTCATGGTGGGGACGGAAAAAACCTGACCGCCGGATTGAATCAGTATGCCCCTGAAGGTCGCGAGGGTAAGCGGCAGCAGGAGCTTGAAGGTCACCCCCTCGTCAGGAGCGGTTTGTATGGATATTGTGCCGCCTAATTTTTCTATCTTTTCCCTCACTATGGCCATTCCCAGGCCTCTGCCTGAGACAGTCGTGAGAATGGCGCTCGTGGTTATGCCTGATTCGAAGATGAGGTTCAAGGCATCTTCATTGCTTAGGGTTGTGGCTTGGTCTTCCGTGATAATCCCCTGTTTGATCGCGCTCCCTTTTACCTTGTCAATGTTGATGCCTGCCCCGTCGTCTGCAATGATGATCTCAACCTTACCACTGTCTTTTTGTGAAACAATGATCTTCAGTCTGCCCTTTTCGGGCTTTTTTTTCTGTTTCCTTGCCTCTTTTGTTTCTATGCCGTGGTCAATGCTGTTTCTTACCAGATGAATGAGCGGGTCCTTGATCTCCTGAAGTATTCTTTTGTCTATCTCTATATCACCCCCCTGCATGTTAAAGTCTATCTCTTTGCCCTGCTCGCGTGCGATGTCGCGGACAAGCTTGGGGAACGTCCCGAGCACTGAAGAAAACGGGAACAACATAACGTTCTTCATGTCATCAAGCAGGTTGTCCACCATGCCACTAATGGAGCGGAAATCCTCATCAGTGGTTTTCCTAAGGCCGAGGAGTTTGCTTTCGAGGTTTCTGCTGAAGTTTTGATTCAATGCAAAGAATTCATTTATTTTTACCGTGGATGCAGAGCCGGTCATTGTTGTCTTTCCGGCAGTCGCCTGACTGCTTTTGTGACTTTCAGATGTAAACTTTGACCACTGTTCTTTCCATGAGTCGAGCATTGCCTTAAGCTCTCTTGCCAGATTTGCATGCTGGCGCGCGGCGAGTTTTGCCGATATAAGCTCTTCAGACTTAAGAAGAATAGAGTCAAGTTTTGCAAGCGGTATCCTGATTGTTTCAGTGCCGGCATATGCCTTTTCGGCTAAAGGGGCATGCTGGGGTTCAGGCTGAGGGTGAGGCTCAGAGCCTGCCCCGTACTCGATAGGGGGTTGAGGTTCTGTCCCTTGTTCCTTACATGCAGAGGGCGGTATTTGCCTTTTTGCAGCATCCGCAAGTTTCTGTGTCATTGCCTGAACTCCTGAACGGTCTTCCGGCGTCAGGGCTGTGTCAGGGGTGGAGAGCAGTTTGTTGACAATGTCTATTGCATCATTCAGCAGGTCAAAAAGGGGCGTGGACAATGCCATCTCCCCGCGCTTGAGCGCGGCAAAAAGGCTTTCCATGGCCTGACAGACCAGCTCAATATTAGAGAGATTGACAGAGCGCGCAGCGCCCTTCAGGCTGTGCGCCTCCCTGAAGATAACCTCGATTATCTCCTTCTGTCTGTCCGGAGGCGGCTGTTTTTCGAGCTCTATCAGCCCCAAGGATATTCCGGTAACATGCTCTTCCGCCTCGATCTTGAATGTTGCAAGAAGCCTTTTCAGAAATTCTTCTTCCTTTGTCATAGTAACTCCTTTAGGAACAAACGATAGACGATGGACGTTTTTTCAGTCCTCTCTCGTTTTTCATCCCTCATCCTTCGTCCTTCATCCTTCGTCCTTCATCCTTCGTCCTTCATACTTTGTATTTTTCCACCATCTGTCTCAGTTTTAAGCTGAGCTCGTTCAGGTTCTTTGAGGATTCCTCTGACTGTCTCGCGCCTGAGACTATCTGTTCTGTAGCCTTTTTGATGTTTTCCATTGCAGAGGCGACCTGCTCTATGCCTGCCACCTGTTCGTTTGTGGATGCAGCAATCTGTATCGCTGTCTGAACTGATTTCATTATGCCTTCAGTCATCTTGCCTATGGAATCCCCTGCTGTCTGTGATTGATTCATCCCTGCCTCAACCGCCTTGGCGCTCTGTTCAGTTGCCATCACCGCCCCGCTTATCGCCTTCTGTATGTCGTTCAGGATCGTCCTGACCTGATTGGTCGCGTCCTTTGACTGCTCTGCGAGGCTCCGCACCTCCTGCGCCACAACCGCAAACCCCTTGCCCTGTTCCCCGGCCTTTGCTGCCTCTATGGAGGCGTTCACTGCAAGCAGGTTAGACTGATTTGAAAGGTCATTGACCGAAGAAATGATCGCGCCGATCGCCTGGCTCTGCTCGCTCAGCTTCACAATGTTGTTTGCTACAAAGTCCACCTGCTCCTTGATCTTGCCCATGACGGAGATGGTGTCTTCAACCGATTTTTTGCCTAACTCGGATAGCTGGGCGGTGCCCTGCGCTGTTTCAGAGACGACTGTCGCGTTATGGCTCATCTGTTTTGCGGTCTGTTTTACCTCTTCCATCGTCGTCGTGGTCTCGGACACAGATGTCGCCGTCTCCTGAGAACCGGAGGCGAGCTCAGCTATCGTAACAGTTATTTGGCTGTTAGCGCTTGCAAGTACATTCACAGCATCCAGAATCCCCCGTATCTGTTCCCGGAGGTTATCAACCATCTTACTGAGGGACTGTATCAGGAGACCTACTTCATCTTGCCTCTTATCAGCAGAAAGATTTATAGTTAGATCTCCGGAAGCAATCCTGTCTGCCGCATGAACACCTATTTTTAAAGGCCCGGTGATGCTCAGGGTCAGGAAGATAATGATCAACACAGACAGCGCTATGGCCGCAGCTCCAATTATCAACATGGTTGTGCGCGCAGCGGCTTGGTCCTTTTCTATCTGATCGTGGCGCATTTTATTGTACTCTTCATTATATTTTACAAGATCATCTACATGTTCTATCCATTGATACACTGCAGGGCTGACTTCCTTAGTCATCAAATCAAGGGCATTATCATACTTGCCTGCTAAGATCAGATCAAACACCTTATTGTTTAGCTGTCTTGAGGCATCTTGAGAAGCCTTGATTTTGGAGATTATATCCCATGCCTTTGTATCTTCCTTTGGGGTTAATCCTTGGACTTTTTCAAAATTCGCATCGTATTCTTTCCTGGTTTCAGCAATCTTGTTTTTTGTTTCCTGTGTCTTTCCGATGTTTTTTAGCAACAAGATATTGCGGAGGCCAATGGACACATTTCTCACATCGTCAACCATCTCATGGGTCAGATGAATGCGGACATTGTTAATTTTCACGATCCGTTCAAGCCTCTCATGACTGTTCTCCATCTCATTTAAACTTACCAAGATTAGGGCAATCATAAAAACAAGCACAAGGCCGAAACCCAATCCCATCCGCCAACCAATTTTCATGTTTTTAAACATTTCACCTTCCTCCTTTATTAAATACTGTTAAATTCTGGAGCATGGTTCGGGGGCCAGCAACTGATCCCTGATCTCGTCCTTCGTCTCTCATCCATCAACCCGACACCTCCTGATGGACTATCAGGTTCTTGTCCAAAAGTATCTTTCCCGCATCAAGCACGGTAACCCTGTCATTTGTCACTCCTTTCAGGTATTCGGCCCTAATGCCTGTCAGTGTTGGCAGGGACTCCTGAATGTCCTTTAACGGAATCAAGCTCACTCCGAGCACCTCATCCGCAAGGATGCCGAACTCCATGTCGCCTGAACCGAGGACGATGACCTTGTTTAAGTCGGTTATCCCTTTACGGGGAAGGTCGAAAAACCTGCCGATGTCAACGATGGACAATACCTGTCCCCTCACATTGATAACGCCCAGCACAAAGGCAGGGGTGCAGGGTATTGGAGTGAAGTTCTTCAGGGGATATGCCTCGCGGATGTGTACTGACTCAATCCCGTATATCTCCCCGGAGAGTACAAATTCCACGATCTCAAGTTTTTCTTCCCCTGCTTCTTCTGTCTTGCTCCGGGCTGAGAGCTTCTTTGCCCGCTCCCTCATTATCTTGCTTTTATCCTCTTCAGTCAGCACCCAGTCAAAGCCCGCTTCATTCATCTTGCGTTTTTCCGAATCTTCCATGCCTTCACCTCCTTTTTAGACTACAGAGAGACGATAGACGAAGGATGATGGACGAGAGTCCTTTTTGGTCTATGCTCTATAGTCTCTCGCCCCTCGTCTCTCATCTGTCCTTCTTTCTCCATTTCATTGACTCTATTAAATCTATGAGCCTGCCTGCGGTCAGGCCTTCGGACTCCGGCAGTATATCGTCACTACCGTGCTTCCTCAACAGCAGGAGTGCATTGTTGAAATGCCGCTCGGTTTCAACCCTGTTGCAGGAACCGAGCGCAAGGTTTCCCATGGCAAAATAAGCAAGCGCAAAATCAGCGTCAAGATAGACAGCCTTCTTTAATGACGCCATTGCCTCCAGTTTCAGCCCCTTTTCTTTCAGTATTGCGGAGTGCAGGTAATGGTAGCCCGGCTTCATGTTGTCAGCTTTAATCGCCTCCTTAATATGCCGGAGTGCATCGTCAAGTCGCCCCTGATTGGCGCAAACACGGGCCATAAGCGATAATGCCTTTGCATTGCCAGAGTTACCTTCAAGCAGGCTGCCCAGAAGCTCTTCAGCATTGTTGTATTCCCCCTGTTCGTAAGCCTTTCTTGCATTCTCATAAAGGCCCTGCGCCGGCACAACAGGCGGTGCTTCTTTTTTAGCGGGCTTTCGTGCTATCTCAGTTTTTTTCTCAATCACGAAGGCCTTAATCTCTTCCATCCCCTGCGTGTACAAAGGCGCTGCTGTACGCGTTGCGATTTCAGGCTTATATGCTTTTTTCTCAGCCCTTACATCCGACTTTCTGAAAAGCATGGCGCCTGCATGGTTTACCTTCCCGAACCCCTGAAAGTATTCATCGTTGAGTTCTGTCTGGCTGACGACAAGCAGGCCGCCTTCAGTCAGGCAGCGATGGAATTTCTGCACCACAGTTTTTATATTTACCGGGGAAAAATACATGAGGACATTCCGGCAGAATATCACATCTATGGCGTTCGTATTATTCAGCAGCGAGGGATATTCGTCTTTCATCAGGTTCAGGTATGAAAATGTGACCATTTCCTTTATTTCGGGAAGTATCTCGAAACTGCCCTCCTTTTTTATAAAAAATTGGCTGTTGATCCGCTCGGGCACATCACGGAAAGACCAACTTGTATAAACACCTTTTACGGCCTTTTCAAGGAAATGCGGATTGATGTCTGTTGCGAGGATGGAGATGTTCCAGTCCTCCAGGTCAGGGAGCAGCATCTTCAGAATTATGGCAATACTGTAAGGCTCTTCTCCGCTTGAACAGCCTGCGCTCCATATCCTTAAGCGTTGGTCCGTGCCCCTGCGCATCCTGATCCATTCGGAAAGAACGAGATATTCAAAGGCATCAAGGCTGTTTTTCTCCCTAAAAAAATACGTCTCGCCTACAGTCAAAGCGGCAGCGAGCATTTCGATCTGCCTCTTTGATAAGGCCGAAGACATGGCATCCCGGGCAAAGGTCTCTTCGTTATCACTGCCGTATTGCTTGCACACAGATTGCAGCCCTTTTTCAAGTTCAGCCCACTTCTCTTCCGGAAAGCTCAGCCCCATATTAACTTCAATAAACCCGCTGAACTCTTTGAGTAAATTGTCCGATATCCTCTTACCCACAATACTATCTCATCCTTTTTGAAACTATTCCGGCACCATCTCCCAAATATCCCCTCTCTCCTGGGGGGGAGAGGGCACCCCTGCCTGCCGGTAGACAGGGGTGAGGGGGCTAATCCTAATCATTATCCTTTTGTTATAACCGTTTCGAGCTTATCCTCCTTTTTTTCAAATGACAGCGCCCTGTCAATGTCATGCAGAAAAACTATATCGTCATTTATTTTTACTACGCCCTCGGTGTACTCCATATCGGGCAGTATGGTTTCTGCAGGAATTATCTCCTCCTGCCTTCGTTCAATAACTCCTTCCACCGAATCCACGGCAAAGGCAACAGTCCATTTCGATCCTTTGACAATGACAATACTGTCGTTCAGGTCTATATCGCGTTCATGAAGCCTGAACTTCCTGCGGATGTTCAATACCGGTATGACCCGCCCATGAACATTAATCACGCCCGTAACAATGTCCGGACCCTCCGGCAGGGGCGTAATCTCGACTGCAGGGACACCCCGTTCAACCGCCTGCAGGTGAATCGCATAACGTTTTCCATCAAGGGAAAATACAAGAAGTTGATAAGACATGCTCATAAATCCTCCTTTAACTTTTTGGGGTCACCCATTTATTCTCTTACATGTTCTTCGTTGCATCGTAGACCTTCTCTCTCAGAAAGATCTCCAAGATTTGGGGATCGAATTGCCTTCCTTTGCCCTTCCCCATTTCTTCAATGACTTCATCAATAGGGATGGCCTTGCGATGGGGCCTTAAGCTGGTCATGGTATCGAAGGCATCCGGTACTGCAATGATCCTTGCTTCGAGTGGGATGGTATCTCCCATCAAGCCATCGGGGTAGCCATTTCCATCAAAATGCTCATGGTGGTTGCGAATCATGGAAATCTTATCTTTAAAAAAATCAATCCCTTCTATAATCTTCACTCCGATCAACGGATGCTGCTGTACATACTGATACTCTTCCGGTGTCAATTGGCCCTTTTTCTGGAGCA
>Ga0208457_1001553_pt1 | contig 15739 bp, 11 predicted proteins | sample June2015DPH_10_1_FD_185513 | JGI IMG/M metagenome (GOLD analysis project Ga0208457, IMG submission 185513) | Peatland microbial communities from SPRUCE experiment site at the Marcell Experimental Forest, Minnesota, USA - June2015DPH_10_150... | ecosystem: Environmental > Terrestrial > Soil >... | reverse complement strand
GACCGAATTTCACTTCTCCACCCATGGCCTCGTCGATTGGTCCGACGGTCTCTATCATTACCGTCCCTCATCCCACATGGCAGAACAACGCGCCATCGGAGATTTTGGCGGGAAACTTGTCGACACCTCTGCCCCGCTGGTCTTCGTTCTGACCAGCATTGCCTGGCGCGAAGCCTGGAAATACCGGCACCGGGCATATCGGTATTGCTTGCACGACATCGGACATGCCTGGCAGGCTCTCACCCTTGCTGCTCGATCCATCGGATGCGAAAGCTTTGCGCTTGGCCATTTCTCAGATGACAGAGTGGCGGAATGGAGTCTCCTCAGTCAGGATGAGTGGCCCATGTTGATCGTCGGGCTTCACGGCCCATCCATTCCCGTGAGGATGCTGGATCCAGTCGAGACGATTTTGTTTGGTGGTCAGCCCAACCGGCTGTCGGAAGAGCAAGTATCTTATCCTCTGATTGAGAGAATTCACGCTGCTACGAAGCTCCGCACGGAAGCCAACATCCCCTCTCTTGGTCAGCCGAAGGCATCCGGCCGCGGCGAAATCAGCATGCCGCCTCATGTTTCCACAAGCCGCAGCTTCGGCGACGTCGTTCGTACGCGGCGTTCCGCTCTTGACTTCAAGGGTGGGGAGGGGTCGATCTCCCTCTCGCAACTTGCGACTCTCCTCTCAAGCACAAAGGAGCCTCTCTTCGCCGATTTCGCTACAGCTCGTTTCGTCCATCTGTATCTTTACGTCCACCGCGTTGAAGGCTTGGCGCCGGGTGTTTACCGCTACTGGCCGGAGCACGCAGAGCTGGAGAAAATCAAGGAAGGGGACCAACGCCTGGTAGCGGCAGCTCTCAGTTTGGGACAAGACCTGGCGGGTAACGCTTGCTTGGCATTCTCCATGATCGGCGATTTTGAGAATGCTGCGCGGAGTTACGGCGATCGTGGATATCGATACGTGCATTTCGAGGCGGGTGCTATTGGTCAACGAATGTATCTTGCTTCCGAGGCGCTTGGACTGCGAGCAACAGGCATCGGAGCATTTTTTGATGAGGAAGTGAACCGATATCTGGGCCTGTCTCCTGAGCTGGGGCAGGTCGTCTACCATTTCGCAATTGGCTACCCGGTTCACGATCCGCGCCTGGAGGCTTAAACTTCGATGGTTGGCATCCTCGTGCATGGGAACAACCACTTTATTCTGTCCGGGCCATTACCTGACGATGCCACCGCATTGGCGCTGGTGCGGCACTGGTCCATCATCCAAATTGGTGAGGTAAAATCATCGTCTTTCGGCCAGTGGCAGATTCGCGATAGAGAGTTCCAGGAAAACCTTGAATGGGCAGTAGTTGTCCCTGGCGACCGTGAAGTTTCTCCGGGAGTGGCGCAATTACTTGGAGAACTTTCTGCTCGCGGCGTGACCATCCGCAGATTGTGTACCGGCTGTTGATAGCGCGCAGGGTAGGAGTAGCGTCGCTCAGCCGAGAGCGCCGAGGGTCCTGCACCTCAAACAGCGTTCGAGGAGATCGGATCCCGAGGAAAATTCATCAGTGCATTACTTCCCCGAACAGGACTTCTGGACAGCGATGATAGATTTCACCTGATTATGGTTAATCAGGGAGCGCCGGGATAAACCGGCCGGTTGTAGGGAATGAAAGAATCCTACAAGAAAGGAAACTTCGCGAGATGCCGCCTGAAGCGTAGACACGTGAACGGTAAACGAGGCGACACAGGTCCAAATCTGATAAGGTTGGATTCGGTTGTCGGAGGGCGTTCATGCCTTGTCTCTTGCTGGTCCTTTTTCTGGCATTTCCTCGGATTGCACTGGTACTGTTATTCCTCCTCTCGAATTACTTGCAGCGCGCGTATCACGGACTTCTTTTGCCTCTAGTGGGGTTCTTATTCTTGCCGTTAACAACGCTAGCATATGCCTGGATGGCGAACACGGGACGGCCTACAACGGGAGTCAATTTGATAATCCTGGTCGTAGCCGTTGTGATTGACCTGGGCAGCCTCGGCGGCACCTATCATCGGAGACGTGAGTAGCCGGTATTAATCTGCTGAGCAAGCCAGTAAAGCTAGGATTCGGTCTTTGGAGAGCCGCCTGGTACGCGATGTGCAGGTCACCCTACAAGACGTTCATCCATCTCAGACAAGTTACCGGTTACGGCTGTGGAGAAGCCGGAGTTGGTGGCGGTGCACTCTCAGGTTGAGCAGCTTGCTTTCGGCTCCCTTGATGTTCTTGAAGCACTGCAAGATGTGCCTTCAGCCCCTCGATCTCCTGCTGCCCCTCATTAATCCGCTGCTGCTCGGAGTCGAGCTTAGCTTTGCCAGTCTCATAGTCCGTGTAATTAGGGTTCGAATACACAGTGTCCTGGTCAAGCGCAAGCTCCCGTTGTTGCCAATTCAGATCTTCTTCTGCCGCGGTGATTTGTTCCTTCAGCTTGGCGATTTCCGCGTCCTCGGCAGCCGCCTCTTGCGAGTCCTTATCTTTCGGTCGTGACTCTTTGTTGGCGGAAGTCACGGTATGATCGGCAGCTTCGGCGGCGGCTACCGAACTCGCGCTGGGTACCTCTGTCTTCAACCTAGCCGGAGCATCAAGATTGAGACCTTCCTGACCGGGTTTGAAATACTCCATGTCCAGATCGTCGTTGCTAATCACCCGGGACTGCCTCGTGGCATTTTTCTGCAGCTCGCGGCTGCGCCGAGCAACATCGGCAACGGATTGGTCTTGCTGCGGCCGCGCCTTGACCGCACAAGGGAGCACCACGCACGCTGTTAAGATCACGGGGCTCAAGAGGATCAGCCACGTACGAGATAATCTGTTTCGCATAAGTTGACTCCAACAAAGAAGTTTCTGAGCGGACCTGTTCTGTTCATCCGGCGAGCACACACACACCATTCAATCAAAAAAACGGGCGAGCCGCCGTGCACAGAAGCTACGTCATCTGTTTCGAACACCTGCGACCGTAAGAATCCCCGGTCACCTCACATGCGCAGTCCGCCGAACAGGTACAAAACCAACAGGATGATCAGGACCAGCCCGACAATCCCTACGCCTCCGCCCGTACCCCATCTCCGATATCCGTAATATCCGCCGCCGCCCCCGAACAAGAGCACGAGGACAATGATCAACAAAATCAGTAACATTGGAAGCTCCTTTCAGCTTCGGACTGGATTCAATATCGACTAGGACTCCAGTAAGCATTGTCATCGCGCCTTCCCGATTACGCCGATGCTTGGCGGCTCTGCTGTAGAAACGCGAGTAATTCCGCGTTGATCTGGTCCTTGTGGGTCGAGCACATGCCATGCGGTGCACCCGAAATGACTTTGAGTGTGGCCCCTTTGACAATTTTGGATGAGAGAAGGGCCGACGAGCCGATCGGGACGATCTGATCGTCATCCCCGTGGAGAATGAGAGTTGGCACGTCAAACTTCTTGAGATCTTCGGTGAAATCCGTCTCTGAAAAGGCCTTGATGCAGTCAATGACGGCATTATATCCAGCCAACATACCTTGAAGCCAGAATGAGTCGCGCAAGCCCTGCGAGACCTTCGAGCCCGCCCGGTTGGCGCCGTAGAACGTGGCACTGAGATCCTTGAAGAATTGGGAGCGGTCCGCGTGCACGCCAGCTCGAATTTTGTCAAACGCCGCGATCGGCAAGCCTCCGGGATTGGCGGACGTTTTCAGCATCAGAGGCGTCACCGCTCCTATCAGCACGGCCTTGGCGACACGCTGCGTGCCGTGGCGTCCTATGTAGCGGGCCACTTCGCCGCCGCCCGTGGAGTGACCGACGTGAATCGCGTGCTTCAGATCAAGGATCTCCACGAGCGCCTTGAGATCGTCGGCATAGGTGTTCATTTCGTTCCCGTCCCAAGGCTGGCTCGATCGGCCATGGCCACGGCGATCGTGAGCGACGCATCGGAATCCGTGATCGGCGAGAAAGACCATCTGGTCCTCCCAGGCGTCCGCAGTCAAGGGCCAGCCGTGGCTAAAGACCACGGGTTCCCCCTTGCCCCAATCCTTGTAGTAGATCTGCGTGCCGTCTTTGGTGGCGAATGTCGGCATGGGAAGTTCTCCTTGTTTACGATTCCTGTTCAGAGGTAATCCGTGCCTCAACTCTCAGAACGTGGCTACGTGAAGTCTTTGCCGCTGGTTGTCAGAACAAATTGTCGTGAATCGTCGACGGTTTACTTACCAGCCTGAGCACTCGAAACGTTCTTCACAACGGGGACGTCTTCTCCCAGAGCGGTTGCCAGTGAGATTAGATGGTCCTGCTCATCCTTCAGAATCTCGCGGATATGTTCGGCCATCGCGTACTCTCCCAAATCCTCGCACTGATGTATGCGTTCACGATAACGCCGGATGGTGTCCATCTCGTTCTCGAGATCAAACTGCAGCATCTCCTTCGCTTTCTTCGATGTCCGAACCGGCTTCGGCTGGACAGCAGGCATACCCCCAAGATAGTCAATTTGTTCCGAGATGATCAGTGCGTGGCTCAATTCTTCTGCCGCGTGCTTCTCCAATTCTCCGGCAATATTCATGTACTCAGCCCCGCTCAATACTTGAGAATACACGACGTAAGAAATGATGGCCTGATATTCGCCCGAAAGATCTTCATTCAGCATCTCGATCAATTCGTCACGCGTGATTTGACCTGCGGAATGGACGGCTGTTTCTTCTTTTTCTGTTTTCATAGTGCTCCTCCCTCAATGCAAATGAAATTCGGCTGTGCGGCAGTTTTGAAGACGCGAGCGCCTGACAAAAGGTCCGACATTGCTCTGCGCTATGCTTGTTCACCCGCTTTAATCGCAGCGGCTGGCGTGGCCACACAGTGGTCCACTGTCTCTCGGGCATGCCGACTCCATCGCGTCCTGAATTGCCCCGGGCACACTATGAAGCCACCTCGTCATAATGCTTTAATCTCTGGCCTCCGTCTGTCCACTTTGGTACATAAACGGCGTTCCAGGAGATCACTTAGTAATGTCCTCGAACCGGACTTCTGGCCCGGTATTACTTCCGGTTAGCCCGTAATCCGGCCGCAATCGGCGGCTACTTTACTGCCAGCACGAGCAGGGTAGCGTCATCCCGAAATTGCGCCCCGCAGAACTCTGTTACCTGCGCGAGCAGCTGCTGATTAATCCTCGCGGCAGAATTCGCCGCATGTGTCTTGGCGAATGCGGCGACTTTTTCCATTCCGAATTCTTCGCCTTGCGGCCCCTCGGCTTCGGTAATGCCGTCGGTAAATAGAAGCAGCCTGTCGCCGGAGCTGAGGTGCACGCTCGAGTCCTGATACGTCCAGGTGGGGAAAACGCCCAGCACCGCGCCGCCCTGATCCAGCGTGCGCACGGCGCCGGAGGAAACCAGAATGGGATACGGATGGCCGGCATTGCAGTAGCGAAGGGTCTTCGAGGCGGCGTCCAAAACGCCGCAGAAGAAGGTCACGAATTTACCGGCCGCGATGCTTTCGCAGAGCATGCCGTTGATGATGCTGCACACGCGCGCAGGGCTATCCAGATCGCGAACGGATGCGCGCAGGCTCGCCTGCACGTTGGCCATGAGCAGAGCGGCGGGAACGCCTTTGCCGGAGACGTCAGCGATGCAGATGGCCAGCCGGTTTTCGCCGAGCTTCAACACATCAAAGTAATCTCCGCCGACCGCGCGTGCAGGCTGCCAGGCACTGGCCACCTCAAATCCCGGCAGCTGAGGAATTACTTTGGGGAGCAGCGACTCCTGGATCTCCCGCGCGCGCTGCAATTCCTCGTCCTGGACTTCCAGCCGAGCGGCGCCCGCCTGGACCATGCTCTGCAGTTCGACATTGCGGCGCTCGAGGCGCGCCCTGGTCCTGCTGTAGAGAAAATTCACGACGCCGTAGACGATAGTGATCAGGAATGGCATCTTCCAGCCGGTGGCGATCAGGTTTCCAAGCGATTGCGGACCAGACGGAGCGAACCACCAGACAATTACGCTCGTAAGCGCGTACACGGGCAGCATCACGACGCTCAGCAAGACCAGGAAGCTCAGCCAGTCATAAGGAGCTGGCCTTTCGTACAGCGCGTGCAGCCATTGCATGGGAGGCGAAAGGAAGTTGCCGATGCACAGCGAGTACAAGATGACGGTGAAAGGATGTATGGGCTCGCCCATGGCCCAGAAAATGGCGCCAATCACGAGAGCGATGAACAAGTAGACGCCCTGGTTGCGGAAGAAGGTCGTCAGCGATTTGGAGTCGGGCCTCATCATTAGCCTGATTGTCAGCGGATCGCCACTATTCTGTATCTCGCGTTTGGCTGCGAATTCTCTGCCCGCGTCTCATCTTATTGTGACGATTCCCAATAGGCAACTCGCATCCGTGTGGAGCCGATCCGGCAATTCTGGGCGAGTGGTCGGCAAGCCGGAACTTGGCCGGAAATGGCGTTCGAGGAGATCGAAGTGTGAACGGCACTCCGAATCGCCGGCACTTCCTCCAAGCGGACTTCGGGACAATGTTGGGAGTCCGCGTTAAGGCGTAACTTCACGTTAGCCCGTAATCCGGCCGCAATCGGCGGCTACTTTACTGCCAGCACGAGCAGGGTAGCGTCATCCCGAAATTGCGCCCCGCAGAACTCTGTTACCTGCGCGAGCAGCTGCTGATTAATCCTCGCGGCAGAATTCGCCGCATGTGTCTTGGCGAATGCGGCGACTTTTTCCATTCCGAATTCTTCGCCTTGCGGCCCCTCGGCTTCGGTAATGCCGTCGGTAAATAGAAGCAGCCTGTCGCCGGAGCTGAGGTGCACGCTCGAGTCCTGATACGTCCAGGTGGGGAAAACGCCCAGCACCGCGCCGCCCTGATCCAGCGTGCGCACGGCGCCGGAGGAAACCAGAATGGGATACGGATGGCCGGCATTGCAGTAGCGAAGGGTCTTCGAGGCGGCGTCCAAAACGCCGCAGAAGAAGGTCACGAATTTACCGGCCGCGATGCTTTCGCAGAGCATGCCGTTGATGATGCTGCACACGCGCGCAGGGCTATCCAGATCGCGAACGGATGCGCGCAGGCTCGCCTGCACGTTGGCCATGAGCAGAGCGGCGGGAACGCCTTTGCCGGAGACGTCAGCGATGCAGATGGCCAGCCGGTTTTCGCCGAGCTTCAACACATCAAAGTAATCTCCGCCGACCGCGCGTGCAGGCTGCCAGGCACTGGCCACCTCAAATCCCGGCAGCTGAGGAATTACTTTGGGGAGCAGCGACTCCTGGATCTCCCGCGCGCGCTGCAATTCCTCGTCCTGGACTTCCAGCCGAGCGGCGCCCGCCTGGACCATGCTCTGCAGTTCGACATTGCGGCGCTCGAGGCGCGCCCTGGTCCTGCTGTAGAGAAAATTCACGACGCCGTAGACGATAGTGATCAGGAATGGCATCTTCCAGCCGGTGGCGATCAGGTTTCCAAGCGATTGCGGACCAGACGGAGCGAACCACCAGACAATTACGCTCGTAAGCGCGTACACGGGCAGCATCACGACGCTCAGCAAGACCAGGAAGCTCAGCCAGTCATAAGGAGCTGGCCTTTCGTACAGCGCGTGCAGCCATTGCATGGGAGGCGAAAGGAAGTTGCCGATGCACAGCGAGTACAAGATGACGGTGAAAGGATGTATGGGCTCGCCCATGGCCCAGAAAATGGCGCCAATCACGAGAGCGATGAACAAGTAGACGCCCTGGTTGCGGAAGAAGGTCGTCAGCGATTTGGAGTCGGGCCTCATCATTAGCCTGATTGTCAGCGGATCGCCACTATTCTGTATCTCGCGTTTGGCTGCGAATTCTCTGCCCGCGTCTCATCTTATTGTGACGATTCCCAATAGGCAACTCGCATCCGTGTGGAGCCGATCCGGCAATTCTGGGCGAGTGGTCGGCAAACCGGAAGTTGGCCCGAAACGGCGTTCGAGGAGATGACGACGCCAGCAACCTCCGCCGAGACCTCGCTTCCTACATCGACTTACCGGGCACTGACTGGGCGTCGAACATAGTTCGGCACGCAACTCTCCGGATTGGACGCTGTCCTAATTTGTGGCTTTTACTTGGAGTATCTCAACTGGCTCAGAATTTGAAAACGGGATAGAGACGCCGCGAATCCACTCAGACCTGGTGAAGGCCCCGAGGTCTTTATTAGTAATCATCGAATGGATCTTGAACCTTCCCTCAGGCATCAGGGGCAGTTGAACCTCGACAGTGCTTGCTTTCGACTGGTTGCGGAAAAGCGCGATCACGCCGTTACCGCTGTGTTCCAGTCGTGCGAACCCATCCCAAGCGACAGACGAGGGTTGCCGCCAATTGCCCAGAGGAAAGAAGCTCTCGCTGATCTTTGTTGCCCTCCGCAATTCCTTGAACCACGCGATTTTCTCGCGGTACCACTCCTGTTCCGCTGCACTGAGATTACGTAAGTCGCCCAACAAAAGGGGTGACGAGCCGATTTCCGTCGCAAAGCTTTCCTGAATCGTTGGCAGTTCGGCGTGAATATTGCCGATCAGCATGCTCTCGACGGGCATGGAGGCCGCGCGCTGGTAAAGCAATGTGCGAGCCTGGAGAGGGCCGGCGGAATTGGGATGGTTGTCGTCAATGTTGCTCATCCAGTCAAGGTCACCGGCTGTTAGGAGACCCGCATCAATAACATGTTTTTGTCCCCAGAGTTCGAAGGTCAAATCGAGAAGAACGTCGGGATGCTTTTGGTAGATTTTGTCAGTAACATACGCGATTCCTTCGTAGATCTGGTTTAGGGATTCGGCCCAGTCCCCGTGATTGTGCCCCTTGGCCCAACAGCCTGGAGCTTCGCCATATGCGTTAAAGATGGTGGTCAAGTCGAGCTTCACGTAAGCCAGATGAAACCGCTCAATCGCCTGGTTGACCCGGTCCGCGGCTGCATCTCGAAACGGGCTGGCCAGACACATGACTACCTTTGGGCCTGCCATCGTATCGGTAGTCTTTTCTTTTCCCTGCTGGTCGATCGCCGCCCACTCAGGATGGTTGGTGTAATCGACCGTCGATTTGCCGATAGCCGCAAGAGGTATCCACAACCCAAGCCGCATGCCCTTGGATTCTGTGGCTTCTTGAATCGATTTCAGCCCGCCCGGAAAAGACTTTGGGTCAACGTCGTTCTCGCCATACTCCTGCTGCCAACCGTCGTCGAGGGTGAAAATGTCGACTCCCATTTTTCCGGCGACATCGAGCAGTTGGAGCACGGTATCGCGATTGATTCCCCGTTCAAATGGTTCCCATGTGTTGTAGATCCAAGGAGGACCGTTTGCATCGCCGCGTCGCATTAGAATCTTGGACGTGTACGATGGCAGTACCCAACGTGGATCTCGAAAGCCGTCACCGTTTCGGAAAGACACCAGTGAAACCCCGGCCGTCTTGAATTCTTCGCGCGGCGCGAGAGAGCGTTCAAACGGCATCAAATCGGTATCATAGAGGACCCTTATTCCTATGCGTTCCGTGTCATCCCAACCGGTAATCTCAGTCCGCTTCATGTGCCCGGGCACCTCGCTGAGAATCGCCAAACCGACGCCAGTTCGGGCATTGGCGATTAGCAGCCCGGCGTCTTCCGAGCGCCCGGTATAGAAAATCTCGCGTGGAATCGTCCCGTACTGCGTGTTCAGAGTCGTCTCATTCTCGGGACCAACCGACGGTCCGATGGCCTCTATGCTCAAATGCGAAAAATGCAGGGGCACAGAGCCGGTATTCCGCAATAACAGATGTTTGCGGACCACCGGATGCCCCTCATATACGGTGTAGACCACAGAGACCTCCAGCGGCAATTCCTTGTTACGCAGCCGGACGCTGAGGGATTTTCCATTTGGTACCGCGGACTCGACAGCGCTCAATAGAGCAAACTGGGAACTGGCTCCCCAATAGCTGTTTCCGTTGCACTGGAACACGAATTCCGGGGCCATACTCATGCGGAGCGTTGCGGGGGTGATGAAATCCGCATGCGTTCTGAGATCAGACAGACGCATTGTGACTAGCCCGGACGTTTCACTGAAAGCAAGTGTTCTCTGGATTTCGTCGTTTCCAATTGTCCACGTTTGAGCTGCAGCGCAGGGAGCAAGGGCAAGCATCAGGGTCAAGATTCGCGTCAACCATCTCATGCAGATTCCCCCCTCATCATTGAAGCTCTTCGGCGCGATGCTAGCACAGTTCTAGTCGCTCCTATTTATCTCAGATAGCACCGGAGAGCAGCTAACGAATCCTCTGAGGAAGGGCGCTCCCAATCTCCTGCAAAAAGACCGAAGCTGAGTAATTCAATGCTCAATCCGAAGGGCGGCTCGCAAGGACCGCCCTTCGAGCGCCGTTAACTCCTGTTTGGTCGATTATTACCGGCCAGAAACGTTAGTGCTTTATCGGAAGCGCGTTGTGACGGATGGGTAGAGGAAGACGCGGTGCTCGGCGCGCTTTCGATAAAGCCGTTTGAACGAAGCCGCCCGTGGTTGCGGCGGACGCGGGCACTATGGGGATTTAATAAAGCAATGTGTGGGTGTGGAGGTGCGTTGCGGGTGTGCGGCAGGGTGGCGACTGACGATGTGGAAAAAGGAGTAGTGGTTGAAGAGGCCAGTTTGCTGGCAGCGGTTGACGGTGAAGAGCGAGAAGACACAGCAGGACTGCAGGTGCCAAGACACCCAAGACATTCGTGATATCGATCGTCGTCTCATGCGGCAACCGTGCCCGGAAGAGGTGGGGAACGGAGTTGGATTTCGGCGGGAGTGAGTCGTTCGATGACCACCATGAGGCCAGCACATCGAGGACAGCACCAAAGATCTTCCTCACCATTGGGGGCTACGGAGTCTTGGCTGGTCTGCGGCGCTGACGTCGAAGGGAGTAACTGAAAGCAGAGTGGCAGGAGAGTGGTGCGTCGGCGGTTGGCCAGGAAGCCGAAGTTGCGAATGCGCACGAAGCCTTTCGGGAGGACGTGCAACAGGAAGCGGCGCAGGAACTCATCGAGCGACAGGGTCATCAACTTCTGTTCGTTGTTGTGGGCCGAGTCCCGCCACCGGAAGGTGACTTGGCCATTGGCAAACGAGACCAGGCGATGGTTGGAGATGACAACGCGATGGGTGTAGCGGCCCAAATATTGGAGCACGTACTCAGGGCCACCGAAAGGTGGTTTCGAGTAGACCACCCAGTCTTTCCGGAACAATGGCCTTAGCGAGGCCGCAAAGATTTTCGGCTGCGCGAGCAGGGCCAGATTTCCATGAAAGCGCAACTGGCCTTCTCGGAAAGCGCGCCTGAGAGCAGCAACGAACTTGCCGCGGAACACGCGACTGAGCACTTTGATGGGAAGAAAGAAGGCATAGTGCGGTTTGATCCAACGCGTGCGATCAGGAGACAGACCACCGGCGGGAATCACGCAATGGATGTGCGGGTGAAGCTGGAGCTTCTGATTCCAGGTATGCAGCACAGAGAAGAAGCCGATTTCGGCGCCGAGATGTTTTGAATCGCGAGCGACTTCGAGTAGGGTTTCGGCACTGGCACGAAACAAAAGATCGTAGACGACCTTCTTGTTCTGCAGCGCCAGTGGCCCTAGCTCGCGAGGTAGCGTGAAGACGACATGGACGTAGCGCGTCGAGAGAACTTCTCGTCGGCGTGCGACGATCCACCGTTCCCGCGCCGAGGTCTGACACTTCGGGCAGTGCCGGTTGCGGCAGGAGTTGTAAGAGATGGCGCGATGCCCGCAACGGGTGCACTCGTCGAGATGACCGCCCAGCGCGGCGGTACGACAGCGCGCAATGGCCAGCAACACTTTGACATGCTTCCAACTGAGCCACTGCCGGTTTCGTTCGAGGAACGCAGTTCCCGCGGTGCGGATGAGATCGGCCACCTCCAGCGGGGGCCGATTCATCTACTCTTTCAACTTCAGTGAATCCAAAGGACTCGCGGTCGCGTGCAGATGGCGCTGCGAAAGATGCAAGTAGATGGTGGTCTCTTTCAGGTCGCTGTGGCCCAACAGGATCTGAATGGTGCGCAGATCGGCACCCGCTTCGAGGAGATGCGTGGCGAAACAGTGGCGCAGCGTGTGGGGGTATACGACTTTCTGGAGTGCGGCCCGCCGCGCGGCCCCTTTACAGGCATGGTAGATCGCTTTGGGCGTGATGGGGCGATCACTACTACGGCCACGCTTGCTGGGAAACAGCCATACACCGGGCTTTCGCCGCAACCGTCGCCAGTGTCGCCGGAGTTCGTCGAGCAACTTTGGGCTGAGCAACACATCTCGGTCTTTGCGGCCTTTGCCCCCTTGGACGTGAATCACCATGCGCTTGCTGTCGACATCGCTGACTTTCAGGCGCGCGAGTTCGGCACGCCGGAGTCCGGTGGCGTAGAGGGCCATCAACAGAGTGCGATGCAAGGGAGGGCGAGCCGCATCGATGAGCCGTGCCACTTCTTCTTGGCTGAGAATCGTTGGCAGGTGAACAGCCCTCTTGGGGTAGGGAGTCTCTTCGATGCTCCAGGCCTTCTTGAGAGTCTTGGTGTAGAAGAATCGTAGAGCCGCGAGGCGTTGTGCCACAGTGTTCGGCGAGAACTTCCGCTTCTGAAACAACTCGGCCTGATATTCACGAATGTGTCGGGGGCCTAAGCGATCGGGAGAACAGTTGAAGTATCGAGAAAAATCCTCGACGGTGCGAAGGTAGCAATCTATAGTAGTATCAGCGTAATTACGACGCTGGAGTTCCTCCAGCATCATTTTTCGTAGATGGGTCACAGGGACACCTCCTTGTGACCCAAACTTATCTCAGCCCCGAGGCAACAACTGTTCCGCCTACCTCACGCGTAGCGTCCGCCGCCGGGCGGCTTCGTTCAAACGGCGTTCGCGGAAACGAGAACGGAAACAACTCTTGATGAAACTCCGTTTCCCCCAACGGGATAGCTTCCGGGTACGCCGTCACTCGGGCACAACCACACACCTGTACGTGACGCCGATCCGGCGCTAGCGAAGTGGACGTGCGCCAGGACTGCAAAGCGCGGCGCGGGTCCCCCGATTTTGTGAGATCCTCGTGCTCAGCAGTCGTGTCGCTTCCCTTCCGAAGGAGGATCCCAAATGGCGCGAATCACTGTTAGTTTCGCTTTCCATAGCGGCGTAAAGCGCCGGCTATTCCACAATGTTCGGCTGTCCGGGAGCTGGGATGCCACCGGGCAATTTTCCAATCAATGGATGGAAGTGCCGATGGTGACCTCACAAGATGAAACTGGCTGTGACGCTTTCAGCGCCAGCGTGTCGTTCGACGCAGCCCAGACGGGAACCATTTTTCAATGGGGCGTGGTCGCCGATATGGCTCAAGCCCCGAACACTTGGGTGGTGGTAACCGAAGTGCCCGATCAGAGCTCGAACCTGCGGCATAGAAGCTTTGCCCTAGCGCCGGGCGAAACCCGGCAAGACTACTGGTTCGCAACCGGACGTAGATTCGGCGCCCAGAAATACGTTCCGGCGGGATCGGCGACCCCGGGCACCCGCTTCGCGGCGTGGGCGCCGCATGCCAGAAACGTCGAAGTGGTTTTTGCTCCGTTCTCACTCGCAAACAGCACGCCAACTGGCTATATCGCCGACGATGGCACAGGCGTGGATCCAGCGGCTGCGGTTGTGCCACTGACATCGAAAGGCGGTGGCATTTGGGAAAGTGACATCGCCAGAACCGGCTCGCTCGCCAATTTCAAGGACTTCCTGAATTGCCTATATATGTACCGCATCACCAATGAACAGAATTCGCCTACATATAAGGTCGACATCTTCTCCCGCAACCAGGTGGGCCGTGGCGGAACCAATCCAGGCGGCGCGCACTATAACGGTTCTTATCGAGATCTAGACGGGATCGTGAGTTGTTCCGTCGTTTCCGATCCTGACCTATTGACTCAGGACTTCAGTGATACGGGAATCGCGAAGCAGACGCTGATCCCGGAGGAACAATTCTGGGCGAGCGAATACACTGCCGGACGACTGCCTCCGCAGAACATCCAGGATCTCATCATCTACGAGTTGCATGTCGGTTCTCTCGGTTTTCCTTCGTATTCTTCCGGAACATTCGCTAATGCCATGGAATTTGTGGACAAATTGGCGGACCTTGGCGTGAACGCCGTGGAGCTGCTGCCTGTGTTGGAATTCGAGGGCGATCTGCAGTGGGGCTATGGAACCTCGCTGTTCTTTTGCCTGCAGACGAGTGCGGGTGGCGGGAATCAACTGAAGCATTTCGTGCGCGCCTGTCACCAGCGTGGCCTCGCCGTCATTCTGGACGTGGTGTACAACCACTTCGCCACCGCGGACAACGAACGCTCGGAATGGGGATACGATTCGGACCCGAATGTCGCGCCGCAGAACAATATTTGGTATTGGTATCAGGGTCAGCCCAGCGACTACCCCGGAAACCTCAACGGTGGATATCTGAATAACGGCTCGTCTGGATACTCTCCGCGCTTCAGCGAGGAGAATGTCCGCCAGATGTTCACCAGTAGCGCCGCGGCTTTGCTCGACGACTTTCACATTGATGGCCTGCGCGTGGATCTCACCGACGCGATTCACCAGAACAATACCCTGAACGCGAATGGTGCGCCCATCGCCAGCGCGAATCTCTATGGAATCAAATTCCTGCGCGAATTGGCCCGAACCGTGAAGATGGTGAATCCGTCGGCATTCCTGATCGCCGAGGACCATTCCGGTTGGAGCGCCATGACGCAATCCCTGGATCAGGGAGGCATCGGTTTTGACGCCGTTTGGTATGCCGATTTCTATCATCACTTAATTGGCGACGGCAACTACGGCGACAACTACGCGAAGCTGCTGAAGAATGCGGGCTTTGGCGCGGGATCACCGCTCAACATGGACTATTTCGCGGGAGCCCTGCTGGCCACGCAATACAGCAAGATCGCCTATCACGAAAACCACGATGAGGCCGGCAATGAGACCAACACCGAGCGCACCATCGTTACGGCGGTGAATTACGCACCGCTGATTGGCGCCACGCGCAACTATGCCGAGGGGCGCTGCCGCTTCGCTTTCGGTATCGCGGCGCTTTCGGCGGGAACACCAATGTTCTTGATGGGCGAAGAAATTGGCGCGGCGAAGTATTTCCGGTACAACGATTTCTTCTCGAATAAGGAAGATCTGATCGGCGAGCGAACAGGTGACGGGCAGTTCCTTTTCCGCTTCTATCAGGACCTCATCCGGCTGGTTACGTCCAAACCGGCGGCGCGCTCCAGCACACTCGACGTCATCTACCGGCACAACGACAATCGCGTGATTGCGTTCACGCGCAGCTCGCAGAGCCAGCAGTTGCTTGTCTTGGCGAGTCTCAACGACGCGCCTTTTAATCACGGGTATGTTATCTGGACTGATTCTTCGCGCCTGCCGGCGGGCGGATGGCAGGAGATTTTCAATAGCGACGCCGCAATCTATGGCGGAGATAACGTGGGCAACAGCGGCGCCACGTTGCAAGTGAATAGCGGCCAGATAAACGCCGTCATCCCTGCGCACGGCTTCGTGATACTCGAGAAACTCAGTTAGGAGCTAACAGACCTACAAGGCTCGGCCGGATACAAAGTCCTGGTGGATGGCGGCCATACATCCAGGAGCTACTCACAAGAGTTTCCCGCGCCGCGCGGTTTGGCCGCAAAATCCAAGCAGTAGAGGGGTGTGCTTCGCCAATACTCTGTCTGCCTTTGAAATCAACAGTCTAGGCCGTTGCTCTACACAGGCAACCTGGGATAACACCCAGCCATGTTACACAGCATCGGACTCTTGCTGGCCT
>Ga0208457_1001552_pt1 | contig 15756 bp, 9 predicted proteins | sample June2015DPH_10_1_FD_185513 | JGI IMG/M metagenome (GOLD analysis project Ga0208457, IMG submission 185513) | Peatland microbial communities from SPRUCE experiment site at the Marcell Experimental Forest, Minnesota, USA - June2015DPH_10_150... | ecosystem: Environmental > Terrestrial > Soil >... | reverse complement strand
CTCGCCTTTGCAGGGCATCGGTCCCGAGCAGTTGAAGCTCAAGAACCTGATCGAGCGGCTGAAATCCGGCAAGGTCAAGGAACTCATCATTGCCACCAGCCCCACGGTGGAAGGCGAAGGCACGGCCGTTTACCTTTCCAAACTTCTCAAGCCCCTGGGCGTGAAGGTGACGCGAATCGGCATGGGCATTCCCGTCGGCTCCGAACTCGAATTCGCCGACGAGATCACCATGCTCAAGGCCATCGAAGGTCGCCGCGAAATCTAGCCAAACATTTTTCACCTCCGCAGTGCTGCCTGGCGCAAGTCGAGAGTCGAAGGTCGAAAGTGGACTAACTGATACTACTTTCGGGTCTGTCATGCTGATCCCGCCCTGCGGGAGAAGCATCTCGCCCTGCTGTTGGTCGGCGGAAAAGTCCAGAGCGAGATTCTTCGCTTCGCTCAGAATGACAGACGGTGGCGTTTTCCTCTACGAATGACGAACAATCCGTATAAGACGACTGGTGGCGGAGATTAAAGAATTGTGAATCGGGAGGTAAAACCCATGCCAAAGCGGAAGGTAAGAATCTTCGAACAACTGAGGGAATCGCTCGAGGATGCGCTTGCCTTTGAGAAAGGCAAGGCAGTTGATCTTTGTGTTTCCGAGATTCCCCGGCCGCCCCAGCGCATGGCCCCACGCCAGATTAGAGAGATTCGGAATTCCTTCAACGCCAGCCAGGCGCTCTTCGCCTTGCTGCTGAATGTAAGCCCCAAGGCGGTACAAAGCTGGGAGCAGGGGTTGCGGCGTCCTCGGGCGGCTGCGCTAAAGCTCCTGGCGATTGCGAAGAACAATCCCCAGGTTCTCCTCCAAGCCTGACCTCCTGGGCATTGCCTTCCATAAATGACGCGAAGAACTCTCTTGGACCGATCCGCGCGGCTGGCAGGCGCCATGGGGATCGGGTTGCCGTTGCTCGCTCTGAATGCGGATCGCAAGGCTGCGCTAACGGAGAGCCGCAAGCGGGCTGCCTGCTATGGCCATGCCAGCCAAAATCCTGTGAATTCTCGTCGTCTACTCTAACAGAGACAACTGTGTACCGGCCCGGAGATGGTTGGGGTCGAGCTCAAGGACCCGCTTGAATTCCACCTTGGCCTCTTGCCTATCATTCTTGCCCAGTAATCCTAGACCCATCAGGTAATGAGCCTCGGCTTTGCGAGCCGCCTCGGAGCGCCTGGTCCCAAACTTCGCGAAGTAACCCAAATCCACAGAACTACCGAGTTCCTCCCGGCCTGATTTGAGCAACTCGTCAAAGAGGACAGCGGCTTGCGTAATCTGACCAAGCTTTTTTAATGACAGTGCCTGAAAATACCGAATCTCAGCGCTCTCCAGTTTCTGCGCTGCAGACTTCTGGTAAAACGCTTGGGCCTCTTTGACATTGCCCATAGCTTCCCAGGCTGTCCCAATGAAGTAGTTGATTTCTGCGTCCCGCTCGGCCCGATAAGGCTTTCCTACCTCGAGGTTCTCAGGGTACGCGAGCGCCGCCTCGTAGTCCGCAAGCGCTTCCCGATACCTCTTGTTCTTGAAAGACTGTTGGCCTCGCAGAAGATGTGCATTGATGTAGATGTCGTGGATCTCCCCTCCGCCTTCCCAGACATGGAAGTGGCGCCGGCGGAGCAGATCGATGGCTTTATCGTACTGCCCCAACTGCACGTAAAGGGTAATCTCCTGCTGCACGGCGTCGTCGCGCCCCAGAACGGTTTGCTGATTGCTTTCCAGCTTCACCAGCCTTTTCTGTGGAGCGACTCCAGCTTGTTCATAGAGCTGATCCAATTCAAAAAAGAGCCTCGGATCTTGGTGGTCACAGTCCACGGCCTTTTCCATACTGGCGATGGCCTTGGGAAGATTATTCTCAACCCGCGCATAGGCCAAGCCGAGGTTACGATGCACGGTCGCGAAGCTGCCGTCCAGAGCCCTCGAGGTCTCCCAGGCGCGGACGGCGTTCTCCGGTTGATGATCGAATAGAAGGTTGCCGAGGTAGTAAGGCGCCCGCGCATCCTTAGGGTTGTTGTTCATCGCGTGGTTGAGGACTTCCCCTGATTCCCAGCGCAAGGGGAAGCAATAGTCAGGCGGCATCTTGCTTGCCAGGCGGTAATGCTTGGCAGCCTCCGCTGCGTTACCTTGCATTTCATAGAAATACCCGAGGTAGTAGGCTACCATCGGGCAACCCCCGCCGAAGTTCGAGGCGTCGTCAAGCCTGGACAGCACGTTAATTGCCTCGTCCCACAAACCACAGTCGCCATAGTCCGTGGCCAACTCGAGGTAGGACTGGCCGTCGTCCCGCATCTTCGACTTCAACGCGGCCAGTTCTCGCTCGGCCTCGGTCTTCTGGCCGCTGGCGAATTCCGCCAGGACCTGCTCATTTCCAGCCCAGGAATCGAGGGGATCCACGGAAAGCACCTGGGAAGCAAGCAGTTTAGCTTGGTCAGCCTTGCCCAGATGTCTTGAAGCAACCGCCTTCAAGTTAAGAGCCATGGTGTTTAACGCGTTCAAGGAAATAGAGCGATCAAGGAAGTCCACTGCCTGGGTGTACTGGCCGCGGCGGCAGGCGATCTGCGCCAGGGCGTAGTAACCCGCGGCATCCCAAGCTCTGCTCCATGTGGCTTTATAAAAGGCATCGTATGCAGCCTCATATTTGCCTTGGCCTTCGAGCGCCACTCCCAGATAGTAGAACGCCTCCCCATCCTTGGGGCTCGTGTAGTCGTGCGTGGAACGACGGAGAGCCGTGCGCAGTTTCTCTTCCGCTTCCTTGAACATTCCGCGTTGGCAATCGAGGACGCCGAGTTGCGTGTTCACCCGGTAGTCGCCCGGGTCCCTTCTCAACGCTTCTTCGTAATAGGCATAGGGTTCGAATCGAGGGTTGTAAAACTGTTCGAGCCGCAATCCGGTGAAGTAGAGTTCTTCAGTGGTCTTGATACTCTTGGGAGGTGGTGGAGGTTTCACCGGCTCAGGCATGGGGGAGTGCTTGGGCTTCACGGGAGTGTAGGAGATGAGCTCGCGGCGGTCGGAAGAAAACAGCGCCACGCGCAGGTCATCCTCTTTGACGTCGGCGGGCAATGAGATTTGCGTTCTGAAGGGTTTCTCGGGGCCGATGTCCAACTTCTGCTCGAAGAGTATCCTGTCTCCGGCTTTCACCTCGACCCTGGCATCGCGGAATTCTGCGGTGGCGTTGAGCGCGATCTTTGCCTTGCGGTTGGAGTCTACCTCGAGGTTAACGGCCGCGTCGAGGTTGGCATTCTTGATGCCTTCCATGAGTCGGATGGGGTACCAGTATTGTTTCCACATCTTCACTTCGTAAGGCTGAATCCAGCTATAGTCCGGCTGGTTATCGGAGTAAGCCCCAGCCATCAGCTCGAGATAAGGCCCGTCGGTATCGCTCAGGATCTTGTCCCACATGCGCTGTTCCGGCCCATTGCCCCATTCGAAGAACTTCTTTCCAGGAACCACGTGACGGTCTGCGATATGGACGACTCCCGCCTGCTTGCCGTGGTCGTACCCGCCGAAGAAGTCCTCCTCATAATTCCAGCAGAACCAGGAGGTAGGGGCGGGATGGTTTTTCCACCAACTGGCGTCCACTCCACGCGTGTAATCGACGCCATTGTAAACGCTCGTTGAGATGGGCCAGCGGGAGAACTGGTTCTTCCCGTGATGAGTGGCAAACTCCGTGCGCGGGGGGAAGATCACTTGGTAGTTCTCGTTGGCGTGGACCGCGACATTGGCGAAGTAGAGGAAAGAGTGGGCCAGCGGGGTTCTGTTGAAGAGCTTGACGGTCGCCTCGATGTAAGACTTATCGGGATAGAGAGTCAAGCCCACGATCCACTTCATGCCATGGCGCAGTTCGATTTCACCCACCCAGATGGTCTTGCTGCCGTCAGGATTTTCTTGTAGCGAATGGTCCACGGCCATAAAGGTCGAAGCCCGGTGGTGGTGGGGAATATCCCACTCCGCGCCGCCCGAAATCCAGGCGCCTAGCATGCCGATCAACGCCGGCTTGATGACGTGCTGGTGATAGAAGAAATCATAGTTGTCCGTCTTGTCCTCAGCCGACAATATGCGCCCGCCGATTTCCGGCAGCACACAAAGCTTCACGTATTGGTTTTCGAGGTAAACCGCATGATACGTTTTGTTCTCGCGGACGTCGGTCAGCTTATCCAGAATCGGGTAAGGGTAGATGGCTCCCTTGGCGCCCTGGTAAGCGCGGCCACCGTAGAAAATGGGGTTCTTCTCCGGGGCCCCAATCTGGTAAGTTGGGATCACCAGGGGTTCTTCCCAGAGCTTGACGGCCGATTGCCCCCTGAGGGCTGGAGCTGACCAGGCTATCAAGGTCATCCCCAAGAAGAGTAAAACGGTTCTAAACCTGGCACGGCTTGCCATTCCTGACCTCCATTTAGTGTGGCTGGCCAAAGTTCGTTCGCGATGAACGTGACGCGTCAAGGTTTCCCCTTGTTCGCGAGGTTTTCTTCGATTTGTTGAATGGCAGCGTCAATCCACCATCGTTGATCCGGCCCTGCTTTTTCTCGGGCCGATTGCAGCAGGGGAAGCGCGAGGGCAGGTTGACGGACCAGTGCCGCCACTGCCGCTTGGCGCAGGGAGTAATCCGGATCTTTCAATTGCTCTATGAGCGTGGCAAGCTGCTTCTGGGAATCCATATGGATTGCCACCTCGGCCGCGGCCGGTGTGGGATCGATTTGCAGGCGCTCATCCAGCGCCGCAGCTTCAATCCTGTGCTTGCCGTCCGCCAACCAGTTCACTGTGGTTTCCGCGCTCTGCGTGGGGGGAGTCCATGCCCCGCCATCGACTCTCCAAGTGAACCATACCTTGCCTTTCACCTGGGTCTCGAAATGTAGCTTGACGATTCCCCATGCCTCCACGCTGGCGTGCACCTTCGTTTCCGGCAGTGGTGGGCGGGCGTTCACGATGACGTACTCCCCAATATCGGGGTGGGCGCGAAAGTAAGTCTCCAGGAAAGCGTTCCCCTGCGGGTCGATCAGTACTGCCTTTATCGTCCGGGAATCGCCAAACGGCTGATGCTGCTCGGAGGAGAGTTGCGGCACGCAGAGTCCCGGAATCGCGCGGTACAACCGGCCGCGCGAGGTCAGCCAATATGTTCCCAAGCGATCCTGAGCCACGGACTCAGGATTGTTGATCTCGCAGCCGGGTGGCGGCGGTGGGGCGTGTGGAGCAAGCCTTTCCTGGTCGGTGCCGAACCCCCGCTCGAAGCTCGTGTTGCGCCACCCCTCCGCTTGGGTGTATTCCCAGGTTCTTCCTGCGATGTTCACGGCAAAATTGCCCGCCCGATCAAAAAACGCTGGGCCATCAAATATCCCCCGTTGGGTCGCGTCGATGTTCTGCGGCCTCCACATCTGCCATGCTTGGCCGTTGAAGTAATGAGCCTGCCCGCATCCGTCGCGGTAGCCAATTTGGCCGTCGGGGGTGAAGGTTGGAACCGTAAAGAGATTTCCTTGGACATGGAAACTTGCGCGGTTGGGTAGCTGCGCCTGGAGGGCTGCGGAAAAGTCGGGGTAAGTCTCGACGTTTCCCCGCCGGGGGTTGAGGATAGTGACCGGCCCCTGACAGCGTGTGTAAAGGAGCCAGATGCGGTCCTGGGAATCCACGCCAAAGTTCCAAAAATGCAGGGGGTCGAAATCCTCCGGCAGGGCATGGTCCGTCCAGGTTCTTCCGTCCCACTCGCTAATCACCGGGCTCTCAGCAGAAAGGAATCCCCAGATGTGGCCGCGCTGGTCCGGAACAAACGCGCGCAACGGATTAAGCGTTCGAACGCCGGGAGGCGACTGGAACGCGGCCAGCAAATCCGCCGGCATGACGGCCGTGCTCCCACAGTCCATGCTCCCACTGGTCGCGGCCACGAGGAGCAGTCGCCCGTCGGGAAGCGCCATTAATCCCTCCGACTCGTCGAGGGAATATCCGTACCTCCAGTCGATATGCACCGGCTCACCCGGCCCAGCCGGAATGAACCAAGGTCCGGTTCCATAGGCGCCGAGCCATAGCCCCGCCGGGGTCGCCAGGAAAGAGCGGGGCGCATCGATTATCGTTGCGGGACGCATATCGATTCCGTTTACCAGGCGCTTCCATTCGCCGTCTTGCAGCCGCCAGAGGACGCCAATCCGGCCTTCTCCACTGCGCTCTGCCACGGGCATCGACCCCTCAGCCGAAACGACGTACGTTGCCCGGCCCGCATGGAAGATCTTCTGCACGAAACGGAAGGCGTGAGATGTCGGCTCCGGAACCACTTCGGCGGTGAGCGTTTTGGTGTCGATTCTGTACAGGTGATCCGGCACCGCCGAGAGCATCATGTGTTCCGCGTCCTCGGGCTCGACCGCGGAGAAGCGCTTGGCAGGCACACCGCGGATACTGGGGTGGTGATCGAAATTCTTACCATCGAAGATCAGGATACCCTCGAGCGAGGGCACGCCGCCTCCTCCCCCCAGGCCGCCCGACCAAAACCAGATTCGCCCCTGCCCATCCGCGGTCGCGTAGACGGGGTCGAAATTCAAGCGCGCGCCTTTGGGAAGATTGGCATCGTAACGATGGTCATATTCGATGGTGTACGCACGCTCGGCCTTGCCTGCCGGGGTAATGCGATAGATGTGTATTCCCCGTCCGGTAATCCAGATGTTTTTGTTGGCATCAACGAAGATGTTCGGCGCGAAAGCGAGGTCTCCCGTAAATTGCACCAGCGTCTTCGAGACGCTTCCTTGGTGCCAGGTCACGGTATGTGCGCCCTCGCCGGCGCTCCAAAGACAGTAAACCACGCCATCCGGCCCGCTTGCCAACGCGAACGGCCGGGAGTTTTCAGTAACCCCTTTAACAGAAACGGAGTTCCAATCACTGCCTTCCCAACGGTAGAGGTCCGTGCTCATGAAGGCGCCGATTCCCCAAACCTGACCGGTGGAATCTTGCGCCAGGGCGTTGAGCCGGGTCGGGTCCACTCGCCAGGGTTGAGCGGCGAGCCTTGGGGCGAGACAAATGACACAAAGGAGCAAGCGCTGCAAGCTGCGCATGGTGGCGCCTCGGGAGTTTTGATTTCACTTCACCAGGTGTAATGCGCCGTGTAGGTGACAACCTTTTCGGAATCGGGAGCCACCTGGACTCGAAACTCCATGGTCTGGCTGTCGGTTTTGAGATAGGTGGTGGATTTCTCGGTAATCTCCCAGTTCGTGCCGCGATAGAGGTGTTCGACCACGCGGACCACTACGGCTTCCTTTTTGTGGTTGCGCAGTTTGATTTCAAAAGACTCGTCCATCATGCGCCGGGCCATATCGCTGCGGTAATCCGTGCGCCGGCGTTCACCCTTGATGTCGAAAGCGTCACCCGTGAAGACACGAATCGTTTCATCGCGCGGCGTATGCTTGATGTCATTCTCACCCGTGAATTCCAGTTGGCCGTCGGTGTCTTGCCGATAGAATCGCAAGCGGCCCGCCGGCAGGGGCATGCCCAGGTGGTTCGCCTCCGAGTTCAGGAACTCCCGCATCACGGCAACGTCATTATTTGATTCCGTTCCGTATTCGCTGTTTTGGCGAATGCTTTCCATGTTCCAACCCTGGTACTGGTTCTGGTTGATCTTTACGCCGTCGTAAACGTAAAACCGCTCCGATTTGATTCCGGCAGCGCGCACGAACTCAACCTGTTTGCTCTCCTGATCGTGAAGCGTGGTGGGGCGATGCAATTCGTAGAGATGGTATTCTTCAAAAGGCTTTTCGGAAACCTGAGGAATAACGCCTCCGATTGTTCCTCCGACTGCAACCGCCTGGGCCATTTCGAAACGGCCGTTCATCGGAGGTTGTATCTTATTGACGTTTCCAGCCATCAGTTTGATCCGGGCGTTGTCGAAAGTTTTGCCGGTTTGATTGTTAACGGTCACCCAGCCCACCAAGTCAAGTTGGTCGCCCTTCTCGGGAGCGACGAGGTTGTAGTCAGCACTCCAGGTTATCTGGCCCGTCACGTAGCTGAACTCTGCGTTCATCTCGCCGGGCTTGTCGGATTGCAAAACCCAGTTGAGTGTGGGCTTGAGGATGGTGTCACCGATGAGGGCGGGAAAGACCGGGGTGCCGGGCAACCCAAAGCGCAACTGGCCGTCCACCTCGATGATGGGTTCCCGCATCTCGCCTGGGTAGCCCATCCGGGGCGAGACGTACCCGCTGCGGATGATCTTGCCCCGCACCACTGATTTGGGGTCGTTTGGCTGCAGCAGAAAGTCGAGTGTCTTTCCTTCGTAGAGCGAGAGAAGGAGCTGCTGCGAGACGGGGTCAGCCCGGTAATTCTGCTCGAGAATCTGCAAGGTCCGCGTTCCCGTGGGGTCCCGGAGAATCACGGATTCGGGTTCCAGGTATGCGGTCGTGTCGGTGAACTGAATGCGATTCTCACCCGGCTTTAGATCGAGGGGAATCAGCACTCGAACCACCGCGAAGTTCTGGTTGTAAATCGTGAGTTGGGGCTCGGCCGCCCAGGCGTTGACTGCCAGCAACCCCATTGCGGCCACGACGTGGAATACGCGGTTCGCTTTCATGTGTCTCCTCCTGGGGAAAACCGTCCAGATTTGCTATGAGATGAGAAGCGGACTCCTGGAGTTAAGTTGTATCCTACCCGCTTAACGACAGGATTCAGGATTCGGGATTCAGGGAAAAACCGCACGCGCACCCCCTGAATCCTTCCCGGGCTGCGGGACCGAATCCTGAACGCTGCACTTACCTAGGGACACTATGTCTCTTGACAAAAGGAAAAGAATAGGCTATGCTTCTAGCTTGCGCGAGGCAGGCGTTTATGGCCTCAAGGCAAGGCAACATCCTCGGCAGGATTCAGGAGTCAGGATTCAGGAACAACTCTGGGAACGTGCCAGCCGACACGAAAAGCACAGGGAAGTCGCTGCTTTTGCTCAGACAAAAGGTCGCGTCTTGTGCGAAAGAGAGAAAAAGGATTCTTCAAAAGTGAACGACCGAAGCGGGGATGTCTCTGAAAACAAAGGACCGGCTTTCAGCAGCCGGGCGCGAAGCGGGAATGTTCTAGAAAAAAAGGTAGTTACGCGTTGAAAACGGGAATGTTGTTGAAACTAAACGTAGTTGGCTGGTGGTAAGTGGGGAAGAGCGGGTTGCAGATGTCAGCGGACAGGGGGAGCAATCGAAAATCCGACTGCCTCCAGAGCCTGGCTCCCTGCTAACCTCCGCGCAGCGCTCATTAAAACGAGCCCACCTGCGAGAGGTGCCGGACCCGCTGAAGCGTGTGCGTATGCTCGAAGAGATGCCGGTCGGCGGTGACCAACGGGCAGTCCAGTTCAACTGCCAGGGCCAGGAAGGAGGCGTCGTAAAAGGTGAGGTTAAGCTGGCGGCCTAAACGGACAGCGCGCTTTAGCAATGGCGTGGCCGGCGGGGCCACCACAAATGGGAGACTTTCCAGGCCGTCGAGGGCTGCTTCGAGGGCGGTCAACCCCAGGCGGGTCTTGAGCAGCAGGATGTTGCCTACCTCATACAGAAGCAGGGCGGGGACGTGCACTTCTACGCGCCGGCGCTCAATCTCCTCGAGAAGCTGTTTGGCTTCCTTCAACAGCTCTTCGTCACGCGTCTTGAACCACTTGATGAGGACCGAGGTGTCAACGACGATCTTTGCGCCCATAGCGGCTATCGCGATAGTAACGGATGATGTCAGTCGAATCCCACTGGCCCACCCAGCGCTCCTCCAGCTCTCGCAAGGGAGCCACCGCCTCCTTCCACGATCGGCGCCCGCGGCTCTCCCCCAGCATGCCCCGCAGTGCCTCGCGGATCAGTCCACTTCGCGATCGTCCCTGCGAACGCGCGGCCCGGTCGACTTTGCTGAGGAACTGAGTGGGAAACGAAACCATTACTTTGGCCATCCGAGTTCAACCTCAGACCCTAGCATAACAGCCGCACGGGAGCGAGGCAATACTTTCTATATAACGCGCCGCGGCGCGAGCCGGTGAAAAAGAGCCGAACAGGTTTCACATTTCTTGCTAGATACGGGGACTATAACTCCCCTCCTCTCTGAGGCGGGGATTAAGGGGTGGTGCTGAGAATAGAAAACAGACGACCACCCCCAACCCCTCCTGAACCAGGAGGGGAGCTTCGCAAACCAAGCTTCGCAATTCAGGTTTAAGGCGCCGGGCTAATGCCCGCCTCTACACTCCTGCTCTTGTGAATCCGGCGTTCTTGCTCTTGACACGAGGCTAGGGATGTGATAGATGGTAGAAGGTAGGTGGTATGTAGTAGGCGGTAGGTGGGGGGAGAACAGGATTCGGGATTCAGGAAGTGAAAGAGCAGGTTTCAGAGGAGAGGGAAAGGGGCCAATTCTGAATGGTGAATGGTGAATTATGAATTGCTTTGCCCTTTGTTGGTACCGCTTGCCGCCTGCTGCTTGGCCTCTGGTCCGTTTGAGAGTGGCCGGAACTGGCAGGACTCTTTACACAGACGACTGCAAGGGACAACATGTCGTCCGCGCCAGTGAAAGAGGAGGCTGTAGTAATTTCAAAAAGTGAACGACCGAAGCGGGTATGTCTATGAAAACAAAGGACCGGCTTTCAGCAGGCCGGGGGGAAGCGGGAATGTTAGAGAAAACAAAGGTAGTTACGCGTTGAAGGCGGGAATGTTTTTGAAAAGAAAGGGGGTTAGACGACAAGCACGGAAAGTCTAAAGCATAAAGGATGAATTATCCTCTACATTCTCCAAAATGCTCTCTGCCTTAGAAAGGCCACTATGGCACCCACGGCTTGTCGAGGCAAAGGGCAGGCTGCTACGGTTGGCAAAGTCGTGTGTCTCGGAAACAGGTCGCCGCTACCTCTCCTGAGTCCTGACCCCTGAATCCAGCCTTTTGAAGGGCCGCAGGTCCAGAGGGCAGGACCGGTGCCGTCTCTCCTGACTTCTGACTCCTGACTCCTGCTCTTCCGAATCCTAGTCTTGCCGCGCTCTTTCTGCGTCCCGTATAATGAAAGTTCGGGCTCACGTGGTTCCCCCCTTGAAGCGATCAGCGCAGGGTTGATGACGAACTCTGCGGCTTTTTACGGGAGTTTTTCACGCTGCCGGCCCGGCGGGTTCATCTGCCCCGCAAGAGACATTTGATGCTGCGTCCTTTCCGCCCACTCCGACCTTATCTGGCTCGCTACAAAGCTCGTTTTGTGGCGGGCTTTCTCTGTTTACTGGTTTCCCAGTTGGTGGGCGTTATAGTTCCACTCATCATCAAGTCGGGTATTGACTATGTGATGCAGGGGGGAACGGCGAGAAAACTGCTTGGCGTGGCCGGGCTACTCCTGGCGGTGGGCGTAAGCAAAGCCGTGCTGCAATTCTGGATGCGCTGGATTCTCATCGGGATATCCAGGGATGTCGAATACGACTTGCGCAACGGTCTTTTCGCGCACCTGATGCGCCTCTCGCCGCGTTACTACACGGAAAACCGCACCGGCGACCTGATGTCGAAGCTCACCAACGACTTGAATGCGGTGCGCAACATGGTGGGGCCGGGCATCATGTATTCGGCGAACACGGTTGTGGTGGGCGTCGCAACCACTGCTCTGATGCTCCATCTTGACTGGCGTCTCACCCTTTACTCCCTGATTCCGATGCCCCTCGTGTCGATTGGGGTCAAGTTCTTCGGCCAGCAAATTCACGAACGCTTCCAGAAGATCCAAGCGCTCTATTCGGACCTCACGGAACGGGTGCGCGAGAACCTTTCGGGAGTCCGCGTGGTCCGTGCCTTCTGCCAGGAAGAAGCCGAAACGGCGGAGTTCGACGGGATGAACCTGGACTTCGTGGCGAAGAATAAGGGGCTGATCTGGATTACCAGTTTCCTCTGGCCCGGCATGGGGCTGCTCTTTGCCGTTGCCTTCCTGCTGGTGATGGTGGTGGGCGGCCATCACGTGCTTCAAGGCAAGATCAGCGTGGGAACTTTTGCGGCTTTCAATATCTACCTCACTTACCTGTTCTGGCCCATGGTGGCGCTAGGTTGGGTAACGAACCTTGTGCAGCGCGGCCTGGCCTCGCTCGGGCGCCTGATGACTATCTTCGAGTCCAAGCCGGACATTGATGATAGCGGCGTCCCCGCGCACCCGCTCACCTCGCTGCGAGGTGAAATCGAATTTCGCAACCTCACCTTCAGTTACAACGGCACGCTGGTATTGAAGAACCTGAACCTGCAAATACCCGCCGGGAAGACCGTGGCCATCGTGGGCGCGACGGGTTCAGGCAAGTCCACGCTGGTGGGGCTGATTCCACGGCTTTACGATGCCCCGGAGGGTTCGCTGCTCATTGATGGTGTCCCGATCCGGCAGATTCCACTCAACACCCTGCGCGAGCACATTGGATTTGTGCCGCAGGAGACTTTCCTGTTCAGCGAGACCATCCGGGAGAACGTCAAGTTTGGCGCGCCGGAGGCGTCGGACGCAGAGGTCGAGCAGGCGGCGGAGATCTCCAACATCCTGCCGGAAATTCAGGGTTTCCCCAAGGGCTTTGCCACCATGGTGGGCGAGCGCGGGCTTACACTTTCCGGGGGGCAGAAACAACGCACGGCGATTTCGCGCGCGGTCATCCGCGATCCGCGCATCCTGATCCTCGATGACGCGCTCTCCAGTGTCGATACTTACACCGAGGAGAAAATCCTGCGGCATCTAACCGGCGTGATGGCCGGGCGGACCACCATCCTGATCTCGCACCGGGTTTCGACGATCCAGAACGCGGATGAGATCGTGGTGCTGCACGATGGCGAGATCGTGGAGCGCGGCACTCACGAACAATTGTTGGCCCTCAACGGCCACTACACGGACCTTTATAACAAGCAGTTGATTGAGGAGGAATTGGAGAAAGAGGCGTAGGGGCGCGCCTTGCCGCGCCCGTCAGTTGTCAGTCGTCCGTTGTCCGTTGCTGCTTCACTTCTGACAACGGGCTACTGACAACTGACCACTGACAACTGACAACTGACGACTGACCAATGGCAGACAGCTTCCACGACGAAGAAGTTCTCGGCAAAGCGTACGACTCGCGCCTGATGCGGCGCCTGCTCGTGTACTTGCGGCCGTACTGGCGCATGACGCTGTTTGCCCTGGTGGCCATCCTCCTGTTCGGCATTTTGCAGGCCGTGCCGCCCTATCTGTTAAAGGTCGAGGTGGACCGCTATCTCGACCCGACGGCGCGTGCGCAGCTCCCGAAATTCCTTTCGAGCTTTCTCAATCCCAACCCGTTGCTGGGCATCACCCAAATCGCGCTGATTCTTTTCCTCCCCGCTGCCGTCCTGACCTTCGGCCTGGAGTTTGCGCAGTCTTTCGCGATGCAAGTGGTGGGGCAGCGCGTCATGTACGACATGCGCAAGCAGCTCTTTGCGCACCTCCAGCGCTTGCAAATGAGCTTCTTCGACCGCAACCCGGTTGGACGCCTGGTGACGCGGGTGACCACTGACGTGGATGTGTTGAACGACCTGTTTGCTTCCGGAGTGGTGGCCATCATCGGCGATATCTTCTCGCTGTTCAGCATTGTAGTGGTGATGCTGAAGATGGATTATAAACTCGCACTCCTCACCTTCTCGGTGCTTCCCATCATCGTGCTGGTCACCGCTGCTTTCCGGAAGGCAGTGCGCGAATCCTACCGGCGCATTCGCGTGGCCATCGCGCGCATCAATACCTACTTGCAGGAACACATCACCGGCATGCCCGTGCTACAGCTCTTTAACCGCGAAGATCGCAGTTTCCAGGAATTCGAGAAGATCAACCGCGCCCACATGGAAGCCTACAAGGACTCCATTCTGGCTTACGGGCTGTTTTATCCGGCGGTCGAGCTTTTGAGCATGATGGCGGTGGCCATCATCCTCTATCTGGGTGGTGGCATGGCGTTGCGCGGTCTGGTGACGGTGGGGACAGCCATCGCCTTCATCCAATACTCGCAGCGCTTTTTCCGGCCCATTCAGGACTTGAGCGATAAGTACAACCTTCTCCAGGCGGCCATGGCGAGTTCAGAGCGCATTTTCAAGCTGCTCGACACGCCGGTGACCATTACTGATCCTCAACCGTCCAGCCGCGGTCCGTCGTCCGTCGTCAGTTCACCACTGTATGCGGACAAGTCCTTATTGGCCCCAGCAACGGAATACGGAGAGCTGAAAGCCGCAGACCTTGGAAAGCAGGTCTGCGCTACCACGGACAAGGCGGAAACGCAGACTGCTCCCCTACCAAGTCCACTGGTCGAATTCCGTCACGTGGGCTTCGCGTACAGGGATGAGCACCGCGTGCTGGAAAATGTCTCGTTCTCGATCGAACCCGGGGAGACGGTCGCGGTGGTGGGTCACACCGGCGCCGGCAAGACCACGCTTACCAATTTGCTGCTTCGTTTCTACGACGTGCAAGAAGGGCAGGTGCTGTTTGACGGCCTGGACATCCGCCATCTGCGGCTACGAGATTTGCGCAGCAATTTCGGCATCGTCCTCCAGGACCCCTTCCTGTTTTCCGGAACCATCGCCAGCAATATTCGTCTGGGCAGCGAGTGGATCGAAGAGCAGCAAATCCGTGAAGCTGCGCGCCAGGTGGGCCTGCTGGAATTCATCGAGAGTCTGCCAGGAGGTTTTCAGGAACCCGTCAAAGAGCGCGGCGCTACGCTTTCAGTGGGCCAGAAGCAATTGCTCTCATTTGCTCGAGCGCTCGCTCACAACCCAAGAATCCTGGTCCTGGACGAAGCGACCTCGAGCGTGGATCCCGAGACGGAACATTGGCTGCGGGAAGGTCTGCGCTGTCTCGTCGAAAACCGCACTTCGCTGGTCATCGCGCACCGATTATCCACAATTCAGAACGCCAGCAAGATCGTGGTCATGCATAAAGGGCACGTCCGTGAAGTGGGGACTCACCAGGAGTTACTCCAGAGACAAGGGATTTACTTCAAACTTTATCAGCTTCAGTATAAGGACCAGGAAGTGTCCGTTGCTCATAGTCCGTAGTCCGTGGCGCCTCAACCCTCCAGCGCGCGATCAGGTGCTGCAAGTCAACCGAGGTGTACCGACTACCCAGGTCTCTCAAAGCGCCCTCCCAACTGAACGCGGGAACGCCGAGTGCCATGTTTTGCTCTCTGCTCTGCAGGAACTCAACGAAGTCCCGCACCTCATCTCGGAGACCAGGCGGCAGTTCCTTGACCAAATCCTCGAGCGGCTTTCCGGGCTTGCCCATCCAGCGCTCCCCTGCTGTTTTGCGGCGGTCACGAAGTGGCACCCTGCCAGGGCCGCGTGAAAGGCCGCGAAGTTCCCCGAAGGGGAACAAGATCATTAGCCGTAGGTGAAACCTACGGGCAAAGATCGAGGATACATTCGACCCCGCAGGGGTCGAATATTCACGGGCGATGTTTCCCGTGGGTTTCACCTACGGCTAATGAGATTCGGCCCCTTCGGGGCCGGCCTGCTGGCGCGACTTTGGCGCGAGCCTCGGCCCCTGGCAAGTCACCTTCCAAAAGATGATAACATGAAATGGTGCCGAGACCTTGCCTGATGATAGTAGCCGGCGAACGCTCCGGCGATATTTGTGGAGCTGAACTCGCCCCCGCCTTGCGGGCCCGCCTGAACAACGCGGAGATTTTCGGCTGCGGCGGCGAAGCGATGCGCCTGGCCGGGGTGGACACCGTCGTGGACGCCCACCAACTCACCATGATCGGCATAACGGAGATAGTGGGTGGACTGCCGCGAGCTTACCGCGCCTTCCACGCTTTGCTCGAGGAAGTGGATAGACGCCGGCCTCAGCTTGC